>Ga0207674_10005294_pt1 | contig 15350 bp, 17 predicted proteins | sample KBSCornC72_FD_184303 | JGI IMG/M metagenome (GOLD analysis project Ga0207674, IMG submission 184303) | Corn rhizosphere microbial communities from Kellogg Biological Station, Michigan, USA - KBS Corn C7-2 (SPAdes) (version 2) | ecosystem: Host-associated > Plants > Roots > Rhizosphere > Soil ... | reverse complement strand
CCTTGCTTGTCGTTCACGTTCACCTGGTTCACGCCCGGCAGGTTGATCTCCGCGGGGTCCTCGGCCGTCGAGATGTTGATGCCCGGCTTGTTCAGGATGTTGAGGCACGTGTAGAGGGAGACGGTCTTGCCCGAGCCGGTGGGACCGGTGACCAGCACCATGCCGTAGGGACGGGAGATCGCCGCCATCAGCGCCTCCTTCTGCTCCGGCTCGTAGCCCAGGGCGTCGATCCCCAGCGTGGCGCTGGAGGGATCGAGGATGCGCATGCAGATCTTCTCGCCGAAGAGCGTGGGCAGGGTGGACACGCGAAAGTCGATGGCGCGCGTCTTGGACAGCGTCATCTTCATGCGGCCGTCCTGGGGCACGCGCTTCTCCGAGATGTCGAGCCGGGAGACCACCTTGATGCGCGAGGCGATCTTCTCCTTGATGGCGAGCGGCGGCTGCGCCACGTCGAAGAGGATGCCGTCGGTGCGGTAGCGGATGCGGTAGAACTTCTCGTAGGGCTCGAAGTGGATGTCGGAGGCGCCGCCGTTGACCGCGTCCAGCAGGATCTTCTGCACGTACTTCACGACCGGCGCGTCGTCCACCTCCTCGGTGGCGACCTCGGGCTGCGTCTCGCCGTCCGTGACCTCGATTCCGGAGAGATCGACTTCCTCCGTGATCGCCTCGATGGTCTTGGTGGCCGTGTCGGTGAGCTTGCGCACGATCGCCGAGAGCTTGTCGTCCTCGACGACCACGGGCTCCATGGTCATCCCGGTGGCGAACTTCACCTCCTGGAGCACCTGCTCGTTGGAGGGGTCCGACATGGCGACGAACACACGGTTGCCGCGCTTGCCGAGCGCGATCACGCGGTGGTTCGCGACGATCTTGTTGTCGATCAGCGTGAGCGGCAGCTGGTCGACGTCGACTGCGTTCAGATCGAGGAGCGGGTAGCCGAAGGTGTGCGCCGCGAAGAGCGAGACCTCCTTGGCGGAGAGCTTCTTCGAGGCCACCAGCTGCTGCACGAACGTCACGCCGCCCTTCGCCGCATCCACCTGGATGGCGTTCGCGTCGGACTGCGCGAGCTTCCCGTTCTGCACGAGGGCGCGTCCGAGGGCACTGAAGTTGGCAGGTTGGGCGGCCATGAAATATGCGCTAAATCAAGGGAATAATGCGCCTTGTGGATGCTTCCTGTAAAGATCAGGTTACCGCACCGGCATATAATCGGGATGCAGAAAATTCCGCAGCGCAAATGCCCCTCCACGTCATCGGCCTGAACCACGTCTCCGCGCCCCTGGACGTCCGCGAGAAAGTCGCCTTTCCCGCGGAGCGCCAGGCGCAGGCGTTATCGGAGCTCGCCGCCCAGCCCGGGGTGGCCGAGGCGGTGCTCGTCTCGACGTGCAACCGTACGGAGATCTACTTTCGAGCCGACGACGCCGCCACGGCCCGCGCGTGGCTCGAGGCGGAGGCCGCGAAGGCGGGGCTGGACGTGGCGCCGCACCTCTACGCGCACACCGACGAGGCCGCCGTGCGCCATGCATTCCGCGTGGCGTGCGGGCTGGACTCGATGGTCCTGGGCGAGCCGCAGATCCTGGGCCAGGTGAAGCAATCCGTGCGCGCCGCGGAGAGCGCCGGCACCCTGGGCCACACGCTGGGCAACGTCTTCCGCAAGACGTTCTCCGTGGCGAAGCAGGTGCGCACCGAGACCGCGCTGGGCGGCGAATCGATCTCCATGGCCGCCGCGGCGCTGAGGCTCGCGCAGAACATCTTCGGCGACCTGTCGCGAACGCGCATGGTGCTGGTGGGCGTGGGCGAGATGGTGGAGCTCGCCGCGACCTACTTCGCCGCGCAGCGCCCGGCCGGCGTGAAAGTCGCCAACCGCACGCTCGCGCGCGGCGAGGAATTCGCCGAGCGCTTCGGCGGCACGGCCATCTCGCTCGCGGAGCTGCCCGATCACCTGCACGAGTTCGACATCGTGATCTCCGGCACGGCCTCCACGCTTCCGATCCTCGGCAAGGGCATGTTCGAACGCGCGCTGAAAGCGCGCCGCAGGAAGCCCATGTTCGTCGTGGACTTCGCGGTGCCGCGCGACGTGGAGCCGGAAGTGGCCACGCTCGAGGACGTATTCCTCTACACCATCGACGACCTTGGCAACGTGGTGAGCGAGGGGCGCGAGCGACGCCAGTCCGCGGTCACCGAAGCCGAGGCGATCGTCGAAGCCCAACTGCGCGCATTCCGCGAGTGGCAGGGCACCCGCGCCGCGGCGCCCGCCATCGTCGAGCTGCGCCGGCGCGCCGACCAGTATCGCGAGGCCGAGCTCGCCAAGGCGCGCGCGCGCCTCGCCAAGGGCGAGGATCCCGCCGCGGTGCTCGAAGGTCTCGCGCGCGGCCTCGCCAACAAATTCCTGCACCACCCGTCGCAGGCCCTGTCGCGCGCCGCCGAAGGCGAGCGCGAGACGCTCGCCCGCGCCATCGAGACGCTTTTCCCCGAAGCCGCGGAGCGAGAGCCGGAAGAATCATGAAGCCGTCCATCGCCACGAAGCTGGCGAGCCTGGACGCGCGCCTGAAGGAAATCGACGCGCGCCTGTCCGACCCGGGCGTGACCAGCGACCTCGAGAACTACCGCAAGCTCTCCCAGGAGCGCGCCGAGATCCAGCCGGTCGTGGAGAGCTTCGCCGAGTACCGCAAGGCCGAGGGCGACCTCGCGGCCGCGGAGGACATGGCGAAGGACCCCGAGATGCGCTCGTTCGCGGAGGACGAGATCCGCGCGGGCAAGAAGCGCCTGGAGGAGCTCGCCGCGGACCTGCAGAAGATGCTCCTGCCGAGGGATCCCAACGACGAGCGCAACCTCTTCCTCGAGATCCGCGCCGGCACCGGCGGCGACGAGAGCGCGCTCTTCGCGGGCGACCTCTTCCGCATGTACACGCGCTTCGCCGAGAGGAATCGCTGGCAGGTCGAGATCATGTCGGAGTCGGCGGGCGATGCGGGCGGCTACAAGGAAGTGATCGCGCGCGTGGTGGGCCATGGCGCGTACTCGAAGCTCAAGTTCGAATCCGGCGGCCATCGCGTGCAGCGCGTGCCCGCGACCGAGACGCAGGGCCGCATCCACACTTCCGCGGCCACCGTCGCCGTGATGCCGGAAGCGGACGACGTTTCCGACGTGCAGATCAACCCGGCCGACGTGCGGGTGGACACGTTCCGCGCGAGCGGCGCCGGCGGACAGCACGTCAACAAGACCGACTCCGCGGTGCGCCTCGTGCATGCGCCCACCGGCATCGTGGTGGAGTGCCAGGACGCGAGGAGCCAGCACAAGAACCGCGAGCAGGCGTGGCGCATCCTCGCCGCGCGCATCAAGGACAAGCAGACGCGCGAGCAGCAGGCCAGGGAAGCCGCCGAGAGGAAGGGCCTCATCGGCTCCGGCGACCGCTCGGATCGCATCCGCACCTACAACTTCCCGCAGGGCCGCGTAACCGACCACCGCATCAACCTCACGCTGCACAAGATCGACGCGATCATGGATGGCGACCTGTCGGAGATCACCGCCGCGCTCGCGGCGGAGCACCAGGCCGAGCAGCTCGCGTCGCTGGCGCAGCAGTAAAGCCATGCACACGGTCAAGTACGCGCTCGAGGAGCTGATGCTGGTCATGGACCGCACCGACGCCACGGTGATCATGGCCGAGGTGCTCGGCGTGAACCGCGCGTGGATCGCGGCCAACCCGATGCGCATCCTCACGGAGACGCAGGACGCGCAGATCGAGACGATGGCCGCGCAGCGCGCCCTGGGCCGCCCGGTGGCCTACATCCTGAACCGGCGCGAGTTCTACGGCCGCGACTTCACTCTCGACGGCTCGGTCCTCATCCCGCGCCCGGAGACCGAGACCCTGGTCGAAGCGGCGCTCGCGCGCATGGCGCCCAAGGACACGTGCCTCGACCTGGGCACCGGCAGCGGCGCGATCGCGGTCACCATCGCCGCGCAACGTCCCGAGGCACGCGTGGTCGCGACCGACGTGAGCGACGCGGCGCTTCGCGTGGCGCGCGGCAACGCCGAGCGCCACCACTGCGCCGAGCGCATCGAGTTCGTGAAGGGCTCGTGGTACGAGCCCGTGGGCGCGCGGCAATTCGACGTCATCGTGTCGAACCCGCCCTACGTGGCGGCGAACGACGCGCATCTCGGGCGCGGCGACCTGCGCTTCGAGCCGGGCGAGGCGCTCACCGACGGCAGCGTAGACGGCCTCGGGTCGATCCGCGCCATCGTCGCCGGCGCCGCGGCGCACCTGAAGAAGGGTGGCTGGCTCCTCTTCGAGCACGGCTACGACCAGGCCCCGCCGGCACGCGCCCTTCTTGAAGCCGCGGGATTCGCCTCCATCGTTTCCCTGCCCGACCTCGCCGGAATCCCGCGCGTCGCCGGGGGTAAAATCGGGTAAAGGAGAACACCATGAGCGCCCAGGACACCATCCGCGAGACCGTCACGTCGCACCCCGTCGTGCTTTACATGAAGGGCTCGCCGCAGTTCCCGCAATGCGGCTTCTCGGCCACGGCCACCCAGCTTCTCAAGATGTCGGGAGCCACCGAGATCCATACGGTCGACGTGCTGAAGGACCCGGACATCCGCGAGGGCATCAAGCAGTACGCGAACTGGCCCACGATCCCGCAGCTCTACGTGAACGGCGAATTCGTCGGCGGCTGCGACATCATGAAAGAGATGTACCAGGCGGGCGAGCTGCAGAAGCTCCTCGCCGAAGCGAAGAAGCCCTAGGTCGCGATCCTTCCGCCTTCGAGGTGCCAGCGCCGGGCGCCCGGCAGCTCGAGGAGCTCCTTGTCGTGGCATGCCACCACGACGCAGTTGTCGCCGGTCGCCGTGCGCCGCAGGAGCTCGATCACCTGCGCGCGCGCCTGAGCATCCAGGTTCGCCGTAGGCTCATCCACCAGCAGCACGCGCGGGTCCAGCACCTGCGCGCGCGCCAGCGCCACGCGCTGTTTCTCGCCGCCTGACAGCCGCGCAGGCGGGACGCTCTGCACGTGGCCCACTCCGGCCCACGCGATCGCCGCTTCCACCCGCGCCTCGCGTTTCGCGCCCTCCACCCTGCGAAGCTTGAGCCCGTAGCGGATGTTGTCCGCGATGCTCGTGTGGAAGAGGTACGGGTGCTGGTGCACGTACACGATGAGGCGACGCAGCTCGCGCGGGTAGGAGGCGGCGCCAGCTTCCATCCCCTCGCATCGCAGCTCCAGGGCGTCGGCCTTCTCGAGTCCCGCGATGATCTTGAGGAACGTGCTCTTGCCGCTGCCGTTGTCGCCGGACAGGACGATGAGCTCGCCCTTTCCGAGCGCGAGGGGGCCCACGTCCAGCAGCGGCTTGCCCGCGAACGACTTCGCCACGCGCGAGATCGAGACGAGCGCGGTCATTTCGGCGCGCGCTCGTCCTGGATCACGGCGAGGAGCGCCACCACGGCGAAGGCGAAGAACATGAGGACGGTGCCCAGCGCGATGCCCTGCGCGAAATCGCCCTTGCTGGTCTCCAGCGCGATGGCGGTGGGGATGTTGCGCGTGAGGCCGGCGATGTTGCCCCCGATCATCATCGAGCAGCCTACTTCCGAGATCACGCGCCCGAATCCGTTCAGCACGCCCGCGATCACGGCAAAACGCACTTCGTACAGGCTGGTCAGAGCCGAGCGCAGCGCTCCCGCGCCCAGGCTCACCGCCGTCTCGCGAAGCCGTGGGTCCGCTCCGGTGACCGCCGCGAGAGTGAATGCGGCCAGCACCGGGAACGCGATCACGGCCTGCCCGATGATCATCGCGTCCTGGGTGAAGAGCAGGTGCCACTGGCCCAGCGGCCCGCTGCGCGAAAGCAGGAGATACAGGATCAATCCCACGACCACCGTCGGAAAGCTGAGCAGCCCCTGCAGCGCCACGACGGCGAAACGCCGGCCCGCGAAGCGGTGCGCTCCGATCCAGAAGCCGAGCGCCACCGCGAACGGCGTGGCGAGCGCCAGCGCGCAGAGCGACACCTTGAGCGAGATCCACACGATGTGCCAAAGCTCCGCGTCGCCCGCGGCGAGCCGCGCGAATGCCTGCTGCGTGGCCTCGAGTAGCGACATCCGTCAGCGCGATGGACGCTTTTCGCCGGGCAGGTAGAAGCCGCGCTCGCCCTCCACCAGGTAGCCGGAGATGACGGCGCGCGCGGGCCCGGAGACGAGCCATTTCGCGAACGCCTCGGCCTCGCGCGATCGCACCGGTCGCGTGGACGTCGGCTTGAGCGTCGTCACGCCGTATTCGTTGAGAAGCCTCGGATCGCCTTCCACCAGGACCGCCAGCGGAAAACGCTTCGACATCTGCTTCAACGTGGCGCGATCGACGAGGTCGTACGCTTCCATCTCGCTCGCCACCATCAGCGTGCGGCCGGCGCCCTGTCCCGACGGGATGTAGCCGGCCCACGGCGCCAATCCGCCGGCGGCCGCCCAGAGCTCGAGCTCCTTCTTGTGGGTGCCCGAGTCGTCGCCGCGCGAGACGAACTTCGCGCGCGCCTCGCGGATCCGCTTCAAGGCGATCGCGGCATCGCGTCCGCCCCGCACGCGGGCCGGGTCCGCAGCAGGCCCCGCGATGACGAAATCGTTCCACATCACGTCGGCGCGAACCAGGCCGATGCCGCGCGCGATGAGCTTCTCCTCGTCCTTGCGGCTGTGCGTGAAGACGATGTCCACGTCGCCGTTTTCCGCGTACTTCATCACCTGGCCCGTGCCGGCCACGACGGGCTTCACCGCGATGCCCGTCGCCCGCGTGAAAGCGGCGACGAGGACGGGAAGGATTCCGGAGTCTTCCAGCGTGTGCGTCGCCCCCAGCCGCAATTCCGCCGCGAAGCCGCCGAAGGGCAGCGCGCACAGGATGGCGAGCGCGGCCAGCAGCGCCACGGCGCGCCCTTTCATCGCGGCGTCGGGAAGAAGAGCTGGTGGCCGTTCACCTTGAAGTCCGCGATGGCGCGGCGTCCCTGGGGACCCGTGAGCCATTCGATGAATTGCATCGCGCCGCGGAAGTTCACGTCGCGGTAGCGCGCGGGGTTCACGGCGATCACGCCGTACGGATTGAACATGCGCGCATCGCCTTCCACGAGGATCTCGAGATCCACGCGCGTGCGATACGCGCCGTAGGTCGCGCGATCGCTCAGCGTATAGCCGCGCTGGTTCCCGGCCATGACGAGGACCTCGCCCATGCCCTGGCCCGCGGACAGGTATTGCGCGCCCTGCGGCCTCGATCCGACCACCTGCCAGTAGCTCTTTTCCATCTTCTCGGTGCCGGAGTCGTCGCCGCGCGAGACGAATATCGCCCGCGCGTCGAGGATGCGGCGGAATGCGGCGACGACCTCGCGCATGCCGCGCACCTTCGCCGGATCGGAAGGCGGCCCGACGAGGATGAAGTCGTTGTACATGACGTCGCGGCGCTCCACGCCGAAGCCGGCCGCGACGAACCGGTCCTCGTCGGGACGGCTGTGCACGAGCAGCACGTCCACGTCGCCGTTCTCGCCCAGCTTCATCGCCTTGCCCGTACCCACCGAGATCACGTGCACCTTGAGGCCGCTCACGGCCTCGAACTGCGGCACGATCACCTTGAGCAGGCCCGAGTTGTCGGTGCTCGTGGTCGTGGCGAGGCGAAGCGTGCCGGGATCGGCGCCCCACGCGAGCGTCGTTGCGAGAGCGAGGAAAGCTGCGCAGAGGAATTTCTTCATGGTCACTCCTAGTTCGGATCGTTCCAGGTGACGTTGCCGAGGCCGGCCACGTCGTATCCGCCCATCGCCGCGGCGTGCGTTGCCAGGCGGCGGGAGCGGGCAAAGGTCCACAGGGACTGCAGCGGCGGGTCGAACCAGCGGGCGCGCAACACCGCGAGGTCGATGCGCTCCGTGACGAGCGGGATGAAATCGAGGCCCGCCATGCGCGCCTGCGAACGCGCCGCGAGGCCCGCGTCCGCTTGTCCTGCCTGGATCGCCGCCGCCAGGTCGCTGCCCGACATCGCCTCCTCCCGGTGGAACCGCACCGCGCCGCGCTTCAGGCCATCGCGCTCCAGGAGCCTCTCGAACAGGAGGCGCGCGCCCGCCATCGGCTGGCGCAGCATGAACGTCACGTCCCGTCGCGCGAGGTCGCGCATCGCGCGGATACGCTTGGGATTGCCGCGCGCCACGACCAGGCCCTGCTCGCGGCGCGCCCACTCCATGAGCGCCACGCCGCGCCCCTTCAGCTTGGCCTCGGCGATCTCGCGGTTGAAGTCGGAAAGGTCGGACGAGGGAACGTGGATCAATGCCGCGCATGCGGCGCCGCGTGCCAGGCGATCCACGCCGTCGAGGCTTCCGTGCGTGAGGAGCGCCAGCCCGCAACGCGACTCGCGCACCGCCCATTCGAAGAGCGGATCGATGCTGCCCGCCACGGTGGCGGCGCCGGCCGCGTCCGGCTGAGGCCCGGCCGCTCGAGCCGCGAGCCAGCGCTCGAGCTGCTCGGGGGAGAACAGCAGCTTCGCCCCCGCGCGGGTGTGCGGGATGGCGCCCTTCGCCACGAGGTCGTAGACCTTGCGCTCGCCGATCCGAAGCCAGGCGGCGGCCTCGCGGACGTTGAGCAGCGCCGAGGTTTGCATATTTTCCAGGCTATTGCAGGAATTCCGGATCATCTCACAATTTGCGGCGCGAGGCGCCGGACCCGAAGCCCTAGAATGGCCGCGTGCGCTCCGCCCATCCCCCTTATCGCGCCTCGCTCGCCATCGCGACCGCCGCTGTCGCGCTCATCAGCGCGTTCGCCATGGCCTCGGGAAGCTTCGCGGTGCCCGCGGGCGACGTGGCGCGCGTCCTGTGGTCGGCGCTTGCGGGCAGCGATGCCGGTGTCGCCGACAACGTGCGCGCGGTCGTGCTCGACATTCGCGGCCCGCGCGTGCTCGCCGCGCTCGCCGTCGGCGCGGCGCTCGCGGCCGCGGGCGCCACTTTCCAGGGACTCTTCCGCAACGCGCTCGTCGCGCCCGACATCCTCGGCGTCTCGGCGGGCTGCGCCCTGGGCGCCGTCTTCGCCATCTTCATGGGCCTTCCCGCGCTCGCGGTGCAGGCGTTCGCATTCGTCGGCGGCGTCGCGGCGGTCGCCCTCGTGGTCGCGGTCGCCGCGTGGGTGCGCGGCCACGATCGCGTCCTCACGCTGGTCCTCACCGGCGTCGTGGTGGGGTCGCTTTTCGCGGCCGGCGTCGCGTTCGCAAAGTCGGTCGCGGACCCCTACAACCAGCTGCCTGCGATCACGTTCTGGTTGCTGGGAAGCTTCGCGGGCGTGACCTCCCGCGACCTCGCGTTCGCGCTTCCGCTGCTCGCCGCAGCCTTCGTGCCGCTTGCGCTGCTGCGCTGGCGCGTCAACGTCCTTTCGCTCGCGGATGACGAGGCGCGCGCGTTGGGCGTGAACGTCGCGCGCGAGCGGCTGTGGCTCATCGCAGCGGCGACGCTCGCCACTTCGGCGAGCGTGGCGATCGCCGGCATCGTCGGCTGGGTGGGCCTCGTGGTGCCGCACGCCGCGCGGATGCTCGGCGGCGCGGAATTCTCGCGGGTGCTGCCGATGTCGGCATTGCTGGGCGCAGCGTTCATGGTGCTGGTCGACACCTTGTGCCGCACGCTCGTTTCGACGGAGCTGCCGCCCGGCGTTCTCACGGCTTTCGTCGGCACGCCCGCGTTCATCGCCCTGCTGGCCTTCACCTACCGGCGCGGCGCATGACGATCGAGGCGCGCGGGGTCGATATCGGTTATCCGGATCGCGTGGTCGGCCGCTCCATCGACCTCACGCTCGAGGACGGCGAGGTGCTGTGCATCCTCGGCCCCAACGGCTCGGGAAAAACCACGCTGCTGCGCACGCTGCTGGGCCTCGTGCCGGCGCTCGCGGGAAGCGTGACCGTGAGCGGCATCGACATTCGCGGCATGCCGCGCGGCCGACTGGCCCGGGAAATCGCGTACGTGCCGCAGGCATCGATTCCCGCTTTCGACTTCACCGCGGAAGAGATCGTGCTGATGGGACGCACGGCGCACATGGGCGCCTTTTCGCCACCCTCTCGCCACGACCGGGATGTGGCGCGCGCGGCGTTGGCGCGGCTGGACGTCGGCGAGCTCGCGACGCGCGCGATCACCGCGGTGAGCGGGGGCGAGCGGCAGCTGGCGCTCATCGCGCGTGCGCTCGCCACGGAAGCGAAGGCCATCGTCATGGACGAGCCCACCGCGAACCTGGATTTCGGCAACCAGGCGCGCGTCCTCGCCCAGGTCTCGGGGCTGCGCGACGCCGGTGTCTCGATCCTGCTCTGCACCCACGATCCCGACCATGCCTTCCAGGTCGCCGATCGCGTCCTCTTGCTGTACCACGGCCGCGCCATTACGCTGGCGCGAACCGAAGACGCCCTGACGGCGGAAAACCTGAGCGCCCTGTATGGGGTGCCGGTGCATGTGGCCGAGGTGGCGACGGCGGGGGGCGTGCGGCGGGTGTGCGTGCGGGTCTGACGAGAGGACGCGATGGCGGCAGGCAACGGCAGGACCAACGGCGGCGGCACCGCGAACGGCGATCGCGGCCTCGCGCGTCGGCGCTTTCCGAGCGCCGAGGACCTGGGGCTCACGCGCGGCGAATTCCTCGCGCTCGAACGCCTCTCGACGCCGCAGAAGATCCAGGCGTTCCTGAACGCGGTCCCGATCAACCACGAGATCGGCGGCGAGACGGTGCTCTCGGTGCGCGAGGTCCTGCGCCAGCGGCGCGCGCATTGCATCGAGGGCGCGATGCTGGCCGCCGCGGCGCTCTGGGTGAACGGCGAGCCGCCGCTGGTGATGCACCTGGATTGCCACGAGAGCGATTTCCCGCACGTGATCACGCTCTTCCGCCGGCACGGCGCGTGGGGCGCCATTTCCAAGACCAACGGCACGCCGCTGCGTTACCGCGATCCGATCTACCGCACGCTTCGCGAGCTGGCGCTCTCCTATTTCCACGAGTACTTCAACAAGCGCGGCCACAAGACGCTGCGCAGCTACTCGACGCCTTTCGACATGCGCCGCGTGGACCCGCAGGAGTGGATCACCGCGAAGAAGAACTGCTGGGCCGCGCACGACCGCATCACGGAGCTGCGCCACTACGCGCTCATTTCCCGGCGGCAGGAGAAGCTGCTCGCGAAGCGCGACCCGTTCGAACGCAAGGCCGCGAGGATGGTGGAGTACCCGCGCCCCGTGCTGGAGCCGGCCTAGGAGCCAGGCGGTCGCGGCGGCGCGGGATTCGATTCGGGCGCGCCAAGCGGCACGCCCCACCAGCCGACGTCGCGCCAGGCGCCCTGCTTGAAGCCCACCCCGCGATAGACGCCGATCGGCTTGAAGCCCACGGACTCGTGCAGGCGGACGCTCGCGTCGTTGGGCAACGCGATGCCCGCGTACGCGTTGCGAAAACCCTGCGCTTCGAGCCTGCGCAGGAGCTCGATGTAGAGCGCCTTGCCGATGCCTCGCCCGCGCGCCTCGGGACGCACGTAGCAAGACACGTCCGCGGACCACCGATACGCCGCGCGCTCGCGATGCCTGCTCGCGTACGCGTAGCCGAGGATGCGGCCGCCCTCGTCGTGCACCAGCCACGGATGGGTGGCGAGCGTCTTCGCGATGCGCTCGCGCATCTGCCCGGCGGTCGGCGGCTCGGCCTCGAACGAGATGAACGCCTCGGTCACATTCGGCGCGTAGATCTCGCGGATCTGCCCGGCGTCGTCCACGCGGGCCACGCGGATCGCGCTCACAGCGCGAATTCCATCAAGTCGACGGCTTCCTTGTGCGGGCGGAAGCCCTTGCGGCGCCATCCGAGGCGCCGGTAGAAGGCGAGCGCGGGCTCGTTGCTGCGCGAGACGCTGAGCCGGATGGCGCTCATGCCGCGATTGCGAAACACCTCCACCGCATGCTCGTGCAGCCGCCAGCCGAGGCCGTGCCTGCGCCATTCCGGCAGGAGGTAGAAGAGATTCACGTACCCCATGTCCGGCTCGTCGGCGAAGCGCATCTCGGTCTGGCCGATGATGCGATCGCCGAGCCAGATGTGCGAGTTGCCTTCCGGGACCTCGGCGATGCGCTTGCGCAGCTTGTCGAGGTAGATCGCGCCGTCCGCGCCCATCTCCTCGTCGCATCCCTCGTGCGTGCCGAAGCTCGCGTGGTACGAGTCGCGGCGGAAATCGATGCAGGTCTGCGCGTGGCGCCCGAGGTCGATGGGCTCGATGCGCAGGGCGGGATCGTCCCGGTCGCGCCGCATCACGAGCTCGGGCTCGCCTTCGCCGCTGCGCAGGATGCGCCAGCGGCGAAAGCCCGATTTCTCGAAGGCGCGGATCGCCGCGAGGTTGCCCTCGCCGGGACCGGCCACGCACGCGCGCGCCGCGGGATCGGCGAACACGATCTCCTTCACGAAGCGGTCGATGACGCGAGACCCCACGTTGTGGCCGAGCGACTCGAGCTCTCCGAGGAAAAGGTCCATGCACACGAGGCCGGCTTCCCTGTCGAGCTTCGCGGCGTAGTCGTCGAACGACGCCACGTCGTAGGCCTGCGCATAGCCCAGGTCCTTGCCGTCCACGTTCACGATGAAGGCGCGCACGACGTTGCCGGCCGCGGCGCGCGGCCCGTACTTCGCGACCGCTTCCGTGAAGGAGCCGGGCGGCTTCGCGTAGCCTCGCGCCACGTGCGGGCGGATGAGCCAGAGGAAGATTTGCTGCAGGTCGTCGACCGCGAGCGGCCTGAACGCGATGCTCGGCATGCCTCGATTCTACGGTCTCGCGGCGACGCGCCCGGACACTAGGACGCCGGCCTGGCCTTGTCGATGAGCTCGAGCAGCACGGCGTAATCCACGGGCTTGGTGAAGTGATGGTCGAAGCCCGCCTCGCGCGCGCGCTGGCGGTCCTCCTCCTGGCCCCATCCGGTGATCGCGACGATGAACACGTCCGGACCCCGCGCGTCCCTCACGCGGCGCGCGACGTCGTAGCCGGAGAGCTTCGGCATGCCGATGTCCAGCAGCAGCACGTCGGGCTTGAACTCCTGCTCGGCGAAGAGCGCTTGCTCGCCGTCGTAGGCGACACGCACCTCGTCGCCCCGCACCTGGAGGAGCATGGCGAGGCTGTCGGCGGCATCGGTGTTGTCGTCGACCACGAGCACGCGGCGCGCGGCACTCACCTAGCGGATCTCCGCGAGCAAGCGCTCGATAGATTGCGTCGCTTGCGCGACGTAGCCACCGGCGAAGAGGTTCGCATGATTCAGCACGTGGTACAGGTTGTAGAGATCCCGGCGCACAGTGTAGCCGTCGTCGAGCGGAAATTCCGTGCGGTATGCCACGAGCACCTCGCCGGGGAAGCCGCCGAACATTTCCGTCATGGCGACGTCCGCCTCGCGATCGCCGACGTACACCGCGGGATCGAACACGCACGCGACACCGCCGGCCAGCGCCGCCGCATTGCCGCTCCAGAGATCGCCGTGCAGGAGCGAGGCGATCGGCCGGTAGGTGGCGAAGAACGCGGCGCAATCGGCGGCGAGGCGCTCACCGCGATCGATGAGCCGCGAGGGGAGCCGGTTCTTCGCGGCGAGCCGCAGCTGCGCGTGCAGGCGCCGGTCGCGCCAGAACGCGTGCCAGTCGTCGCTCCACCCGTTCAGCTGCGGCGATGCGCCGATGAAGTTGTCGCTTGCCCAGCCGAAACGCCCGCGCGGCTTGCCGTGCAGCTCGGCGAGAGCGCGACCCAGCGCCGCGCCGCTGGTCGCGTCCAGGGGCGCGAGATCGAGCCATTCCATGACGATCCATGCGCGCTCGTCGTCGTTGCCGTGGGCGATGACGCGGGGGAGCCGCAGCGCTTTCGCCTCGGCGAGCGCGGCGAGTCCCTCGGCTTCGGCGGCGAACATCGCCGCGCGGTCCGCATCGTTCACCTTGGCGAAGTAGCGCGCCGCGCGCGAGGCGGCCTTGCCCTCCACGCGCAGGGCCGTGTGGATGCAGCCGCCGCCCACGGGCGTGAGAGACCGGATCTCGAAGGCCTCTGCGGTGGCCGCCGCGATCGATTCCTCGAGCGCCGCGGCTTCGGGCGATTTCACGCGGATCGGATCCGCTCCAGTCCCTGCGCGAGGTCGGCGCAGAGATCGTCCGGATCTTCCAGGCCCACGTGCAGGCGGATCAGCGGGCCGCCGCTCCAGGGGCGCACGCTGCGCGACTTCTGGATGTTCTGCGGCACCACGAGGCTTTCGAAGCCGCCCCAGCTGTAGCCCAGCGCGAAGAGCTCGAGCGAGTCGACGAAGGCGGCGAGAGCGCGATCGCTGCACGGCTTCAACGCCACGCCGAAAAGACCGGTGCATCCGAGGTAGTCGCGCTTCCAGAGGGCATGGCCCGGATCGCTCTCGAGGCCCGGATGCAGCACGCGCTCGACGGCCGCATGGCGCTCGAGCCAGCGCGCCACGTGGAGCCCGCTCTTCTCGTGCTGGCGCAGCCGCGCCTCCAGCGTGCGCATGCCGCGCAGCGCGAGGAAGATGTCGTCGGGGCTCGCCATCTGCCCGTAATCGCGCGACGCGTCGCGCACCGCGGGCCACCACTTCTCGTTCGCGATGACCGCGCCGATGATGACGTCCGAGTGTCCCGCGGGGTACTTGGTGCACGGCTGCACCACGATGTCCGCGCCGTGGTCGAAGGAGCGGTAGAAAACACCCGTCGCCCACGCGTTGTCGTGGATCATCGCGGCGCCGCGCGCGTGCGCCACGGCGGCGATCGCCGGGATGTCCTGCACCTCGAACGTGTGCGAGCCCGGCGACTCCACGTACACGAGCCTCGTGTTGTCCTTCATCAACGACGCGATGCCCGCGCCGATCGACGGGTCGTAGAACGTGGTCTCGACGCCGAAGCGCGCGAGCTGGCGCAGGCAGAAGCGGCGCACCGGCTGGTAGACGCTGTCGGTGACGAGGATGTGGTCGCCCGCCTTCACGCAGGCGAGGATCGCCACCACGTTCGCGGCGAGCCCCGAGGACAACGTCACCGCGCGGTGGCCGCCCTCGAGCTGCACCATGACTTCCTCGAAGGCGACGCGCAGCGGCATGTTGAGCATGCCGTAGGTCGGGATCGGCTCGTCCGCGTCGAAGCGCCGCTGGACCTCCTGCATGTCGGCGATGGATTCGAACGTGACGGTGGAGGCGCGCGCCACCGGGATGTTCACGGTGCCGGGATTGGAGCGCGCGGTGCGGCCGCGTTGTACCAGGCGCGTGCGAAGCTTCATCGTCCCAGGGGTCTTACTTGCGCGCGTACCTCGATGCGCGTGCGCTTGCCCTGGCGATCCTCGAACGTGAACGTGAGCGGCACGGTATCGCCGGCGCCCAACGCGCGCGTGAGCCCCACCAGCATGATGTGGAAGCCGCCGGGCTTG
>Ga0207674_10005293_pt1 | contig 15350 bp, 10 predicted proteins | sample KBSCornC72_FD_184303 | JGI IMG/M metagenome (GOLD analysis project Ga0207674, IMG submission 184303) | Corn rhizosphere microbial communities from Kellogg Biological Station, Michigan, USA - KBS Corn C7-2 (SPAdes) (version 2) | ecosystem: Host-associated > Plants > Roots > Rhizosphere > Soil ... | reverse complement strand
TGACCTTTGGCATTCGCAAGTCGAGCAACACAACGTCCACGGGACGTCGAGCCAGCATCGCGGTCGCCTCCTCAGCGCTCGCCGCCACACCGGAAAGCTCAAGATCCCGGTGCTTGCCCAGCATGCTGCTCAATCCGGCGCGGACGACCGGATGATCATCCACGATCAGCAGTCGAATCGGCTTCTTTGTGTTTGCCTTGTTCATTGGATCGGTGCTCCCAAAGCGAATGCCAAAAACCCATCGGCCATCGTATTCGCATCAGCATGGACACGGGTACGAGCGCAGAAACGGTGGTACCGCCGCCCACGGCGCTTTGGATATCTAAATCCGCGGAAACCTTGTCGGCGCGATTGCGCATCCCGCGAATTCCGAATCCTAAAGTTTGCGACTCGATCAGGAAACCGCGGCCATTGTCTTCAATCTTCAACTCAATGGAGTTGGTTCCGTAGGCCAAGGAAATCTTGAGAATGGTCGGACCGGCATGGCGTACAGCATTCGCGAGCGCCTCCTGGCCGATCCGGAACAACGCATCCGCGATTCGAATGGGTATGCGGAATGGTTCGCCTGAACTGACGGCGATAACCCGAATCGTGCCCCCAGCCACCATGCTTCGTGCGCTTTCTTCGAGCGCCTTCAATAAACCCGCAGACTCGAGCAGTTCGGGACGCAAGGCGGCGATATTGCGCTTGGCCTCTTCGTGGCTACGCCGCACCAGCGTTGACGCAATCTCGATCTCCTGACGAATGGCGACCTTGTTATCGATCTCGTCCCGAATCGCCTGCAACTGAAAACCGATTCCCGCAAAGCTCTGCGCCAAGGTGTCGTGCATCTCCTGCGCCAGCCGGTGACGTTCGTCGAGCACTGCCGCAAACCTCGACCTCTCGACGTAATTTTGCAAGGCTTGCGCTATCAGAATCACAATGAAGCAGGCGATGATCGCAACCACGATGTTTCTGGTGGTCCACCAGGGTGGGCCTTGCAAGACCTCCACGTCCGTACCGGAGGGAAGCAGGACCGCGAAGGGAGTTAGATCATGCGTAAATTCCGAGTTGACGGCACAAATCCCGCGCAGCCGGAGTCGGCTCTCTTCCTTAATGCCGCGGAAGGGAGCCACGCCGCTTCGAGCATTGGTGATCGCCTGAAAGGACTGATTGTCTTCATCAAGGTCCAGAATGATCGCACCATCGGGTGCTGATTCCTTCTTTATGAGCCGGCCTTCAATCTCGATGTATTGTCCATCAAACGCTCCGGTGGCTGCCTGGGAAGCGTTCACCGTCATGGCGTGCAGAGGCGCGTGCGACCACAGACTGTGAACCTCCACATTGTTCATGATGGCGCCGAACTCGTGAGGCTGAGCCTCTCCTTTCGCTTCCACCTGATCCCCGATCTGAGGAGGCGTTTTCGCGTGAAAGTTCCGAATCTCCACCCCAGCCGTAGAGTCCTGTACAAACAACGTCGGTACCGTAAGGGTCACAACGCCATGGATTGTGACCTGCGTGGGCTTGTCGGGCGCAAGCGCCACAAGATTTGAAATGGGCGTTCCACCCGGGTCTACGTGGTGATCCCGCATATCGAGATACAAGGGTTCAAAATACTGTTCGCTGGTGTCATTGGCAGGGTCTCCGATCGGCCCGACCTTGGTCAGGGGATTCGGGGTGGGGAGTTCGGCGTTCCCCACCATGCCGATCAGGTCCTTGCGCGTGGCCGCACGCACCCGAACATTGCGCCACAACCCCCCGGTCTGGTACGACTTCAAGCCAAAACGTCCGGAACGGATGCAGTCCGGCACGCGAACGGCATTTGTGGTGACCGCCCCCTCCGCTGATGTCGCGCTGGCAACGATGTTGCATTGGTAAGCCAGCAGCTTCAGGTGGTACCACTTCTGGGCGACCACCCGCGGCACAACCCGGTTCCTCTGATATTCGATCCAGCCAAATCCCGCATGGCCAAGGATCAAGGTGTTATCCAAGTCTCGCAATCCGGCATAGTATCCGTCATAGGCATCGACGCCGACTTCCTCGTTATTCGCCCGAACGATCAGGCCGGCATCCCCGTACTGGCCGAGGAGCTGAACATCGGCTTCGATCAGATAATCCGTGGGGCGGATATCGCCATACATCAGCTTGGCACCGCGCTCGTCGGAGTTGTTTAGCATGGCGCCATTTACAAACTGCCATGCCCCTCCGAAGGGCTGCCAATCGTCCAGTCGTTCGAGACTGGGTTCAAGAGGAAGCGAGGATGTATGCCATCCCCGCCACCGCAACAAGGTTCCAGCCGCAAGGATGGCAACACCAAGGCCTGCCGCGAATACCACAAGCCGCGAGCGCCAGTGCTTTTTCATTCGCTCGCCCACCAGCTGGCCGTCAACTGATCGTAGATCTCAGCGGAATCCAAATTTTCGCGCGTCAGTAAAAGGGGAGGGAGGACAGTAGTCCCAGGAACCGATTCCCCCTTTAACTGCGAGAGCATGAGGTTCATGGCGACATGACCCATGTCGTAGGTGCGCTGCATTACGATCGAATCAATGCCCCCAGTTCGAAGCGGCGGGATCAAATCCTGATCGAATCCGATGATCTTGATGACCCGCGGTTTCCCAAACTCAACGATCGCGTAGTAAGCGCCTCGGGTGGAACTGGCAGAGAGCGCCACAATGGCATCAAGGCGCGTACCTCCGATCAGAAGGTCTTCGGCAATCTGTTGTTCCTGGGGCACGCTCGCGTGCCCCAGGCGGCGCGCGACTACATGGATCCCGGGAAACTCTTCCGCCAACGTTCTTTCAAGAGAACGTTCGCGCGCCGTCAGGCCGGTCAGCTGCGGGTTGATGCCAAGAATCGCGACGGAACCTTTGCCAGCGAGAACAGCCCCCAAGCGCCGGGCTGCAATCTGCCCCCCGGTCTCGTCGTCATTCAAGACGTAGGCTAGTTTCTTGGAGGGCGCAATTCCCAACTGCGTTCCTACCACCACCACGGGAAGTCCGCGATCCACGATCCTGCGAACCGGGGTTCTGAAGGGCAGGGTCTCGTCAGGAGTCAGAATCACTCCCGCGGGCGAGCGATCCGCAACTTTGCTCAATAAGGCAATCTGCCCTTCCACGTCGTCCTCGCGCGGGGGTGCGTTCCAGTACACCTCGATCCCATTCTTGCGGGCCAGATGCGCCGCCCCGGCATGCTCCGGCTCCCACAGTACGGTCCCACAGGACCGAGGGATGACGGCGACCAATTTGGAACGCGGTCGGCAGGCAGTTGAGAAAACGCATACTAGGACCGCGGCAAAGCAAGCGACCTGGCGCATCACGGATGGGCAATACGGGGGCATGATCCACTCGACGGCGGACGAAACCAAAAAGCTATCCTGAGCAGAGTAGTACATTCATAGTACATCTGTCTCATTCGCTGCGCCCGCAAAATCGTTAGGCTGCAGCTACTCTCGTCTCCCCTGCCTGACCGAACTTGGATCGCTTTACAGGGCGATGCGAGTAAACGATTACATGAAAATCCTCACAGAGAAGTTTCCAGGAGTGCACATGTCTCTAAAAAGATTCTCCTGCCTGCTGGCTTTCGCAGCCTTCTTCGCGATCCCTGCCTTGGCCCAATTCAACAGTAACGTGCAGGGCGCGGTTCAAGACTCTTCCGGCGCGGTCGTTCCTAAAGCTACCGTTTCATTGGTGAACGCGGGAACACGGGTGACGCAAACCACTACCAGTGACGCCGACGGAAATTACCGCTTTGTGAGCCTCGCACCGGGCGCGTACAAGTTGACCGTTGCGGCTTCCGGTTATTCCACCTCGGAGCTGACCATCACACTGCTGACCGAGCAAAACTTGAACGTTCCGGTCGTATTGAAGGTGGGTTCCATTACCGAGAATGTGACGGTCACCACGGCCACACCCATCGTAGATACTGGTGACAGCCGTACGCAGTTGACCCTGGAGAACCAGGCGGTCGCGGAGTTGCCGATTCAGGGCCGCAACCTCGTCACGCTAGTGACGCTTGCGCCCGGCGTGTCTGGATTGGGAACGAGTGGTTCGGCCGGGGCTCCCGGATCAGGTGCAGATAACTTCTCTACGGAAACCGCAGTTGACGCCAGCGCCAACGGCCAAGGTGCCGACAACAATCAATATTTGATTGACGGTCTCGATATCACGAGTGCAATCCGCCAGGGTGTCCTAAATCTGACTCCCACGCCTGATTCGATTCAGGAAACCAGTGTCCAGGTGAACACCTTTTCCCCTGAACACAGCCGCGGCGCAGGATTGCAAGTTGCCTTTACCACCAGATCCGGCACCGACCAGTTCCATGGTTCGGCAGCCGATTATTTTAACTATCAAAAAATGTTCGCGGCCCAGCATTTCCATGGGCCCTATACCCCATTTCATGCCAACGACTTTTCATTTGCTGTCGGTGGCCCGGTAATTCGGGACCGTCTTTTCTTCTACTTTGCCGCCGAACCAAGACGCGGATCGAATGGCGCCGGTGGCCTAGTTACCTTCGCGGATCCGGCGTTTTTGACTTTTATTTCTAACCCAGCGAATGGTCTATCAAACAACGTGGGGACGCATATCCTCAACACATACCGCCCAAAGGGTCTGAGCGGGATAACCGTCAAGCAAACCGCTCAAGGCGTTCTTGGTACCGGGGCAAGCGGCTGCAACACTGCATCGACGAATTTCATTCCGTGCGCAACGCCGATGGTCGACCAGGGGACATTTGGTGCCACGGCAATTCGCAATGGGACGCAGTACTTTGCGCGGTTGGATCCAGTCTTCAAGAATGACCGGGTATACGTGAGTTTTTATCGTACCTTGCTGCTCAGCGGTGCAGCATCGGCCTCACCGGAATTCTCAAGCTTCAACCCCACCTGGCAGGTTGCGGGACAGGTAACTTGGTCGCACAACTTCTCGCCCACCACGTTGAATGAGGCCAGTGCCGGTTTGAACCGGATAGAAGGTCAACTGGCCACCGGAGCCAAGGATTACACGGTTCCCAATATCAGCGCAGGCATTAGCCAGCAATTGGGAGCAGGCTTCGCGCAGGGAGACTTCATTCAACACAATTACCACTGGCGCGACGTCCTCACGCATGTGCGGGGCGCCCATACTCTGAAGGTCGGCTATGAAGGCTGGTATGGGGACGATGTCGAGCCCTTCCAAGGACCGTGGTCAACCCCCTCTTTCTCATTCAACAATATTCTCGCCTTGGCGCAAGATGCTCCGAATACCGAGGGAGGGGTCATGTATGACCCCGCAACCGGTACTCAGAAATTGTGGGATTGGAATGCGGCTTCCAGAACGTTTGGGCTTTTTGTGGAAGACAGCTGGAAGGCGAGGAGAAATCTGACCCTGACGCTCGGATTGCGTTATGACGACAGCGGCAACCCTTGGTCAAAGAGTCCGACGACGATCTTTGGGAACTTTTACCTAGGCCAGGGAGCAACTATCCAAGACCGGGTTGCGAGCGGCGTAGCTAAGCCCACTCACAACGCTTTACAGAGCTCGGTCAACAACTTGTTTAGCCCCCGCATTGGTTTTGCCTGGGACCCTAAAGGAGATGGCAACTGGGCGATACGGGGTGGATTTGGCGTGTATAACAACTGGCTGACGTCCGCGAACATTCAGGAAGAATTCCGCGGTAGTCCTCCGGGACTGGTTACCCCGACATTTGTTGCCGGCGGGACCGCGACCGCGCAAGCTCCCATTTTTGTTCAGGGCAACTCCAGCAAGCCGCCGTTCGGATTTATTTTCCCGACTTTCCAGGGCGGCCTTAACGCTCAAGGAGGGCAGATAGGCGCTAACCTCAACATTGGCGGCATTGATCCGAACGTCAAGTCTCCGAAGGCGAATGTATGGTCGGCGACGGTGGAACGGAAGATCTCCAATAAATTTGCCGCGGCCGTCGGTTATTCCGGGTCGCATTCTTACAATCTTGTTGGTGGCAGTAACAGCACCACCAACGTCTCCTATGGAGTCAACATCAACGTATTGAATAACGACTTGATCCTGAACAACTCGACTACCAATCTAACCCGCTTAAACCCTAGTTTCGGTGCGATTACGTACGCGCAAAACGATCGCTACGCAAACTATGAGGGCGTGTATTTTGAGTTTAAAGGACACTTTTCGCGAGGATTCGTCGACGCTTCCTACACTCATTCCGCATCGAAGGACGATGCCGGCGTTTATCCAACACCGTTTAACCCCGGAGCTTATTACGGACCATCCCTGTGGGATGTACCAAATCGTGTTTCCATCAGCTTCAACTATTCTCTCAAAGGCTTGAACAATGGGAATGGCGCTATAGGCCATCTGACCAGTGGATGGGGCTTGAGTGGCACCAGTATCTACCAGTCGGGTAATCCGTTTACGGTTGTGGCGTTCAATAACTACCGGCCGGTTTGCGCTGGCGCAGGGACTTGCCCCTCGGCGGGAAATCCGGCAACTGGTTACGCACTCAGCAGTGGCGACTACAACGCGGATGGGGTCAATAACGACGTTCCAGACGCCTCTAGTTACAAACAGAACAGGAGCCAAAAAGCTTTCCTGACGGCCGGCTCTCTGTCAACTGGCAGCTTCTCCGTTCCCAATTTCGGCTCTGAAGGAAATGAGAAGCAGGGTCAGTTCCGCGAACCGAATTTCTTCGGGACAGATATTAACCTCTATAAGGACACCCGAATCACGGAACGGGTCAACTTCCAATTCCGCTTCGAGGTGTTCAACGTCTTCAACCGCGCCAACCTGATCAATGTTGATAACAACTTCGACGATCGAGTGGTGGACAAGCTGAATCCAGCAAACAACCCCGGGAACAATAACTTCGGTTTGGCGACCAACTCTCACTTACCGAGATGGTGGCAAATCGGAGGAAAAATATCGTTCTGAGCAATGCCTCATGATCATGACCCGCGTCGTCAAAGGCGCGGGTCATTTTGTTGGCGCACCCTAGTATTCACCATCACGCATCACCGTTCGTTTCGCTATAACGAGATCGATCGCGCGATTGTAGTAATGATGCTGAACGGCCAGTATTCTCATGACCAAGATGCTTCCAGGTCAGCAAACTCGTTGGCGCAATCTCGTTTTGGCATTCGCGTTCGCCTGCTCGCTCGCTTGCGCCCAGAACACCAATGAAGCACGCCGCATCGCGTCTGCGATTCGCAACGGTGACTATACGGGTGCACTGCAGTTGCTAGGCCCGGCGTTGCGCCGTTCCCCCGCAAACGCGGAGCTTTGGACAATGCAGGGTGTTGCCTACGACCGCCAAGGCCATAAGAGCGAGGCTCTCCGTTCTTTCGAGCACGCCTTGAAGATCGCTCCTAACACGATTCCTGCCCTGGAAGGTGCCGCCCAGATCCAGTTTGCCGCTGGCGACCAGCGAGTGATTCCTTTACTACAGCGATTGCTGCGATTGCGCCCGGAGGACACCACCAGCCACGGCATGCTCGCGGTCCTTGAATATCAGAAGGGAAACTGTGACGGGGCTCTCCCTCATTTTCAAAAAGCTGCAGCCCTGTTCGAAGACCGGGTAGAGGCACTTCATGCCTACGCCATATGTTTGGTCAGATCGAAGCAGTTCGACAAAGCGGCCCAAATACTGAAGCACACAACGGAACTGAAGCGAGAGGATCCTCAGGAGCTACGGTTATTGGCCAGCGTCGAACTGATGGCCCACCATCCTGAAGCAGCGATCGCTACGCTCGAGCCGATCCTCTCATCCGGCACACAGGACGTCGAGGCCTTGGAACTCGCCTCTTCCGCCTACGAAGAGGTTCACGACACGGATAGGGCGGTCGAGGCTCTGCGCCAAGCCATCCTTCTTCAGCCCACCAATTCCGGTTTATACGTGAACTTTGCCAATGTGTCCGCGTCGCACCAGTCATTCCAAGTAGGCATCAATGTCGTGAACGACGGACTTGCCTTGCAGCCGCAGTCAGCGCCTCTTTATTTTGCGCGGGGAATGCTCTATGCCCAGCTATCCAATTACGAGAAAGCCCAGCAGGACTTCGAGACTGCCTATCGTCTGGATCCCAGTCAGTCCCTCACGGCTGCCGCTCAAGGTGTATTGGCCGCCCAACAGAGCGACCTTGACGGCGCGCTCAAGACAGTAGAGCAAAAATTAGCAGGGAAACCGGATGACGCCATACTGCTGTACCTGAGGGCGGATATTCTGACCCAACAGGGTGCAGAAACCGGCTCCGAAAGCTTTCTAACGGCCCTGCATTCTGCCAAGCGAGCAGTGGCCCTAAACCCCCGATTGGCCGCGGCTCATGCCGTGCTCGGAAGGCTGTACCTGCAGTCCAACGATTTTCCGAGCGCGATCAGCGAATGCCGCAAGGCCTTGGACTTGAATTCGAAGGACCAAGCCACGCTCTATCGATTGATCCAGGCTCTGCGTAAAACGGAACACACGGGCGAGGTTCCCGCGCTACTGAAACAACTTGCGGAACTTCACGAAGAAGCTACGCGTGAGGAGCACGACCGTGATCGCTACAGGCTGATAGAAGGAACCGGGCCTTAAGAAGCCTTCGAAAAAAGAAACCAGTTCGTCATGAACATTCGAGAAATTGCCAAACGCGCGAAAGTGTCCACCGCTACCGTGTCCCGCACCATCAACCGGGTGCCCACGGTAGATCCACGGCTCGCCAAACGGATTTGGAAGATCGTTTCAGAAATGGGCTATTTCCCTAATACCCAAGCCCGCGCGTTGGTATCAGGTCGAAGCCGAATTTTCGGATTGATCGTTCCTGACATTACGAACCCTTTTTTCCCGGAGATCGTTCAGTCTTTTGAGGACATCGCCGTGCAGCACGACTACGAAATACTTCTTACCTCCACTGTGCAAGACCCACGGCGCATGGAGGCTTCCGTCCGCCGCATGATCGAACGCCGAGTCGAAGGCGTTGCGGTGCTTACGTTTGGGATGGAGGATTCCCTGCTGCAAGGACTGCGGTTCCGGAAGGTACCTTTGGTATTCATTGACGTAGGGCCGGCCCTGCCCGGCATCTGCAATATCCGCGTCGACTATCAGCGCGGGATTCGGCAAGCGGTTCAGCATCTGGCCGCACTGCGTCATCAAAAGATTGCGTTCATCACCGGGCCGTTGACACTGCAATCCGCAGTAACGCGGAAGCAAGCATTCGAGAACTCAGTCCGCGAGATCGGCATGCGCGTGAATCCCTCCCTAATCATCGAGGGTGACCACACAATCGAAGGCGGAATGCGCGCATTCAGCAAGCTCATCGAGCGAGCGGAATTTCTCACGGCTGTGATGTGCTCGAATGACTTGACCGCCATTGGCGTGATGCGACATGCCTATGAGCGCCAAATCTCCGTGCCCGGTCAACTCTCTGTCATAGGCTTCGATGACATCAGGCTGGCACGATTTGTGATCCCTCCCCTCACCAGTATTCGCATGTCGCAAACCGAGGCGGGCCGACTTGCTTTCAAGGCGCTACTCACCGAGGTGCAACGGCACGCACCTCCGCAAAGCGGGACCGAATACACGTTGAGTACGGATCTGGTTCTCCGCCAATCGACGGCGCTAGCCCGCACGCCTTAGATCCCTGCTTCAGCCCCATTCCTGCGTTCCTGGGGATCCTCTGCTCCCAGGGAGCTCCATTTCGAATCAATGGTCAGGCAAAGAGATTTCTAGGGCTTTTCGGGCAGAGGTGTGCCTGTGTTGATGACGTCGCTGATCAGGAAGAGATCGGTGAGCAACGCGCGTAGGTGGATCGAAGCGTTCAGATTGTCGATCAGTTGCGAGCTGATCGCCGGCTGGCCTAGCACCATCTCAATCGCGGCCAGCGAATTGCTCGCATCTCGGTCCAGCACGGACACAAATTTTCGAGAGCTTTCGAGCGACTCGCCCTGCCCCAGCGCTGCAAGACATGCCTCTGCCATTCCGTCGAGCGCGGCCCCAGCGCGCTCGAGATGTCTGCGAATCTCGCTTCCCGGTTCTCCGGGAATCCCCTTCCCGGCATAACCGAGCATGAACTCGTAGCATTCTTCGATGGCGTCACAGCGATCGAGAAAGTCAGTCGCCATCGGAAGTGCCTGGTTGCGGCTGGTTCACGTTCTTGATGGCCCAGCGCGATGGGTCGTGTTCCTTCAGATAGAACTCTCGACTCATCGTTCCTACCAGCATGCCGGCAGTGATGGGCAGTTTTTCGGGGCGAATTGCAAAATAGACATGCACAATGGTGAGGGTGATGAAGCCGGCTCCCGCCAGACCATGCAGCACGTACATCAGACCCCACGTCATATCCCCGAAGAGATAGGGGTTGCGGGGAAAAAAAATGGTGCGTACTCGAAACATCATGAAGATTCCGGTAACGATGACGGCCAATCCGGTAAACATGACGGTTCCGTGATATAGCTTATTTTCCAGCGGATATTTGGCGAATTTGCGCGGTGCGGGGGCTGGCTTTCCGAAAAACCTCTGCACCCGATTCCACGCATCCTGGATATCGGTCCGGTCCGGCCATATGGACCAAAAATCCAGAAAGAAGGAGGCGTGCACGATGTGGAAAAGGATCGAGATTGTAAGCACCACGCCCGCGATCCAGTGATACTCGACCCAATCCATTGGCACACCGACCTTCGGCAGAAATGCCGTGAACAAAAGCGTCAACATGGCTACCGCCATGACCCAGTGAAACAACCGCGCCGTGAGCGAGTGGCGTGGAACTCGGGCAGGCAATTGCGCTCGGTCAAACATCTCCGAATCCGGCGCGAACTCTTTCTCTTTCGCGAAAAAGCGCATGTAGATCACATGCACGATTAGGAATGCCATCCCCGCGATCAACGCAACCCAGATAAGGAACCATGCGATGTGAATCGGGACGTGCTGACCCAAAGGGCTGGTGGCCCACTGTACTATGCCCATGACGCCTCCTCGACACCGGTGATGGAACGCTTCACCAGGTTTCGCATCAATGGAATCTTGTAGGCGTTGAACTGCAACGGAACCGCTCCTTCGACGGCCAGTTTTCCAGCCATTTCTCCTGTGGATGCCTCGCGAGTGCGGCCCCGCACCGCACTTTCAATCGACTTGAGCCGCAGGGGGCGCGCGGCTGCCGCATTCACCACAATGCGTATGTCCTGAATGGTGTTGCCAGACAGCTTGATTGCGGAAGCAACGTTCAGCAGCGGAAAATCCCAAACGTTCCGATCGCGGACCTTTTCGAAGAAGAACTGTGCACCCGCCCAGGTGGCGGGGATGCGGATTGAGGTCAGCAAATCACCGGGCTTGAGGATGTTCATGCGCGTGATGTCAATGTCGGGTCCGACAAAGTAGTCCTCGGCGGGGATGACCCGCTCGCCCTTGCCGGTCCTGATCACGAAATCCGCATCGAGAGCAATGAGAGCGGGTGCCGTATCGGATGGGTTCACTGCGACACAGCGCTCGGCGTGCAGGATGGCATGTTCCCGGTTCCTGCCGACCGGTGTGTCGGCGTAACAGATGTTGCCACCTGCCCGGTAGCAGGGCCATCCCGCGCGGTAATACCAGCAACGGGTGTCTTGCGAGACGTTCCCACCGAGGGTTCCCTGGTTGCGGATCTGTGGGGAAGCGACCAGAGATGCCGCTTGTGCCAGCAAACTGTACTGCTGGCGTACCAAGGGATCATTCACGACTTCGGTTAAGGTCGTCATCGCGCCGATCTCGAGCCCACCGCCAGCCACTGCGCGAATTCCGCGCATTTCCTCCACCCCGCTGAGGTCGATAACCGTCTTGGGCTTGCGGATTCGGTCTTTGAGCCAATCGAAGGCGTCCATGCCACCCGCGAGCACCATTCCGTCGGTTCCCTGTTGTGCGAGCAACGATTGGGCATCTGCGATCGAAGTTGGCTGGAGCAACTGGAACGCCGGCATCACATCACGAATTACTGCCATAGTTCACTCCGTATACCGTGCAGTTTGCACTCACACATGCGCCGTCAATGGGTCTTGCATGGGGCGCCCGGCTTCGAGCGAGGTCAAAATCGTGTCCAGGTTGACTGGTGCCCGCCGATACACCTCATCTCCCAGTGCATCGGAGAGGGCATTAAGAATTGCGCCGCAGCCGCCCCCGACCGGGGGTTCGCCAATGCCTCGTGCCCCGATGGGCGTCTCTGGATCCGGCATGTCGAGCGCGGCCCACTGCATGTTGACGGGGACGTCGAGAATCGTAGGCGGCTTGGTGTGATAGAAACGCCGCGATACGAAGTGACCGTACTGGGGATCGAAGACCCACTTCTGCCCAATGGCGTGGCCGATGCCCAGCACTGAGCGTCCGGTAATCTGTCCCCCAAGCGCCTTCGGGTGAATCACGGTGCCAACGTCGGCGACCGCGAGATAGTCGGTAATGTGATACTTTCCCGTTTCGACGTCCGCCTCTACCTCCGCGAAGCAGGCCACGTAAGAAAAGCTCTGGCCATCATGCGGGAACTTGTCCTTGGCCGATGCGACCAGGCCTTGCCCCGCCAGTGCAGCGATCGAAGCCTTGGTCACTTTGTTGACGTCGGCTGGGGCTTCGTGCCCGTCATACACACCCCCGAGCTTGATCGCATGTTGCGCGGCTTGCGCGAGCGTCATGCTCCTCCCGCCTCCCTTGTGGAAGACACGTTCATTCGCAACGTCGTATTGCTCCGGTTGCCCGCCATAGGTCTTGGCTGCGATCTCGCGGAGCTTTTGCTTGGCTTCGAGAGCAGCTGCGTAAGCTGCACGACTCATGGCGTGGGTCGTTTGGCTGCCGCCGGAGACACAAGTCCAGGGCAAGTTCTTCGCGGTGTTGCCCCAAATGACCTCGCATTTCTCCCACGGCACTCCCAATTCCTCCGCTATCACACGATGCACGTCGCTGAGCGACTCCGTGCCGAGGTTCCCGATGCCCGACTGAATTGAAATGCGCCCGTCGGGCTTGATGAGAAACAACCCGTCATATCCGACCGATCCCGCGTAGAACGCGCTCGATGAGACACCAATGCCACGAACCTTCGTGCCGCTTCGTTTTGGCTGGGAAAGGCGCTCCTTCCAGCGGAATTGCAGCGCACCCTGATCGAATGCCTCTTTCAGAAATGCGCTGGTCGAGTGCCCACGTTTGCCCTCTCGTGGTGGGCCGAAGGGAGATTTGCCCTCAGGGCAGTTCGCTTTCCGGATCTCGACCTGGTCGAGCGAAAGCTTGCGGGCCGCCTTCGATAACAACGGCTCCATCATGACAATGCCCTGCATGCCGCCAGGAGCACTTTGCGGCCCGCGAGGCGGAGTGTTGGTGAGCGCTGTCACTCCCCGCCAACGCATCGCAACTGGTTGATACAAAAGGGAAACGATGTTTCCTGATGCATTTGCATCCCCGCCAGCGTCGTAGGGTCCGTTGTTAGAAATGACGTACATGTCCAGCGCCACGATGCGACCCTCTTTAGAGAAGCCCACCTTCATCCGCCCCTGGAATCCCGGGCGCGCGCGTCCGATAAAGGTTTCTTCTTCGCGGCTGATCCGCATCATCACTGGAGCACCAGCCTTTTTCGACAGCAGCGCCGGGATGATGGCGAAGATGTAGCCCGTTGCCTTGCTGCCGAACCCACCGCCGGTGTACTCGCTGATGAGCACGATCTGGGTCGGGTCCATGTTCAACCAGCGTCCCAGGCCTGCCAAGGTTTGCACCGTGCTTTGGGTTCCCATGTGGACAAATACTTTTCCGTTCTGCCAATAAGCCAGCGTGCTGCGGGTCTCCAGGGTCTGATGGCTCGTGTCGGGCGTAACAAACGTTTCATCCAGCACCAGCGCAGCATCGCGGAATCCAGCCTCTAGATCGCCGTAACTCCACTGATCTTGCGGCTTGCCCATCGGCAGCCGCCCTTCTCTGGCTTCGGAAAAATCGGCATCGGTCCACTTCAACTCCCCGAGCTTTGGAGGCGGAGGCCCTTGCGGCTTCTCCCCCGGCTTCAAAGGGGGCATCGGTTGTTTCACCCAGACATTACCTTCGAGTCGAGGATTGGGCCCACCGGCCCGCAAGGTGTCGAGCGGGTCGACAGCAAACGGCAGATGCTCAAATTCGATGTCGATGGCCTCAATCGCCTCGGCTGCGGTGTATTCGTCGATGGCGGCGACTGCCAGGATGGGCTCTCCCTGGTAGAGCGGTTCCATGGTCAGCGCCTTCTCGCCCTGCTGATTCGCCTTCGTCACCACGCCGAGGTCGGACACGCTGTCGGCCGGCGCCGGAAGATCCTCTGACGTAAGGATCGCCTTCACTCCCGGCATCGCCAGGGCTTTGCTCAGATCAAGGCGCTTCACCCGACCATGTGGCACCGGACTCAGCAGCAACTTCGCAAACAGCATGCCCTCGGCTCGAAAATCTTCCGCGTATTTCGCCTGCCCGGTGACCTTCGCGTAGAGATCAGGCGTTGCGTAATCCTTGCCGAGCACTTTGTACTTGGCCCCGAACTTTTGCTGATTCGGTTTCCATTCACTAGGCATGGCTCACCTTCCGAAGGTTTTCAGCGCCGCGCATTAAAGCCGTGAGAATCTTGTCGTAGTCCTGGCAACGGCACAAGTTTCCTGAAACACCATGCGCCAGTTCCAGGCGTGTGGGATGGGGATTCGTCTTCAAGAACCCTACCGCCGCCATCAGGAACCCAGACATGCAGAACGCGCACTGGAATCCTTGTTCGTCAACCACCCCTTGCTGTACAGGGTGCAGCTTGCCGTCCCTACTGGCCAGGCCTTCAATCGTAACCACTTTCCTGTTGCGGATGGTATGGGTCAGGAGCGAGCAAGAGTAGTGCGGGACGTCATCGATCAGGACAGTGCAAGATCCGCACTCCGCGCGGTCGCATCCCAATTTCGTGCCCGTGAGCCCGAGTTTGTAGCGAAGCGTCCAGCCGAGCGTCTCTTGCTTGAGTACGTCCACTCGACGCAGCTGGCCGTTGACATTTAGGGTAAGAAGCCGACCGCCACTGCCGTCCCCAAGCACATGCGAGGCTCGAAACAAGTAGGCCGCTGAGGAGACCGCCACACCGCTGCCAATTACGCCTTTGATGAAGTTGCGCCGGGTAATTCGCCGGGCCGCCGCATCCGACATTTGCTGAATAGATTGTTCATTGTCGGCCATACCGGCTCCTAAGTCCGTCGTGAAAACCTGAGTTCCACCCTGCTGACGTTTCTAGAGAGACGAGGGCGCCCTATGCGCAGGGCCACACGACCGAGATTCTATGCCGAAAATACGGGTCTGTGATCAACAAACAGCTTAAAATTTGCAGACATCTTTCAAACGCTTGGGGCCGGCACCACGCGCGCTCCTGAGCCACCACCCCCTAGATTCACCGATCCCGAAACACCACGGGCGCCAAAAAAGGGGAGGCAAGCTATCGAATCCGATAC
>Ga0207674_10005292_pt1 | contig 15350 bp, 9 predicted proteins | sample KBSCornC72_FD_184303 | JGI IMG/M metagenome (GOLD analysis project Ga0207674, IMG submission 184303) | Corn rhizosphere microbial communities from Kellogg Biological Station, Michigan, USA - KBS Corn C7-2 (SPAdes) (version 2) | ecosystem: Host-associated > Plants > Roots > Rhizosphere > Soil ... | reverse complement strand
AATAGCAGACATTTCGCCGGCGGTGAGGTGCATCGTCACGTCCGCCGTGAAAACTGGGTGAGAGCGGCGGATTGCGGTGGCGCATGAGGTGGCGAATGGGCGACCATATCGGGTTGAGGGGTCTACTGTAGGGGCGTTGGGGAACAACTTTTCGGACCGTGATGACCATTCGTCCCCCTCTCATCACGATCTCACCCGCGATTGCTATCATTGCAATTCTCATTGTGGGTGGCCGTCGTGTGACGGTCACCCGGTCTTCCCCCACTTGCATCACGGAGGTTCTCCCATGCGCAACGCTTACGGTGAGTTTGTCCGCATCGATTCGCTCGAATCCCGGCGACTGTTGTCGGGTTCACACGGCGGGGACGGGTTCGGCCTCGGACACGGCGACGACCGCGATAACGACGGCGACCACGGCGGCGACGGTGACGACCACCGGCCCGAGATCCAGGCACTGCCGACGCTGCCGACGCTCCCGGCTTCGCCCGGCGCGAAGACGACCGCCGACTACGCGACGGCGACGGCGGACCTGGCGACCGCGCAGGCGGCGCTGACGAAGGTGCAGGCGGACGAGACGAAACTGCAAACGGACGGGGCGACGTTTGCCAACGATCGCGGCGCGCTGCAGGCCGCGGTGAAGGCGCTCCTGGCGGCGCCGACGGACGCGGTCAAGGCGGCGCAGGCGAAGGTGTCGGCGGACGAGGCGGCGGAGCGGGCCGGACTGAAGGCGGACTTCGACGCGATCCAGGCGGTGTACACCAAAGACGGCCCGGCGATCGCGACGGACCTGAAGAACATCTTCACGGACCTGACGACGAAGAACACGGCGCAACTCACGATCGACAAGGCGCAGTTGGCGACCGATCGCACGACGCTGGAGACGGACATCTCGACGGCGCGAGCGAAGCTCGTGGCGGACGACAAGGCGTTCGACGCGACGGAGGACGCGGACCGGCAGGCGCTGGCGGACACGATCAACGGCGACCCGACGGTCGCGCCGCTGTACGCGGCGGTGCAGGCGGACCAGGCGACATATACCTCCGACCTGACGACGTTGCAGGCGGATCGGTTGTCGTTCGTGACGGCGCGCAACGTCGTGCTGGCGGATATCAAGGCGCTGAAGGCGGATATCGCCGGGAACCTGTAGTTCTCCAGGGGATTCGTTGTGCGAATGCGGGCCCTCGCGCCGGTCGGCTCGGGGGCCCGTTTGTTTGACCTTTCGCGCGCGCGGGCAATGATTGTCGGTCGGTCTACTTTCGATCGGAGGAACCGGCGTGCGACAGGCGATCATCGGGGTTTTGGCGGTTGCGCTTCTGGCGGCTACTGCTCGGGCGGCGAACGATTCGGCGGACGTGATCGTGTACGGCGGGACGAGCGGCGGCGTCATTGCCGCGGTGCAGGCGGGACGCATGGGCAAGCGCGTGCTGCTCGTCGCCCCGGAGAAACATCTCGGCGGAATGACGACCGGTGGGCTGGGGGCGACCGACATGGGAAACCAGGCGGCGATCGGCGGGGTGGCGCGGGAGTTTTACGGGCGGATCCTCAAGTATTACCAGGACGCCGGCGCGTGGCGAGAGGAGACGCGCGACGCTTATGCCAAGCGTGAGCGGTACCTCTTCAACGACGCGCAGTTCGGGTTTGAGCCGCACGTGGCGGAGAAACTGCTTAACGAGATGCTCGCGGAGGCGAAGGTGCGGGTCGTGACGGGGCAGCGTCTGGATCGGGCGCACGGGGTGGCGAAGGACGGGGCGCGGATCGTTTCGATCCGCACGGAGTCGGGTGACGTTTATGCGGGGAAGATGTTCGTCGACGGGACGTACGAAGGCGATCTGCTGGCGGCGGCGGGGGTATCGTACATGCTCGGGCGCGAGGCCAACTCGCTGTACGGCGAGACGCTGAACGGCGTGCAGACGGCCAACGCCAAGGCGCACCAGTTCGGGCCGAACATCGATCCGTACGTGAAGCCGGGGGACAAGACGAGCGGATTGCTGCCCAATATTCATGACGGTTCGCCGGGCGTGGACGGGAATGGGGATCGGCGGATGCAGGCGTACAACTATCGGCTTTGCCTGACGGACGCGGCCGACAACCGTATCCCGTTCCCCAAGCCCGCGGGGTATGACGAGCGGGATTTCGAGTTGCTCATTCGCGCCACGGAGGCGGGGCTGACCAACGCGTGGAACCCGCGCGGGATGCCCAACCGCAAGACCGACACGAATAACAACGGGCCGTTCTCGACGGATTACATCGGGATGGCGGACGGTTATCCCGAGGCGGATTACGCGACGCGCGAGCAGATCATCGCGGCGCACGTGAAGTACACCAAGGGGTTTTTGTGGACGCTGGCGAACCACCCGCGCGTACCCGAACGGGTGCGGGCGGCGGTGTCGAAGTGGGGACTGGCGAAGGACGAGTTCACGGACAACGACAACTGGCCTTACCAGCTTTACGTACGCGAGGCGCGGCGGATGGTGGGCGAATACGTCATGACCGAGGCGGACTGCAAGCTGACGCGGAAGGTGGACGACCCGATCGGGCTCGGCTCGTACAACATGGACTCGCACAACACGCAGCGGTACGTGGACGCGACGGGTCACGCGCGCAACGAGGGGGACGTGCAGGTGCGCGTCGGCGGGCCGTACGGCATCAGCTATCGGTCGATCGTGCCCAAGGCGGCGGAATGCACGAACCTGCTCGTGCCGGTCTGCATGTCGGCGACGCACATCGCGTACGGGTCGATCCGGATGGAGCCGGTGTACATGATCATGGGGCAGGCGTGCGGGACGGCGGCGTCGATCGCAATCGATGACGGCGCGGACGTGCAAAAGGTGCCGTACGCGAAGCTGCGCGAGCGGTTGCTGGCGGATAAGCAACTGATCGAGTGGAAAGGCGGTGGCAACGCGAGGGCGGCGGGGGAGAACGTCTCGTCGAAGACGCTGGCGGGGATTGTCGTCGATGAGACCAAGGCGAAGTTGACGGGCGAATGGGCGAAGGGGAGCGGGCCGGGGATTGATGACGGATACCTGCACGATCAGAACGAGGGGAAGGGGCAGAAGTCGGCGCGGTACGAGATCGCCGTGCCGACGGATGGGGAGTATGAGGTGCGGCTGGCGTATACGCCCAATCCCAATCGGGCGACGAACGTGCCGGTGACGGTGGAGTCGGCGGACGGCTCGAAGCGGACGACGCGCGTGAATCAGAGGCTGGCGCCACCGGCGGAGCGGCATTTCATTTCGGTGGGCGTGTACGCGTTTGCGGCGGCGCGGCCGGCGGTGGTGACGGTGAGTAATGAGGGGACGAACGGGTATGTGATTATTGACGCGGTGCAGTTGGTCGCGGTGGCGGTGAAGCGATGAGAAATGTTATTGCCGCGCGGTTGAAATAGTTGTGTGAAGCGGACGGCGTCAGCCGTCATTCTGAGCGCAGCGAAGAATCTGGCACCGACCTGCAAGACGGGTGCCTTCCAAACATCACGCAGATCCTTCGGAGTACCTTGGGATGACTTCCCGGGACGGACGGGCCCCAGTGGACAGTTTTAATTCCCTCGCGAGGTAGAAGCAGGTTAACGCGCGAGGTCTCCTTCGAGCGCGCCCTCCTGCGCGCTTCGGAGGAACCGCGAGAACCATGCGTTGTTGTTCCGTAACTCGTCTGGCGAGCCGCGCTCCGTTACTCGGCCGTTCTCGATGACGTAGACGAGATCGGCCTGAAGGATCAGGCTGGGGCGGTGGCTGGTAAGCACGGTCGTGCGGTTTTTCATCAGGCGGTCGAGGGCGGCGATGATGGTGGCCTCGGCGTCGGGTTCGACGCTGCTGGTGGGTTCGTCGAGCAAAAGGACGTGGGGGTCGGCGAGGAAGGCGCGGGCGATGGAGATGCGCTGCTTTTGGCCGCCGGAAAGGCGCACGCCGCGCTCGCCGACTTTCGTGTCGTACCCGTGCGGCATGGCGATGATGAAGCCGTGGGCGTTGGCGGCCTTGGCGGCGGCGGTGACGCGTTCCATCGTGGCGTCGGGGTGGCCGTAGCGGATGTTGTCGAGGACCGAGTCATTGAAGAGGAAGGATTCCTGCTGGACGAGGGCGAATTGTTTTCGCAGGGAGTCCCTGGTGATGTCGCGAAGGTCGCGGGCGTCCAGGGTGACTCGGCCTTGCCCGGGGTCGTAGAAGCGGAGGAGGAGGCTCAAGATGGTGGATTTGCCCGAGCCGCTGGGGCCGCAGAGGGCGACGGTTTTGCCCGGGGGGATGTCGATGGTGACGTCGTGGAGGACGGCGGAAGGGTTCAGGGTTCGGGGTTCAGGGTTCAGGGAAGAGGCGTCGTAAGCGAAGGTGACGTTTTCGAACCGCATGTGGCCTTGGGGGTTGGTGATCGCGGTGGCGGTGGGGAGGTCGGGCAAATCGTCGGGGGCGTCGAGGACTTCGAAGACGCGGCGGCCGGCGGCGACGGCGCGCTGCACCATGTCGTTCACCCGCGCGAGCGTCTGCACCGGGCCGAAGAGTCGCCACCAGTAGGCCCGGAACATGATGAGCGTGCCGAGCGTGAAGCCGCCGGGTTTGTCGCGCTCGGCCAGAAGAAAGTAGCCGCCGACGCCGATCATGAAAATGTTGCTGAAGAAGCCGACGGTGCGGGCGAAGGGGAAGTAGAGCGTGCGGGCGTTGATCGAGCGGATCTGCTGATCGTAGTGGGCGCGGGTGACCTCCTCGAAGCGCCTGGCCTCCTCCTTCTCGCGGCCGAAGATCTTGATCACGACGACGCCGGACAGATTCTCCTGCAGGCGGTTGGAGACGTCGCCAAGGCGATCCCGGGCGGCGGCGTAGATGGGCTTGATGCGGGCGTTGAAGACCCGCAGCAGGACGAAGACCATCAACAGCGGCGCCAGCGAGATGCTGGCGACGCGCCAGTCGTAGTGCATCACGACGGCGACGGTGACGATCCAGATGACGCCTTCGCCGAGGATGACGTCGATGCCGTTGACGATGAAGGTCTGGAGTTCCTCGATGTCGGACATGGCGCGGCTCATCAGGTCGCCGGTGCGCTGCCGCTGGAGGTAGCCGAGGCTTTGGGTCTGGAGCTTGCCGTAGACCTGGTTGCGGATCTTGAGGATGAACCGCTGGGCGACGCGGTTGAGCAGGTTGGTTTCCAGCGTGCCGAGCAGTTCGCCGACGATGTAGACGACGAGCAGCCAGCAGACGGCGGAGAGCACGAGATGGTACGGGTTGTGGATGCGCCCGCCGAAGGACGCCATCCAGGAAATCGTGGGAGACGAGGGGCGATTGGTGGCGACGTCGTCGGCGACGTACTTCCAGATGAAGGCGGGGAAGAGTTCGCAGATCCCGCCGGCGATGAGCATGAGGACGCTGAGGATGATCGTGCCGCGCCAAGGGCGGAGCATCCTCAGCAGTCGTCGGAAGATGCCTGACGAAGGGGCGGGTGCAGAGATTTCGTGCGCGGCGTCGGACATGGCGTCATTCTATTTCGAGCGGGCTGAACCGGGAACCTGCGCCGCCGGTAGCGATACCGTGCGGTGGACGGATCGTTCGGCCCGCGGCGTCGATTGCGGCGCGGATTTTTCAGTTGCTCGAAATCGGCAATTCTGTTTAGTTCGTGGCCGCGGAGTTTTTGCGGCTGTAGCAGTCCTTACATTGAGATCACACCGATGTTCCCGACGCCCAGGCGTCGGCGGCGCTTCGGCCGGGAAGTCCCCACCCGCCGCGCCGCCGCAGCAGCTTTCGGTCCCGTTCGCCCGTTTGAATCGTTCGAATCGCGCTTGCTCCTCGACGGCAGTGGCGCGAGTTTTTCGGCGGTGTATTACAACAACGCCGATCTCACCTCGCCGGCCGTCACACGCGACGACACCGCCATCAATTTCGACTGGGGGCGGGCCGCGCCAGCGGCGGGGGTTGATCCCAGCACCTTTTCCGTCCGCTGGACCGGTTTCGTCAAGCCGACTTACGGCCAGACGTACACGTTTTATACGACCGCCGATGACGGCGTGCGGCTTTGGGTCAACGGCCAGTTACTGATCGACCATTGGAGCGACCGGCCGCGGTTGGCGGGGGACGCGAACAACGACGGCGTGGTGGATTTCGCCGACTTCCAGATGCTCGAGCGGCAATTCGGCACGTCCGGCCCGCAGACGGATTTCAACAACGACCAGACGGTCAACACGATCGATTTCAAAACCCTCCTCGGCAATTACGGCAAGACGCTGGCGGCGGAGAGCCCGACGCAATCGGCGACGATCGCGCTGGCGGCGGGGCAGCTCTACACGGTCACGATGGAGTATTACCAGAGCGCCGATCAGGCGAGCGCCAAGCTGGAATGGCAGAGTCCGAGCCAAGCGCGGCAAGTGGTACCGGCGGCGCCGCCGGACCCGGTCAGTGTTGGTGGCGACGGATCCGGGGGTGGCGGCGGCACGGGTGGCGGGCCGATCGTCGTCGTCGGCGACGGGCACGGCCTCTTCGGGACGTATTTCGACAACAGCGATCTCACGGGCACGCAGGTGACGCGCATCGATCCGACCGTCGCCTTCCGCTGGGAGCCGCAGCAACAACCGATCGCGCGCGTTCAACCGACGACTTTCAGCGTCCGCTGGGAGGGGCAGGTGCTGGCGCCGGTCAGCGGGATCTACACGTTCTTCGTCAACAGCGACGACGGGGCGCGGCTGTGGGTGGACAATCAGCCGGTGCTCGACGTCTGGGGCGACAAGACCGAAAGCGAGTACGCGTCGGACCCGGTGCAGATGGTCGCGGGCCAGCGGTACAACATCCGCCTGGAGTATTACCAAAACGAGGGGGACGACGTCGTGGAGCTCCGGTGGGGCGGGGCGGTGCCGTACCAGATCATCCCGACGTCGCAGCTCTTTCCGACGGTCACGCCGATGCAGCCCGAGCCGCCGGTGGTCGATCCCGGCCCACTGCGCGTCGGCGACGACGGGCGGTCGATCGTGCAGACGAATGGCAGTGCGTTTTTCTGGCTGGCGGACACCGCGTGGGCGCTGTTCAACGCCACGACACGCACGGACGTGGACGCGTACCTCAACGACCGTGCGGACAAAGAATTCACCGTCACGCAGGCGGTGCTCTATAACCCGGACGCGTTCGATCAGAACGCGTACCACCAGCCGGTCTTCCTGAACAACAATCCGGCGACGCCAAACCCGGCGTACTTCGATCACGTCGACTACGTACTGCAGGAGGCGCGCTCGCTGGGCATGTACGTCGAAGTGCTGCCGACGTGGGGCGATGCGGTGGCGGCGAGCGATTCGCGGAAGGTGTTTAACACGACCAACGCGTACGCGTACGGGCAGTGGCTCGGGGCACGCTACGCGGGTCAGGCGAACATCGTCTGGTCACTGGGCGGCGACTGGCCGGCGAGTTCCGGCGACGTCCAGGCGGTCTGGCGGGCGCTGGCGGACGGACTGCGCGCGGGAGACGGCGGCACGCACCTGATCACGTTTCACCCGCCCGGCGATCATTCGTCCACGGAATATTTCGGCGCTGGCGACACGTGGCTGTCGTTCAATGAAGTGCAATCGGGGCACGTGCGGGATTCGAGCAACTATACGCTGGTTGGGTCGGCGTACGCCGCCAACCCCGCCAAGCCCGTGATCGACGCCGAGCCGAACTACGAAAACATTCCCAACGGCTTGCAGCCGGGCGGCACGCCGCTCGACGATTACGACGTGCGGAAGAAGACGTACTGGTCGCTCTTCGCCGGGGCGTTCGGGGCGGCGTACGGCGACTACGAGGTCTACCAGTTCTACGACGGCAATGAGCCGGGCCTCCTGCCGTGGCAGCAAGCGCTGAACTATCCCGGCGCGTCGGAAATGAAGTTCGCCCGGCGCCTAATGTTGTCTCGGCCAATGCAGGGACGGGTGCCGGATCAGGGGTTGATCGTCGGTTCGACGCTAACCGGTACGGATCACATTCAGGCGACGCGCGCCGGCGACGGCAGTTACGCGCTCATCTATTCCGCCAGCGGACAGGACTTCACCGTGGATACCAGTCGCCTCAGCGGGAACACGCTCCAGGGCTACTGGTACAACCCGCGCGACGGCTCGGTCACGCAGCTCGGCACGTTCGCCAAATCCGGCTCGCAGTCGTTCACGCCTCCCAGCAGGGGCTACGGCAACGACTGGGTGCTCGTGCTCGACGACGTCGACAGCGGATACAACGGCCCGACCGAGATCCCCCGTGCGGCGGACATCAGCGGCTCGACGACCGGGAGCGTGAGCGACGGCTCGATGACGCTGCCGTACCGCCTGTTCGCGCCCACGGGCGTGCCGGCGGGGCAGAAGGTGCCGCTGGTGCTCTTCCTCCACGGCTCGGGCGACCGCGGCACGGACAACGTGATGCAGACCGAGTGGATGGGCGGGCTGATCAACGCGACCAAGGGCGGGCCGTACGCCGCGTACGTGCTGGCCCCGCAGATCGACAAGAACAGTTGGTTCCAGAGCTTCACCTCGACGCCGACCGAGGCGATGGCGCTGACGATCAAGGCGCTGAAGTACGTGATGGCGACGCAGAACATCGATTTGTCGCGCGTCTACGTCACCGGCAACTCGATGGGCGGCATGGGCGCGTGGGACATCCTGTACCGCGAGCCCAAGCTCTTCGCCGCCGCCGTGCCCATGTCGGGCGGGGCGGATTTGAAGACGGTGCCGGTCATCAAAAGCATTCCCGTCTGGGCGTTCCACGGTTCGGACGACGACATCGTCCCCGTCAGCGCCACACGCGACACGATCCAGGCGCTGCGCGACGCCGGCGGCAACCCGCTTTACACGGAGGTCGCCGGCGGCAAACACACCATCTGGGAACCGATTTACGACGACTATTCACACACACTGTATCCGTGGCTGTTCAGCCAGGTGAATCCGAACGTACCCGTCGGCGGCACGACGATGCCGAGCCCGCCGGTGAAGGCGACGACTTCGAAGCCGACGTCGAAACCGTTGCCATTTTCCGTAACGCCGGTAACGCGCGAGAAACGACAGAAGCCCGCGGCGCGACGCGTGATCGAAACTCTTGTGGCCTCGCCTTCGGTCGGCAAGAAAGTCTCGCCCCCGAGCAAGCTCATCCGGCCCGCCGGCGCGAAGAAGTGACCGCGGGAAAAAAGGCGGATTTTCGCGGTAATGCGCGTGGCCGCGTCGGCGTTCCACCTACATAATGCAGTCGATGTTCGAGCCGCTCGAAAGTCGTACCCTTCTCTCCGCCGCGGGATACACACACGCCGTACATGGCTGGCGAAACGACCCGGTCGCCGTCGCGACGCGCGGCGTCTCCACGCCGGTCACCGCCCCCAACGTACTCAAGGTCGCCGCCGACCGACGCTCCCTCGTCCACGACGACGGCACCCCTTTCTTCTACCTCGCCGACACCGCGTGGGAACTCTTCAACAAACTCAGCCGCACGCAGGCCAAGCACTACTTGAACACCCGAGCCGCGCAGGGCTTCACCGTCATCCAGGCCGAGATCAACGCCCGCTTCGGCGCCAACGTCTACGGCGACGCGCCATTCATCAAGAACGACGTCACCCGCCCCAACGAGGCGTTCTTCCAACACATGGATTACGTCATCAACCGCGCCAACGCGCTGGGAATGTACGTCTCCCTCGTCCCGCTCGACAGCACGTGGTCGCAGAACGGCACGTTCAACGTCGACAACGTCTACCAGTTCGGCAAGTTTCTGGGCCGGCGCTACGCCAAGGCGAAGATCATCTGGGTGCTCGGTGGCGACGTGCCGGGCGACGGCGGGACCAACGCCGGCCGCGACATGTGGCGCAACCTCGCCGCCGGCATCACGCGCGGCGCGGCCAACCGCGACGAGTCGAAGGTCCTGATGACCTACCATCCCGATTACAACCACACCGCGACCCAGTGGTTCGCCAACGATTCGTGGCTGGACTTCGACGCCATCCAGTCCGGCCACTCCCCGAACAAGGACAACTACGCGGCCATTTCCGCCGATTACATCAAGAACCCGCGCCGCCCGGTGATCGACATCGAATCCGGCTACGAAAATATCCCCGCCGGCATCGTCCCCGGCGCCACGCGCCTGACCGATTACGACACGCGCAAATCCGCGTACTGGTCGCTCTTCGCCGGCTCGTTCGGCGTGACCTTCGGTAACAACAACGTCTGGCAGTTCGCGTCCGGGCCGAACAAGCGCAACCTCGCCAGCACCGCCTGGACCAACGCCCTCGACACGCCCGGCGCGAGCTCCATGAAGAACCTCAAGCGCCTGATGCTGTCGCGGCCAATGCTCAACCGCGTGCCCGATCAGTCCTTGATCGTCGGCTCGACCCTCAGCGGCACCGATCACCTCCAGGCCACCCGCGCCGCCGACGGATCGTACGCCTTCGTCTACACCGCCAGCGGCAAGGCCGTCTCCGTCAACCTGAACAAGCTCTCCGGCCGCACGATCTCCGCCCGCTGGTACAACCCGCGCTCGGGCAAATCCGCCTACCTCGGCGACTTCGCGAAAAGCGGCAATCGCACCTTCACCGCCCCGTCCAGCGGCGCGGGAAACGATTGGGTGCTGGTGCTGGATGACGCCTCCAAACGCTATGGCAAGCCATAGAGCGCCGAACCGTCATCCCGAGGGAGTTTCAACGACCGAAGGATCTGGCTGGCAGGAACGGGCCCAGTAATTCGCGGCCAGATCCGTCGGGGTACCTCGGGATGACCTCGCTGGTAGCGCGAGGATTTCAGCCGATTCCGAGGCCCCCTCTTTATGTTTTACTCTTTACGCCCTTACGTTTTCTCCCCCTTTCGTCCGATAACCACTGCATGGACGTCATCATCGCAGGCGCTGGCGGGCACGGTCGCGTGGTGCTCGACATCCTCCGCGCCGCCAAAAAGCACAACGTCGTTGGATTCCTCGATGCCAACCAGGATCTGCACGGCCAGGTGGTCGGCGGGCTGAACGTGCTCGGCAACCTCAACCTGCTGCCAAAGCTCAAATCAAACGGTGTCGGCGGGGCGATCGTCGCCATCGGCGACAACCGCGTCCGCCTCAGCTACGCCCGGAAACTCAAGGCCGCCGGCCTGAAGCTCATTAACGCCATCCACCCCTCCGCCATCGTCTCGTCGACCGCGACGCTGGGTGAAAACCTCGTGATCGCCCCCGGCGCGATCGTCTGCACCGAGGCCAAGATCGGCGACAGCGCGATCCTGAACACCGCCGCCGCCGTCGATCACGAGTGCGAGATCGGCCGCGCCGCCCACCTCGCCCCGGGAGCCCGCTTGGCCGGCCGCGTCCGGGTCGGGGAAGGCGCGTTTATCGGCATCGGCGCCAGCGTATTGCCCTGCCTGAAAATTGGCGATCATTCCATTGTCGGCGGTGGCGCACTCGTCCGCCGCGACGTGCCGCCGGGCGCCACGGTGGTCGGCGTCCCGGCACGCGTGATCAAGACGGCGGCCGTATCGATCGCGGTATAAACGTCAGAACTTAACCCCCCGCCGCCGACGTATTTAATAAAGTGATACCGCCCCAAATAGGGCTTGAGCCCTTTTTCGGCGCGCGGGTAAAATAATGAACGTGGGTCGTTGTGCGAGGTGTTGTTATGAGCACGGTGTACAATCCCGAATCCGAATTGGTCGCCCAGATCGAACGCCTGGAACTTGACGGCCGCGATCTCCGCCGCAAGATCGAGCACGCGACCAATGAGAACGACAAGCGCGTGCTGAATCGGCAACTGAAAGAACTGCGGGAGGAGATCGAGCTACTCCAGGCGCGGCTCGACTGAGCACGCGCGACGCGATTCGCAAACCACATCGAACGCCCGGCGAACGAATCTCGCCGGGCGTTTTGTTTTCAACGACGGCTGGCGGTATCTTTCGCCCACCGCATGACCGCCGCGATCCTGGGTCTGGCCGCCGTCAGTTTCGTCATCTCCTGGATTGTCACGTTCGCGATGATTCGCTTCGCGCCGCGCGTCGGCTTCGTCGACAAGCCCGGGCATCGCAAGATCCATCACAACCCCAAGCCGCTGGGCGGCGGCGTGGCGATCTGCTTCGCCGTCGTTCTCCCCCTGCTCGCCGTCGTCGCCACCGCTTGGATTTTTAAGGACCCCGCGAACGCCTGCGCCCCGTACCTCGGCGGGGTGCGCCTCAAGACCCCGCTGGCCCTGGGACTCGTCCTGGCCCTGCTCGCGATGCACGTCATGGGCCTTTTCGACGACCGCAAGGCCATGGGGCCGTACCCGAAGCTCGTCATCCAGCTCGCCGTCACCACGCTGCTGATCGTCTCGTTTAAGGAATTGCGCATCCTGACCACGTTGGGCCCGGCGCCGTCGATCGTCCTCACCGTCCTCTGGGTCGCCGCCATCACCAACGCCTTTAACTTCCTCGACAACATGGACGGCCTGTCCGCCGGCATTGCCGCCGTCGCGTCGGTCGCGTTCCTGGTCACCGCCCTGTCGATCGGACAACTTTTCGTCGCCGGCCTGCTCGCCCTTTTGCTCGGCGCGCTGCTCGGATTTCTCTGGTTTAACTTCTCCCCCGCGAAAATCTTCATGGGCGACAGCGGCAGCCTGGTGATCGGCCTGCTGCTCGGCGTCCTGACGACACTCACCACCTACCTCCCCAAAGAGCGGCCGTGGGGCGCGGGTTGGTACGCCGTCTTCGCCCCCGTCATCGTGCTGGCGGTCCCGCTGTATGATCTCATCGTGGTCAGCGTCATCCGCCTCTCGCGCGGCACGAGCCCGTTCGTCGGTGACACCAATCACTTCAGTCACCGATTGGTCGCGCGCGGGATGAGCCGGCGGACGGCGGTGCTCTGCCTTTACCTCCTGACCGCCGCGACCAGCGTCGCGGCCATCATCCTCCCGCACGTCCAGAGCACCTTCGCCGCCATCCTGATCTTCTGCCAGACGATGTTGATCCTGGGCGTGGTCGCGCTCCTCGAGCAGCACCCGCTGCCGATGCCGCCCGCCGCCCTCGACGAACCGCCTTCGACCGGCGAAACGAACGCATAATGCGAATGAAGTCGGACAAAAAACGCGCGACCACTCAGGAAATACCCGTCGTCGGCTCGCGCCCCGTCGAATGGCTGACGCAGATCGCCTTCGTCCTGGCGCTCGCCCTCGTGCTCGCGCGGGCCACCACCGGCGATTTCTCCAAAAACCGCAGCGAGCCGCTTACCTCCGCCGCGCCGCGCGTCGGCGGGCCGGCGGCGTCGATCGGGCTCGACCTCCTCTGCTGTCTCCCCGCGATCCTCATCCTCTCCCGCCGCGTCAGCGACCGCACCTACGTCCTCCGCTGGTCCTGGAGCGTCGCGGGCCTGGCGGCGCTGGCGCTGCTCGGCCTGGCGAGCACGATCTGGGCGTCCAACAAGTTCTGGGCGATGCTCAGCGGATTCCACCTGATGGCCGCCCTGGCGATGCTCTGGGCCGCTTCGCAGCTCGTGCGGAGTTGGCTGCGCTTTCGCATGGTCGGCGCGGTCTACTTCGGCCTGCTGATCGCATTCTTCGCGTACGCGCTGCTTTACCAGTTCGTCGACGTCCCCGACCAGCAGCGGTACTTCCAGGAGCACAAGGCAGAGATCCTGAAAGAGCGCGGCCTGGACAACGACCCGTTCGCCGCCCGCCAGTTCGAGAACAAGATGCGCTCCCACGAGCTCATCGGCTTCTACACCTCCGCCAACACCATGGCCGCCATGACGGTGCTCGTGCTGATCGTTTCGATCGGGCTCGGCGTCCAGCGGGCGCTCGACGACCGCACGGACGCCACGGGCGCCGGCTTGCTGATCGTCTCGGTCCCCGCCGCCGCCTGGATGATCTTCGAAGCGCGCAGCAAGACCGCCGCCATGACGCCCATCCTCGCCGTCGTCGCCCTCGCGGCGATCTGGCGCTGGCGCGACCCCTTGGCGCGCCACGCCCGCCGCGCCTTCTGGGCCGGCGTCGCCTGCGTCGCCTTGGCCGTGATCGCGGTCGTGGCGCACGGCCTCTACCACCACGGTCTGCCCGGCGAGAGCCTCACCTTCCGCTGGTATTACTGGGTCGGCGCGATGCGCATTCTCGTCCATCACGCATTCGTCGGTGTCGGCCTGGACAACTTCGGGAACTATTACACCGGCGTCCGCCTTCCGGTCGCGTCGGAAGAAGTCAAAGACCCGCACAACGTTTTCGTCCGATTCCTCGTCGAGCTGGGCGTGCCGGGCGGACTGCTCTGCCTCGCGTGGGTCGGCCGCCTCGCGTGGGAACTCACGCGCCCCGTCGCGCCGACCGACAACGCCGTCCGCGCGACGACGGGGCCGGCGTACCGCGGCGTCCGGGCGATCTCCGGCCTCGCGTGGATCGCCACCGTCGGACTGGCGCTGAGCGTCGTCGTCGGCGTCGATTTCTCCGCCGACAAGGGGTACGTCCTCTTCGAGATCCTCAAGAAAACCTGCCTCTTCGCGCTGTTGCTGGTCGGCGCGAGCGTCGGGTCACTCAAGTCGGTCCAAGCCCCCGAGCTCGACCCCCGCCCCGCGCCCGTCCTCCTCTACGCGACGCTCGTGGCGCTGGCGGCATTCCTGCTGCACAACCTGATCGACTTCTCCTTCTTCGAGCCCGGCCCGATGATCGCCTTCGCATTCCTCGCCGGGTGCGCGCTGGGCGTGCGCCAGCCGTCGGTCGCCGGGCGAGCGCGGAAGACCGCCCTCGCCGCCGTGGCGCTGGCCGTCTGCGTCGTCGGCTGGTTGATCGGCGCGGGCTTCGCCTGGGCGCCGACCGCCGCCGCCGAGGACGACGTCGCCGAAGCCGCCACCGACCTCCGCGCCGGACGCGCCACCGAGGCCGTCCGCATGCTCAAGCAGGCCCACGTCCTTCAGCGGCTCAATTCGGATTACGCCTTCAAGGCCGCCCAGGTCGCCATCTCCGCCGGCGGCGACGTGTACAGCAACGAGACGATGGAACTGCTCGCCACCGCCATCCGCGCCGACCCGATGCAGCCCTCCTACTTCCTGACGCGGGCCGGGTATCTCCTGCACACCGCCGCGGACGGCGACGCGCACCGCGAGCAGATCCGCAGCGACTTCCGCCGCGCGATCGCCCTCGACCCCAACGAGGTCTCCTTCCACGTCGACTTCGCCGACGCCCTGCGCACGTTCAATACGCCGGCCGACCGCGACGAGGCCGTCCGAGAGTACGAATCCGCCCTGCGGTTCAATTCACTGCTGAAGCCCAACGAGCCCAAGCGCCTCCCCGACGCCAAGGTCGCGGAGATCCAAAAGCGGATCGAAGAGTTGCAGCAGAAGTCCGGACGATAGGAGTTTTCAGTCCGCCGGGTTTATTGAGGGTCAGATTAATCCTGTCCGGTCTGGGTGCCACAGGTCGGCGTACTCGCAGACCTGTGCTCCGCCGCATGCCGGAAAACA
>Ga0207674_10005291_pt1 | contig 15350 bp, 6 predicted proteins | sample KBSCornC72_FD_184303 | JGI IMG/M metagenome (GOLD analysis project Ga0207674, IMG submission 184303) | Corn rhizosphere microbial communities from Kellogg Biological Station, Michigan, USA - KBS Corn C7-2 (SPAdes) (version 2) | ecosystem: Host-associated > Plants > Roots > Rhizosphere > Soil ... | reverse complement strand
GGTCCTGCGCCTGAACCAGTCACCTGAGTGGCGGGGACGCCATTGAGCAATAGATCCGCCGCATCCACACCGGCAACAGGTTCGCTAAAGGAAACCGAAACTTGCGTCAGATGCCCAAGGCTGGAGCCAGGAAGCGGACTGATCGCGGTTATTGTCGGCGGTACTTTATCAATCAGCGTATAAGCCCAGGTTGTGTTAGCGCTAAGGTCATCGAGCCGATTGCTGGAGAGATCGGTGATGTTGTGGGCACCGTTCCAGCTTGCTTCGACGATACCGGCATTTGGCGGACTGAAACTGAAAGTATAGATGGCGCCCGAGCCGATGACGTTCGTGCCTGAGCTGCCGTTGAGGATCAAATCATCTGCCTGAACGCCTTGAACTGGTTTGGTGAAGAGGACTGTGACTTGATTCAGATTTGTGACAGAGCTGGCCGGGACAGGAGTAACGCTCGCCACCGAATTACCCTGGGCTGAGGCTTGCCAGCACGACAAAATCAGTCCAAACCATGCGAAAGCCAGCCTGCCCGAGAAGCGGCTGTCTGCATTGTGACGACTTCGAATGGTCATGGCGTATTCTGACTATTCGGTTTGGGTGGTAAATCGGCTGAGGGCTGATCTGGGCGTCGGCATTCCGCCTACAACCGCACGGCATTGATAACAATGCCGTCGATCGGCAGGATCGTACGTATCATAGGCTGGTCGAACCAACAGGTCTTGCATCAACCAATTGTGCCCGCGAAAGAGATTAGAGCATTGCTCTTAAGCATTTTGCCCGGGCCAGAGGACGAAGCGAAAATTGAGACCGGGCTTAACGGATCTGGTGGGGATCCGTGGTTGTGATTTTATTGGGGGCGATTATCCACAGAGCACTCCTTTTTGCAAGCACAAAGGGGTCTTGCAGGCGCAATTTTTAGCGAACTTACGGACAAAAATCACGATTTTTCGTCGAAAGTAGCGAGTAAGACGAAATCGACTTCGTTTGAGGCGTTTCGAAGCGGCAAGCAAAAAACTCAGCCGCGAAAGAACGCAAAGAGCACAAAAACGAGAAAAGACAGAATCATAAACATCACTGAGCAACACATGCGGCAGGGTGAGAAACCGTTAAAACGGTTCCAGGGTCTCGGAGGCGGCATACACCCCGCTGAAGCGGGGTGTTAATGAGAATACATCGCAGCTCTTACCGCTGCCTCGAAAGCTTTCGCGCAGGAAGCGGGGTGTTAGTGGGACTTACGGGTGCGGAAGGCGAGCATGCCTCCCAACCCCAAAGCTGCGAGGCTGAGAACCGAAGGCTCGGGGACAAGAGTGAAGGCATCGACGACAAACGCTTGATCGCCGCCTGCGGGGTTGCCATAGGCGTTAATCATCGTGGCAAGTGCTCGAACAGTGACAGTACCGGCGGGTGCGGTCGCCGACAAGGTGTAATTGAAATAGCCGAAGGGATTTCCGTTTGCGGCTCCCAAGACGTGTTGTCCATTGACGACTAAATTGAGTGTCGTGTCGCCGATTACACTATTGGCGGCATTGAGGAATTGAAGGTGGAATTGCGAGCCAACCGTCGGGTCGGTCAAACCTATGTAACCCGCTCCGGCTCCCGCCCAGCCACTGAGGGTGTAAGTCAAACCAGCCGTGGCGGGGTTGTCTTGATACAGGCTCGCGGTGATTTTGTCGGTCGCAGTTCCCTGGAACGGCTTAAAGAAGACACCCGAGCCACCTGCAGCGAACATGTTCGCAAACGTTTCCGAGGATAATCCGTCATTATATGGGCCGGAAACGGCTCGACTTGCTGAGGCAATCCAGCCAGACGGTGTGGCCAAGGTCTGGCCGGAAACTGATGTTAGGTCGAGGTTGCCATTGGAAAGAAGATCGGCGTTGGCAATGCCAGTTCCCAAAGCGATGAGGCCAATTATTGAAAGTAAAGATAGATGTCGTTTCATAGTTCGCTCCTGCTGTTTCGAGCTAGTAGCAGCATAGTTACTACCGAGGTTAGTGGTCTGATGTTTATAAAGACAGAATAGCGGACAAATGTCAATGATAATTTACGTGAAAGCGCGTGTTATGGAGTATCTAAATCTTTCGCAAGGTGCGTTTCGGTGTTTCGGGGTAGAACCCCTTCAGGGTTCAGGAGGGTTCCGTCATCCAACCCAGGGTAGGCTCGGTCCTAGCCGGACTGGCCAGCACTCGCCAACTCTGGGCTGAAAGACGCAATCTCTTCGGGATTGGATCGAGGACGAGGACGACGACAAGGATGAAGAAGACGAGTGGAGGCTAAGGACTGAAGGGGAAGACGCGGTAGAATCTTTGTCCGACGCTGAAGGGTAAAGCTGCGGTCGCGGGAGGGCCGCTGTCTGTCCAGTTTACAGTGGCACCCGTCCCGGGAATTTCGCCCGTCGGTGAAATGTACCAGGTATCTAAATCAGGCGAATATTCGACCTGGTACGTGTGGCCGGTGGCAGTATTCCAAGCGAGGTTGAAGGAGTTCTGGACCGGTTGCGGAGTGATATCGAGCCCGACAAACGGCAGAGGGATGAAACCGGCCCGCTGTAATCCTCGCTGCACTTCCTGGTTTCGCATGAATAATTTCCAAGGCCGTTGCGTGCGGTAATTCTCAATCATGATGACAATGGGTCCCTCATCGATGCCGAGTTCGTCTGTCGCATACCATCCATTCGCGCCGAGGTTGAAGGCGTCCTTGAATCCATATGGCGTCCATATATTTCTTCGAAACCGGGTGTACATCGCTTGCAGGGACGGCACACAAACTTCAGGTGCGAATGGCATCGAACCGCCCACAGCGGTGGGAGCAACCGTGCCGTCGTCATTCTGAGCCGGCGGCGCGCCATGGACACTGTATGCGTAGCCAGTAGGGTCACCTGGTTTAGGCCCATCGCATGCCGTTAAGCCCCAAATCGTGCTGCTGTATCCGACGCGGCCGAGCGGGTTAGCGATGCAATAGTTGCGCTGCGCCAGCGTGGCGCGCCGTGAGTTTTCGAAATAGGTGCTGTCGTGAGCGTTCATGTAAGCATCAGCGACGTGGCGGAAATCGATCCAGCAGTGTGAGTATTGATGTCCGAACAGAGGAGGAAACGGGATAAACGAATAGCCATAGGTCGTGGTCCAGGTATAACCGCTGGTCCATCGACTCCATGCGGATGCCGGCAAGGGGTTTGTGGCTGTCCCGAGGCCGAGACAGTAAATGATCATTCCTTCATCGTAGCCGATCCAGTCGCCGTTAATGAATCCGGTGGTTGGAAACCAACCCATGGAAACAGCATTTGTTCCGCGCGCCATCCAGTTCCAATCGACTCGATTGAAGATGGCATCGGCCATTGTGCGAATCGCTGTTTCGTCTGCATTGGTGCCATCGAAGTATTGTTTGGCATGAAGCATTCCAGCCAGAAGCAAGGCGGTGTCAATTGACGAGAGTTCGCTGTTAAATCCGGTGAAGCGCAAGGCGGTGTTCATATCCAGGAAGTGATAGAACCAGCCGTTGTAACCGATAGTGCCGGAAGCGGCGGGACCTTGCGAACCGTTCCAGAAAGTGTTCATTGTTGCCAACACGCGCGCAACACCTTGCGAACGTGAAATCCAGCCGTGATCGATCGCAATGGCGATTGCAGACAAGCCAAAGCCTACCGCGGCGATGCTGCACGGGGAACCGATTCCACTTCGATCCGGCACGAGGCCGTTGGAGGGATTACCGGCATACCAAAAGTAATCGAAGGCTGTTTCCTGAACGTATTCGAGAAATTGATCGTCGTTGGTAAATGCGAGAGGCACGACGGAGATGGTAAGCGAAGGTGAACTCTCTTCGGGAGTGGTGGTCAGGGCAGTGACCTGATAATAATAGGTCTGGCCGTTATTGACGTTCACGTCACAAAAGCCTGGAGCTGTCAGCGTCGAACCCTGGAGAACAAAAGGTCCACCGCTATTGAGCGAACGATAAACACGATAACCGGCGAGGTTTGTCTCGGAGTTTCTGTCCCAATGCAAAACAACGCTGAGATCTCCGGAGCGCTTGACGACTCCAGTGGGAGGGTTAACGGCGAGAAGATTGTGAACGGCGAAAAACAGGACGCAGAAAACCAGTGTTCGGCTCATTCGCACGCAGGGCTAAGCTGAGAAGTATCTTACGAGGTTGCGGAACCAGTTGAAAGGAAAAATTCGTTGACAAGTGCAGCGTGCATGGAAATGTTAGCGTAACACCTCGCGGCACCAAAGCTGCGGGTTGATCTTTCGCTTATGAAAAATGTTGTCTTCGTGAAGGCGGGCTGCTGCTGTTTCCAAAATCAACTCTCCCAAAACCGCGGGCGGGAGGAAGCAAGTGTCACTTCTCGTTTGGGATTGTGGTTGGCCGGAATCGCTGCCCCCCTCACCCCAACCCTCTCCCTCAGGAGAGGGAGACTGACTAGAATCTCAATTTTTATTGCAGCTACGTTTTTACTCGGTCTTGCTCAAATTCGTGCTGCGAATCTTTTGGTAAATCCCAGCTTTGACACCGGCAATAGTGGTCACGCTGTCGCCACAGGTTGGACCTATTTTTCGCCACCGCCGCCGCCCGGCTATTTCGGCGATTACTGGATCGAAGGCAACGTGCCGCCGCACTCTGCACCATTTTACTGGAAACAATGGGGCGCTTTGTATCTGCCGGCTCCCACGAACAATGTGGCCGGAATTTATCAGGATTTCAGCAGCGCTGCAGGCTCGGTTTATCAGGCGAGCGGCTGGTTTTACGCGCCCGGAAACGATTTGCTCGGCGCGGATTGTTATCTTTGGGTGGAAGTTGCATTTTATGGGTCGAGCAGCAATTTACTGGCGCTTTTCAAATCGGATAATTACAGCACGGCCGCGGGGACGGACACATGGTTGCAATACCAGGTAAACAAAGCGTGCGACGTGTCTTCGCCCGTTTCGACCGGAGATCCATATTTTACGACATATGCTGTGACCGGGTCGGTCAGCCAGATTGTCGCCCCGGTCGGTACAACGACAGTCCGTTATCGAATGGCGTACCTGCAGGCTGGCAGTGAAGGGGGGTCTTGTTTGTTTGACGATGCGGTTCTAAATCAGGTGAGCGGCCCCATCCCGCCGGTCATCGGCAATCTTTTCCCTCTTAATATGATTCTCGTGAATCCCAATGACGGCCTGAGTTTCAACGTGAGTTCGCCGAGCAGTTTTACGATCAATAACAATGCAATCAAGGTTGTGGCCAACGGCACGGATGTATCGTCAAGCCTGTCGATCAGCGGTTCAGCTTCGAGCAAGAACGTGACCTGGTCCGGCCTTCAATCAAACACGATCTACACAGTGTCGATTACAGCGACGGATAGCTTTGGCTCCAGCGTGAGCGCCAATACTTATTTCGAAACGACATGGGTCGGCACCCAGCCGGTAGTTTATTTGTGGGAAGCGGAAGATTTTGATTTTAACAGTGGAAACTACATCAACAATCCAGTGCTTTGTGCAACAGCGGGGAATGCGAATTGTTACTTTGGAAAAGTCGGCGTGGAGGGAGTTGATGAACACGCTCTTGGGACCGCGCCAAGTCACCTGTATCGCCCAGACGATTTGATTGGCACTTTAGCTTCCGGCGATTACGCACGCAAAGATCATTATGTCGCTGGCGTGCTCGACTACCGCATCGATCCATTTGTTGGCGGTTCGTGGTTGAATTACACGCGTGATTGGCCATCCGGCAATTATTGGGTGCTGGCTCGCGCTTCGACGGACATTGGCCTCTCAGGGAGCCTGACGCTGAGCCTTGTGGACAATGCGAATACAAATGACCTTGGAACATTTACGATCGCGAGCGGCCTGGGCTGGAGCACATTTCAAAACGTCTATCTGCGCGACACCAATGGAAACATCGCGACGATCACGCTGAACGGCAAACAAACCTTGCGCGTCACCAGCGGAGGCAATCTATTGGCAAACTTTTTCACGCTGGTCGTCGGCCAGCTTGATTTGCCGCAGTTGATAAATCTTTATCCCAATGGCGCGCATCCTTTTGAATTCACAAATACATTGAGCTTTACTGTTAATTCGACGGGCGCAACTTTTCCGGCGAATTCGATCAAAGTGAATCTGGACGGAGCGGACATTTCGTCGCTATTGAACATTACCGGTTCGGCTTCGACGAAAAACGTTGTCTTCCCGCACCTGCAGCCCAACGCAATTCATACTGCGATTATTACGGCCACCAATTCGCTGGGTCATGGCATCAGCATTTCGAATCGTTTTGATACATTCGACGAGCAGAATTACATGGTTGAAGCGGAGGATTTTGATTACGGAGGCGGACAGTATATTGCAGATTGGATTCCAGACGCTTACTTCGGCTATGACGGTACGCCTGGCATCGATTTCATGCATACGCCGGGCACAAGCGAGCCAAACGATTATGTCAGAGTCGGAATCCCTACTGAAAGGGCTACGGATTTTCTCCGCACAAACTTCGTCTATTTCGGTGGAACTGATTATCACCTGGCTTTCTTTGGTCTGACAGACTGGGCGAATTACACTCGCGCATATCCTTCCGGTTCATTCTATGTTTATGGGCGTTTCGCGGGCAGTGGCGACTGCTCAATGTATCTGGAGCAAGTAACCAGCGGTGCAGGAACAACCAACCAAACCACCAGGCGGCTCGGCCATTTTGAAGCCATCGCCCATGGCTACCAAACACATGAATGGGTGCCGTTAACTGATGATGGTTTGGCTGCGCCGACGGTCGTGAAGTTGGGCGGTGTGAGCACTCTGCGACTTTCGTCGGGCACATTCAATCCGAACTTCCTGATGTTCGTGCCGGCTTCTGGCATTACGCTTAGCGCTTCGCGAAGCGGCGGTAACACTCTCATTTCGTTCCCGACGCAATCGGGTTTGACCTATAGGGTGTTCTATCGGACGAATCTCACGGCGGGGAACTGGACCTTGTTGACGAGCGTCCTCGGGGATGGCACGAGCAAATCCGCAAGCGATTCGACAACTGCGGGGCAACGATTTTACCGAGTCGTATCGCCGTAACAGCCGTTACGGACAAGGCGCGATGGCCTGAACCCGGAAGAAGGACGCGTGGCCGGCATTTGTGATGGTGTAAGTCCCGGTCCCGTCGAAGGCGATGTTCGTACCGCCGGCAACCGCTGTCCAGTTTGTCATTGGACTCGTCAAATCCGAAGTCTGGAGAAGGCGGTATTGTGCATTCGTGGTTCCAACAAACGTGAAGGTGAAGGTGTTGGAAGGGTTGACGACGATGCTCAAGATAAAATTGGTGCTGCTGCACACGGCGGTGACAATTTGTTGCAGGCTATTTGTACTGCCCAAAAAGTTTTCGTCTCCAGGATAAGCTGCTACCAAAGTGTTGGTCCCCGGTGGCAGGAATTTTGTGTTGATGCCGGCGATGCCGTTGCTCAAAGCAACAACGCCAAGAACTGAATCGTTTGTCAGGAAGGTCATGTTGCCGGTGGGAAGTGTTGTGGCCGGTGGAAGCGGAGTCACCATCGCGGTGAAAGTGACGTTGTCACCGGTCGTGGATGGGTTTAAGGAAGAGACGACGGTGTTCGTAGAACTCGCTCGCATAATCGTCAAGGTTCCATTAACGAGCGAAAGGTTGTAGTTCGTATTTGCGATGATCAATGTCCCCTGCCCTACTGTGATTGCGTAAGCACCCGCGGAACTATTCGTGTCTGCGACTGTGCTTAACACCGGAGCACCACCTAAAATGTTTGTTCCGTCCCCATTGACAAATCCTGTGAAGGTAAAGGTTAGCGTTGGATTGGTATCCCCATAAGTTCGCATTTTGTTGTCTGCCTTGACGGTCAGGATGGCCTGGGTCACGGTCAAGGTTCCGTTGGAAAAAATCAAATCGTAGTTTGTATCTGAGACGCTCAAGGTGCCCGGGCTGATTGCGATTTCATATAAGCCGATCGGACTGTTGGTTTCTGCCGGAGTGGTCAAAACCGGGCTACCGCTGAGAATATTCGTCCCCTGGCCCACACCAAAACCACTGTAGCTAACGGTCAGGTTATTCGTTTGTCCGTAACCTCTGATTTGATCGTCGGCTTTTATCAATAGCTCGGCGGACGCGACTGTAAGCACGCCGCTGTTCGTCAATATCGAGTAATTACTCAGCATTCCGCCTGAAGGCACAGGCAAGATTGGATATGTTCCCACTGGACTTGCGACGACCGCTGGTGTGTCGTAGCTAACGTTTATTGGATCGTTATTCTGAACTCCGACAATGGTTCCGGTAAACAATGGGTTGGTTGTGCCATAAAGGCGTGACTGATTATTCGCTGTGACGGTGAGCGAAGCAGCCAAGACGGTTAGCGTGCCGTTAGTCGTAAGCTGGAAGTAATTTGTGAGGAGCGGCCCTGATGCTGTTGGTACGATATTGTAGTTTCCAATCGGACTGTTTGTGTCTGCGATCGTGTTGTAGGTAACCGAGATTGCGTCTCCATTTCGAATGCCAAAAATAGATCCAGTCAGCACTGGATTCGTCATTCCATAAATACGGGTTTGGTTATCGGCGGTGATGCTTAGGATGGCTTGAGTGACGCTCAAAGTCCCATCCGCGGCAGAAATGTTGTAATTCGTATTCGCCACGTTGAGGGTGCCGAGACTTAGCGTAATTGGATAGTTGCCGATTGGACTGTTTGTGTCAGCCTCAGTGCTTAAAACCGGACTACCAGTGACGATATTTGTATCGTCACCATTCACAAAGCCGACGTAGCTAAACGTTAAAGGCGCATTAGATATTCCATAGCTTCTCGTTTGATCGTCAGCTTTGACGATCAGCAGTGTTTGGGTGACCGTCAAAGTTCCGTTGGAAAAAGCCAAACTATAGTTGGTGTCGTTTATGACCAAGGTTCCTTGCGTCAGTGTGATTGGATAAGTGCCGACGGAGCTATTCGTATCGGCTGTCGTGGTTAGAAGCGGACTTCCGGTTAGAATATTCGTTCCCTGCCCAATCCCGAAGCCGATGTAACTGACTGTTAACAAATTAGTCTGCCCGTATGATCGGATTTGGTTGTCTGCCCGCACTGTCAACGTTGCTGGTGTGACCGTTAACGTCCCGTTATTGGTTGTGACGGTGTAGTTGCCTAAAGCTGCGCCGGTGGGATTCGGCACAATTGGATAAGTTCCAACAGGACTCGCCGCAACAGCAGGGGTATTGTAAGTCGCAGTAATGGCGTCGCCATTTTGAATGCCGACAATTGTCCCGGTGAACGCTGGATTTGTGGTCCGATAGACACGGGATTGATTATCAGCTGTTACGCTGAGTGGCGCCGGGGCCACTGTCAGGGTGCCAGTATTTGTCGCGACTGCGTAATTGGTCAACAGTGTCCCAGAAAGCACTGGAAGGATTGGATAGTTGCCGACAATGCTGTTCGTATTGGCGGTGGTTGTAAAGGCGGCCGTAATATCGTCGCCGTTCCGAATTCCTGAAATTGTGCCGGTGAAGGAAGGATTGGTTACGCCGTAAAGACGCGTTTGATTGCTCACCACAACACTAAGCAAGGCTTGTGTTACGGTTAGTGTTCCGTTGGTGAATGCGAAGCTGTATTGCGAATTGCTTAACGTGCCTTGGCTGATTGTAATTGGATAGACTCCCACTGGACTATTCGTGTTTGCAACTGTGCTCAACGCTGGGCTGCCACTAAGCACATTGGTGTCATCTCCCGGCTTAAAGCCGCTGTAAGTCACCGTCAATGGCGGATTGGTTGCGCCGTATGCGCGTATCTTGTTATCCGCTTTGACGGTCAGAACTGGTAGTGACAGACGCACGCTCACAGCGCCGAGGAGGACATTCGATTGTCCCGAACCGGTCATTGAAGAACCAAGGAAGCTTGTGTCCAGTTCGCGCGTTTGTGCATTTGTATCATAGCCTCCGAGTCCCACTACCGCGGCTATTTTGATTGTGTCTCCGGGCGACAGGTTGCCCAGTCGGCTGTACGGAATGGCAACCTCGATAAAATCGGCGTTGCGTTCGGGAAAGTTGACCTGGTTATCAAGTCCAAGTGCTTGCGGCGAACGGTTGAATTGTTGCAGCCGGATCCCCATCACGCTCGAAAGGCTCGAAGTCAGCCGAAATACACCCTGGCCCATATCCAATGCCATTCCCGGACGCGTGAAGTGCCGAAGTTGTTCGTCGGCAAATTCGTCGCCCAGCACGCAGGCCACCGACGGAGAGAAATTCGTAAATGAGAGATTTTCCAGAAAATCGAGCCCATCCGCTCCTTGACCGCTGCCGGTGATGCCGTCGCCCAATCCGACCATGCTCGACACACCAGTCTGGCCCGGGGTTTCGATGAACAGAAAGACGTTGTTATTTGAATAGAACATCGACTGCTCAAACCCGATGAAAAGATTGGTGAAATCGTTGTTCACATAAACTCTGCCTAAATTGGAGAATTGCCCGGCCACCGTTCGAATTGAGTTGCCGACGAAATCAAATGTCTGGCCGCCGATATTTCCGTGACCATCATTTGCGGGCGTGGTTTCGACAAGCGGCGTGTGCCAGGAAGATTCGTACAATTGTGGCGGCGGCACGGAGCGCCGCAAAGTCATGTAGTCGAAAACGTTGCCATTTGTGCTCATGGCTTGCAGGAAGAGCTCATCGCCTTGAATTGCGACCTTGAGAAAGCTTGGGACGCCATAGAATTGCGAACTCGCAGAGTCAAGCCCGTCCCGGATGTTATCCATGAAACTGCCCCCTGCCCCGCTGACGATGAGCTGGACGCCATCGATGGGAATGAAGCGTTCGTAATTATGGTCGTGGCCGCTGAAAATCAGCTCCACACCATACTTTTTCGCTACAGGCAAGAGCAGATTTCTTAACACTTCGCAATCAGTAAGCTGCGAGCCGTTATTGACGTCCGTCCGGTGGCTTCCGGATGTCGCGAGGGGATGATGAAGATAGAGAATCTTCCACGGTTTGGTGCTGGACGCGAGGTCATTGGTGAGCCAGTTGTATTGAGCCGAACCTTCGTAAAGCCGGTAAGTTTCCAATTCCGGAATTGTGATGAAAAAAGGCATGTACAATGCCACAAAATGAGCATCCCCGTGATCAAAGGAATAATAATGGCTGGTGCCGGTAACCGAATTTGTCGGCAAATGGAACGTCGCGAGATATGCCGTTCCAAGCGCACCGTTATCCACTTCATGATTGCCCATGGTGAGGAAGAATGGGACCGATTGCATCTGCTGTCGGAAGAGACTTAGAAAACGCGTGTCCTCCAAACCAAAAGTGAAATAAGGAATGTCAATGGCATCTCCCAATTGCAACACGAGATCGGCGGGGACTTGTTGCATTGCGCTCGCGACTTGATACTGGCCCGCGCTTGGAAGCGGCAATCCTGTTCCGGTGTCCCCTAGCACGAGAAAAGTCAGGTCACCGCTCATCTTCAGTGTGCGAAAAGAATTGGTTGCAGAAACCGCCGTCGTCAGCCCCGCAGTACTTCGAGTGGAGTAATAGTATTGGCCGCCAGGTTCGAGGTTCGTCAACGTGACGACGTGATTCGTCGTCAAAGTGGCGTCCGAAATCTCAGAACCCAGAGTTTGGTTGGTGCCAAAATCTACCACACTGTTGGCAGGCACGGGTGTTCGCCAGATTATTTGCATGCTGTTGGTCGTGGCATTCTGAATAAATGGACCGCGCTCGAAGTTGGCCAACAACTCGGGCACGAGGCGCATGCCATTCGGATTACCGACTTCGTTGGTTGTCGCCGTATGAACCTCAATAGCCAGAACATTCTCACCACTGTTCAAGAGCCCCTTTGAAGTGGTCACATCAAAGTCTTCAGCGGCGCCACCCTGATGAAAAGTGTGGGCGTCCGCATAATCATTAAAAGCGACAGGATTATTGGTTAAACCGCGCCTGGCGATCTCTTCACCGTTCAAGTAGGCGACAAACCCGTCGTCGTAATTAAGTCGAAGTATCAGCCACTCGATTGCTCCCGGATCGATGACAGTGAACTTGCGGCGCAGGAAGATCGAGGGGTAATTTACCGGCTGAGGCAAAGTGGTCGCTTCGTAGAAATCCGTGCTGGCGAGCGTGCTGAAGCCGGAAACGCCAGTCGTCCAGCTTGAGTCATCAAATCCGAGATTCCGCCACGCGGTAACGGGATTGGAAGGTGCGTTTGTGCCAGTGCGATAACTCCAAGTTTCACCAACGCGCACGAGAGAGATATCGTCCGCTGCAAGCCCAATGGTCACCGGCAACCACAGTCCCAGGAAAATCAAACGCCAAAACATCTTGATTTGCCTTCAGAATTCCCCGTGCGTGCAGACCAGCTGCGACTGAACCCTTTAGGAAAATCTTTGCAATTATCTCACGTCAGAGGCTGACTCGCAAATTGAAAAAAAGTGGCCGCAGGTTATCTGCGGCCACTTCGACCCACGCTAACGTGGGAAAACTCTGTGCGCGAATTTATTTGCGACGGCGGAAATTGATAACCAGAAGAGCCAAGCCACCAATCAGAAGCGTACCCGTTCCAGGTTCTGGAACAGCAGTCAATCCTCGCAAAAGCGTATTGTCACCGACTTGACCGATCAAACCAACGAGCGTCGCCAAGCCCGTTGCCAAATTTACAGTGTAAAGATTCGCCTGTACATCTGAACTCGTGGCGCCGGAGGCCAAGTAGGCCGTGTTGCCTAAGATATCAAATCCGTTATTGCGAGCCACGTCAAAGCCGAGCGGACCAGTGGTCGCGAAAGCACCTGTTGCTGGATTAAACGTTCCAAGCGTGTTTGCAGAGGAATCAATTCCATACATCGTGTTATTGGAACTGCGATAAGCCAAAGCGGAAAGGAATGTGCCAGAAGGATTAATTGCAGGTCCAACCGCCGCCGCACCCGTTGCGCGACTCGCAGTCAGATTCTGTCCAAGTTCGCTGACAATATGAAAGCCACTTCCATCGTTTTCGACACCATAGGAAGCGCCATTTAGAACAACTCCTAAACTGCCAACGAGAGTCGCCTGACCCGTGTTATAATTCAAACTGTAAAGGTTTCCAGCGCTGCCAAGGGCATAAACCGTCCCATTCCAATAGTCAATGCCACGAATAGATTCGCTGGCAGCCAATCCAATTATCGGGTGGTCAAATAGAATTGTTCCCGGATTGCTGGCATTAAAGCCTACTATGTCGTTATCTCCGCCACCCTGGCTTGGAAAGCTGATTCCTACCAGCAATTGAGCCTGCGCTGACAGGTTCGCAAGCGCAATAACACCCACTACGCTTGCAATTATAATCTTTTTTACGAACCGTGAGGATAAGTTGGCACTCATAAACCGATTACATCTGGTTTTAGCCATACTGAGTGGCTGGGTTTGTTCGAATTCTGCATTACTGTAGATAGTCACCTATTAAATGCAAGCTTTTTTTTCGGTTTGCGGGTTTTTTTCTTCGTTTTTGGTGTTGCTCGTGGGAATTTTCTGCGAATGCGCGTTGTTTTTCTACTGTTTGCTCTTTTCGTAAGTAGTTTCCCAGGTGCAAGCCTTGCCGCCAACAGTCCCCACGTCGTTTTAATTATTTGGGATGGGATGCGACCCGATTTTGTTTCTGAACAGAATACACCCACTCTTTACCGACTGGCTCGACGCGGGGTTTTCTTTGCCCATCACCACTCGGTCTATCCCAGCGCCACCGAGGTAAATGGCACGGCTATCTCGACCGGCGCTTATCCGGCGCACGATGGAATCATCGGCAATAGCGAGTTCCGTCCTGCTATCGACTCTTCCAAACCTGTTCATACGGAAGTTTTGGCCGATGTGCGAAGAGGGGACGAATTGACTCATGGAAAATATATTCGCCTCCCGACCTTGGCTGAAATCGTCCGTAGTTCGGGACAAAGATCGGCAGTCGCAGGGGCTAAGCCGGTTGCGTTGCTTCTGGATCGTCTTCCACGTGAATCTGCAGACACCGGGGCGAACGTGTTTGCCGGTTCGACGCTGCCTGGGAATCTCCTGAAGAGCGTAATAGATTTGTATGGTCCATTCCCCAAAGACACAGCTAAAAATCCAACCCGCAATGACTGGACGGCTTCTGCTCTCCTCAACCCGCTCTGGGCGGGCGGCGTTCCTGAATTTTCATGCCTCTGGATGAACGAGCCCGACTCCGCGCAACACCAAACCAGTCCTGGTTCACCACAAAGCCTGGCAGGTATTCGCAATGCAGACGACAATCTCGCTCGGGTTATCAAGGCGCTCGAAACCAAAGGTGTTTTAGATTCAACCGACATCCTTGTCGCCTCCGATCATGGCTTTTCCACCATCGGCGCCGCTGTGGATGTCGCCGAGTCGCTTAACAAAGTCGGATTCAAAGCGACTCGCGAGTTTAAGACTAAACCGTTACCGGGTGAGATTCTTGTGGTCGCAAACAGCGGATCGAGCTTTCTGTATATTCCCGACCACGATGAGGAAGTCTTGAAAAAAGTCGTCGAGTTTTTTCAAAACTGGAAATCAATTGGTGTGATTTTTACTCGCGAAGCCATGGCTGGTACGTTCGCCATTTCCGATATTCACCTCGATTCAGAGAACGCTCCTGATCTCATCGTCTCGTTGCGTTGGATGGATGAAACAAACAAGTTCGGCGCTTCCGGTCTGATCACCACTGACCGCTCCTCTTATACGCCCGGCCAGGGCGCGCATGTCAGCCTGAGCCGTTATGACATGCATAACACGCTCGTCGCCGCCGGGCCCGATTTTCGTTCTGGTATAACCAATTCGCTCCCGAGCGGAAATGTGGACATCGCGCCCACAATTCTTCATTTACTGGGGATCAAACCTCCGACGCCAATGGATGGCCGCGTGCTTACTGAAGCGCTGACGATTGCTGGTGCTTCAACGCCGGCGGCCAAAACTCGTCATCTCGAAGTGAGGGCTCCGGCAGGGAAAACTACGTGGCATCAATATCTTAACATCACTGAAGTGAACGGCGTTGCCTATTTCGACGAAGGCAATGGCTCGCAGGAAGACGTTAAAGCGTTGAAGCGTTAAGGCGACTGTCTAAGACAATTTTCGAAGTCGAAATGACGCGGCGCGGTGGGGACACCGCGCCCTACCTCCCGAAGTTGAAATACGTTCAACAGACCGCAAAACACATCGCGTCTTAAAAGCGAGGATTAGAAAGAATTCATCGGCTCTTTGGTTCGCGGTGGCAAATCTCAAGCCGGTTCCCGCACGGGTCTTCAAAAAAGACCGCATAGTAACCCGGACCTTCATCATAGCCGGGCCCTTCAATATTTTGAGCTCCAGCCTTTCGAATGATTTCAGTCAAATGATTCACTTCACCTATGGTTTCGACCCAAAACGCGATTCGATTTTCATTGGGAACGTGACGGGCTGATTCCGTGATGCCG
>Ga0207674_10005284_pt1 | contig 15364 bp, 12 predicted proteins | sample KBSCornC72_FD_184303 | JGI IMG/M metagenome (GOLD analysis project Ga0207674, IMG submission 184303) | Corn rhizosphere microbial communities from Kellogg Biological Station, Michigan, USA - KBS Corn C7-2 (SPAdes) (version 2) | ecosystem: Host-associated > Plants > Roots > Rhizosphere > Soil ... | reverse complement strand
CTGGCGCAAGATCGAGGAGAGTGAGACCGCTCGCGCCCGTCCCGGTTCGCCGCGCGAGAAGTTCGTGCGCCACGAGCACTGGCTTCAGGCGATCGGGCGTTGATTACTCCTCCCTGTCCACGCGAAGCGGGGATGGGGAGGGGGACCGCTCAGCATAGCTGAGTGGTGGAGGGGCCGCCCCCTCCGTCAGTCCTTCGGACTGCCACCTCCCCATTGCTTCGCAACAGGGAGGATGAGCGCTTGCGCTCCGCCCAACCCCCTTCTATCTAGCCGCGGCCTTGGCTCCCGCCGCGACCCTCAGTCGCACAACGCGGGTTCCGGTCGGGGAGTAGCTCAGCCTGGTAGAGCACTGTCTTCGGGAGGCAGGGGCCGGAGGTTCGAATCCTCTCTCCCCGACCATCGCTTTGCCGAGTGTCCGGGAGACGCTCGACGCAAAATCGATCCGTAGCGCTCCGTCAGGAGCGCGAAGGGCGCGCGCTGCTCCCTCCCTGAGCAGTATCTTAACCATCTTCGCTTAACCTTCCGCGCATGTTTCGCGACGCGAGCGGACTGCATATCGCCTGCGCGATCCCGTTGGGCTGCGCGCTTGCCGCGCTATGGGCGAGCCCGCTGCGCGCGGAAGGCGACCAGAACCTGTTCGACCGCGACGCCTTTGAGGTCACCGGAGACATGCGGCTCGTCGCGGTCGATGGCGAAAAAAGCTGGGTCGAGGGCGGCTTCGGCAAGCTCCGCTCGGGAAGCGACGGAGATCTCCGCGCCCAGCCGCAGCTCGGTAACGTCAGCGTGGTGTGGAAGCCGCAATTCACCTGGTCGCTGGGCGCGACGATCGTCGGCTCGGTCCAGGGCGGTGAGCGGACGGATGCGGGCCTCAGCCAGGCCTATCTCACCTATCGTCCGATGCGGTCGAGCAATGTCGTTTTCTCGGCGCGTGCGGGTCTCATGTGGCCGCCGGTGAGCCTCGAGCATGAAGGCGCCGACTGGCATGTGAAGGACTCGATCACGCCGTCGGCGATCAACAGCTGGATTGCCGAGGAGGTTCGGCTGGTCGTTGTCGAAGGAACCGTTGGGACGAACCTTGGCGCCCACAAGCTCCGCGCGACCGCCGCGGTCTTCGCCGCCAACGACACTGCCGGCACCTTGCTGACCTTCCGCGGCTGGGGCCTCCACGACCGCACCACGCTTGCGTTCCGCCATCAGCCGCTCCCGCCGCTTGGACCCATGACCGGCTACCAAGGGCCCGTCACCCATCCGCTGATCGATTTGCACAGCGGCTTCGCGCATCGGCCGGGCTATTATGCGAAGCTCGCCTGGGCGCCGCCGATTCCCGTCCGGCTGGAGCTGTTTCATTACGACAATCGCGCCAATCCGGAGGACGTGAACCTCGATCTCGAATGGGGCTGGCATACGCGGTTCGACGATGCCGGAATGGTCGCCGACCTCGGCTCCGGCACCGAGCTGAAGGTGCAGGCGCTCCACGGCCGGACACGCATGGGCTATCCGATGGACGTACGCCGGTGGGTCGACAATAGCTTCCGCTCCGCCTTTGCAATGCTGACGCGGCCGTTCGGCAAGTTCGGTATCGCCGTCCGCGCGGAGGTGTTCGACACGCGCAACCGCGGCAGCGTCTGGACCGGCGAATATAGCGAGCATGGCTGGTCGGCGATGATCGCCGCCAAGCGCCAGTGGGGCGCCGTTACCGCCCTTGCCGAGCTGCTCCACGTGTCGAGCGACACGCCGGCCCGGGAATATGTCGGCGAGGAGGAGCGGCAGCGCCAGACGCAGGTCCAGGCCGAAGTGCGAATGCACTGGTAACCAGTTTCGCTAGGCGAGACGTTTACCGGTGATGGCTTAACCTCGCGCGATGGTGCGTAGAATTTCTCTCTTTGCGGCGGCTCTTGGGCTTGCCGCACCGCTAACTGCGGCTCCGCTGACCGTGCGTGTAATCGATGCCTCCGGGCGGCCGGTGCGTGACGCCGTCGTGACCCTCTATCCCGCGGGCGGAGCGGCTCGGTCGGCCCATGCCGGAGGGCGCTACGTCATCTCGCAGCAGAATATGCAATTCCACCCGTTCCTCACCATCGTTCCGGTGGGATCGGACGTATCGTTCCCCAATTTCGATAACACCAAACACCACGTATATTCCTTCTCGCCGGCCAAGAAGTTCGAGCTGAAGCTGTTCGCCAAGGACCAGTCGCGCATCGTTCACTTCGACAAGGCGGGCGTGGTCGCGCTCGGCTGCAACATCCATGACCAGATGAGCGCGTTCATTGTCGTGACCGACAGCGCCTGGACCGCTCGCACGAATGGGCAGGGGCTGGTCACCTTTTCGGACGCTCCCAACGCGCCCGGGCACCTCACCGTCTGGCAGCCCTATCTGCGCGCGCCCGGCGGGCAGATCGTGCAGGCCGCTTCGCCCGCGCAGCGCAGCGCAACCTTCCAGGTCCGGCTTCGCCAGCCGCCATCGTCGATGGCGATGACGGACTACTAGGAGCCCGATGCGCCCCTTCCGCTCCCTGAGCGCCCGGCTGACTGTCCAGTTCGCGCTGCTCTTTGCGGTCGCGATGCTGGCGGTCTCCGCGGCGCTGTCGAGCGTCATTTCCGGCGCGGCGTCGCGCGAGGTGCAGAGCCAGTTGCAATCGAGCGGCGCGGTCTATGACCGGCTGTGGCAGCAGCGCGCCCACGAGCTGCAGAATGCCGCGCAGCTGCTCGCCCACGATTTCGGATTCCGCGCGGCAGTCGCGAGCGGCGACCAGGCGACGATGCAATCGGCGCTCGGCAACGCCGCGGCCCGCTTGCGCCTTCGAAGCGCGTTCATCGTCACCGCCGAAGGCAAGGTCTCGAGCATCGATCCCGGCGTGACCCGCGCCGAGACGGCGTCGCTGTGGGACCCCCTCGACGACGGGCGGCAGACGGGCGTTTCGGTGCTCGCCGGTCGGCCGCGCCAACTCGTTGCGGCGCCGATCATGGCGCCGACCCTCATCGGCTGGGTAGTGTTCGCTTCGGACCTCGACCAGCGCGAGATGCGCGGCCTTGAGCGGCTGTCGGCGATTCCGCTCCACGCCGCCGTGGTCGTTTATGACAAGGGCCGCTGGGCCGAGGCCTCGGGCAGCATGTCGGCGCTGGATGCTGGCGCCTTCAACCTCGCCCAGGCGCACGTCGGCCATCCGGCGAGCTTTGAAATGGACGTCGGGGGCACGCGCTCGATCGCCCTTGCCAAGCCGCTGCCGACCTTCTCCGGCGGCGAACATGCGATCCTGCTGCTCGCGTATCCGAAAGCGCAGGCGCTCGCCGATGCGCATAAGCTGCAGCTCGCCCTTGCGGCGATGACTTTGCTCGGTCTGTTGCTTGTGGCGTACGCGACCTGGAAAGCCGCGGGGCGGATCACGCAGCCGCTTGCCCGCCTCGACGAGGCGGCCGGGCGCCTGGCCTCGGGCGAGCATGTCCAGGTGCGCGTGCGCGGCGAGGACGAGCTCGCGCGGCTGGCGGCAAGCTTCAACGAGATGGTCGGCAAGATCGCCGAGCGCGAGCAGCGGATCACGCAGCTTGCCTTCAACGACGTCCTGACTGGCCTCCCCAACCGCACCATGTTCCAGCAGCAGCTCGATCATGCATTCCGTGCCGCTGTGGGCAATGGCGGCCTTTTCGCGCTCCACTGCCTCGACCTCGACCAGTTCAAGGTGATCAACGATACGCTCGGCCATCCGGCCGGCGACGCGCTGCTCGTCGAGGCCGGCCGCCGGGTCCAGCAGGCGGCGCGCGGCCATTTCGTCGCGCGGCTCGGCGGCGACGAGTTCGTCGTGCTGCAAAGCGTGGGCGACGACCGCAATGCGATCGACCGCCTCGCTCGCGACATTCTCGACGCCATGGCGCAGCCGCTGGCGATCGACGGCAACGAGCTGGTGCCGTCGACCAGCATTGGCATCGCCATCGCTCCGCAGGACGGAAGCGATGGGCAGACCTTGCTGCGCAACGCCGATCTCGCTTTGTACCGGGCGAAGGAGGCCGGTCGCGGCACCTACGCATTCTTCGAGGAAAGCCTCAACGAGCGCGCGCAGGAGCGCCGGCAGCTTGAAACCGACCTGAGGCTCGCCATCGAACGCGGCGAGTTCGAGCTGTACTACCAGCCGCTGTTCGACCTCGAGCAGAACCGCATTTGCTCGTTCGAGGCACTGATCCGCTGGAACCACCCGATGCGCGGCCAGATCTCGCCCGCGGACTTCATTCCGGTCGCCGAGGACACCGGCCTCATCGTGCCGATCGGCGCGTGGGTAGTGCGCGAGGCGTGTGCCCAGGCGGCGCATTGGCCCGAGCATATCCGCATCGCGGTCAACGTTTCGCCGGTGCAGTTCCATCGCGGCACGCTCAACGAGACCATCCTTCGCGCGCTCGCCGACACCGGCCTTGCTCCGGCGCGGCTCGAGGTCGAGATCACCGAATCGATCTTCCTGGACGGGGGCGACGCCACGCTCAAGCTGCTGCACTCGCTCCGGTCGCTCGGAGTCCGCGTCGCGCTCGACGATTTCGGCACCGGCTATTCGTCACTAAGTTATCTGCAGAGCTTCCCGTTCGACAAGTTGAAGATCGACCGCAGCTTCATCCAGAACCTGCTGACGCGCGACGGCGCGAGCGCGATCGTCCGCGCGATCACCGAGCTCGCCCACGCGCTCAATATCGAGACGACCGCGGAAGGCGTCGAGGAAACGGCGCAGCTCATGGAATTGCGCGCCCACGGCTGCTCGTCGGTTCAGGGCTTCCTGTTCGCCGAACCGATGGACGCCTCTGATGTCGACAAGCTGTTCCGCGAGGACAAGGTCGCGATGGTTCAGAACGTCGCCTGATTGCCGCTCCGTTCGAGGATGTCCTCGTTGATCTCGTCAATGCGCGTGCACCCGGTCAGCGCCATCGCCACCCGCATCTCCGCGTCGATCAGCTTGAGCGCGTGCGCCACCCCGGCCCCCCCGCGGGCGGCGAGCGCATAGGCCCAGGCGCGCCCGAGCAGCACGAAGTCTGCGCCGAGCGCGAGCATCCGCACGACGTCGAGCCCCGAGCGGACACCGCCGTCGACGAGCACCGGCAGCCGCCTCCCCGCGATCGCGTTGGCAACCTGCGGCAGCGCCCAGGCCGTCGACGAGGTGCCGTCGAGCTGGCGCCCGCCATGGTTCGAGACGACGATCGCAGCGGCGCCGCTCTCGGCTGCGGCGCGCGCGTCATCGGGATCGAGAATGCCCTTGATGACCAGCGGCCCACTCCACTGTGAGCGCACCCACTCGACGTCCTTCCAGCTGACCGACGGATCGAAATTGGCGTGGATCCAGGCCTGGAAGTCGCTCAAGGGCGCGCTCCGCCCCACGATGGGTTCGAGGTTGCCGAGGCTGATGGGCCGCCCGCGAATGCCGACATCCCATAGCCATTCCGGCCTGGCGAGCAGCTGTCCCATGCGCTTCATCCCGCTCCCGGCGGCTCGGCTGTCGCGGTAGCGCGAGCCCGGCACCGCGAGATCGACGGTCAGGATCAATGCGCCGCATCCGACCTCCTTCGCCGTTTCGATCATGCTCGCGACGAACCCGCGGTCCTTGACGAAATAAAGCTGGTACCAGGGGACGTGCCCCGAGCCCGCGACCTCGCGCAGCGAACAACCGCCGACCGTCGAAAGCGCCATCGGCACGTTAGCCGCGGCTGCTGCGCGTGCGGCCTGTACCTCGCCCCGCCGCGCGTAAAGACCCGCGAGGCCGACGGGGCCGAGGCCGACCGGCATTGACCACCGCGTGCCGAACAGCTCGGCCGAAAGATCGATGTCGGACACGTCGCGCAGCACGCGCTGCCTCAGCGCGACCGAGTGCAAATCCTCGACGTTCCGCCTGAGCGTCACTTCGTCGTACGAGCCGCCGTCGAGATATTCGAACAGGAAGTGCGGCAGCCGCGCTTTGGCGAGCGCGCGATAGTCGGAGACGTTAGCGGCTCTGCGGCTCAACTCAGCTCGCGAAGCTCGGGTCGAGGCGGTACGCCTTGCGCTTCAGCGCGGGCCAGGCGAGCAGGTTGGCGGCGAGCGCGACCCCAACCTGGCCCTGTTGCGCGGTGATCTCCGGAGCGCCTTGCGGGGGGTTATTGACATGCTCGCCGGCGGTCAGCGCCATCACCTGCGCCTGGCACGCTCGCTCGAGGAAATAGAGCCGGACGAAGCATTCGCCGACATTCTTGCCGACCGCGAGCGTCCCGTGGTTGCGCAGGATCATCGCGTTCTTGGACCCGAGGTCGGCCACCAGCCGCTCGCGCTCACCGAGGTCGACTGCCACCCCCTCATAATCGTGGAAGGCAACGTCGCCGCGGACCAGCATCGCCGTCTGGGTCAGCGGGAGAAGGCCCTCGTCGTGAGCGGACACCGCCTGTCCGGCGGGGGTATGAAGGTGCATCACGGCGTGTGCGTCGTCGCGCGCCATGTGGATCGCGCTATGGATGGTGAAACCTGCGGGGTTGGTGATGAATGGCGTCGGGTCGACCGGGTTGCCGTTGACGTCGACCTTGACCAGCGACGAGGCGGTCACCTCCTCGAACATCAGATTATAGGGATTCAGCAGGAAATGGTGCTCGGGACCGGGAATCCGCGCCGACAGATGCGTGAAGATTAGGTCGTCCCAGCCGTAATAGGCCACCATCCGGTAGGCGGCGGCAAGGTCGAGGCGGATCGCCCATTCCTCCTCGCTCACCTTGTCCTTCATCGGTGGGATGTCCACGGACTCGAGCGGCCGCATGTCGCTCATTCCGCGGTTGATGCTGTCGACACGGTTCATGCTGGCACCTTTTGGCGGTCCGGATGCGCGGCTGCGAACGCCTCGAGCTTGTTGGCATTCTCTTCGGCGCGCAGCAACGTCGGATAATCGTCGAGCGGCACGTCGTAGCGCCGCGCATTGTAGAGCTGCGGCACGAGCAGCACGTCGGCGCCCGTGGGCCCGTCGCCGAACAGGAACTTGCCCGCTTGCGGCGCTGCAAGCGTTTCGAGCGCCGGAAGCCGCTCGCTGATCCAGTGCCGGTACCAGGCGTCGACCTGGTCCTGCGGCTGGCCGAGCTCGTTCTTCAAATATTTGAGCACGCGCAAATTGTTCAGCGGATGGATGTCGCAGGCCACGATCATCGCCAGCGTCACGACATGCGCGCGCTCGGCGGCCGACGCCGGGATCAGCGGCTGGTTGGGGTAGCGCAGGTCGAGATAATTGATGATCGCCAGGCTCTGCGTGAGCTTGTGCCCGTCGATCTCCAGCATCGGCACAAACCCCTGTGGGTTGAGCGCGCGATATTCGTCCGAATTCTGCTCGCCGGTCAGCAGGTTCACCGGGCGGCTTTCGTAGTCGACATTCTTGAGGTTGAGGGCGATGCGGACTCGGTAGGAGGCGGACGAGCGCCAATATTCGTAGAGGATGGGTTTCGGCATGCGCGGCTGCTTACCCGCCCGAAACGAACGGCGCCACGACTTCCGCCGGCACGCGGATCGGCCGGCCCAACGCTTTGTCGATAATCGCCCACTGCGTCTTCGCGCGAACGCAGATTTTCCCGTCCGCACCGGTGAATTCCACGAACCGGTCGAACCGCGCCCCCTGCGGCGTATCCCCGACCCAAGTCCGCGCCGCGACCCGATCGCCCTCGTGAGCTGCGCGCAAGTAATCAATCTCGTGCCGCACAACGACCCAGTAGTAAGCGTCCTTGTGCGCCGCGTCGGCCGCAGCCTCCCAGTGCGCGACGGCGACCTGCTGGATCCACTGCACCCACACCGCATTGTTAACGTGCCCGAGCTCGTCGATGTGCTCGGGGGCGGCAGTGAACGCCAGTTCGAAAATCGGCCGCGCCATCAAGATCCTCCCTGAAGGGGAGGGGGACCGCTCGCCGGAGGCGAGTGGTGGAGGGGCTTGGCACAACATTCGAGAATGATCAGCTGCAGCACGCCATCGAGATTCTCCAGCACGTCGACTGCGGAAATCCGGAGCGTGCGAATTCCTGCTTCTGAGAGCCACAAGTCACGCCGGCAGTCGCTCGCTGGAACATCCCCCATCCCGTGAGCGGCCCCATCCACCTCGATGCAGAGCCGCGCTCGCTCGCAATAGAAGTCCAGCACATACGGCCCCGCCGGATGCTGCCTGCGGAATTTCATGCCGTTTGGCCGCTGTCGCAGGTGCTGCCAGAGCACGACTTCTGGAAGCGTCATCTTCCTGCGAAGCGCTCGCGCCCGTTTCACGTTTCGTCTCGTGCTTCTGAGCATTCCCCTCCACCGCACTCCGTGCGGTCCCCCTCCCCTGAGCTGCGGCTCAGGGGAGGATTATCTCCCCACCTGCGTGAGCATGAACGCGTAGGTTTCGGCGACTTCGTGCAGCTTTTCCCACCGGCCCGACTTGCCCCCGTGCCCCGCGCCCATGTTGATCTTCAGCAGCAGCAGATTGTCGTCGGTCTTGGTCGCTCGCAGCTTGGCCGCCCATTTCGCCGGCTCCCAATAGGTCACCCGCGGATCTGTCAGGCCGCCCGTGATCAGCATCGGCGGATAATCCTGCGCCTTCACATTGTCATAAGGGCTGTAGCTGCGGATGTACTCGAACGCCTGCTTGTCGGTAATCGGATTGCCCCACTCGGGCCACTCGCCCGGGGTGAGCGGAAGCGTGTCGTCGAGCATCGTATTGAGCACGTCGACAAAGGGCACGTCGGCGACGACGGCGCCCCACAGTTCCGGGTCGGAATTCACCACCGCGCCCATCAGCTCGCCGCCCGCCGATCCGCCGTTGATCGCGATCCGTCCCGCGCGCGTGAACTTCTCCGCGATCAGCCCCTTCGCGACGTCGACGAAGTCGTTGAACGTGTTGGTCCGCTTGGTGAGCTTCCCGTCGAGGAACCATCTGTAGCCGAGGTCGTCGCCGCCGCGGATGTGGGCGATGGCGCAGGCCCACCCACGATCTAGGAGGCTGATCCGGTTGGAGTTGAACACCGGCGGGATCGCGTGGCCGTAGGCGCCATAGGCATAGAGGAACAGCTTGCCCTGGCCGTCCTTCTCGAAACCCTTGCGGTACACGACGGAAACCGGGACCTTCACCCCGTCGCGCGCGTCGATCATCAGCCGCTCGGTCACGTACTGCGATCCGTCGTAGCCGGATGGGATTTCCTGGACCTTCAGCACTTCGAGCGCGCTGGTGGCGGGGTGGTAATCGTAAACCGTCGTCGGGGTGACCATCGAGGAATAGCCGACGCGGTAGGCGGCCGGCGCGAATTCGGGATTGCCGAGGAAGAAGGCGCTGTAGCTCGCCTCCTCGAACGGAATGCGCGTTTCTTCGCCGTCGTAGGTGCGCAGAATCAGCTGATCGAGCCCCTCGACCCGGCTGCTGATCGCGAGGTGATCGCGGTAGCTCGTCGCATGCGTCAGATAGACGCGGTCGGAGCCGGGAATCACCGTCTCCCATTCTTCCGGCCTCGCCGGGTCGGCGACCGCGAGGCGGAAGTTCACGTGCGTGTCGTTGGTGTGGATCCACAATTTCCCGTGCGCCGCGTCCACATGATATTCGCGCCCCGGCTTGCGGCGTGAAATCAGGGTCAGCGGCTGCGACGGGTCTTCGGTCGAGACGAACCGCACTTCCGTCGTCGCATTGTCGCCGGTGGAGACGAAGATGAGGCTCCGGTCCTGCGAGTGACCGACGCCGACGCTGAATCCCAGCTCCTCGGTTTCCTCGTACAGCGTGGTGTCCTCGTCCGCCGGACGGCCAAGCCGGTGATAACGCGCGCGGTAGCTGCGCCAGTTGTCGTTGACCTCGGTGAAGACGATGCCGCCGCTGTCGCTCGTCCACACCGGCTGGCCAATGCCGACCTTGGTCACCGTCTCGATGTCCTTACCCGTCGCAAGGTCGCGGATGCGCAGCTCGAACCGCTCCGAGCCGTCATAATCGGCCAGCGTTGCCAGCAGCTTGCCGTCGGGGCTGACCTCGAGTGCGCCCAGCCGGAAATAATCGCGCCCCTCCGCCTCGGTGGGTTCGTCGAAAAGGACCTCGTCCTCGCCGCCGCGTAGCGGCTTGCGATACCAGGTGCGGTACTGCGCCCCCGTCCGAAACGCCCACCAGTAGAGCCACTCGCCGTCGCGGATCGGGACCGAGCTTTCGTCCTCCTTCACCCGCCCCTTCATCTCCTCGAACAGCTGATCGATCAGCCCCTGGTGCTGCCCCTTCCAGCCCTCGAAATAGCTGTTCTCGGCCTTGAGGTATGCGAGCACGTCGGGGTCATCGACGTTGGGATACTTGGGATCGCGCAGCCAGTGCCACGGGTCGTCGATGGTGACGCCGTGGCGCTCGTAGCTGTAGGGGCGCTGTTCGGCCTTGGGTGGAGAGGGAAGGCTGGAGGACACATTGACTCCCGTTCGCCCTGAGCTTGTCGAAGGGCTGCATTTCCCGCGGCGCTAAAAGAAGGGCAGGGCTTCGACAAGCTCAGCCCGAACGGAATATTTGGCAATTTGGAACGATAAGAAGGGAGATGATCTGCTGACGACATCCGACCTTCAGCGCATCTGGTTCGGCTGCGGCAATTTCGGCGGTATCGGCTCCGCGCCGCACCTGCGCAGCGCCGGCGACAGCGAAGAGCAGGCGCTGCAGCTGCTGGATCATGCGCGGCGCGTGGGGCTTCGGCGGTTCGATACCGCCAATACATACGGCGGCGCCGCGAGCGAGGCCGTGCTCGGCAAATGGTTGCGCGCTCAAGGGCCGGAGTTTCGCCAAATGGCGCAGATCGCGACCAAGGTCGGCAATCCCCACGGCTGCCCCGCCGGTGAGACGCCGCTCAGCCGGTCGCAGGTCGCCTTTCACCTCGACAAGTCGCTCCAGCGCCTCGGACTCGAGCGCATCGACCTCTATTACATTCACGAATTCGATCGCGTGACGCCGCTCGAGGAAACGCTCGACGCGATGACGCGCGCTTCGGAGGCGGGGAAGATCGACCGGTTCGGCGTGTCCAATGTCTCCCTGGCCGACGTGCAGGCGGTTCGAAGCCTCGCCGGTCCAGGCCTTCGCTTCGAATATGTGCAGAACAAGTTCAACCTGCTCGCGACCGCCGATGCCGAGGAGCTGATCCCTTTCTGTGCCGAGCACGGCCTCCGCTACACCGCCTTCAGTCCGCTCGCCGGCGGCCTGCTCACCGGCAAATACCGCTTCGGAGGAGCACCGCCGCCGGGCACCCGCCTGGCCTACGCGGCTGAAATCTACCGCGGCTATCTCAATGCGGAGAGCTTTGCCGCGATCGAGGAGCTGAGGCGTTCTGCCGAGGCGCGGCACGAGACGGTAGCAGAGGCAGCGCTCAGGTTCGTCCTCGACACGCCCGGCGTGGACGGCCTGATCACCGCGCCGCGCCACATCGAACAGTTCGCGAGCCTGGGCTTTCAGCCGATGTAACGCTTATGTCTGCTTTGGGTGGAAAGCAGACACTAGCAATTGTAGTCTCGCGCCCATCAGAGGTTGCGTATGTTGATCCTGAGCCTTCTGGCGTTTGCAGCTGCTGCCGTGTCGAGCGACCAATGTCGCGCTGGCGTAGTCGAGAACGTTATTGCGGATCGCGACCGGGCCGCCCCGCTCATTCTTGTGACAACCGAGGGTGATCGGTTTCGCATTTACGGCACCGACTTTATCGACGCTCGCAACTGGCGTGCCTACGAGCCCCTTCAGATTTGTTCCGATGCTCCTCCCAGCGGGATCATGAAGATCAAGAATGAGCGGCGCGGCGAGCTGGTCGTTGCACGTTGGGTGGATTCGGCGAGCCAAAACCACCCAGGCGTTCCTGCGCTCACCCGGGTTCCCGACGCTAGTTTGTCTGCCCGTTTCCGCGTGGACCCAGCTTACCCGCACAACGCTCACGCAAAGGTAGTTGGGGCATTCGCCGTGACCGAGCCCCCGGACGCGCATTTGGTGGCCGCTTGGTCAGGAGGTTACCTGCCGATCACCCTCGCATTCAGCGATGGTCGCTGCTTCTTGATGGACGCGGACTATAACGGAGGATCCCTATCGAACGGGCGCCTAACCCAAGCGAGCTGCGACAAGCCCCGAACACTGATTGAGCCGCCGACGCCGCCTCCGTCTGATCCGTCGTTGCGCCTCGTCGGTTCCTCTTGGGGATACAACGCTTGGTTGAACCCCAAATTGAACACGACGACGGTGACCGCTCCATATGTGAAAACATTCGAGCCACTGTTCACGGCGCGCATGCGCACTCTTGCAATAATGGCGATGAACGGTCCCGACTATCCGGGCGGGAACGTCACACTGGTTGGGTGGATCAACGGCAAACTGATGGTGGTGACCCTAGAAGTTGGATGGTGACCACCGACGCCCTAATGGCACGAATGGGTCGAAAGCAGTCGCGGCAGCTTTGGGTGGAAAGCAGACGTTAGCGGCATGTCGTTGGGGATCGGATGAACCTGATAAGAAGTTAGCCCAGCCAAATGACGCTCAGATCAGGCGTGAGCAAAAGCTGGCGCGATCCTTCGCCATCATCTTGCTCGAACTCTCATCAAGATCATCGACCGGCCGGACGTGCAGAGGGCCGGAATAGAGTTTTAAGAGCGAAGAATATCCTGGAAGCAGAGCATCAACACGTCGCAAGCGCTTCATCGCGATCATTGCATTGCGAGTTTCCTCGGGCGTTAGCCCGTGGTCGAAGTCGAGGTCCTCAAGCTGACCCCAGTAGCGACCATCTACCTCTCGAAACTTTTCGTAACTCTGGAAAATGTCATAGAGCATTGCATATTGCAGCTTAACCTTCAGCGGCATGCGCGACTTGGCGTCGCCGCTCGCGGCATCCCAGACTGCGAAACGAAGGGCCTCGGTGATTGGTGAAAAGAAATCACGCTTGAGACGCACGCGTTCTCCGCGGCGCTCGCGATCAATGATCTCCTGAAACTCGTTTAGCCGCTCCTGGGCGCACGGGCGGATTGCAATGCGATAATCGAAAGCTGCGAAGTTATGTCCGAGTTCGGCGTCGAGTGCTTGGCGGGTTTGCTTCACCTCATTTCGCCAATGCAAGTTGTCGATGACTTGCTCCGCGCCAAGCGCAATCAGCACCCCAAGCACGATGATACCAACCTCGCCGATGAACTCGCGCCAGCCGTGCAGCGGCTTTGGTAGGTGGAAATGCATGGACGTCTGGCCCCCGGCAGCGTGCAGGCTAACAGATGTTGTTGCCGGGACAATGGCGCGCCGACGCCAATGGCAGCCTTGGGTCGAAAGCTGCCATTAGACCTTTCGGCTTCCCTAATAGGATTTGCCGTGCTTGGCTCGGCCGCATGGCCGTGATGGCATCAGCGAGGTCGCGCGTCGGGCACTTGCGATCGGGCTTACGTTCACGAAAAAACGCACGAAGCACGAGACTTTAGTGAACGTAAGCAGCGCCAGGCCGAACATCGGCACTTCAAGAACGGCCGTCCTTGCACTAGCTGAGAAGCGAGGGAGTTAGCCCATGTCCACCTACGCAGACCGCCTCAAGGCCCTTCGCGAACAGCTCAAGCTGGAGAAGCTCGACGGCTTCGTCGTGCCGCTCACCGACGAGCATATGAGCGAATATGTCGGAAGCTATGCCCAGCGCCTCGCCTGGCTGACGGGTTTCCAGGGTTCGGCCGGCTCGGCGGTCGTGCTCCCTGAGGAAGCGGCGATCTTCGTCGACGGGCGCTACACGTTGCAGGTTCGCCAGCAGGTCTCATCCACCGAATGGAGCTACCAGTCGGTGCCCGAGACCAGCACCACGCAATGGCTCGAGGAGCATGCGCCCGAGGGCGCGCGCATCGGCTATGATCCGTGGCTGCACACCCGCGACTGGGTGAAGAAGGCTAAGGAAGCCCTCGCCAGCCGCGGCGCCGAGCTGGTGCCGGTCGACCGCAACCCGATCGACGAGATCTGGACCGACCGCCCCGAGGCTTCGAAGGCGCACCTCGTCGTCCAGCCCGACCAATATGCCGGCAAGTCGGCGGCCGAGAAGCGGACAGAGATCGGCGACTGGCTCGCCAAGCACCACGCCGACGCCGCCGTTCTGTCCGCGCTCGACTCGATCGCGTGGGCGTTCAACATCCGCGGCCAGGACGTGACCCACACGCCCGTGGCGCTCGCTTATGCGATCGTCCACGCCGACGGCACCGCGGACCTGTTCGTCGCGAGCGAGAAGATCGGGCCGGAGGTCCGCCAGCACCTCGGCAACGGCGTCCGCCTGCACGAGCGCTATGAGTTCGAGCCGGCGCTCGCCGAGCTGAAGGACAAGACTGTCGTCGTCGACCCCGAGCGGGCCGTCGCTGCCATTTTCGAAGCGCTCGAGAAGGCCGGCGCCAAGGTCCTCCCGATGCGCGACCCGACGATCCTGGCCAAGGCGCTCAAGAACCCCGCGGAGATCAGCGGGCAGAAGGCGGCCCAGACCCGCGACGGCACGGCCATCGCGCGCTTCCTCCACTGGATCGACGAGGAGGCGCCGAAGGGCGAGGTCGACGAGCTGACCGCGTCGGACAAGCTCGAGTCGCTCCGCCGCGAGAGCCCCGAGCTTCGCGATCTCTCCTTTGACAGCATCTCTGGCGCGGGGCCGAACGGCGCGATCGTCCATTACAAGTCGAGCGAGAAGACCAACCGCAAGCTCGAGACCGGCACGCTGTACCTGATCGATTCGGGCGGGCAATATCTCGACGGCACCACCGACATCACCCGCACGGTCGCGATCGGCGAGCCCACGGCCGAGATGCGCGACCGCTTCACCCGCGTGCTCAAGGGCCATATCGCCATCGCCACCGCCGTCTTTCCGAAAGGCACGCGCGGGTCGCAGCTCGACAGCTTCGCCCGGCGGCCGCTGTGGGAGGCGGGCCTCGATTACGCCCACGGCACCGGCCACGGCGTCGGCAGCTTCCTCGCCGTCCACGAGGGCCCGCAGCGCATCTCGCCGGTCGGCAGCAGCCAGAGCGGCGGCGACGAGCCCTTGGTCGCGGGCATGATCCTGTCGAACGAGCCCGGCTATTACAAGACCGGGGAATACGGCATCCGGATCGAGAACCTCGTCTTGGTCGTCGAGCGCCAAATCGAGGGCGCCGAGAAGGAGATGCTCGGCTTCGAGACCCTGACCTTCGCCCCGATCGACCGCCGGCTGATCGACGTGGAAATGCTCGATTTCGACGAGCTCGCCTGGCTCAATTGCTACCACGCCCACGTGCTGGCCAAGATCGGCCCGCAGCTCGAGGGCGTGGATCTCGACTGGCTCAAAGAAGCCTGTGCGCCGATCGAGGCGGCTTAAGCCTGCGGGAAAATGGTGCTGCCGGTGAGGATTGAACTCACGACCTCAGCCTTACCAAGGATGCGCTCTACCACTGAGCTACGGCAGCATTTTGTCGGAGGCCGCG
>Ga0207674_10005281_pt1 | contig 15372 bp, 9 predicted proteins | sample KBSCornC72_FD_184303 | JGI IMG/M metagenome (GOLD analysis project Ga0207674, IMG submission 184303) | Corn rhizosphere microbial communities from Kellogg Biological Station, Michigan, USA - KBS Corn C7-2 (SPAdes) (version 2) | ecosystem: Host-associated > Plants > Roots > Rhizosphere > Soil ... | reverse complement strand
CGAACGGACATGAAGAGCCAGCACCACGGCAACTTTTGGATCGGCACTTACGAAATCCTCGGCGATGGCCCGCAAGGCACCCTCACCTCTAAATCCTTCAAAGTCACTCAACCCTTTGCTGCCTTCCTCGTTGCCGGCGGCAGCTCTCCCAATACCCGCGTCGAACTCGTCCGCGCCGATAATAACGAAGTTTTCTTCAAAACGTCGGGGTACGATAGCGAAAATCTTCGCCCGGTCGTGGCCGATCTCCACGCCGTCGTGGGACGGCAAATATTCATCCGCCTCATCGACCAGGAAAGCAGCGGTTGGGGTCATATCAATTTCGATGACTTCCGCCTTTACGCCGAACGCCCCTCCTTCACCAACGAACTCGATCCTTCAAAACTGGCCGCGACCGCCGAGATGCCAATGGACACTCTCAAGTTCGCCGGGCTCTCTCCCGAAGATGCCGTTAAGGAAATGACTCTGCCGCCCGGCTTCAAAGCGACTTTGTTCGCAGGCGAACCGGACGTGAAACAACCTATCGCCTTCGCCGTCGATGATCGTGGCCGTCTCTGGGTTGCTGAAGCTTACACCTATCCTATCCGCGCCGCCGAAGGCCAAGGCAAAGATCGCATCCTCGTCTTCGAAGACACCAACGGCGATGGAAAATTCGATCGTCGCACTGTGTTCATGGAAGGTTTGAATCTCGTCAGCGGCCTCGAAATCGGATTCGGCGGCGTTTGGGTCGGCGCGGCACCCTACCTCATGTTCATCCCGATTAAAGATGGCGACGAACCCAAACCCGCAGGCAAACCGCAAATCCTTCTCGATGGCTGGGCTTATGCCGACACGCACGAAAAATTAAACACGTTCAGGTGGGGGCCCGATGGTTGGCTCTACGGTTGCCATGGCGTTTTCACGCATTCAAATGTCGGCAAACCCGGCGCGCCCAACAGCGAACGCACTCGTTTGAACGCCGGCGTCTGGCGCTATCATCCTGTTAAACACACTTTCGAATTGTTCGCCGAAGGCACCAGCAATCCCTGGGGCATCGATTTCGATGAACACGGCCAATACATCATCGAAGCCTGCGTCATTCCTCATCTCTTCCATATGATTCAGGGAGGTCGTTTCCAACGTCAGGCCGGCTCCCATTTCAATCCTTACGTTTACGATGACATCAAAACGTTCGCTGATCACGTCCATTGGGTCGGTGACAAGGGTCCACACGCGGGCAATTCGCGCTCCGCAGCCGCAGGCGGCGGCCATGCCCACGCTGGCATGTTGATTTACCAGGAAGACAACTGGCCCGAGCAATATCGCGGCAAGCTGTTCATGAACAACATCCATGGCGCTTGCATCAACATGGATATTCCCGAGCGCCAGGGCTCGGGCTTTGTGGGCCACCACGGACACAACTTTATCGACTTCAACGATAGCTGGTCCCAAATCATTAATCTCGAAGCCGGTCCAGACGGAGCCGTTTACATGATCGATTGGTACGACAAAAACCAATGCCACCATAACGATCCAAACGGTCATGACCGGACTAATGGACGGATTTTTCGAATTGCTTATGGCAAACCGAAATGGCCACACGTTGATTTGTCGAAGGAAAGCAGTGAGAACCTCGTCGTAACGCTATTGCGCCATAGTGCGTGGTATTCCCGACACGCCAGGCGCATTCTCGAAGAACGTTCCGCCGCCGGGAAGCTCGAAGGGAGTGCGAAACAACTGCTCCGCGACCTCCTTGGGCTCGACGGCCGCAAAATGCAAATGAAGCTCGGCAGTGACTCAATCGGGATCGACAACGAGCTTGGGAAATTGCGTCTGCTTTGGGGATTGCGCATCATCGGAGGCCTTAAAGACTCAGATTATTCTAAACTCGTTAAGGACGATTCGGAATACGTTCGCGCATGGGCAATCCAATTCGCCTGCGAAGAGAAAACCGCATCACCCCAATTAATAAAACAATTTGCGAGTCTTGCGCAGAATGACAAGTCCCCCGTTGTCCGCCTCTATCTCGCCTCTGCCATGCAGCGCTTGCCGGTCGAAGATCGTTGGCTGATCGTCGAAGCGCTCTATAAACATTCCGAAGACGCGAACGATCACAATCTCCCCCTCATGGTTTGGTACGCCGCCGAACCACTTCCAACCAAAGATTTCAAGCGCGCCCTCGCTCTCGCCGAAAATGCCAAACTACCCAACATCCTCAACTTCACCGTCCGGCGCATTGCCGCGCTGAATACTCTCGAAGCTTTCGCGGCCATCACCGAAACCCTGAGTCGTGCTCGCGACGACGCGCATCGCCTCGGCATCCTCAACGGCCTCGCTTTCGCACTCCAAGGCCAGCGCAAAGCGACCATGCCAAAAGGCTGGGCGGTTCTTGAGGCGAAACTCTCGACCAATCCAAACGCTGAAATTCGCGCCCAGGTCCAATCACTTTCTCTGACCTTCGGCAGCCCCGGCGCAGTTGCCGCATTGAAAAAGACTTTAATGGACAAATCCGCCCAACTCTCTGCGCGGCGCACCGCTTACGAATCTCTGATGAGTGCAAAGGACCCCGATCTCGCTCCCCTACTCCAAAATCTTTTGGCGGATCCCGATATGCAAGGTTCCGCTCTGCGCGGTCTCGCTGCCTATGACGATTCAAAAACTCCCTCCGCAATCCTGGACGTTTACAAATCGCTCAACGATGCTCACAAACGTGACGCACTGAGCACTCTCGCCTCTCGCGTCGCTTTCGCCAAACCGCTTCTAACCGCCGTCAGTTCTGACACCGTTTCGAAAAAGGATCTCACCGCCGAAATCGTGCGCCAACTCCGCAGTTTGAAAGATTCACAACTCGACGAACAAATTCAGAAAGTCTGGGGCACCATGCGCGACACCGCTGCCGACAAACAGGCTGATATCGCCAAATACCGGAAAATCTATTCAGCTGGCGGCTCTCAACCCGGTGACGCTTCGCGCGGACGCGGCCTCTTCGCCAAAACCTGTCAACAATGCCACACCCTGTTCGATACCGGCGGCAAGGTCGGACCCGACTTGACCGGCTCCAATCGCGGCGACCTGGATTACATCCTTCAAAATATCGTCGATCCCAACGCCGTCATTCCCAACGATTACCGCGCGTGGAATCTCGAAACCACTGACGAACGCACCATCAGCGGCATTCTAAAACAGCAGGATGAGAAATCTGTCACCGTGGTTACCGCCAACGAAACGCTAGTCATCCCTCGCAGCGAAATCCGCTCGCTCAAGGAAAGCCAACTCTCGATGATGCCCGAAGGGTTGCTCCAAACTTTCAACGACCAGGAAGTCCGCGATCTTCTCTATTATCTCCGCAGCCCGGCCCAGGCCCCGCTTCCCACAACCACTGTTGCCGCTGATGCGCTCTTCAACGGGAAAGATCTTTCCAATTGGGACGGCGACATGTCCCTCTGGAGCGTCGAAAATGGCGAAATTGTCGGCCGCACAACCACTGGCCTCAAGCACAACGAATTCCTAAAGAGCAAAGCTTCCTTCGAAGACTTCCGCCTCGTCGTCAAAATCAAGCTCACGCCGAACAAAGAAAACAGCGGCATCCAATTCCATAGCGAACCCTTCGGCCAATACGAAATGAAAGGTCTGCAAGCCGACGCGGGCGCGGGTTGGTGGGGCAAACTCTACGAAGAAAATGGCCGGGCATTGCTCTGGGACAAACCCGGTGACGGCTGCATCAAACCCGACGATTGGAATATCTATGAAATCGTCGCCGTCGGGAGCAAAGTGCGCACCGCGATCAATGGCATCCGTTGCGTCGATATCGACGACCCGAAAATCTCACGTCGAGGGATTCTCGGCCTCCAAATGCACGCGGGCGGCCCCTTGGAAGTCCGTTTCAAAGATTTTCAACTCGAACTCAATCCCAAATTCGAGCTACTGACCGCAGACCGACGATGATCTCATTAGCGCGATGCTGGTGTGAATCAGTGCAAGACGAGTCCACCTCGTCTCTAATATGAGGATTTGTGCCGGAGGCACCCACGAGAATAGCCCAATGCTTCAGCGTTGGGTTTACGTTATCGGAGGCCACGAAAGTCACGAAGGGACGGCTGAATTTTGAGCTGATTCTCATGACGGCCTTTTCCTGATTGCTTCTTCCGGCACCAAATGTCCCCAAACTTTGCCCTTACCTGCCAAACCACTTTTGTGCAACAGTCCGCCTATGAACAAACGCAATCCTAAAACCCGTCCTCCGACACTGTCTGACCAGTCCTACACGTCGGACCGTTCAAACCTGCAACCTGCGACCTTCAACCCCCAACATACCATTTAAAATCCAATTAACTTTAACGTTACCGGTAACCTACGGTAACTCACGGTAACCTACGGTCACCAAAAATGTTTTCGCTCTTTAACCAACGCTCATTTCCCTGCGAATTTGACTTGCGCACTTCGACTCTCTCAGCATCCTTTTCGTAGCCCTGTTAACCATGCCTGCTTCCGGAAACGAGCGCGGTCAAATGCTGTTGGCTGAAGAATACTTCGCCAGCGAAAATCCCGCGTTCGTCGAAACCATCCGCAATGCCAATCAACCCAAAGCCCTCGCCGCATTCGCTGATCGTTGGAAAAAAGATCCGCGTCCCTGGGCGCGCGAACAACTGCTCGTTTACCTCGCTCAACCGCTCAATTGCCCTGGCCATCAGCCGATCATAAAGCACTTGTTCAAATACGCCGAAGAAACCGGCGATCACGAAGTTATGGTCGCCTTTCTCGTCGCCTTTGATCGACTGGTCCGCCGCGAAATTCGCACCAAACATCGCTGGGATTTTCGTTCCCGCACTTCCTACGAAGAGGAAAAGCTGGTCACTCCGCGCAATGTAATTCAGCCGGACCTAGTACGTTCCTCCGATACCGCAAGGCTCTTTAAATACCGCACCCGCTACTACCTTCGCCGCCGAGCCTGGCGATATTTCCGTCGCCTCGGCCATCGCGAACCCACCAAATACATCCCGGCTCTCATCAACGCTCTGGAGCGCTATAAAGACGTGGATCTTCAGAAAGGCGAAAACATTCTCGACAGCTGGTCCCTCCTGCACGCTTGTTTCGCCGAAAGCGACGCACTCGAATTCGGTGCAACTCACATTCAACTCAAGGAAGGACGCACACTCGGCGAACTCACGCCAGCACCCGCGTTCCCTGATGCCTGGAAAAAGTCGGAATCAGCCCCGATGATTCTTGCTCTCGCCGTCCGCGCCCAGTCACGCCTCGTCCGACTCTGGGCGATGCAACTCTTCCAACGTGAGCACAGCACTTACGCCGTTTCGCTCAGCGACATTCTCGCCCTGCTCGAGCATGAAGAAGCTGATGTCCAACAATTCGGCGCAAAGCTCCTCGAATCTTCCAGCGTCCTGGCAACGCTGCCCATTTCTTCCTGGCTCAAACTTCTCCAAACTAAAAACGAAGAGGCTCTGCAACTCATTTGTGAGGCTTTTGCAAAACACGTCTCCGCCGATCGCCTTGAACTCCTCCAATGCGTCGAGCTCGCTTCCGTTCGACCAGTCCCGGTCGCCCGCCTTGGCCAAAAATACCTGCAAAGCCGCACAATCAGCTCGCCTGCAGAGCGCGACCAAATCTCTGCGCTCGTCAATGCAAAATGCTCCGCTATTTCGGGCGAACTGACGGCGTGGGCCCTGAAATTCCTTGGCACAAAGGAAAACTATTCCTGCGATCAGGTCATTCGCTTCTTCGACAGCAACCAGGACAAAAGCCGCGCAGCCGCGTGGACCTGGCTTCTCGCGGATACTTCCCCGGGCCTTAGCGACGCTACCTTATGGAGCCGCCTTGCCGAAACGCCTCATGACGATCTGCGTCTGCGCGTCATTGATTATTTGCAACGCCAAACTAAGCTTCCCGGAGCTGACGCCAACCAGCTCGAAAATATCTGGCGCTCTGTTTTATTGGGCGTCCATCGTGGCGGTCGGCAAAAAGCGAAAGCCGTGCGTCAGATTTCCCAGGCCATCGTCGAAAATCCTGAGCGGGTCGAAACTTTGCTTCCAGTGCTGGCAGTGGCGGTGCGTTCGGTGCGCGGGCCCGAATCACGCGCGGGACTGGCTGCCGTCGTTAATCTAACGGAGGCGCGCCCACAACTTGCCGAGGCAGTCCGGCGTCATCTGCCGGAAATGAAATTCGCGGAGGTCGCCGCTTGAATATCAAACTTGCCTACCTCGGTCACAGCACGCTGAGCTCTGTCGCGGGCGGACAGTTGCTCAGCCTCGCTCCGAATCTCGCGCGTGAAGCGGTTTCATTCGACGCGCCTCTCTTGCAACCACTGCGATTTCGCGAGGCCATTTCCGCGCTGCACGATGTGGTCATCAGCGATCTTCGCTTCAAACCGCGCGACAAAACTGCATACGAAGAGTGGAAGAAAAACGAACGCTCCCGCGTCGCCGCTCTTCGCGCGCAAACTTATCAACAGGCCAAAAAAGACATTCTCGCTCGCCGTGAAGAAGCTGTTCCACCCAATCTCGAAAAGCAATTCGCCCATTGCCGACATATCTATTGGGATGCTCGCCAAAAGTACTCGAATTACTTGCGTGAAAATGACATGCAGCTTTGGCGCATGCTGATGCCTTGCGACCCAGTGATCACCGTCGCGGACGATGTTGTTTTCTTCGAATGCTTTTCCGCCGACGAATCCAGCTACGGCTGTCTGACCGTCAATCGCGATTCCGCTTTCGGAAAATCTGCCGATACGCGGCTCGGCACGACGAATGTCGATTACTCGTGGGATCTCTTCCATCATTTCCAGTCACTCCGCACCTATCGCGAGACCCGCTTTCGCGTCGATCCCGCCGGCTTCACAGTCTCAACCCAGGGCAATGCCGATTATCGCGAGGAAAAAATCGATCTGCCCGAGGGCTGGCTCCGCGGCTTCATGCAAACTCAAGCCGCAATGACCTTACCCGCCCGCCGCGTGACGCTCACTCGCGAAGCGGTCTATTCCATCCTGGCCTTTCTCAAAAGGCACAAAGCAAAAAAGAGCCCGCGTGCATTGCGCTTTGAAATGGTCGCAGGCAAATCTCCATCCCTGGTCCTCGAGCCGTGGGAACAGCGCGTCCCGGTCTATGGCGAGCCGCTTCGCACCAGCAGCGAATCAATCCGCATCTGGGGACGCCAGCGTTTGCTCGCGCTCGCGCGCGTTCTTCCCTTGGCCGCAAAATTCGACGTTTATTTGCTTGGCACCGGCCTGCCGAGCTTCTGGGTCGCCGATCTGGGCGACATGAAACTGACGCTCGGACTGAGCGGCTGGACCGCCAATGATTGGACCCGTGGTTCTGCGCTCGATCTCCTCGCGCCTCCGGCGCAACCATCGCAAGATCTGATTTCACGTGTCGCCCAATTCATGCAAACCAAACGCGCTGCCGCATTTGCCGACATCGATCTCGCCAACGGCAGCCAGCCAGCTCAAACCGCCGCCGCTTTAAATCACCTCGCGCACACTGGCCAATTGATTCACGATTTGCCCAATGCGGTTTATCGCTGGCGTCAAATCATGCCCGTGGCCCTCGGCGAGGCGCAACTCGGCCCTGAAAACGAAGAGCTCACTGCCTCCAAAGAAATTCTCCTGCGCAAAAGAGCCGTCATCAACTCCCGCACCGATGCAGCCGGTGGCGTTCTCGTCACTGGCACCGCTGACAACAAACCCGTCGAACTATTCATCAATGCGGACGGTCTAATCAAGCGCGGCAAATGCGTTTGCTCGCATCATTTCAAATTTGGAATTCGCGCCGGTCCGTGCCGCCATCTTCTGGCGTTACGAACACTCGCAATGCGCGAAAAACAATCGGCGGTTGAAAACTCGCTGGCTGGTTGGTATCAACAACTCAAGAATTTTACCGCGAACTAGAATGAAATTCGAATTCCTGGCCAAGGTAGGGCGCGGTGTCCTCACCGCGCCGGGCCCGAGTCGGCGCGGTGAGGACACCGCGCCCTACCTTGGATTCAGAAATTCCAGTCGGATCGCAATTGAAAATTTTGGGAAGGAATGTGCGTGGCTTTTGAGCCTATCATGCTGCGGTGTTCCGCCGCGGTTGCGAATGCCTCCCCATGCATCCCCAAGGCCGTTGTTCGTTTGGCACCGAGGACTACTGTCCCGTGGCCAGGACAACCCAAGGGTTCCCACGCGACAGTAGTCGCTCGGTGCCTTGGTGAACGACCTTGGTCCTGAGTATGAAGTCAAAACGCGCACATCCTTCCCGCTAACTTTATGGGTCTGTTCTCATGGCTCAGCAAACTCTTCGGCCCCCAGCAACCGGGGACACGAGTGAGACCTTCATCGCGGCCCAACGCCCCAGACTTTGAACTAGAAGGCGAGCCACTGGGTTCAGCCTCTCCATCGCAGCCGCAACGATCTCAACAAAAAGCTCCTCGCAAACTCAATCTCGATCCCGGCCAATTTGCTCCCCTCAGCGGCGCTCAACTCAAAGCGCGCTCTCTCCTGGTCGGTGGCTCTCTTTTCCGAAACCCATGGTTCGGACGCCGCGATCTCATCCCGCCCGTAACTGATCAACGCACAGCCTTGATCGATCGCGGCATGGTCGGCGTCGGCTTGCTCACGCCCGAACAATTGGTCGAGATTCACGAAGTCGGTGCACAGATGGAGAAACTTCGTCCCGATCTCATTCAGGCCGCCTCCATTGCCGACGCCGCTGTCCAGCGGGACGCCGAAGAACGCAAACAACTTAAAGAACGTAAGCAGGCCGAAGCCGCCGAACGAAAACGCAAGCACGCCGAAGATGTCGCACGCCGAAAACTGACCGACATTTTCTTTCTCGGTCGCGGCGTTTCCGGCGGTTTGTCAGATCGTCGCGCCAACGTCGAAAAACTGCAAAAGTTGCAGCTGCCCGTCCTCGCGACCCCTGCCGATCTCGCGAAAGCATTTAATCTTCAAATCCCGCGCCTGCGTTGGCTCGCATTTCATTCGGAAGCCTCAACCGTGACACACTACGTTCGTTTTCAAGTACCGAAGAAAAGCGGCGAGATGCGCGAATTGTCCGCTCCCCATCACGATCTAGCCGCGGCCCAGCAATGGATACTCATGCATATCCTTGAGAAAATTCCGACTCACGATGCGGCCCACGGTTTCGTCCCCGGCCGCGGCACAATGACCAATGCCACTCCACATGTTGGGCGAGCTTCTGTCATCAATCTCGACCTGAAAGATTTCTTCCCCTCGATCACATTCCCTCGCGTGAAAGGAATCTTCCAGAATCTCGGATACTCGCCGGCCGTCGCGACTATCCTTGCCCTGCTCTGCACTGAATCCCCCCGACGAAAAGTCGAATACAACAACAAGACCTTTCACGTCGCATCCGGTCCGCGTGCTCTGCCCCAAGGCGCCTGTACCAGCCCAGCTTTAAGCAACCTGCTCGCTCGCCGGCTCGATTCGCGCCTCGACGGCATCGCAAAAAAATTAGGCTTCACCTATACCCGTTACGCCGACGACATCACCTTCAGCGGTTCAGCCGAATCCGCGGCAAAAACCGGCTATCTGCTCGCTCGCATTCGCCACATCGTCGCCGATGAAAAGTTGACTGTGAACGAAGACAAGACCCGCGTGCAAAGGCCCGGTATGCGTCAAAGTGTCACCGGCATTGTCGTCAACCAACGCCCGAATGTTCCCCGTCGCGTTCGACGTCGCTTGCGCGCCATCCTCCATCACGCCAAGAAAGAGGGTTTGGCCAACCAAAATCGCCAGAATCATAAGAACTTTCCCGGCTGGCTCGCCGGAATGATCGCTTACACGCAAATGGTTTCTCCCGACACGGGCAAACGCCTCCGCGACACTTTCGCCACAATTCCAAAATAAAATCTACGGTTATTAAAGAATTCGAGGCTAAGGACAGCGCCGTCCCCGAACGCATTCGCGCCGCCACGAAAAAACAAAAGAGCCCTCGGACTGAGTGAAACAGGCCTCGTTCTTGACGTAGAAAACCTCCTGTAGCATGATACCCATCGCAGGACTCCGACTCACGATGAGCAAAGAACGGGAAAGATATTATCTCCTGGCCGGCATGGGCGGCAGCGCCATGCGTCGCAAACACAAACGCATCTTGCAATGGTCCATTGCAGCAGGACTATGTGTCTCCGGAATTGTGGCCGGCCTCCTCTATTTGATTTCCCAACACCGCTGACCAAACGGAATTGTCACGGCACAAACAGGCTTGTTTTCCGCAGGTGAACCGCATCAATCAATCCCTGATCCGTCAGCTTCAATTCCGGGATTGGAGATAAACTTAAAAATGATAACGCCATAAATGGCGCTTCCAGTTCGCAACCCAACGCGCGCGCAGCCGCATTCAAATCCGAAATCCGTTGAATCACTTCATCGAGCGGACGATCCGAAACCAGGCCCGCAATCGGCAAAGCCAGTTCAGCTTTCACAGCGCCATTCGCCACTGCAACCTGGCCACCTTGCAATTTCTGCAGCTCGGCTATTGCCGCCGCTATATCCGAATCGTTCGTTCCCACTACTACCACATTGTGCGCATCATGAGCCACTGTCGAGCCGAGCGCGCCCGATTTAAGTTTAAACCCGCGCACAAATCCAACTCCCACGTTCCCCGTCGCGCGATGCCGTTCAACCACCACAAGCTTCAGAATATCGCGGCCCATGTCTGCGACAACCCGCCCATTTTCGGTCCGCGGCGTCTCGATAATTTCTTTCGTTACAATTTGATTCGGTACGATTTCGATGATCCGCATTTTCGACCGATGCTCGACTTTCACATCAAGATCTTTCGAAGAGTCGTAACGCAAATTCATTGTGCTGCGCGGTTGCGGAACGATTGTTGGTTGCGCCGCGATGTATTTTCCGTTTTCGGCAACAAGAATTCCCTTCTTGTACGTCTGCCGCACGACCGGGTTCTGCAAATCGTCGAACACGATGAAATCCGCCCAAAAACGCGGAGCGATAGCGCCAAAGTTCCGCAGCCGATAATGTCGCGCCGTGTTAATCGTCGCGATCTGAAACGCCGTAACTGGCGGTAATCCCGCTTTGATCGATTTCCGCACGCTATGATCGATGTGGCCTTCGGAAACCAAATCGCCCGCGAGTTTGTCATCCGTTGCGAACGAACAATTCATCGCGTTATTGGAATTAACCAATCCCACCAGCGTTGCCAGGTTTCGTTCAGTGCTTCCCTCGCGCAACAAAATATGCATTCCCAAGCGCGACTTCTCTCGCGCCTCGGCAATTTCCGTTGATTCATGATCCGACCGAACACCGGCCAGCACATAGGCATTTAAGTTCTTCCCCGTCAATCCTGGTGCATGACCATCAATGTTCTTTCCTTTGCCAGCATGAATTTTTTCCAACTCACTCTCGACGCCCAGATAAACTCCAGGATAATTCATCAGCTCAGCGACCCCGGCAATCCGCTCATCCGCGATCATCAATTTCAAATCATCCGCTGTCAGCCGCGCGCCCGCCGTTTCAAAAGCCGTCGCAGGAACACAGGACGGCAGCATGATAAAAAAGTCCAACGGCAGATTCTTGCTCGATTCCAATACATACCGAATTCCATCCAACCCAAGTACGTTCGCGTACTCATGTGGATCGATCACGACCGCGCCCGTCCCATGCGGCACCACCGCCCGCGCAAACTCCGGCGCTGTCAGCATCGAACTTTCGACGTGAAAATGTCCATCGATGAGGCTCGGCGCCAAATACGACCCGTTCAGATCGATAACCTGTGCCGCCTCATATTCCCCGAGCGCGATGACACGCCCATCATCCACCGCCACATTCGTGCGATAGATTTCCCCGCTAAGCACATTTACAAGGTTGGCATTCTTAAAGAGAAGTTCAGCCGGCCGCTCTCCTCGGGCGATACTGAGTTTTCGCTGCACGTTCCGCATATCCAACCGTAATCCCGACGAGCCTCGCGAACGAGCAAAAACCGTCGCTCCACCCTGTCACCTTCCTGTAGAATCCAACAATTAACCTGGGTATGGACAATAATTTGTTGGACAGGCACAAGGGATTCAGAGTTTCAATAACGTCTGATTTCAAATGAAGAAATTCGCCACCATCACAGTCATCGGCAAAGATAAGACCGGGGTCATCGCAAAAATCACGAACTTCCTCTTTCTGCAAAAAGCCAATATCGAAGCGCTCGAAGAACAAGTCACTCGCGGCCAATTCAGCATGACCGTTCAGGCGTCCTGGCGCGACCGCGAACTCGATCGCGACGCCATTGTTTCAGGTCTTTCCAAACTTGCCGCCGATTTGGAAATGGAAATCAACGTCCGCTTCACCCAACCCACACGCCGCCAGCGCATGGCCATCATGGTCACCAAAGAGATGCACTGCTTTGAAAAAATTTTGAAAGCAATTGCCTCCGGCAAGCTGAAAAAAGCTGAACCGGCTCTCGTCCTATCCAATCGACGCGACCTTGAACCGCTCGCCGACGCTGCGGGTTTGCCCTTTGTTCGGGTTCCATGGGAGGAACGGCTCAAAGCCGAGCAAAAAGCTTTGAAAATCTTGCACCAGCACGAGATCGATTTTGTCGTGCTCGCCCGTTTTATGAAAATTCTCTCTCCCAATTTCGTTTGGCGCTTTAAAAACAAAATCATCAACATTCATCCTTCGTTATTGCCCAGCTTTCCCGGTCCGCAAGCCTATCGCCAGGCCTACGAGCAAGGCGTCAAAATCATTGGCGTCTCCGCGCATTTCGTCACGATGAACCTCGATGAAGGACCCATTATTGCTCAGGATTGCTTTGCAGTGAGACCCCGCATGACTCTCAAGGAAATTATCGCAAACGGTCAAAAGCTCGAAGCCTCAACTTTGCTCAAAGCTATCACCCTTTACCTCAACAAACGCCTGGATGTCTATTGGGGCGTCGTCAAGGAGGTATGATTCCGCTCTTCAATCACAACGGCTTTTTTGACGTAATCGAGATGTGGAAAGCGTTCTTCGAGGTAGCGATTCCCTCCTTGAAAAATTGGGTCCTGCTTTCCGCCGCGAATTCCGCCTCCCGCTGATTCGCTATACTCGGCATTCAACGCATCCGCAACCTCCATTCCTGAGATCATTTTCCCAAAAGGCACAAACGGCTCGCGATCATGCGTTGCCGAATTATCCCGCAGATTAATGAACACCTGTGCCGTGCGACCGTTCGTTACGGCAAAAGCAAACGCGATTGTGCCCCTGACATTTGATTGGCCTGCGGGATCGTCAGGGAAGAATTGCGTGCGCCAAAGATTCGCCACCTTTGGATCACCATTGATCCCAAACTGTGCCCAGCGCCCCTCAATCACCCGAAAGAATCGCGCGCCGTCGTAGTAACACGCACGAACCAGATTATAAAACCTGTCTGCCCCTTGCGGCGCCCAATCTCGATGCACTTCGATAATAATGTCACCTTTGCTCGTTTCCAACCAGACTTTGAAAATTTCCGGCGCGCTCCGATTCATCTCCAGTGTATCGGGATGCAAAAGCAATGACGATTTCTGCATTCGATTGGCTGAAGCGCAACCACCGCAGACAACACACAGAAGGGCCAGAACAAATAGCTGCAATGCGCATGCTGCATCTGGTCCTTTGATGCCAAACGTTTGCCGGTAGATTTTCAACATTCCATTATTCCAGTTTTCCATCATTCCATTTCCAAACCTTGTTTCGCATTGATTTCACGCCAAATCATCGCCATCATAATCTTCACCTTAAATTCCGCTATGGCCTATCAGGAAAAGCAACTCCAGGAAATTTCGAAAAAATTCCAGATTTACGGCGAAATTCTCCACGCCGAAACTCTCAAAATCGGCCACATTAACGAAACCTACTCCGCAACGTACAGCCAGGGTGGCACACGCGTTCGTTACATTCACCAGAAAATAAATCGCAACGTCTTCAGAAATCCTGAAGCCGTGATGGACAATGTGATGCGCGTCACCAACCACATTCGTCGCAAGCTCGAAACTAAAAACGTTCGGGACCACACTCGCCGCTCTCTCATCGTGATCCCAACTCGCGATGGCAAATCTTACTTTCTAAACGGCGACGATGGCGTCTGGCGCACGTTCCTTTTCATTGAAGGAGTCGAAACGTACGAATCCGTCCAATCCCCCGATCAAGCCTATCAGGCCGGCCAGGCATTCGGCGAATTTCAACGCTTGCTCGTCGATCTTCCCGGCGGACGCCTCTTCGAGACGATTCCCGATTTCCACAATACGAGAAAGCGTTTCACTGCTTTCCAGGACGCCCTCAAGAAAGATCACTACAACCGCGCGAAAGAAGCGCAGGCGGAAACCGACTTCGCTCTGAAACGCGAGCCCATTGTCGATGTCATCCTGAACGCGATGGCCAAGAGGAAAATCCCCGAACGCATCACCCACAACGACACAAAATTCAACAACGTCATGATGGATGTGCTCACTGGCGAAGCCATGTGCATCGTCGATCTCGATACTGTCATGCCCGGTTGTGCGCTTTACGATTTCGGCGATATGGTCCGTACCGCCACCAGCCCAACCCTCGAAGATGAGCAGGACCTCTCGAAGGTCAAAATGCAGATGCCCATGTTCAAGAAACTGGCTCAAGGCTATTGGTCGAGCGCTGGAGAGTTCCTCACCAAGGCCGAAAAATCCCACATCGCATTTTCCGGCAAACTGATCACATTCGAAATCGGGCTCCGCTTCTTGACGGATTACCTCAGTGGCGATACTTACTTCCGAATTCATCGGCCGACGCACAATCTCGACCGATGCCGCACCCAATTCAAATTGGTTGAATCCATCGAGCGCCAGGAAGAGGCAATGCAGAAATTCGTCGATAAACTCTGATTCCATCGTCAGTTTCGATCGTTGGAACACCTCGCTTCCCTTTGACCTTCCGTTCCACCCCTGTGAATAACTTGCGGATACATAGGTCACAACTTGTGCTTTCCAGTTTCGGCACATTTCCTTATCTATGGAGCATGAAAATGAATTTCCGCTTATTGTTCTCTGGAATCTGCTTACTTTCTTTAACCCTTCCAGTTACACGAGTAAGTGCCGCGACCGGCATTGGAAAAAGTTTCAAAGGCCCCGTTGGGCTGCAGCTTTACAGCCTTCGCGAACAGTTCAAGAAAAGCGTTCCTGGCACCCTGGACGAAGTCAAAAGTTTCGGAATTAGATATGTCGAGTTGGCCGGGACCTACGACATGGAGCCACAGAAATTCAAAGGAGAACTCGCCCAACGAGGTATTGAGGCCGTCAGCGGTCATTTCGGATTCGAGCGTTATCGCGATGAGCCGGAAAAGGTCGCCAAAGAAGCGGAAGCGCTCGGCCTAAAGTATTCGGGTTGCGCCTGGATACCGCATCAGGGCGATTTCGATGAGAAAACCTGTCGCGAGGCTGCTT
>Ga0207674_10005279_pt1 | contig 15376 bp, 18 predicted proteins | sample KBSCornC72_FD_184303 | JGI IMG/M metagenome (GOLD analysis project Ga0207674, IMG submission 184303) | Corn rhizosphere microbial communities from Kellogg Biological Station, Michigan, USA - KBS Corn C7-2 (SPAdes) (version 2) | ecosystem: Host-associated > Plants > Roots > Rhizosphere > Soil ... | reverse complement strand
TCCGCCCTGACCCTTGTGCGCGACCTGGACCTTGAGTCCGAGGATGTCGCCGAGCTGCCGCTCGAGCGCTTCGAGGTCGGCGTCCATCGCCTTGGCGGCATTGCGGGCGCTTGCACGGCCGATGGCGGCGCCCGGTCCGGGCTTGAGCTTCTCACGCCGGACCTGCTCTTCCGCCTGGCGCACGGAAAGCCCCTTGCGGACGATCTCGCGGGTCAAAGCCTCCGGATCGGGCGCGGTCGCAACGGCGCGCGCATGGCCCATGCTGATATCGCCATTCAATAGCGATTGCTTCACGAACTCAGGAAGATTTAGCAATCTCAGCAGGTTAGCGACGTGGCTCCGTGACTTGTGGACGATCTCCGAGACACCGTCCTGCGTATGGCCGTGCTTCTTGATCAGCTGCCGGTAGCCTTCGGCTTCCTCGAGCGGGTTCAAGTCCTCGCGCTGGATATTCTCGATGAGCGCAAGCTCGGCGGTCGCGGATTCGTCGATGTCGCGCACGATCGCGGGAATGCTGTGCAGTTGCGCCTTCTGCGCGGCCCGCCAGCGCCGCTCCCCGGCGACGATCATGTAATTCTCGCCGTCGGCCCGCAGGAGGATCGGCTGAAGCACGCCGCGCTCGCGGATCGATTGGGCGAGCTCGTCGAGCGCGGTTTCGTCGAACTGCACGCGCGGCTGGTCGGGATTGCGCCGGATCCGCGAGACTTCGATCTCGCGAACGCCCGCGCGGCCCTCCGCCTGCTGGCCTTCCGGCGCGGGCGTCCGGCCCGCTTCCCCGAGAAGCGCCTGGAGGCCCATCCCGAGCCCCTTCGCCGGCCGGTCCCCCCCGCTCATGCCGCCTCCGCCAGCTGCGGCAAGCGTCCGATCAGCTCGCGCGCCAGCCGGACATAGGCTTCCGAGCCCGGGCAGCGCAGGTCGTAGATCAAGGCGGGCAGGCCATGGCTTGGGGCCTCGGAAAGCCGCACGTTGCGCGGCACGACCGTGTCGAACACCGCCGGACCGAGACAGGCGCGGACGTCCTCCGCGACCGCCTGCGAGAGATTGTTGCGCCGGTCGAACATGGTCAGCGCGACGCCGAGGATCGCCAATTCCGGATTGAAGGCGACGCGGATCCGCTCGACCGTCTGGAGCAGCTGGCTCAGCCCTTCGAGCGCGAAGAACTCGCACTGCAGCGGGACCAGCAGGTGCCGGGCGGCCACCAGCGCGTTGACCGTCAGCAGCCCGAGCGAGGGCGGGCAATCGATCAGGCAGATGTCCCAGCGCCCGGGAGGCGCGGCGTCGAACGCCTTGTGAAGCCGGTGCGCGCGGTCCTCGAGCCCGACCATCTCGACCTCGGCGCCGGAAAGATCGACCGTCGCCGGAAGTAGATCGAGCCGCGGCACGCGAGTCGGGATTGCGGCTTCGGTAGCCAGCGCGGTGCCGATCAGAACGTCGTAGCTCGACAGCTTGCGCTGCGAGGCGGCGACCCCGATGCCGGTTGAGGCATTGCCCTGTGGATCGAGGTCGACGAGGAGCACTCGCCATCCGATCGCGGCGAGCGCCGTCGCGAGGTTGATGCAGGTCGTGGTCTTGCCGACGCCGCCCTTTTGGTTGGCCACTGCGATGCGGATCATTTCTTCGCCCTCACCCCGGTCCCGACGACGATATAGCTCTCGGCGTCGGTAACACTCGGCTCCACACGGAAGTCACCTTGCCACGCCCGACGCGCTTCGGCCAGTTCGACGGAGGCGCTGCGCCCCTTCGGAAGCGCCCAAACGGTTTTTCTTGTGGACAGATGTGCGGATATCTTGAGCAAATTCGTGAGCGGCGCGACCGCGCGCGCGGTGATCATGTCGAAGCGTCCAGCGACGCGCTCCGCCTTCGCGAACTGAACCGTCGCGCGCAAATCCAGGGTCTCGGAGAGCTTGTGGAGAAATTCCGCCCGCAAACGCCTGGGTTCGATCAGTGTAACCGGCCCTTCGACGAGGCAGGCGACGATGATTCCGGGCAACCCTGCGCCCGATCCGATATCGACCCACGACGCTGCTGGATGCGATTCGTAACGCGCGAGCTGGGCCGAATCGAGAATGTGTCGGTCCCAGACCTGGTCGAGAGTCGCCGCCGAAACGAGGTTCTGCCGGTCATTTTCCTCGCGCAGCAGGGCGATGTAGCGCTCCAGCTTTTCGAATGTTTCACGTGAAACAGGCCTGGCCGCGGCCTGCTCCAGCCGTTCGATCACGCAGCGGCCCTTCGGCTTGCCGCCACGTAGAGCGCCGACAATGCGGCCGGCGTGACCCCGGGGATGCGCGAAGCCTGGTCGAGCGTCTCCGGCCGGACGCCGTTCAGGCGCTCCACCATCTCACCAGAGAGGCCGGGCACCCGCGCGAAATCGAGCTCGCGTGGAATCCAGACCCGCGAGTCGCGCTGGACGGCTTCCCATTCGCGCTGCTGGCGCTCGACATAGGGCCGGTAAAGCGCATCCGCGCGCCCTTCGTCCGTGTCCGCCCAGACCGCGCTCGAGCGGAGTCGGAGATGCTCGGCGATTGCCTGCGCGCGCCGCTCCGATACGCATCCGGCGGCGAGCGCTGTCTCGCCGAGACGGGTCGTCGCATTGTCGGCGCGCAACGACAGCCGATACTCCGCGCGGGCGGTCATCATTCGGTACGGCTCACTCACGCCCTGCAAGGTGAGGTCGTCGATCATGACTCCGATGTAGGAAGTGCGCCGGTCGAACCGCACCTCGTCGAGATCGAGCGCCGCCGCGGCTGCGTTGAGCCCCGCCCCGAGCCCCTGCGCCGCCGCCTCCTCATAGCCCGTCGTGCCGTTGATCTGTCCCGCGAGGAACAGTCCAGGGACGTCGCGCACCTCGAGCGTCTGGTTCAGCCGGCGCGGATCGACGAACTCATATTCGACCGCATAGCCGGGTCGGACAATCTCCGCGCGCTCTAGGCCCTCGACGCTGCGCACGAATTCCTCCTGAACGTCTGCCGGCAGCGAGGTCGAGATGCCGTTGGGATAGACGAGCCCATCGTCCAGCCCCTCCGGCTCAAGGAAGATCTGGTGGGTGTCGCGGTCGGCGAAGCGCTTCACCTTGTCCTCGATCGAAGGGCAGTAGCGCGGGCCCCTGCCCTCGATCGCGCCGGCGAAGAGCGGCGAGCGCGCGAAGTTCGCTTCGATGATCGCATGCGTGCGAGCGTTGGTGCGAGCGATCACACAGCACAGCTGCGGCGGCCGGACATGGTCGTCGAGCGCAGACATCGCCCACGGCTCCGCATCGCTCGGCTGCTCCTCGAGCTTCGCCCAGTCGATTGTCCGCCCATCGAGCCGCGGCGGCGTGCCCGTCTTCAGCCGGCCCTGACCAAGGCCGATGTCCCGGATCTGACTCGCCAGCGCCAGAGACGCACCTTCTCCCCGCCGGCCTCCTTCGAACACCTGCTCGCCGACGAACATGCGCGCATCGAGGAAGGTGCCTGTCGCGATCACCACGGCGCGGCATGGCAGGTTCCCGGCATTGGTCTCGATGCCGGCGACACGACCGCCTTTGATCACCAGCCGCAGCGCCTCGGCGACGATGACCTCGGCGCTGCTTTCCCGCAGCAACTCCTGGACGGCCGCGCGGTAGAGCTTGCGGTCTGCCTGCACGCGTGGCCCCCAGACCGCCGGCCCCTTGCTGCGGTTGAGCATTCGCCGGTGGATTGCCGAACGGTCCGCGGCGCGCGCCATCAGGCCGTCGAACACATCGAGCTCGCGGACCAGATGGCCTTTCCCCACCCCGCCGATCGACGGGTTGCACGACATCTGACCGGCGTCCTCGGCGCGGAAGGTCAACAGGCCGACCCTCGCGCCGCGCCGCGCCGCGGCGGCTGCGGCTTCGCACCCGGCATGGCCGGCGCCGATCACCAGAACGTCGTGCATGGGCGGCGCCTTAACGCAAGACTGCGCCACTCGCCATTCCCCCGGAATACTGCGTAGCTTGTTCCACGTGAAACTATTTGCCGAGGCAGAATCGCGAGAAGAGCGCGTCGAGCACCTCTTCGACGCCAGCCCGTCCGGTAAGTCGATCGAAGGCCGAGCGCGCCAGGCGCAAGTCCTCCGCAATCAACACGGGATCGCGCGCGCCAAGCGCATGTTCCAACGCGTCGCGGGCGTCTTCGAGCTGAGCTGCCTGGCGCCGGTTGAGCGCGATTGCGTCCTCCGCCGGCAAGAGGTCGCGGGCGAGGGCTTCGGTTCGGCGAAGCAGCTCGGAAAGGCCGTCACCCGTTACCGACGACACCGCGATCGACCCTTCGGAAGCACTCTCCCTCCCCGCCAGGTCTGCCTTGGCGTGGACGCGGATCAGGCGCGGATGGCCGGGCGCATCGGCGGCTTCACCGAGCCAGAGAAGCACGTCGGCAACCTCGACCAGCCTGGCGGCACGCTCGACTCCGATCGTTTCGACCGCATCGGCGGATTCGCGCAAGCCTGCCGTGTCGGTCAGGAGAATGGGCACGCCTCCAAGCGAGAGCGGCACCTCGATATGATCGCGCGTGGTGCCCGGAACGGCCGTGACGATTGCTCGCTCCTCTCCCGCTATCGCATTGAGAAGGCTTGATTTCCCTGCGTTCGGCGGGCCGGCGACGACGACTTTGACGCCATCCTTCAGTCGCTCGACCCGCGGTCGCTCCAGCCATGCACGCAGCTCCGCCGCGAGCGCTCCGCACTCGCGCGAAAGAGCCGGATCTACGCCTTGGTCGTCCTCATCATAATCGATCGCCCGCTCGGCCTCGGCCGACAGGCCCAGCAGCCGGTTCTGCCAATCCGCAACCTGCTTGCGCAGCCCGCCTTCCGCAAGCGCGAGCGCGGCCTTGCGCTGCGATTCGGTTTCCGCCTCGATGAGGTCGGCGAGCCCTTCCGCCTCGGTCAGGTCGATTCGCCCGCTTTCGAACGCTCTGCGGGTGAACTCACCCGGCTGCGCCGCCCGCAGACCGTCGAGCGACGCCAAGACGCCAAGCACGGCATCGATCACCGCACGACCGCCATGACATTGAAATTCCACACTATCTTCGCCGGTTGAGCTGGCCGGACCATCGAATCGGAGGACGAGCGCCTCATCGATCAGCTCGCCCGAAGCCGGATTCCGAAGCTCGCGGACGGACGCCATGCGCGGCTCCGGCAGATCGCCCGCGATCAGCCTCCCCGCCTCATGTGCCTTTGGCCCGCTGATCCTGATGACCGAGATCGCCGCCGGCGGACGCCCGCTGGACAGCGCGAAGATCGTGCCGGCGGACACGCCGCCTCAGGTGAATAAGGGCGCGATGTGCGGAGCCACGTGCCCGGCGCCTTCGTAGATCATCTTGCACGCGACCCACAGGATCACGATCAGCCCGGCCCACGCGATCCACCGATATCGGTCGATGTACTTGGCGATGAAATTGGCCGCGAGGCCCATCAGAAGGACCGAGAGGATGAGGCCGAACACGAGCACCCAGGGATGCTCGCGCGCCGCGCCCGCTACGGCGAGCACATTGTCGAGGCTCATGCTGACATCGGCGAGCGCGACACCCCAGGCGGCGCTCGCGAAGCTTTTCGCGGGCTTGAGGCCCGAATGCTCGTCGCCCAGGACCTCGTCGGAGCCGGCGCTCTCGTCCTTGTGGCGGATCTCTCGGTACATCCGCCACGCGACCCACAAGAGCAGGATCCCGCCGGCGAGCACCAGGCCCACGATCTGGAGCAATTGCGTGACGAGCAGCGCGAAGGCGATGCGCAGGACGAGCGCCGCAAGAACGCCGATCAGGATGACCTTCTTGCGCTGCTCGGCCGGGAGCCCGGCGGCGAGCGCCCCGACGACGATCGCATTGTCGCCCGCCAGCACGATGTCGATGAAGAGGATCTCGACGAAAGCGGTGAGCGCGCCGGCGCTGATCAGGCTCGGGTCCATGTCATGGGCCTAGCCGACCCCGAGCACGTTCCTCAAGCCCAGCACATGCTCGCCGCCGACCCAGCCTTCGTAGATCATGCCGATCGCGACCCACAGGATGACCGCCAGGCCGACATAGTTGAGCCACGAATAGCGCTCGATCAGCCGCGCGACATAATTTGCGGCGAGGCCCATGAAGAGCACCGAGAAGGTCAGCCCGATGAACAGTAGCGCCGGATTGTCGCGGGCGATCGAGGCGACCAGCAGCACGTTGTCGAGGCTCATGCTGAGGTCGGCGATGGCGATCCCGATCGCGGCCTGGAGCAAGGTCTTGCTGGCGCGCGGCCCTTCGACCGCCTCCGTGTCCGGGTCGTCCACGATCACCGGGGACCGGGGACGCAGCTCGGTCCACATATTGTAGGCCACCCAAAGGAGGAGCAGCCCGCCGGCGAACACGAGCCCGGTGACCCTCAGCAGTTGGGTGGCAATGACCGCGAAGGTGATCAGGCACACCAGCGCCATGCCGACGCCGAACAGCAGCACCTTCTTGCGGTCGCGCGGTGGAAGGCCGGAAGCGAGCGAGCCCATGATGACGACATTGTCGCCGGCCATGGTCAGGTCGCCGATGATGATCTGCCCGAGCTTGGCGAGCCCCGCGGCGGTCAGGACCGCCCCGAAATCGAAGCCCTCGAACATGCTCAATCCCTAATCGTCATTGCGAGCGCAGCGCGGTAATCCATTTGCTTCGGCCAGTGGATCGCCACGTCGCTGCGCTCCTCGCGATAACGGCGGCTATTGATTCATGCTTGCGAAGAAATCCTCGTTCGACTTGGCGTCCTTCATCTTGTCGAGAAGGAACTGCATCGCGTCGACCGTGCCCATCTGCATCAGGATGCGGCGAAGCACCCACATCTTGGTGAGCGTGGCCTGCTCGACCAGCAGCTCTTCCTTGCGGGTGCCCGACTTGCCGACGTCGAGCGCCGGGAAGATGCGCTTGTCGGCGACCTTGCGGTCGAGGATGACCTCGCTGTTGCCGGTGCCCTTGAACTCCTCGAAGATCACCTCGTCCATCTTGGAGCCCGTATCGATCAGGGCGGTGGCGATGATCGAGAGCGAGCCGCCCTCCTCGATGTTGCGCGCGGCGCCGAAGAAGCGCTTCGGTCGCTGCAGTGCGTTGGCGTCGACGCCGCCGGTCAGCACCTTCCCCGAGCTCGGGACAACGGTGTTGTAGGCGCGGCCGAGCCTCGTGATCGAGTCGAGGAGGATGACGACATCCTTCTTGTGCTCGACGAGGCGCTTGGCCTTCTCGATCACCATTTCGGCGACCTGGACGTGGCGGCTGGCGGGTTCGTCGAAGGTCGAGGAGATGACCTCGCCGTTGACCGAGCGCTGCATGTCGGTGACTTCCTCGGGCCGCTCGTCGATCAAGAGGACGATCAGGATCACTTCCGGATTATTGTCGGTGATCGCGCGGGCGATGTTCTGGAGGAGAACGGTCTTGCCGGTGCGCGGCGGGGACACGATCAGCGCGCGCTGGCCTTTCCCGATCGGAGCGACGATGTCGATCACGCGCGCCGATTTGTCCTTGATCGTCGGGTCGAGCGTGTCGAGCTTCAGCTTCTCGTCTGGATAAAGCGGCGTCAGATTGTCGAAGTTCACCCGGTGGCGGACCTGCTCGGGATCGTCGAAATTGATCGTCGTGACCCGGGTCAGCGCGAAATAGCGCTCGCCTTCCTTGGGCCCGCGGATCTCGCCTTCGACGGTGTCGCCGGTGCGAAGCCCGAAGCGGCGGACGATCGACGGCGCGACATAGATGTCGTCCGGGCCCGCGAGATAATTGGCCTCGGGCGATCTGAGGAAGCCGAAGCCGTCGTTCAGCACCTCGATGGTGCCGGAGCCCATGATCTCGACCCCGTTCTCGGCCTGGATCTTCAGGATCGAGAACATGAGGTCCTGCTTGCGCATCGTCGATGCGCCTTCGACGCCCATCTCCTCGGACATTGCGACGAGGTCGGCGGGGGTCTTCTTCTTGAGGTCTTTCAAATGCATGGATGAGTCTTTTCTTGGGGAGTTGTCGCTCGAGCTCGTCTTGAATTGATCAAAGCCGGAGGCGGCAGGACGCCGCTGATGGGGAGCGGAAGCCGGCGAATTTAAGGAAACTGGCCGGAGCCGCTCGCGAATCGAGGTATGTCTCGAAGGTCCCGCTGTCAATCAGCCGCGGGCGGCCCGAGCGGTGAATCGACCAAAAGCGGCGGGGAGCCTTGCTGTCGCGCAGCCTAGAAAGGCCGCACGATCACCAGCACGACGATGATCGCGGCGGCGACGCCGGGCACTTCGTTGAGCATGCGCACCGTCTTGTTCGACAGCGGCCGTTCGCCCCGCGCGAGCTTCTTGCCATAGGCGCCGAGCCAACCCTGGTAGGCGCTCAGCAGGATCACGAAGAGAAGCTTGGCGTGAAACCAGTGCTGGCTCCACGCATCGACGTTGAAGGCGAGCATCAGCCCGAGGATCCAGACGACGATCATCGCCGGCGTCAGGATGATCGAGCGGACCCGCGATTCGCGCTCGATCCAGGCGCGGTCCTCGGGGGAGCCGGCGGCGGTCTCGTGGTGATAGACGTAGAATCGCGGAAGCAGGAACAGGCCGGCAAGCCAGAAGATCACGAAGGTGACGTGCGCGGCCTTCACCCACAGATAAGCGGGGCCGAGGAAGCCGGTCAGATCGCTCAAGATTCCCCCTTCACCAGAGCGATCAGCCGCTCGACATGCTCGACCGGCGTATCCTTGAGGATGCCGTGCCCGAGATTGAAGATGTGCGGGCGGCCGGCGAAGGCGTCAAGGATTCGTGCGACAGCCGTCTCCAGTTCCTCGCCTCCGGCGATCAGCGCAAGCGGATCGAGATTGCCTTGCAGAGGGAGGTCGTGCGGGAGTTCCTTCGCGGCCCACAGCGGGTCGACGGTCTCGTCGAGGCCGATCGCATTGACGCCCGTTTCGCGCGCATAGGCCGCAAGCGTTCCGCCCGCGCCCTTGGGGAAGCCGATAATCGGGACTTCGGGGTGCCGCTCCCGGACGCTCGCGACGATTCGCGCGGTCGGCGCGATCACCCATTGCTCGAACTGCGCGGGCGACAGGCTTCCGGCCCAGCTGTCGAACAATTGCACGGCTTCGGCGCCCGCTTCGATCTGGCCGTCGAGATATTGGATCGTGACCTGCTCGATGCGCGCGATGATCTCCGCGAATTTGTCCGGATCGCCATAGGCCAGGCGCCGGGTCTCGGACTGGTCGCGGCTGCCCTGGCCCGCAACCATGTAGGTCGCGACGGTCCACGGGCTTCCGGCAAAGCCGATCAGAGTCTTGCCGGGAGCCAGCCTCTCGCGGACCTTGCGCACGGTCTCGTAGATCGGCTCGAGGCGAGTCAGGAAGGGCGTCAGGTCGTCGAGCTTGCCGTCCATCAACGGCGGCGTCAGACGCGGACCTTCGCTGCTGACCAGGGTCAGATGCTGGCCGATCGCGAAGGGCACAATGAGGATGTCGGAAAACAGGATTGCGGCATCAAGCCCGGGGAAACGCTCCAGCGGCTGAAGCGTGATCTCCGCCGCGCAGTCCGAATCGTAAACGAGGTCGAGGAAGCTCCCCTTCTCCTGCCGAAGCTGGCGATATTCGGGCAGGTAGCGCCCGGCCTGTCGCATCATCCACATCGGAACGGGCTCGCGCCGCTCGCCACGAAGCACGGCAAGTAAGGGCTTTTCGGCACGCGTTCCGGCAAGCTCGGCAGGCATCGAAGCCACCCTTCTTCTCTCCTTATAGATATATTTAGAAGAAGATTGATGTTGTGGTTGGGCGGGGGAGAGCGGGGTTTAGGCGCGGCTCCCTGAATTGCCAACAACCGCGCCTGAACGCCGTTCCTTAGCCCGCCGCGAGTCGCCGTGATTCGCACCCGTTACTCACAGGCTGGGGAAGGATTCCGTCCCCGTGGATGAATCCTCGGACGGTTCGAACCGGACGTTCGCGAAATCGCAGGTTGAGACTGTCCCCAGCGTCGGGCTAGCCTTGCGTCACTGCTTTTCCACAAGGTTGTTCGCTTGCCCCTCATCCTCGCCTCGACCAGCGCGATCCGCCGCGAGATGCTCGACTCGGCGGGCATCGAATATCGGGCCGTCCAGCCCCAGGTCGACGAGGAGGAGCTCAAGCTCGGGCTGACCGGGGCAAGCGACATCGCGGAGCGGCTGGCGGGCGCGAAGGCGGTCAGCGTGACCGGCGAATGGGTGATCGGAAGCGACAGCGTGGTGAGCTGCGGCGGGCGGCTGTTCAGCAAGCCGAGAGACCGCGAAGACGCGGCCGAGCATCTCCGCTTCTTCTCCGGCAAGGCGATGCTGCTGACGAGCGCGGTCGCGCTTGCCACGGGCGGGACGCTCGACTGGTCGCATGTGGAGACGGCCAGGCTCTGGGTACGGCGTCTCTCCGACAGCTTCATCGCCGACTATCTCGATGCCGAATGGCCCGAGGTCGGCTACACTGTCGGCGTGTTCCGGCTGGAAGGGCGCGGCGTGCAGCTGTTCGATCGAATCGAGGGAGATCATTTCACCATCCTGGGGATGCCGCTCCTGCCTTTGCTTGGGGCGCTTCGCGAACGCGGGCTGATCGCCTCATGATCAAGGTCGCGCTGACCGGATCGATCGGAATGGGCAAGTCGACCGTTGCCAACATGTTCGCCGCGGCCGGCGTGCCCGTCTTCGATGCCGACGCGGTCGTTCGCCGGCTCCAGGGCCCGGGCGGAGCACTGATCGAACGGATCGGAGGCCTCTTTCCCGGCTGCGTGCGGTCGGGGACTCTGGACCGCGAATGCCTCGCCCAGATCGTGCTTACCGACCGCTCCAAGCTCGCGATGCTCGAGGATATCGTCCACCCCGCGGTGCGTGAGTGGCGGGAGACGTTCATCGCGCAACACCGCGATTCGCCGGCGCTGATCTTCGAGATCCCCTTATTGTTCGAAACCAAAGGCGCGAAGGAGTTCGACAAGGTCATCGTCGTCTCCGCGCCGGCGGAGGTTCAGCGCGCCCGGGTCCTCGCCCGGCAAGGCATGACTCCCGCCAAGCTCGACTCGATCCTCGCGCGCCAGACGCCCGACGAGGAGAAAAGGCGCCGCGCCGACTTCGTGATCGACACGGGCAAGGACCTATCCACAACTGAAGCCCAGGTGCGCGACATTCTTGTTGGCCTAGGACTCGCCGCGGCGTAGTTTCACGCGCGATGCGGGAAATCGTGTTCGATACGGAAACGACCGGGCTCAACCCCGCCACCGGCGACCGGGTGGTCGAGATCGGCTGCGTCGAAATCTACAATCGTGTCGAGACCGGCCGGCACTTCCACGCCTATTTCAATCCTGGTCGGGACATGCCGGGCGAGGCCGAGGCGGTGCACGGGCTCACCACCGTCTTCCTTTCGGACAAGCCGCGCTTTTCCGAGAAGGCGGAGGAACTGCTCGACTTCATCGAGGATTCGCCGCTGGTCGCGCACAACGCCTCGTTCGACTTCGGCTTCCTCAATTTCGAGCTCGAGCAGTGCGGCCGCCCCGCGGTCTGCCTGAGCCGGATGGTCGATACGTTGACCTTGGCCCGATCGCGGCACCCCGGCGCAAAGCATAGTCTCGATGCTCTGTGCGTGCGCTTCGGGATCGATCGCAGCCAGCGAATCAAGCACGGCGCGCTTCTCGACGCGCAGCTGCTCGCCCAGGTCTATGTCGAGCTCACCGGCGGGCGCCAGATCGGGCTCGGGCTGGTGGCCGACACCGGATCCGTCGACGTTCAGCAGTCGGCTGGGCCGGTCACCGTGCGCGAACCGCGTCCGGCGCGCCCGCATGCGCCGGCTTTGGAGGAACTGGAACGCCATCGGGCGTTTATTGCTCAACTCGTCAATCCGCTCTGGGCGCGCTTCGCCGGCGTCAGTTGACGGCGGCTTCTGGCGGGTCCTAAGCGGCCCCCGGTTCGAAAAGGAGCATGTCAGTGGACGTTCGGGTCGCAGGCCACCAGGTCGACACCAGCGAATCGATGCGCGATCGCGCGCAGCGGCGCATCTCCGAAATCACCGAAAAATATTTCTCGCGCTCGGTGGGCGCGGACGTGACCTTCGGGCGCGGTCCGAACAACGATTTCACCTGCGACATTGTCGCTCCGGTCGCGCGCGGCGTGGTGCTCAAGGCGTCGCACAATGCGCGCGAGGCGGAGATGGCGTTCAACGGCGCCGCCGACCGGATCGAAAAGCAGCTTCGCCGCTACATGCGCCGCCTCAAGGACCACAAGGTGGATGAGGCCGCCGGCGCGTTCGTCGAGAACGCCGGCTACACGATCTTCTCGCAAGGCCAGGAGGGCAACGACGAGGACGCGGGCGCTCCCGCGATCGTTGCCGAGACCCGGGTCGATATTCCCGAGGCAAGCGTCTCCGACGCGGTCATGCTGATGGACCTCAGGAACACCAATGCCCTGATGTTCAGGAACAGCGGCACCGGCGAGTTCAACATGATCTATCGCCGCGAAGACGGAAATATCGGCTGGGTCGAGCCGCACACTGCCTGAGCCCGGCTTTCTTCAACCGGCGGCGCTGTCACGGCCCGTCGCCGTTTTTCGAGTTTCAGCGATGCATCTTTCAGATTTCCTCGACTTCGACGCGATCAAGACCGCGCTTCCGGGCGGGAGCAAGAAGGCGCTGCTACAGCAGCTCGCCAATCTCGCCGGCCAGCGGCTCGAACTCGATTCGGCCGCCATCTTGGCCAGCGTCAGTGAGCGCGAGCAGCTCGGTTCGACCGGGTTCGGCCAGGGCGTCGCGATTCCGCACGGCAAGGTCGAGGGCCTCAAACAGATCTACTGCCTGTTCGCGCGCCTCGCCGAGCCGCTCGACTACAAGGCGATCGACGCCCGGCCCGTCGACCTCGTCTTCCTCCTGCTGTCGCCGCCGGACGCCGGCGCCGAGCATTTGAAGGCGCTGGCGGCGATCAGCCGCGTGACGCGCCACGGGGCGACGCTCGAGAAGATGCGCGGAGCGCGTACGCGCGATGCGCTGGCGGCGGTGCTGATGGGCGCCGACGAGCGAGACGCCGCCTGAGCGAGCGCCTCCCGGCCCATCTCGAGGTCGCGGGAATCCTCCGGCGCGCCCAAGCGTCGGGCGGATTCGGAACGGTGGTCCGAAAGGGCGATCCCGAGCGCGGCTCGATCCTCCTCCTGGTGACCAGCCGCGGCCGGCATTTCGCCTGCCTCGAACGCGTTCTGAACGTGGACGGAAGTTACAGCTGGCAGGCCGTCGGGCCGGGCGATTCGGCGGGTTCCCTCGAAATCGGCGATTTCCTCGCTCGCCGTGCACGGTTCGACGAGGACTATTGGGCAATCGAACTGGATATCGCAGAGCCGGAACGATTCATCGCTGAAACGACCGCTTTGGGTTGACCCCCGGCCGCGCCGGTGAAAACCTGTGCACAACAACAAGAGCGGGGGGCATTCTCTCGGGGCCAAATTCCGAGAATGCCACGCGAGACGGGGAATCACGGCAAGCGCCAAGGCAAGTAAAGTTGAACTAACTCGCGCTTGATTTCGACGATTCACCGCACGTTTACGGTAAAACTGTTGGCTTCTTTTCGCTCGGCGTTGCTGATCTGTGCTGCGCTTACCGCATCGACGATTGCTCCGGCCCGCGCCGGACCTGCCGGAGACACCCTCGTCGCCGTCGCCAATGCGACGCTCGCGACGCCCTCGGTCCCCGATCTGCTCGATCCCGACGGTCAGCCGCAGCTCGCCCAGCCCGATGCGGACACGCCGGAAACTCCGGCGGACGACCAGCATGCCAATGAGCTGGCCACGCCGGACGTCGACCCGTCGATGGATCTGGCGTCGATGGTGTCCGAGCTGCGCGGACCCGAAGCCGGCAGCCGCGAGCTCGAATGCCTCGCAACCGGCATCTATTTCGAAAGCAAGAGCGAGCCCCTGAAGGGCCAGCTCGCGGTTGGCCAGGTGATCGCGAACCGCGCCAGCAGCGGCGGCCGTTTCCCCTCCACCTATTGCGGCGTGCTGTTCCAGCGCGGCCAATTCTCCTTCGTGCACGGCCACAAGCTGCCGAACGTGGCGCACTCCAGCCGGCAGTGGCAGACCGCGGTGGCGATCGCGAAGATCGTCGATCAGCGCCTTAAGGACTCGGTGGTCGGCAACGCGCTCTTCTTCCACGCCCGCTACGTTTCTCCGGGCTGGCATCTGAAGCGGGTCGCTTCGATCGGGAACCACATCTTCTTCCGCTAGGATTTACGAAAGCGGGCGGGCGGCGGGCGAGCTTCGGCTCGTCCGCCTTTTCTTTTGTTGCAAACTGAAGCCGCGCCAATCTCCCGGATTGGCTACGTTTTCGTTTCGTTCTAACGAATGTGCATGGCCACACAGCCCGAGTCCCTCTGCTTCGCCGATGCTCCGCCCATCGCTGCCGATGTTGCGCGCGGGGTGACACGGCTGTTCTGCCGCCAGGATCTGTTCGCGATCTGCGAGATGCCGCTGCCCAATGGCCGCCGTGCCGATCTGATGGCGATCGATTCGAAGGGCGGGCTCACCATCGTCGAGATCAAGGTCGCCAAGGCCGACCTCACCGGCGACGGCAAATGGACCGATTATCTCGAATATTGCGACCGCTTCTTCTGGGCGGTCCCTCCGCATCTCGCGCACATTCTCGAGGAGGAGCGCTATCTGCCGGGCGACGCCGGGCTGATCGTCGCCGACCGCTATGACGCCGCAGTCGTCAGGCAGGCGGCCGACCGGCCCCTGGCCCCCGCGCGGCGGAAGGCGGAGCTGCTCCGTTTCGCCCGCCGCGCAGCGCGGCGGCTATCGGCGCAGATCGATCCGTCGTTGGGCGAAGCTAGTTAGCGGAAGAAGCCGATTTGGGCTTCTTGTCCTCGATCAATTTCTGGATTTCGCGCGCCCGCGAGTTGCGGTTGGCATAGTCGCGCGCCGAATAGCCGGCGACGGCGTCGGTGCGGTCGGGGTTGGCGCCATGGTCGAGCAGAAGCTTGACGATCCTGGCGTTGCCGCGCTGGACCGCGATGATGAGTGCGGTTTCGCCCGACCTGTTCGTCTCGTCCACGTCGGCCTTCATCCCGAGCAGCCACACGGCGGCATCGTCGAAGCCCGCCTTCGCGGCGGCGATCAGCGGCGTGTCGCCGTTCGCTCCATGCGCATTCACGTCCGCGCCCTTGTTGAGCAGGAAGCCGGTCCAGTCGGAATCCTCGTCGCGAAGGACGACGAGAAGCGGCGTGTCGCCTTTTTCGTTCTTGGTGTCGATGATGGTCGGATGGTTCTGGAGCAGCTCAGTCGCCTTGTTGCCGTCGCGCTTCGCGACCGCTTCGACGAACTGATCGCCGTCGGATCCGTAATATTGCGCGAGCGCCGGCGCCGAACTCAGCGCAAATGCCGCGCCTGCAAGAGCGATTTTCAACGACTTCATGGACTTAGCCTCAAGATTCCCCGCTTGATCGCCGCCG
>Ga0207674_10005276_pt1 | contig 15381 bp, 26 predicted proteins | sample KBSCornC72_FD_184303 | JGI IMG/M metagenome (GOLD analysis project Ga0207674, IMG submission 184303) | Corn rhizosphere microbial communities from Kellogg Biological Station, Michigan, USA - KBS Corn C7-2 (SPAdes) (version 2) | ecosystem: Host-associated > Plants > Roots > Rhizosphere > Soil ... | reverse complement strand
TGTCGATGAACGCGCCCATGCGGCCGTCGTCGGCTTTCGCGCCGCTCTTCAGGTGCCACGCGTACCGTACCGCGACCAAATCATGGTTCACCGTGTCGGCTTCGCTCGCCTCCGCGTCGTCGACGGTGGCTTGCGGCGCGTTGTCGATCTCCCGCTCCGTGATGCTGTCTTTGCCGCGGTCGGCGTACTTCTCTTTGAGCACGGTCCGATCCATCGGCACGGTCCAGTAGAACGACCGGCCCATGCCGTTGCGCCACTCGAACTCGTCGTAGTCGATCTCCGTCGGAAGCACGCGCATCACGCACGGCTTGCCATCGTCCTCGCACGTGTACGCGATGCCCGTGCCGAAGATGCCGGCGTCTCGCGTCCACACCGGGTCGAGGTCGAACACGCCGCAGCGATCGAACGCCGCGCCAAAGAAGAGATTCAGCCCGCGCGCTTTCTTCTGGTCCTCGTTCGAGGCGCCCGTCGTCGCGACCATCGGCAAGACGCGCGACTTGCAGAGCTGCGACACCCACGTGTCGAGGTACGAACGCGCGTAGTTGAACGTGAGACGGCTGTCGCGGAGCGCTCCGCCTTTCTCCGGACGGTGCGCGTAGCGCAGGCTCGTGCCGTAGAAGTCCGCGTAGCGATAGAACATGTCGCGGCGGGCCTTCGACTTCGCGCGGATCTCCCGGATGCGACCGATGAGCCGCTTACGCGTGAAGTCCAGATCGTCGTCCGACGTCCACCAGCGGAGCTGCGTGGTCTTGTCGGTCTGCATTTTCGGCGGACGTCTCATCGGCGAAACCCTCCACGGCCGCGTGGCGGCTGGATGCTCTTCAGCGCGCTCGCGCGCATCTTCTCGACCTCGGCTTGCGCGAGCGCCGCCGCATCGGGCGGGTTGCCGCGCTGGTCCTCGATGAACTGCGCCTCGCAGCGCATGAGCGCGGGCGCGTAGTCGCAGTGCCGACCGTCGCTCGTGAGCGGCATGTCGATCGTGAGACCCGTGTGCGTCGTGCGCTTCACAAGACGCCGCAGGTCCGCAATCAGTTCCGACTCGTCGAGGATGCGCCGCTTGCCGGCGACCATCTCCGAACGCAACGCGAGCCAGCGTTCCGTTTGCTCGCGGTCCGTCATGTCGAGCTGCCGCAGGTGCAGCCCCGCGCCCATCGCGTGTCCGCGGAGCGCGTCGTAGCTCCACTGGTCACTTGCTACCGTGGTAACTCGGTACGGTGCGAGCGCCGCGGCGATGTCTCGGAACACGATGCCCGCGTCGAGCGGTGTCTGCTTCGATCCGCGCCACTGCTTGGCGAGCACGACATGGCGCACGCCTTGGATCATCGTCTGCACGATGAGCGTCCACGCGTTGCCGCGCGTCGCCGGGTCGATGCTCGCCACGTACGAGCATCGCGGGTCGGTCTCGAGGCGCGTGACGCCCGTCTGGATTGCGCCATCGAGCTCGCCGCCGAAGAGGCCCGACTGCGCGGCGCGGAAGTTCGCCTCGACGTCGGTCTGATACGCATCGGGATCGGACTCGCGAAGCGCGGCGCAGCGCTCGGGCGTCCACCAGATGGGATTCATCTCGTACGCCGGCGCGCGCATCACGACGATTTTCGACGTGGGCTTGCCGTGATGGTCGCGCACGAGGTCGAACACGGGCCCCCACGGCGCCCAAGGGCTGCCGATCTCGATGATTTGCGCGCCGGGCAGAAGGCGTCCGCGAATCGCGTTTCGCGCGTCGTCGAGGTTCACGACACCTTCGCCCGAGCCGAGCATGCGCGGCGCTTCGTCGAACACGACGCCTGCACTCCAGCGCGCAACGAGCGTGGAGCCCGCGCGCGAGCCTGCGACCACCTTCACCTCGATCGGCGTGCCGCTCGGGTGCCGCAGAATCACCGCGTCTGCTGTCGGCTCGCTCACGAGCAGCGCGCGCAGCGCCGGCCGACCCATCACCGCGCCGCGCAAGTGCCCGAAAATGACGCGCGCGAGGTCCATGCGCTCGCTCACGATGGAGAAACGCGGCATCTCGCCGGGCCGCACGAGGCTCACGTCACAGTGCTGCGACGCGTGTACGCCGATGACGCCCGCGATGATGCTCTTCGCAGCGCGCACGCCCGAGACGATGCAGAGCTCGTCGGGCCGGCCTTCGATGCGATCGGCCGCGAGCGCGCGACGGCCTTCGGCGCTGAGCGGCTGCTTGCCCTCCGCGACGCGACACACATCGCGCTGGAGCGCCGTCGCGGTCGTGAGACCGAAGCCGAACACGCTCGAGACGAGCAGCGCCTCCAGCGAAGCGTGACGAACGACTTCGCTCAGCCTAATTTTCGGTCATCTTCGCCGAACGTGGGGGCGTCTCCGGTCTGATGGTGGTGCGCCCGTAGTCGTGCGCCATGACGATGAACATCGCGCCCTCGCAGTCACAATCACGTGCGATGCGCTGATAGTCCTCCGCCTTGAACGTCAAGAGCGTAGGCGGGTGAACGCCGACCATGACGAGTCGATGGAAGCAGTTCAGGAGCGCGTCGCGCGTCGTTTCGCTCACGCTGCCGGCTCCGTCATCGCTTCACGCGCCGCATCGGCCCGCGTGCGCTTCTGATCCGCTTCGTCGATGAGCTTCGCGGTCTTCGGCGTGAGCCGGAGCATGTACGCGACGTTCTCCAGCGGCACCTCGATGCAGAAGTCTCGATCCGCGCTCGTGAGGCCGCGGAACGAGCGCATCGCTTCGGACGCACGGATGCTCACGATGCGCGACTGGATGTCCAGCTCGAGCTCGTGACCGGGGCGATCGTCTCGCCACGCCTGCGCCGAGTCGCGCGCCGAGTCCGTGCACGGAAGCTTCACCGCGTCGCGGAACTGCACGCGCTCGAGCATGACGGTCTTAGCCACGGTTCACCTCTGCGAGCACCGCGTCGAGCGCGCGGAACGCGAGGCGCACGTCGTCCGGGTTGAATGGGTGCCCGTGATTCTCGACGCCGTGCAGCGCGCGCTTCAGCGCCGCGTGCGCCTCGAGGACGAGCGCGTGCGTCGGATGGATCTCCTCGGGAAACTCCTCGACGGGATGGCCCTCGAGTTCGGTCGGCGGGGGCTCCGTGGGCGGAATCGCGTTGTCCACGCTCGCGTTCATGTCGATCGGGTCGGTCATTTCTTTTTCTCCTCTTGCGCCTTGCGCCACGCTTCGCGTGCACGGTCACGATGACTGCGCCGCTCGTAACTGTTCTTCAAGAGCTCGGCCGTCTGCTGCGGCGTGAGCGTCGACATGCGCGCGTCCGCCGCGAGCTGGGCTCGCTTCTCGTCTTCGTCGGTCATCACCAGCCCCTCGTTTGAAAGATTGGATCACGCGGCGTGAGATTCTTGAACTGGCCGATGTAGTCCCACGCGGCGCCGAAGAGTTTTCGCGAATCATCGCAAGGCTCACCGCGTTCGCATCGGCGGCAATATTCCTGATGCCGTGCAGAAGCCTCGATGAGCGTGTCGCAGTTCGCGCTCATGTTCTGCGGGAAGTTCGGGAGCAGCTCGGAGAACAGGCTCACGCCGCCTCCCGCTGTTTGCAGAATACACGCATTGCCGAGGCGATGCCGTGTCGTCGGTAGTCCCGGGCGACGTAGTCGTAGACCAAGTCGCCGCCGATCTCCGCGCGCCATCCGAGCAGGATCGGTTCCGCATCGTCGAGCTCGCAGACGACGATGCTCAGCGACGGCAAGAGCGAACGCATCACGGCGTGACCGATGCACTGCCACGCCTGGCCGTCGGCGCGCGAGAGACGTCCGCGGATCTGCGGCACCGCCGTCGCGACGATCCAACGCTCGTCGCGCTCCGTCATCGGCCGCACGCGTGCGTTGTACGAGCCTACGCGGAGCACGGTTGCTCCTCCGTTGCACGTGGAACGTCCTCGGGCTTCGCAGCGAACCGGAGCGCAATGAGCGCCTCGCGCAACATGCGGAGCTTCACCTCGCGCTGCTGGCTGAGCGACCACTGGCCGCGGTCGAACTGCATGCGCATCGTCGTGCCGTCCGCGAAGATGCACTCGAACACGGAGCCCTTCGGGTGCAGCGCCTCGACAACGCGAAACGTCGGCTGCAATCGCTTGCACTCGGCGATGAGGCGGGATTTCTCGCTCATCGGCTCCAGTCCGCCTTTCGAAAGCCCGTTGCTACCGTTTCGAACGGTCCCCAGCCCTGAGCAAGCATCTCCACGATCTGCTCGTCGAGGGGGCGCCCTGTTTCATCGGCGAGACGTTGCAGTGCAGCACGCTGCGCGCGCGTGAAGTACACCGTAACCGGCGAATCGTAGACGCCACCTGCGCGCTGCACGTTTTCGTCAACCTCGCTCACGTCATTCCCCGTCGGATCGCGTCGGCGGCCTTCGCCGCCTGGTTCATGCGTTTCTCGCCGGCCTTCACGATGTTCAAGAGCGCCATCTTCGCGCTCGAGAAGTCGAGCTCGTGCTCCGGATGCGGCGTGAAGAACGGGACGTTGTTCAGCGCCATGTACTCGAGGCCCGTGAGGCCGCCGACCGTTCTGCCGCTTGGGTCGTATCCGCGTTCGAACCGAATCGGGTCGATGCCGGTGACCGTGATGTGCGCGACCTCGCCGTGGCACTCGGCACGCAGCTCGATCGACTTCCGCGCGTAGTCGGGCTGCGCTTCGATCTTCTTCACGGCGATGCGTCGACCCGCTTGACGCGAGCACTGCCAGCACGGCGCCATGCCGTCGAAGTCGACGCCCGCGGCGTCGTCGAGGAACGAATCGCGGACGAGATCGGAGTCGTCGCCGCGCGAGGTTGGAAGCTTGTTGCGTGAGAAGAGTTTCATTTGCTTGCCTTTCCTTCTCGGAAGCCTTCCTCGCGTGCCTTCGCAACCAAGTCCGCGATCGCCTCGCGCTCTTCGGGCGAGCCGACCTCTTCGGGCTCCGCTTCGGCGAGCGCGGTCTGGCTCCAGCGCTTCGGGTGTCGACGCTCGAGCCACGCGAGCGCCCACTTCGGATCTTTGCTCCGGAGCATCTTCGCGACCGCGCGCTGTTCAGACTCGGCTTCGGCCGCGAGCAGCTTCCCAGCGAACTCGGGATTCGTGCGGCACCAGGCGTAGAGCGTCTCGCGGCTGATACCGACGGCGTTGGCGATCGTCTGACGAAAGTTACCTGCTCGCGCAAGTGTCAGAATTTTCGCTTCGAGCTTGTCGTCGAGTAGCGCGCGCCGAGACATGGAGGCTCCAAGCCGCACGTCCCATGAGCCGCGGCGAGCCTCACACGCGTTCGAACATGATGAACGCTTGTGCAGTCTGCTCCTGCGTGCCACGGAATGCAAGGGCGACGCGTGGCTGTACCACCTGTGTAGGTGGTGCGTAGGTGGATCCGAGGTGGTCGGCCGGAAAACCAGCCACATGAACCACCTGATCCACCTTTTTATATAAAAGGGAGTTAGTAGAGGGGTGGGAGGGATGACGGCTCGTGCGTGCGTGCGTGAGCGCGCGTGCGCGTAGGAAGAGTAGGGCGACCACCCCGAAGGTGGAACGTGGATCGGGTCCGCTACCACGGGTAATAGACCCGAATCATTGAGCTTCCACCCGGAATGTGTATCCGATCTACCTTGCCCCCTACCTTCCGGACGGCCATACCCAACCGCGTGGTCCAGCTGCGGTCTTGCTTCTCCGGAGCGACGCCAAGGAGGCCGGAGAGCACGTTGCCGGCGAGACCCTTCTGCACCCACTTGCCTTCCATCGCGAGCGCCTGGAGCTGCGTCTCGAGGCCGTCCTCCGCCGTGGCGTCGTCGGCGATGGCCGCGTGTTCGGCTTCGACGGTCTCGAGCGCCTCACGCCAATTGCCGTTCGTCGCGGCCTCCGCGAAGAGCTGGAGGCGGTCACGCTCGAGCGCAGCGAAGTCGACGGTGCCCACGCGCCAGACGAGCCAGCGGCGAGCGCCAGTCGGGTCGCTCAGGAACTGGTGATGGTTTACGGAGCCGACGAGAAGCGCGCGACGCTCCATGACCATCGGATCGTTCGAGTACTTGGGGATCCACTGCTCGACGGTGCGCGAGACCCAGGACTTCATCGAGTCGATCTGCCGCGTGTCGCGCGCGCTGTACTCGTCGTCGTGAATGACCCAGCGCGTGCACGAGAGGCGCATCGTGTCGGGGTGATCGGGGCGGAAGTTGCCGAGCGTCGCGCACCATGGCGCGCCCTTCGTTCCGCCTTCGAAGAGCGTGTTGATCGCCCGGTTCTTCGCGGCCTTCTGCGGGCCTTGCAAGATGGGCACGATGTCTACGAGCAGGCCCGGCGTGCGCGCTCGAGCGACGCACGCGCGCAGCCACGCGCGCCCCGTGATGCGGTGGTACGCGGTGTCGTCGCAGCCGAGGTACGTGGAGAGCCACCGATCGAGGCGCGGGACGCTGTCCCACGCCGGGAGCGCGGAGACCCAATCGACGAGGGTGTCGAGCGTGTTGCGCGAGCTCACCATGCGCACGCCCTGCTCGACGATTTCACGCGACGCGCGGATCTGGTGCTCGCCGATGGCGTATGCCTGGATGGCGCCGTAGTCGGTCGAGACGATTTCGCGATCGCGCCGGTCGTACGGACGAATGGGCTCGGGGAGCGGGTTTGGCCAGAGCGTGAGCAGCGAATAGCGATCGTGCTTCGGTCCGCCGCGCCAGACGGGATCGCACTCGAGCATGCGCGCGATGTTCTCCGCGATCGGCGCGTTCTGCCCGCGGTCTTGTATGTATTCTACACGCGATTCGCGAGGCGCCGGCGCAGCGTTCAGGAGCTGGCCGAGCGGCGTGTCACCACGCGCGAGACCGTTGGCGATCTTGTGCCGGAGCTCGGCATCGCTCCACGGCGGCTGGCAGCGCGCGTTCCAGTCGCGCAGCGCTTCGAACGCTCCGCCTTCGTCGAGCTGAAACCCGCGCGCGACGCGCTCGATGATGCGGAACGCCGTGTCGTGCCCGTGCTGACCGGAAACGGCGGGATCGGCCTTCTCGAGCCACGCTCGCGCGCGCGTGATGTAGCTCGTGTCGTTCTTTGGAAACAACCGGAGCACGGGCGCGACGGTCACGAGCAGGTCCGCGAGATCCGTTATAGGAACCGTGCCCTGTACTAGATGGGCATTTCGCGAAAATCCCTCGACCGTCGCACGCGGGGTCCAATAAAACCTCGCGAGGTCCTTGCACTGCTTGTCGACGACGAAGCCGGGCTGCTGGAGCCAGCGCTCCGCGCGCTCGACAATGGACGCCCACGCGCGCGGATACGAAGCCTTGTCGACGATGGGCCGATCGAGCAGGAACACAAGCCGCGCGCCGCGGGGCGTCGTGTGCGCGTAGGAGCATGGCGCGCCCGCGAGATCGAGCGGCTCTTCGGGCGCCGTGTGCTGGCCCATCGCGTCCTCGTGGTCGACGTCCACGACCATGACGAACTGCGCGCGCCATCGATCGTTCGAACGCTTCGCGTCTTGGAAGATGCCGGGGCTCCACCACGCTTCGGGGCCGTCGTGCTCTTCGAGCGCGATGCGGAGCATTTCGAACGGAGCTTCGGAAATATTGAATAGATCTCCGCCCGGACGACGTAGACCGCGGCCGATGGTTACGGCAGCGAACGCGTCCAGGCGAGCAGCGTCGATACCCATCGATTCACCGTTTCGTCTGGTGTCTCGCTCGCCAACTGCTCGAGCAGGAAATATGGAATCCGAAAACTGATACAGAACTCGCGCCACCGAACCTGCTCGACGGACAGCCGTCCGCGCGTGGCCTTGAGCTCGACCTCCGCATGCATGCCGCCGCGCGCGAGTAGGTAGTAATCCGCTTGGCCAGCGATGCCGAAGCGGACCTTGGCGACGGGGTCGAACCCGACGTTGCGGCGGAAGATCCGCGCGTCGGGGAGCGCGACGGGCAGGCGCGCGCAGAGCAGGCGACCGAGGGAGGATTCGCTCATGACGACGCCCGCGGACAGGTCCGGATGTTGTGGCCAGACTCGCTGCACTCACCGCACGTATTCCGCGTGGCCGCGTACCCATGACGACGCCGCTGCGCTTCGCGCGATCGCATGTTCTCACGTGCGCGGTGTTTGGCGCAGAGCATCGTATTGGCCTCTACGGGCTCGCCGCACTGGCGGCACAACCCGCGATCGATGCGCGCAGAGCGCAGCTCGTCAAGCTCGCGCTTTACTGATTCCGGCATCGCGCGTCTCATCCCAGCAAATCCTCAAACGCGTTCGGCTCGACGTCCGGCTCTTCGGGCTCCGCGGTCATCTCGGCGCGCGCCTTCTGCTGCCGATCGACCTCCTGCCAGTGCTCACGCTCTTTCGTTCGATGCTCGACGCGGGCCTGCCACGCGGCATCGACGGCGAACGCGGCCTTCGTCGCCTGCGACCACGCCCACGGGGGCCACGCGCCGTATTTTTCCTTGTACTTCGCCGACGCGAATCCCGGCTTGAATCCCTCGCGTCGGGAGCGATCCACGTTTGCGTCGTACATGCGGCGTTTCTCGTCGACGGCTTGCTTCGGCACGAGCGCAGCCGCGACCGATGCGACCGGCTTGCGCTCTTCCACGGGCACTTCGAAGCCGCAGAATGGGCACTTCGTCTGCGCGATCGGAAACATCGCGAAGCACGCCTTGCACATCCGATGCGTCGTCGCGGGCTTGCGCGGCGCCTCCGTGAGCGACCACTGCACGTCCTCGTGCGGCAGGCCATGCGCGTCGATGCACGAGCCGTGGTCGATGACCACGGGCTGTCCGTCCGCGTGCACACGCAGAACGCGTCCGACCATCTGCTTGTAGAGTGCAAGCGATTTCGTGGGCCGCGCGAGCACGCAGCACCGCACGCTCGGCTGGTTCCAGCCTTCGGTGAGCACGCCCACGTTCGAGACGACACGCGTGTGGCCGTCCTCGAGGCGACGCAGGCACGCGCGGCGGACGTCCTGCGGCGTCTCGCCGTCGATGTGCTCGGCAACGATGCCCGCCTCGTTGAACTGGCGGACGATCTCCTGCGAGTGCCGCACGCCCGTCGCGAACACGACCGTCCGGTGTCCGCGCCCGTGCGTCTTCCAATTCTCGACGACGTCGCCAACGAGCTTGCCGGCGAGCATCGCCGCCTCGAGCTGCTCGATGTTGTAATCGTCGCCGCTCGCCACGCTCGAGAGGTCCGGCGCGCGCGGTGTGCCGACGCAGAACGGCTCCGCGATGAATCCGTCTCGAATCAGCTCCGCGTACGTCGCGGCGTTCTCCAGCTTGTCGAACACGCCACCGAGCCCCACGGGCGTCGCGGAGAGTCCCACGATGATGGCATCCGGATACGCCGCGAAGAGGTGCGTCCGATACTGCGGCGAGCTCGCGCGGTGCGCCTCGTCGATCAGGATGACGTCCGCGGGCGGCTTGTCGCGACGCGCGAGCGTCTGGATGCTGCACACGGTGATCGCCGCGTCGGGGCTGAAACGTGGATCGTCACCGCGGAGAACGGAGACGTCCGTCATGCCGAACGCCGCGAGCTCGGCGATCGTCTGGTCCACCAGCACGATGAGCGGCACGACGAAGAGCACGCGGGAGTCGTGGCGCCGCGCCGACTCGATGAGCGCCGCCGCGAGGCGAGTCTTTCCACCTGCGGTCGGACACGCGAGTACGACGCGGTTCATCCCGCGCGACGCGTGAACGCGGATCGTGTCGTAGCCGCGTCGCTGGTAGGAGCGGAGGCTATTTAGGAGCGCTGTTTCCATCGCTCCCCCGAAGGCGTTTGCGCTCGCGCTCGATGTACCAGATCGCCTTACGCAGATCGTCGTCCGTCGGCGTCGCGTCTTTCCGTCCGGCGCGCCAGAGGTACTTGATGGCGTTGCCGATGTTGAAGCCCATGTGCTCGGCGACCGTGATGCACTCGATGCCGCTGGGGTGCTCGTTGTAGTGAGTCGGGTGATCGACGCCGCGATCTACTCGCCGCTGGCAATCGTTGCATCGCCAAGCACCATCATCGCGTTTGCAGACTGACGACTCTTGATGCTTTTGCAGTCCGCATCCGCCGCACACGTTCTCCATCGCGCTCATAGGTTCGCCACTCGATCGCGGATGCTCTTGATGCCGAGCTCACCGGGGAACACGCGAGCGATCGCCTCCAGTACGCGCGACCCGCGCACGGTGCCCGCGCGACCGCGCTCGACGGCGTAGATGTCTCCGCGATCCACACGCAGCAGGCGCGCGAACGCGAGCGTTCGGATCTTCGTTCGCCCACCACACACCGGACAGACTTCGGGGAAGTCAGTCGATCGACGCGCAGGGAGCCAGCCGCGGCCGGCGCACTTGGGACAATCGGGGCTCACGGCGTCGCACCTGAACGGTTGCGCCGCTTGCGCCGAGACTTATTAGAGTTCAAACTCTGCTTGTGGATAACTCCAGGCAAATCGGCCGAAACGTCGCCACCGCTGAGGCGCTGGATCTTGTCGCGCCGATGCCGGTACGGAAGTGTCTCGTGCCGATAGAGGTAGATGGCGGTGGTGGAGACGCCGATCTTGAGCGCCAACCAGGCGTCGGGGCGCCCCTCCGCCCACGCGCGGAACGCGTCGTTCCAGGTTTGCATGCGGATAAGAATAATAAGTCTTATTCGCCGGGGCAACTGAAAAGTCTTAGAAGCGTAAGCTCGCGCGGCGCTCTACTCGTTCACGTGGCACGCGAAAAGGCGCTCACCGAATATTCGAAGCACCTGATCCGCGAGTGGCAGCGAAGCGGCAAAACGCTCGTAGACCTCGAGATCGCAGCCGGCTCCAAGTCGAGCGGGCACTTCTCGCAGATCTTGAGCGGCAAGCTCGGCGCCTCGCAGCGCATGGCGGAGTATCTCGCGAAGGCGCACCACAAGACGCCGACGCAGATCCGCATCGAAGCGGACGAGTGGTACGCGGCGAACGCAAAGAACGTCGAAAAGCTCGACCACGAGGATCCGGAAATCGCGAAGGCCATCGAGGCCACGCGCAAGGTGGCCGAAACGTTCGGGCACCCGATGCCGGAGCACAGCGTCCGTCGCGCGCTCCTACGATGGAAGGACGTCCGCGACCAGACGAGCGAGTGGTGGTTTCAGAAATTCGCCGAAGAAGAACGCCTCGAAGTCGTCGATCATTGCGGCGCTGTAGTCGACCACCGAAAGCAAAAGCGCGTGACAGCTGGCAAGCGTCGCGCGATCCGCGAACTGGGCGAGCAGAAGCGAAACCCTCCGGCGGTTAGTCGCTCTCCTCGTCGCGCTCGCGGCGCCTGAGTCGAATCTCTTCTGCGCGTAGCTCGATTTCCGCGGCTTTGAGCCGCTGAGACCGACTCACCCAAATTCCGACGCAGGTCAGAACAAGCCAGAGCGCGAAGCCCGGGAATTCTCCGAAGGCCACGCAAACGGCCAGCAGAATCAGATCGAAGACGACGAAAAAGAACGTTGCCACGCCTGGATTCTTGCACGAATTCAGCGCTCTGATTTTCCCTTGACGAGACTAATAAGTCTTATTATTGTAAGTCTCGTGAGGTGCGGAGATGGTCAAGGCGAAGGATGCCGCGTTCATCGCGGCTCAGTGGCATGCGGAGCAGGCGAACAAGCGCGGGGAGCTCGACGCGATGTGGATGTTCATCCGGTGGCAGCTCTGCCGGCTGGGGCTCCGCAAATGAGCCCCGATCCGAGGGGTGCGTGCTGCGAGCAGGACACGATCCGCCGCCACACGCGCGTACGCACGCCGCAAGAGATTCAGAAGGCCGCGCTCGCGGCGGCGTTCACGAAATTCGCGGAGGCGCTCCAATGATCCAGCGCATCGAAGCGCGCGTTGCGGCCGGTCGGTTCTCGACGTTCGCGATCACCGATTCCGGCGAGCACCCGGACGAAATCCAGAACGCGCAGATCGTCGCCGCGATGGAGTCGCCGAAGCGGCACATGACGTTCTGGCTCCTGCGCGACGGCAAGCGCTACATCCGTCTCGTCACGCGCGGCAAGAACACGTCCGGCGCGTACATCGTCGGCGGCGAAGAGCTGCGCGCGGAGTACATCGCGCGCGCCGCGTCGATGCGGCTTCCGATTCGATGGGGTGCGTCGTGATGGTCATCGTCGGATGGCGTAGAGCGGTCACGATCGCCTGCGTGGACGCGATGCTGCGAGCGGCGCTCAAGCCGCGGCGAGGTGTGTCGTGAGCGTGTTCGTTGGAACGGACGGATACGGCCGATTTCAGATCGGCTGGGCCGATAACGACGATGCGAAGATTTGGGCGCGCCTCGATCGCTCCAACATCCAAGTTTTGCGCGGTCAGATCGGCAAGCTGCTCGACCAGCACGAGGTCGAAGACGATCTGCGCGCCGCGCGCCGGCGCATCACGGAACTGGAGCGCAGCAACGCGGCACTCCGTGGGGTGATCGCAAGGAGCAAATCATGACCGCCGCTCCCTCCGCAATCCCCGAAACGCTCCGCGTGCTCAGCCACACGCAAATGACGACGTTCATGCGCTGTCCGCGGGAGCATCACTTCCGCTACGGCTTGCGCCGCGCGCCAAAGGATGATGCGGAGGCGCTCCGCTTCGGTCGGCTCTGGTCGATCTTCCTCGAGTGTCACTACACGGGGCTCGACTGGCTTTCGAAGGTCACGCCGGTGGCGATCGACGAATTCGAGCTCGCCAAGGTGACCGCGCTGGCGCTCGGCTACGAAACGCGGTGGGCGGACGAAACGCTCGAAACGCTCGCGGTGGAGCTCACGTTCCAGACGCCGATCGTGAACCCCGAAACGAATCGTCCGTCCCAGACGTTCCAGCTCGGCGGGCGTCTCGACCGCGTTGCGCGCGATCGTGAGACTGGCGAGGCGATCCTCGTCGAATCGAAAACGACGAGCGACGAAATCGGCTACGGCGCGGACTACTGGCGCACGATTTCAACGACCGATCCGCAGGTTTCGACGTACTACCCCGGCGCGCGATCTCGCGGCTACGACGTCGCGCGCTGCGTCTACGACGTCACGCGCAAACCCGCTCAGCGCCCTCACAAGGCCACGCCCGAAGAGTCGCGCAAGTACACCAAGACCGGCGCGCTCTACGCCAACCAGCGCGACCGCGACGAGACGCCCGAGGAATATTTCGAGCGCATCGTCGAGGCCATCGCCGAAGATCCGAACAAGTACTACGCGCGCGGCGACGTCGTGCGCCTCGAGCGCGATGAGCGCGAGCACGCGTCTGACGTTTGGCACACCGCGCGCCTGATCCGCGAGTCGGAGCTTGCGCAGCGCGCGCCGCGCAACCCGCAGTCGTGCAAGCGATTCGGGCGCCTCTGCGCGTTCTTCCCCGTCTGCTCGGGTGAAGCGCGCATCGAAGATTTTCCAATGAAGGATGGCGAAGTGAACGAAGGGAAGGAAGTTTAGAATGGTCGCTCAGCAAACTACGGACTGGTCGCAAGTCCTCAAGACCGCCGCGGAGGGCGGAACGAAACTCTCGCCGCTGCTCGTGCTCTGGGGGCCGGGTGGCATCGGCAAGACGACGTTCGCTACGCGCTCGCCTGCGCCGGCCGTGCTCGCGTTCGAGGTCGGCGCGCGATCCGTCGCGGGGACGAAGGTGTTCCCGCCTGACGGCACAATCCAGACGTGGGCCGAGGCGCTCACGTACGCGCGCGCGCTCGCCTACGGCATGCACTCGTTCAAGACCGTCGTCCTCGACTCGCTCAACCCGCTCGAGGCGCTCGTCCTCGCGTACGTCGTCGAGCGCTCCGGCAAGGGCAGCTACGAGAAGATGGGATGGGGCAAGGACGCCACCGTCGTCTCCGAGCTCCGTGTGCTGCTCGGCCTGCTCGAGCGCTGCAAGGCGCGCGGGATGCAGGTCATCATCACGGCGCACGATCGCCGGCGAAACATCAAAGACCCGGTGCTTGGCGAGTACTCCGCGTTCACGGCGTCCACGCAGGTCGAGCAGGTCTGGAACGCCGTGTTCGAGTGGGCCGACGTCGTCGGCTTCTGCCGCGACGACTACGGCGTCGTCGAGGGCAAGGCGATCAAGGTCTCCGATGCCCGAACGCTCCACACGCGCAAGGGCGCCGGCTACCAGGCCAAACAGCGGAGCGGCTACGAGATGCAATCGCCCGTGCCGCTCGACTGGCACTCGTTCGCCGAAGCGCTCGAGCGCGGTGGCGACACGGCCGAAACGGTGATCGACCGCATCACGGTCATCGCGACGGACGCGAACATCGACGTCCGCGAGCACGTGAAGACGTGCGCCGGCGACGTCTCGAAATTGTTGGAGCTGGAGAACGCTTTGAAACTGCACAAGGAGAAAACGAAATGATCACCCCGGGTACGCACAAGGCTCGCGCCGTTTCGGCCGCGATGGAGAAGTCTCAGACGAAGGGCACGGAGCAGGTGCGCGTCACCTTCAAGGTCGGCGACGACACGATCGACTGGTACGGCTACTTCACCGAAAAGACCGAGGCGCGCACGCTCGATTCGCTCATGCTCTGCGGATGGGATGGGCAGGACTTCGTCACGTTCAACGGCATCACGAAGAACGACGTGAACATCGTTTGCGAAAACGAAGACTACGAGGGCAAGACGCGCGTCAAGGTGCAGTGGGTGAACGACCCGAATCGCACCGTCGGCGGCAAGCCGATGGAAGCGAACGAGGTCGCGAGCTTCGCGGATCGCATGCGGGCAAAGGTCGCCGCGCTCAAGGCGAGCAAGGGCCAGCCGAGCGGCATGCCCGGTACGCAGTTCGACTTTGGCGCGAACGCCCCGAAAGCGAGGATCTGATGGCGACGAAAACGAAGAAGCGTCCCGTCATCGTCACGACCGCGCACCGCGGCGTGTTCTTTGGCTACGCGACCGACACCAAGGGCGAGACCATCGAGCTCGCGGATTGCCGGAACGTCATCTACTGGAGCGCCGACTGTAACGGCTTCCTCGGGCTCGCCGCCAAGGGTCCGACGAAGGGGTGCAAGATCGGCGCGAAGGCGGACATCGAGCTCCGAAACATCACCGCCGTCATCGAGGTCAATCCGGAGGCGGAGAAGGTTTGGGCGGCGTGGGCCTGACACTCTACAAGGTGCTCGGCAAGGGGGGCGTGTCGTGCCACGGCGGCACGCTCCTCTGGTCACTGCCGAAGAAAGACGGATCGCCCGGCGACTGGCACGAGGAGCCTTCGGTGGAGCTTTGCCGCCGCGGGCTCCATCTCACCGACGAACCTACGCTTTGGCTCGATCGCGGCGACGGAATGCTCGTCTACGAGGTCGACGCGGAGGGCGTCGTCGGCAATCCGAACGAGACCGATCGGCGCAAGGTGGTCGCTTCGCGCGTCCGCCTTCGTCGCAAGGTCTCGATGAACGAGATCGCAGCTCGCCATGGTGTTGTCGTGTCTCGTGGTGAGATCGGCTACGGCTACGGCTCCGGCTACGGCTACGGCTACGGCGACGGCTCCGGCGACGGCGACGGCTACGGCTACGGCAACG
>Ga0207674_10005275_pt1 | contig 15384 bp, 14 predicted proteins | sample KBSCornC72_FD_184303 | JGI IMG/M metagenome (GOLD analysis project Ga0207674, IMG submission 184303) | Corn rhizosphere microbial communities from Kellogg Biological Station, Michigan, USA - KBS Corn C7-2 (SPAdes) (version 2) | ecosystem: Host-associated > Plants > Roots > Rhizosphere > Soil ... | reverse complement strand
TTCCAGCAGCTCGCCGGCCATGGCGTCTTCGAGTCCCCAGATGCGCGCGATACCATCGCCCACCTGCAGGATGGTGCCGACCGACTCCATCTCCAGGCTCACGTTCGCCTTCTGGAGCTGGGTCTGAATGATCGAACTTACTTCTTCAGGTCGAAACGCCATGCTCTTCTCCTCAATTCACCCGGGCTTCGAGCAGGTTCTGCTGAAGCTCGGCCAGTTGACTGCGTATGCTTCCGTCGATGATCTGTCCGCCCGCGATCATCACCATGCCGCCGATGATCTTCGGATCGATGTGCTTCTCGATGATCGCGGTCTTTCCTGTGCGGCGCTCGATCGCGTCCTTGGTCTTGCGCTCGAGCTCGGAGTCCATCGGGACCGCGGTGACGATGCTCACCTTGAGAATGCGGTTGTGCTCCTGGTACAGCGACTCGAACGGCTCCACGATTTCCTCGAAGCGGTTCTTCGCGAATTCGTCGATGCGCTTCTTGTTGATCAGCAAAAGGACGAACTTCACGAACAATCCCGAGGCGCGTTCGCCGATGGCGGTCACGATCAGGTCGTGCTTCTCGTCCGCGGGAACGCGCTGCGACCCGAGGAACACGCGCAGCGCCGGCTCATCCGAAACCAGCTTCGCGAAGCTCACCAGATCGCCGTGCACCTGGTCGAGGACGTCCTCGGCCACGGCGGCGTTGAAAAGCGCCACCGCGTAACGTTTGCCGATTCCCGAAAGCGCCACCCGTTACCGTCCCGCGGGCTGTGACCCGACTTCGTCCAGGAACTGATTGATCAACTTGCGATGCTGGGCATCGTCGAGACGCGTGTGAATCAGCTTCTCGGTGGCCGTGATGACGGCGCTGACCATCTGGTCGCGGTACTCCACGTTGGCCTTGTCCATGTCGAGGTTGATGTCCTCGCCGGCCTTGACCCGCATGGCGATGGCTTCCTTGCGCGCCTCATCGCGGATTTCTCCGGCGATGCGGTGCGCGTCGGTGACCGCTTCCTGGATGCGAACACGCCGCGTGTTCTCGATCCCGGCCAGTTCTTCCTCGAATTTCCGGCGCAGCCCGTCGACGTCGGACTTCGATTTCTCGATGCCCGCGAACTCGGCAGCAATCGCCTCGCGGCGCTTCTCGGTGAACGCGAGCAGTTTGCCCCACGCATACTTGCGAAGCAGCCACAGGACGATCAGAAACCCGACGGCCTGGGTGAGTAATGCTTTCCACTGAAGTTCCATCACGCTCTCCTGAGTTGCCGCGCGCCGTATGCGCGCAGCGCCGGGCTACTACTGAATTTTGCTCATCAGAAGGAACACGGTCACGAACGCGTAGATCGTGAGCGCTTCGATCAGACCGGCGCCGATGATCATCGCGGTCTGAATCTTGCCCGACGCTTCCGGCTGGCGGCCGATGGCCTCCATGGCCGAACCGATGGCGCGGCTGAAGCCGATACCCGAGCCGATGGCAGCGAGGCCCAGACCGATCGGCAGCGAAATGCCCAGAGCTGTTGATGCATCCATTTCTTTACCCTCCGTGGTTCAAGAAAACGTTCACGCCCGAACAATACTAATGGTGATGCCCCTCAGCGGCGTGATGCTCGTGAGGCAGCCACAACAGAATGTAAATCGTGCTCAGCAGTGTGAAGACGAGCGCCTGGATGAAGCTCGTCAACAGCGCGAGAAAAATGAACGGTACCTGGAACGGAATTCCGACCGGCGAATGGAACGCGCTGAGCGCGGTGACGCCGAGACTGCAGAACGCGAAGAGCAGCACGTCTTCGCCGGAAACGTTTCCAAAAAGTCGCAGCGAGAGACTCACCGGGCGCGCAATTTCGCCGAGTATGTGAATGGGGAACATGATGGGCACGAACGCCCATTCCACCGGGCTCTGCGGATTGCCGGCCAGGTGCTTCACGTAGCCCAGCGGGCCGTTGCGCGTCAAGCCGATGTAGTGCACGTACACGAACACGCACAGGGCGAGCGCCACGGTGGTGTTCGGGCTCGCGGTGGGCGACTTGCCGAGCGGCAGCGCACCGGCGACGTTCATGGCGTAGATATAGATGAAGAGCGATCCCAGGAAGGGAACGTAGCGTTTGCCGTCGGGGCCGAGGATGCCGGTGATGAAGTTCGAGAGACCCTCCACCACCATTTCGACGACGTTCTGCAGCTTGCCCGGAATCATCTTCGGGTTGCGCGACGCCAGGTGCGCGATCAGGATCACGAGGCCGGCGATCGCGTACGCGAAGATCATTCCTTCCCAATGCTCGAGGAACTCCTTCACCGGGCCGTCGGCCATGAAGTGAGTGATCAGCGTGATGAGGTTGGGAAGCTCGTGCGCGGCCTCGTGGCCGGCTTCGGCGGCATGTTCGGCCACCGCACCGGCGGCCTCTTCCATCAGACGGACGGGGGCCATCCGGCCGATGAGGTCAGTGAGTTGAAAAGCGAACAATGTGTTTCTGCCTGATTAGTGCGTCTCGTCGAGACGGAGATAAATACGGCCCACGGACTTCATCACTGCGACAAAAAACGGCCACCCGAAACCCGCCATCCACCACATCACCGGCAGCTTGAGGAGCACCAGCATGACAGCTCCGGCTGCGTACAATACGGGGAACTTGATTCCCATGGCGATCATGATCGCCGGTGTGTCGCGCTTCTCGTTGGTGAGCACGCGCGACACGATGGAATGAATCGCCATCAGATTCGCGAGCGACCACGCAATTCCCGCCACGAACGCCGTCGCCGGCAGCCATCCGATGTAGAAGGCGACCGGGATTGCCATCACGAGGCCGGCGACAATCGAGGTCTTGCGAACACGCCGCAGCAGGTCGGCATCCATCGATGCCCAGGCCGTGCTGACGACGTTATGGCGCACCTCGATCACTCTGATCTCCATCAGTGGGGGCGTTGGCTTTCTTGATGACGTTCCGCACTTCGCGGACGCCAGCCACAAACCCCAGCAACAAGAAGATGATGGTAAGGACGGGGTATGCGTTGAAACGCTTATCGAGATAACGGCCGATCAGAAGACCGGCGATCGGCGGCACTGCCATCAAGAAGGGGATTGTCGAAAGCAATCCCATCTGCCGTGCCCAGTTGTAGTCCTTCTCCGGTTTCATGAAAGGACCATGGGGATTCAGCGGCGCGATGCCAGTGGGCCCATTCCTCAAGGACGCTAGACTCTACCGCGCGCTGACCCCCAAAACAACCGCTAAGAGACTATGTGAAATGTTTACCAAAATCAATAAAACTTTCCAGAAGAACCGCCCTGGTGGCGTAAGTCGTTATTCGCGTTTGGCTAGCGCCGCCGCCTCGCGGCGAGCCTTTTCCGCCTCCTGCTCCAGGGTCTGCACGCGGCGCTTGAGCTCCTCGATGGTGGCCGACTCATCGGTGGTGCCCTTCGCCGCCGCGACGTGTGCCGTCACCCGGTCGGCCGCTTTCTGCGCCTTGTCGCGAACCTCGGCCACCGGATCGGTCGACGCCACGCGGGTCAGATTGGGCAGCGCGGACGCATCGCCAATGGTGGCGAGACCCTCGATGGCCGCTTCGCGCGTGCGCAAGTGCCAGTCGTCGAGTGAGGCGGCCACCACATCGGACGCCCTGCGGCGCTCCGAATCCTTCTCGAGCTCCTTCGCCAGTTTTGCATAACCGGCGATCGCGATGTTCCGGCACTCGCGCGGAATGCCGGTGGTCGTGTATTTCTGGATCTTGCCCAGCGCCGCCGTCTCCTTGAGCTCGACCAGGGCGTTGATGGCCGCGTTGCGCACGATGCTGCGGTCGGATTCCTGAGCGAGCGCGGCGGTGCAGATCCTGGCTGCGTTGTCGGTCTTGATCTTGCCCAGGCTCGTGAGCGCTTCCGCACGTACACCCCACGCGAAATCACGATTGGCCAGGTCGTCCAGTATCGCCGCTGCGTCGTCGTTGCGATAAAAGTTCCCGATTGCCTCGGCACATGCGAGACGCACCTGGCCGTCTTTGGCGTTCAACCCTTCTTTGAGAGCAGAGAGCGCGTCATCGTTTGCGATCTTGCCCAGAGCGAGCGCGCATTCGCGGCGCAGCCCGTAGTGGCCGTCGGCGAGCAACGCAGCCTTCAGCGCGGGCACGGTCTCCCGGTCCGCTCCCTTGGCGGCGAGCGCTTCCGCGGCGCGCACGCGCGACATGTATGGCGCATTTTTGAGCTCGTAGATCGATTCACTCGTCTTCTTTCCGAAGTCGAGCGTCTTCAGAATCCAATCGTCCTTGTCGAAGAGAACCATCACCGGTTCTTTGGGAACGTTGAAATAGAAGTTCTCCTTCTGCTGTTCGACGGTCACATGGTGTGTCGCGCGGCCGCCGTCCCAGTACACGTCGATATCCACGGGAACCCGGAAGATGGGTACCAGCCCGCCCGTCTTTTGTGTTTGTTCGACGCTGACGCGGAGTACGTGGGTCTCGTCGTCGAATGACTTCGTCACTTTGAAATCGGGGTGGCCGGCGAGGAACACCCACTGTTCGAACATCCAGTCCAGGTTCTCGCCGGTGACGTCCTTGACCGCGCGCATCAGGTCGTAGGTTTCGACCACATCGAATTTGTGCTTTTCGCCGTACTCCTTGATGACCTCACGGTAGAGCGCGTCACCCAGCTGATAGCGCAGCATGTGCAGGAAGCTCGCGCCCTTGATGTACACGTTGGCGTTGTTGAGCGCGTCCTTGCAGTTGAAGAAGTCGGTGACGACGGGGCGCGCATCCTTGGCGTCGGCTGCAAGCACGTCGTTGTGCGCGCTGCGTACCTGGTAGCGGAACGCGTCATCGCCGTCGTGGTGTTCCTTGTAGAGGTAGCAGTAGTAGGTGGCGAAACCTTCGTTGAGCCACATGTGGCTCCACTCGCGGCAGGTGAGCATGTCGCCCCACCACATGTGCGCCAGCTCGTGCGCGATCAGATTCTGTTCCGTGCGCGTGGGTTCGGTGCGCTCGTCGAAGAGTGTGCGCATGTTCATCACCACGGCGGTCGTATTCTCCATGCCGCCGTAGATGTAATCCTGCACCACGACCTGGGCGTACTTCGCGTACGGATAATCGATGCCGATCTCCTTGGAGAAGAACTCGATCATGTCGGGCGTGAGACCGTAGCAACGCAGCACCGTCTTCTCATCGGCGTACGGCGGCACTACGTACTGGACCGGAACGTCGCGCCACTTCTCTTCGACGATCTTGTACTGCGCCACCGCGAGCATCATCAGGTACGACACCTGGGGCTGGTCGAGCTTGTAGTAGAACTCGGTCTTCTCGCCGGCGTCCTTCTTCTCGACGAGCGCGCCGTTGGAAATGGCCGTGTAGCCTTTGGCGACGCGGAAGCGTCCCTCGAACGTGGCCTTGTCGTTGGGATAATCGTTGCACGGAATCCAGCGCCGGTTGTCCTCGCCTTCGCCCTGCGACCAGACCTCCCAGCGGCTGTTGGGAAGGCCCTTCTCGGGCTGGATCCAGTAGAGACCGATCCTGGGCGCTCCGTGATACTTGATGGCGACTTTCGCGGTCGCGTTGCGCGCGAGCGGTTGGGCGAGATGAATCACGAGCCGGTCGTCGGCCGATTCCTGCGTGGTGCCCGCCAGCCACGACGTGCTCTGGTCCGAAACCACCGGGTAGTCATACTTCGCGGCCTTGCCGTCGACTTCCACCGATTCCACGACGAGATCGACACAGTTGAACGAGATGTCGCTGGTACCATCGCGGAGCGCGCGCACGGTGTTCACCACGCCGCCGGCGACGGTCTGCTTCACCACATCGACATCGAGATCGACCGAGATGTGCGTGGTGGTGAACGTGCGGCTGGGAGACACATACGCGAGCGGATCCGGTGAAAGCGCGGACTGCTGCGCGGATGCCGGGGCGGCGAGTGCTGCAATCAGAACGACGGTGTTCAACAGGGCTCGCATGATGTTTCCTTTCTAGAGAGACGCGCGCTCTGACATGTAGCGCGACAACGCATCCCGCCACTCCGGCATGGGATGAATGCCGTGTGCGGCGAGCGCGCCGTTGTCGAGAACCGAATACGATGGGCGGCGTACGGGAGAATTCCATTCTTTGGCGGTGGTGGCACCGGGTGCCGGCGCGCCGGCATGGCGGAAGATCTCGCGCGCGAACTCGAACCACGAACACGAGCCCGTGCTCGTCGCATGATAGACGCCGCCGGGAACCGCTTTTTCGATGATCAAGCGAATCTGGTGCGCGAGATCGACACTGAACGTGGGCGTCAGCACCTCATCGGACACGACCCGCGTGGGTGCTCCGGATGCCGCGCGTTTCATCATGGTCTCGACGAAATTGGTGCCCTTGCCGCGGCACGCGTTGAGTCCGTAGACGCCGCTGGTGCGCAGGACGAGGTGATGAACCCCCGCGGAGCGGACCGCCCACTCGCCCGCCAACTTGCTGGACCCGTAGATATTGAGAGGACGCGGGAAATCATTTTCGAGGTATGGCGAGCGTTTCTCGCCGTCGAAGACGTAGTCAGTGCTGATGTGGAGCATGCGCGCGCCAACGGCGTCGGCCGCGAGAGCGATATGGCGAGCTCCGCCCGCGTTCACGTCAAAAGCCGCGAGCGCATCCTTTTCGCAGCCCTCCACGTTGGTCATCGCCGCGCAGTTGACCACCCAGTGGGGACGAGCGTCGCCGACCGCCGTCAACACCGCGCTTTCGTCGCGGATATCGGCGCACGCGTGTTCGACCGGAATGACGTGGTGGGAAGAGAGGGCCGCGGCCACATCGCTGCCGAGCTGACCGCTGATCCCGAAGATCGCGACCTTCATGGCCGTGGAGATTCCGCCTTGTTCAAACTGAGGAAGAGGGTGTGTGCGGATTCGTGTCACGAATCCGTCCGGCCAGAACCAGACCGCCAATTCGTATCACATCGAGCACGAAAAAGAAAGGGATGGTGACCCAGTGGTACGGCCTGGCGTAGCGTCCGAAGAAGCGCCGCGCGCTCGCGAGCTTGCGCCCGGCCTTGCGCCGCGAGAGCTGTCCGCCCGTGCTGGCCGAGATCCGGTGCCACACGTGCGCGGCCGGGATGTAGCGGATACGAAAACCGGCAAGGCGTGCGCGCACGCAGAAGTCCGCGTCTTCGAAATAGGCACGGTAACCGGGATCGAGGGCGCCGATTTTCTCGAGCACAGCGCGCCGGACGAGAAACGCGCAACCGGTGGCGTAGTCGATGTCGCGCTCCTGGTCGTACTGGCCGCGATCGGTTTCGCGAATGCCTGTGTGTCTGGCGATACCGCGCCACATGGAGAGCTCGCCGCCCGCAAACCAGATCTGATTCTTCGGTTCGGCGTAATAGATCTTGGGAGCAGTGATGCCGATGTCGGGTGAGCTGAGCATCGGCTTGTGCAGGTGCTCCACGAAATCCGGCGCCACCACCGTGTCATTGTTGAGGAGCAGAATGAAATCGGCGCCATCGTCGAGCGCGCGGCGGATGCCCACGTTGTTGCCGGCGGCGAACCCGAGGTTTTGTGCGTTTTCGATCAGCGTGACGCGCGAGCCGTAATGCTGCCGCACCGCGTCCGACGAGCCGTCGGTGGACGCGTTGTCGACCAGGATGATGCGAACATGGGGAGTGGTAACGGCCGCGAGGGAGCGGAGGCAATCGAGCGTGAGGTCCCGGCCGTTCCAGTTGAGGACAATGATGGCGATGGACGCGCCGTTCTGCACGGCGCTCATTATATGCTAAGCTTGTCCAACGCGCCGCATTTTCCCATCATTCATTCCATGAAGCTCCGTCTCCTCGTCGTTATTGTGATCGCCCTGGCTCTGCTTGCGGCCGTGGCCGGCATGCGCCGCGTCGGTCCCAACGAGCAGGCGGTGCGCACCGGCCGCGACGGCTCGGCCCGAGCGGTCTCCAGTGGCTGGCGCTTCATCGGCCCCGGCTCGAAGCTCGTCAAGTATCCGGTCGGCGCCTGGCACGCGCGCTCGCCGCAGTCGGGCACATCCACGGTCACGTTTTCCAACGGCGACACGGTGGGCGTGGCCTTCGAGTCTGCACTGGTGGTCCCGCCCAAGATCGCCGATCTGCTGTACCGCGAATTTTCGAACGACTTCACCTCTGCATTCCAAAAGCTCGTCACGTCCGCCGCAGAGATCGAAGCGGCCGCGCTCGACGATGCATTGCGGGCCGGTGATCTGGAAAGCGCGGTGCAAACGCGCGTCGCGCAGGAGATGGGACGCTTCCATGTGCAGGTCAAGAGCGTTGCGCTGGTGCAGGTGGGAAGCAAGCGCCGTGAAAATCTCCACGCGCAGAGTGACGCGGCGCGCCGTCTCATCATCGTTGGAGTAGACGGCGGAGATTGGTTGAATCTGCGCCCGCTCATCGACGCGGGCAAGCTTCCCAATTTCGCAAAGCTCGTGCACGACGGCGCCAGCGGACCGCTGCGCTCGGAAGAACCCATGCTCTCGCCGCTGCTCTGGACCACCATGGCTACGGGCCGTCTGCCCGAGCAGCACGGCGTGCTCAATTTTACCGCCGTCGACAAGAAAACGGGCGCGCGCACACCGGTCAGCCGCCACGACCGCAAGGTGGACGCGTTCTGGAACATGCTCGGCGATTACGAGCACACGGTCGACGTCATCGGCTGGCTCGCGACCGACCCCGCCGAGACCATCAATGGGGTGATGGTCACCGACAAGTTCGGCTACCTCGCGTACGTGCCGGAAGACACCGGAAATACCGCGCAGTCGGAAAGCGGCTCCGTGTATCCGGCCACGCGGCGAAGTGAGTTTGAAGCGCTTGTTACGCACGCCGACGCGGTGACTGACGCGGAGCTCTCGCGCTTCGTTCATCTTTCAAAAGAGGAAATGTCGAAGCACCGCACATCCACCGATCCCAACGACGCCGTCAACAATCTGCTCCATCTCTACGCATCGACCATGACGTACGAAAAAATCGCGACGTACCTGCTCGACAAGGATCGTCCCGAGGTGCTCGCCGTGTATTTCGAGTGGGTGGACGCGGTGAGTCATTTGTTCATGCTGCACACGCCACCGCGGCCTGCGGACGTGCCCGAGTCCGAGTTCAACAATTACAAGGATGCAGTCGAGCAGGCGTACGTGGTTCAGGACGAAGTGCTGGGCGAGATCATGAAGCGTGTCGACGATCGCACGGTGCTGATGGTGATCTCGGATCATGGATTCAAGAGCGGCCCCGCCCGGCTCAAGAACCGCCCCGAAATCTGGGCGGGCAATGCGGCGCTCTGGCATCGTCCCGAAGGCATCGTGGCGTTCTACGGAGCGGGCGTGAAGAAGGGCGGCGCCATCGAAGGCGCATCCATTCGCGATGTCGCGCCCACCGTGCTGGCGCTCATGGGGCTCCCGCGCGCCGACGACATGGCCGGGCTTGCCATCACGTCCGCGTTCGAAGACGAGGTCGCGAAGGGGTTCAGCACCGAACACGTGCCCACGGTGGACAAAAAGCGCGAGGATGCCGCCGCCAACACGGCCAGCGGCGCCAGCGAAGAGACCATGAAGAAGCTCGAGGCCCTCGGATATCTGACGCCCGACAATCCGGACGCGCTGCACAATCTCGGCCAGCGTTACCAGCACAAGGGCGAGTTTCAGAAGGCGATCGAGAGTTACAAGAAGGCGATTGCGATGCGCCCCACGTTCTACAATGCGTACAACAATCTGGCCACGTGCTACGGCGAGCTCAAGATGTATCCGGAGGCGATCGATGCGCTCGAGAAGTGCATCAAGCTCAAGCCGGATGACTATTACGCGATGAGCAATCTGGCCGTCATCATGATGCACACCAATCAGCCCGACCAGGCGCTTCGCTTTGCGAAGCAGGCCGTGGACACCGAGCCCGCGTACGTGAACGGGCACGTCACCTACGGCGCCATGCTCGCCATGTCGAAGCGTTACGACGAAGCGGAGAAAGAATTCAACGAGGCGCTCCGCCTCGACCCCACCAATGCGAGCGCGCGTGAAAACTTGAAGCGCGTGCAGGCGGCAAAGAACCAATGAGCGACATGCGCAAACCGATACTCATCATCATGGATGGCTGGGGCTGGCGCGAAGAGAAAACGGCCAATGCGGTCCGTCTCGCGCGCACGCCTGTGTTCGACAGGCTGTGGCGCGACTATCCGCGCACGCTGATCCAGGCCTCGCAGAAATGGGTCGGGCTGCCGATGGGTCAGATGGGCAACAGCGAAGTCGGCCACCTCAATATTGGTGCGGGCCGCATCGTGTATCAGGACATCGTGCGAATCGATGAAAGCATTGCCGATGGCTCGTTCTTCGAGAATGACGTGCTGCTCGACGCCATGCGCGCGGCAAAGGGGCACGCCCTTCACCTGATGGGTCTCGTCTCCGATGGCGGCGTTCACAGCCACGAACGGCATCTGCACGCACTCCTCGATCTCGCGAAGAAGTCCGGTTTGCGGGATGTATTCGTCCACGTAATCACGGATGGACGGGATACTGCGCCCAATGGCGGCAAGGAATACCTGCGCCGGCTCGACGATCACATGCTCTCGATCTCTCTCGGACGCATTGCCAGCATTATCGGCCGTTACTGGGCCATGGACCGTGACAAGCGCTGGGAGAGAACGAAGAAGGCGTACGATCTGTACACACGCGCCGAGGGCATGCACGCGGCGAGCGCCCGGCATGCGATTCAGAAATCGTATGACGACGGAGTAACGGACGAATTCGTGGAGCCACACGTGCTGGTTCCCGACGGCATGGATCCCGTGACGATCCGTGACGGCGACTCCGTCATTTTCTTCAATTTCAGAGCGGATCGCGCCAGGCAGATTACGCGCGCGTTCACCGACGATGACTTCGCGGGCTTCGAGCGCAATCCTCGTCCGCGCGTGCATTACACGTGCATGTCACGCTACGACGAGTCGCTCACACTTCCCGTCGTGTTTCCGCCCGAGTCGCGCAATGACATACTGGTCGATACGGCCTCAGCAGCGGGAAAGAAGACGTTGCGCATTGCGGAGACGGAGAAGTACGCGCACGTGACATACTTCTTCAACGGCGGAGAAGAGATCCCGTTCGAAGGGGAGACGCGCCTGTTGATCCCGTCACCGAAGGTGCCGACGTATGATTTGCAGCCCGAGATGAGCGCCGCCGGCGTGTGCGAAACGCTGATCCGCGAGATCAAAGGCGACCAGCACGACTATCTCATCTGCAACTTTGCCAATCCCGACATGGTGGGGCACACCGGTGTGCTCGAAGCAGCCATCAAGGCCTGCGAAACCGTGGATGAATGTGTGGGACGAGTGCTCGACGCGATGGATCATTCGAAGTACGTCGCCATCGTCACCGCCGACCACGGCAACGCGGAGCTCATGGTGGATCCAGTTACCGGCGGGCCGCACACCGCGCACACCACCAATCCGGTCCCGTGCATCCTCGTCGACAATACGTACAAAGGCGAGCTCATCGACGACGGATCGCTGCGCGATCTGGCGCCCACCATTCTCAATTATATGGGAGTTCCGCTTCCCGCGGAGATGACAGGACGCGACCTGCGCGCAAAGCGTTAGGCGCGGCCGGCTGCTTCGCCCGGCTCGGGCGCATGTTTCTCGCGGAGCTTCACCAGCTCCCGCATCCCGTAGATTGCCAGGAGAATAATCAGCGGCCCGATGGTGAGCCGGAAACGGTCGTCGCCCGTCATGAAACCGCGAAAGAGCGAGTAGCTCGCAATCGCGCCGGTGATGACGAGCGCGCTGCGGTTCCGGTGGCGGATGGCGAACACGGCGCCGATCACCATGAATGGAAGCAGCACACCGTATGTCACCAGGTAGGTCAGATTGTGCCGCCGTGACCAGGCCGGCTCCGCCGCAATTCCATGCGCGGGATCGGCGGGCGCATCCTCAAGACGCATCGCGCGCCAGAACTCCATGGTGTTGTGCGCGAACGACGGCTGAACCCATACCATCGCCGAGGGCGGGACTTCGGCATTTTCCGCGGGCGCGTTGTGCGCGAAGCGCTCCATGGTGGAGGTATAGCGATCCGCCTCGATGCTCACCGGCACGAACTGGTCGTAGACCGCATAGTTGCGCACCGTCCACGGAATGTTGAGAAACAGAAAGGACGCCGCAAACAGCACCACGTACTGGAAACTCAGCACACGGTGATGGGTGGCGAAGAACGCGAGGTAGATCAACACCACCGGCAGCAGCACCAGGAAAAACGGCTCCGTCATCACGAGCATGGTGTAAAGGAAAGCGAGCCAGAGCGCGGTGCGCATGCGCCAGAACGGTTTTATCAGCGCGTGTATGAACCACGTAAAGAGGAGTGTCACCAGCGTGTCGCGAATGGCAAAGCTGGTGAACAGAATCTGGTGCGCGCTGAGACCGAACCAGACCCCGGCGATCAATCCCGCGCTCGGACCGATACGCTTCTCACCGATGCGATAGATGAAAAACGTGGTGAGTCCCGCCAAAAGCGCATTGAGTCCCACCGCCGTCCACCACGACACGCCGAAAATGCTGAAGGCGCCCGCGAGCAGCATGAGATAGCCGGGTGCTTTGGGAGAAAACGGCGTCGATATCCAGCTCGGGTCGTGCGCCATGCGTGCCGCGATCTGGTAGTCGTAGGTGTCGCTGATGGGGACAATGGCCGGATTGCCGCCGAAGACGGCCGCGAAGAGAACGCGCAGCCCGAAGGCCAGGGAGAACAGCGCGAGCAGAGTTCGTCGATCAGGGGTCAATACAACCTCGAAAATCTCGCGGGACCGATGCAAAACGCAGTGTACGGACGTGCGCCGGACACTGTCAACAAAAGGCGGCGCGCACAGGCCGCCGTTGCCCGCGCGGGAGGTGCTGTGGTACTATGAATGCCGGTTTTGGCCGCGCTCAGGCGGTTTTCCCGCGACGTAGCAGCGTCCCGCACTCCCAGAATTTCTTCCACGAGGTTCCAGCAACATGGCGATCCCGTTTCTCGACCTGAAGGCCCAGTACGCCTCCATCAAACCCGAAATCGATGCCGCCGTCATGGGCGTGCTCGAGACATGCGGCTTTATCGGCGGCGAAAACCTCAAGCGCTTCGAGCGCAATTTCGCGACGTACATGGGTGCTCGGCACGCGGTGGGGAGCTGCAGCGGGACCTCGGCACTGCACCTGGCGCTGCTCGGCGCCGGTGTGAAGCGCGGAGATGAGGTCATCACCGCGGTGAATACCTTCATTGCCACGACCGAAGCCATCACCCACGCCGGCGCCCGGCCCGTGCTCGTGGATGTCGAAGAGGCGACGCAGCTGATCGATCCCGCCAGGATCGAAGCCGCCATCACGGCCAAGACCACCGCAATCGTACCCGTGCATCTGTACGGACAGCCCGCCGACATGGACGCCATCCGTGAGATCGCGAAGCGCAAAGGCGTCAAGGTCATCGCCGACGCGGCGCAGTCGCACGGTGCCGCCATCGACGGCGATCGCAAGAAGACGCTCGGCGACACCACCGCCACCAGCTTCTATCCCGGAAAAAATCTCGGCGCGGCCGGGGATGCCGGCGCGGTGCTCACCGACGACGAGGACATTGCCGTGTTCATGCGCACCCTTGGCGATCACGGCAGCAAGGAGAAGTACCACCACCAGTACGAAGGCTGGAACTATCGCCTCGATGCGATGCAGGCAGCCATTCTCGACGTGAAGCTCAAGCACCTCGACAAGTGGACCGCCGCCCGCCGCTCACACGCCGCGCGCTACGACAAAGCGTTCGCCGGGACCAACGTGGTTCCCATCCAGGCCGCGCCCAACCGCACCCACGTCTATCACCTCTACGTCGTGCGGGTACCCGATCGCGACAAAGCGATGGCTCGTCTGAAGGAAAAGGGAGTGGGCGTCGGTATTCACTATCCCGTGCCGCTCCACCTGCAGCCCGCGTACGCGCACCTGGAGCTCAAGAAGGGCTCGTTCCCGGTGGCGGAGAAAGTGATCCCGCAGATCATTTCGCTCCCCATGTACGCCGAGCTCACCGACGCCATGGTCGACGAAGCGGCCGCTGCCGTGATTGAAGCCGCGAAGTAATTCGTGGAACTACTGGAAGGCGTGTTCGCAGATTGCGGATAAGAGGGTCGACGTCTTTTCGGTCAGGTTGACGTCCTCGCGAGAACTCGCGGTCTGCAGCGCTGCCAGGTGGCAGTCGTTGCCGATGATGAAATAACGCGTGGTGTCGATTCCCGCCAGAGTGAACGCGTACTCGGGCTCCAGATAACACTCATAGGGCATCGTCGTGTAGGTGCGTGGGCTCAGCAGCACCTCACGCAGCTTTTCCATTTCCTCAGCTGTCAGTGATCTGCCGGGTTGCACCACCCGGTATTCCTTCAATTCAAAATCGGAACTCGCGCCTTCGGATGTACGCGTGATTCGATCCACGCGCATTTCGCTCGCGTTTTTCAGCGCGCCGATTGCGTGTTCGCTGTAGATCTCGCGCAGCGAAGACGGCGTGTCGGACTTTTTTGATGACGAGCAGCCTGTAATCGATACGATAGCCACGGCCAGGGCAATTGCTCTGCAGCAATGTAGTGTCATTAATATTCCCGAGTAGGGCGTGGGTGAAAGTTACCTTCGCAGCGACGGTAAAAAAGACCCATCCGCTATTTCAACTTTTCAAACGTGAACAAACCTGCGAAATAGGCGCGAAGCAACGAGGCCGCTTCACGCGTCAGTTCGCCGCCGTGCTGGAATCCGGGTCCCGAGATCGACACTCCATAGCAGTCCTTTCCCGCCACGATGTAGGTCTTTTGGTTGCCGGGACCCGCGGTGACCGCGTACTCCGCATTGAATCCACACGACCAATGGTCCGGAATGTAGCTGCGCGGGTCGAGTAGAAGGTCGCGCAGTTGCAAAACCTCGTCCTTCGTAAGTTCGCGACCGGTTTCCGCCAAAGAATACGGCTCGAGCTCGAACGCCATGTCTCCAGTTTCCTTCGAAGAATGAAACGCAATGCGGTCAATTCGTGCCACTCGCATGCTCTCGATCCCACGTATGGTCACGGCGTCATAGACGTCGCGAATCACCGAGGGAGGCTTGAGAGATGCGCTTGCTGCCTCGACGAGCACGGTGTCAGTGGATGTCGCTGCCGTGTCGCGGAAGTAGGCACGTGCCGCGTTGGCCGCCTGCTCGTAGGCAAGCCTGGAGTACATGCCGTCGACCTTTCGATGCGTGTATTCCATGTCGCCATCGTGCCCGATGATCAACACGTTGGATCTCGCGCTTTCATTTCCCGCCTGGTCGATGGCTCGAAGCGCGATTCGAAAACAGAACTCCTCCTGTTGCCACGTTGCGCCGTCGTCCCACACCAGGTACAACTCAGCGGTCGGTGAAAGGGAATATCCTGTTGGAAAAATAGTAAGCCCAGCGGGCATCGCTCCGTCGACGTACTCGAAACGGTAGCCAAGCTTGTTCATCGGTGTC
>Ga0207674_10005274_pt1 | contig 15385 bp, 13 predicted proteins | sample KBSCornC72_FD_184303 | JGI IMG/M metagenome (GOLD analysis project Ga0207674, IMG submission 184303) | Corn rhizosphere microbial communities from Kellogg Biological Station, Michigan, USA - KBS Corn C7-2 (SPAdes) (version 2) | ecosystem: Host-associated > Plants > Roots > Rhizosphere > Soil ... | reverse complement strand
GCGCGCCGACACCGCCTCGCCGCGACGCGCTGGCGCATCCCTTGCTAAGGGCGAGCCCATGCAACTTTTTGCCGTGCACGCGCATCCGATTCCGAAATGCGGGCTGCGCGCGGAGTGAAGACATGAACGAGTGCGCGCCCGGAACGGGCGATTCGGCTGAGTTTCAACCCGCGAGCCTCGCGCTTCGCGCGGCGCAGCGCGCGTTCGCGGCGTCGCTCGACGGCGCGCGGGACGCGGGCGAGTTTCGCAACGCGCAGCGGCGTGCGGCGGCGCGCCGGACGCTGTCCGCGCTGTCCGCGGACGACCGCGCGCGGCTCGCGGACTGGCTTTCGCTGCTGCTCGCGGCAGACGGTTCGCGTGTCGCGGACGCATCGATCGTCGCGCTTGCGCGCATCGACGCCGCGGTCGTCGCGCGCGTCCGGCGCGAGCTGCCGCGACGCGTCGAAGCGCTCGCCGCTCGCGGCGGAGCGAGCCGAATCGTCGCTGCGTAGGGTGTCTCAAGTCGCGGTGACTTCCGGCACTTCGGACGACCGGCCCCGGCGGCGAATGTAGATTTGCGGGGCCGGGGACGAGTGCCTATGCTTTTGCCCCTTTTTCCTGCGGGACCGAGTCCATGCTGAGCAACGCCGAAGTCGCCAGGCAGAACATGATCGAGAACCAGGTGCGTCCCTGGGAAGTTCTCGATCCGCGCGTGCTCGACGTGCTCGCCGCCGTCCGCCGCGAGGACTTCGTGCCGGCGCGCTATCGCGCGCTCGCGTTCGCGGACATGGCGCTGCCGATCGGCCACGGCGAGACGATGATGAAGCCGACCGTCGAAGGCCGCATGCTGCAGGCGCTCGGCCTCGGCGCCGAGGATCGCGTGCTCGAGATCGGTACGGGGTCGGGGTTCGTCACCGCGTGCCTCGCGCGCCTTGCAGGCGCCGTCACGAGCCTCGAAATCCACGCCGACCTTGCCGATGCCGCACGCACGCGCATCGCGGCCGCCGGCGCGCAGAACGTGCGCGTCGAAGTCGCCGACGCCGTCAAGGGATTCAAGACCGGCGAGCGCTTCGATGCGGTCGTCGTCACCGGCGCCGTCTCGGCGGTGCCCGATCAATTCCGCGCGTGGGTTGCGCCGAAGGGACGCCTCTTCGCGATCGTCGGCGAATCGCCGGCGATGCAGGCGACGCTGTTCACGCGCGCCGACGATACGCACTGGCGCGAAGAGAGTCTCTTCGAAACCGATGTCCGCTACCTCACGCACGCCGAACCGCCGCGCCGTTTCGCGCTGTGAGCGCGACGTTGCGAACCTATCGAATCAGAGAAGGATGAAACCGATGATGCGCACCCGCTGCCTGCCGCTGGCCCTCCTGCTGGCCCTTGGCGCTCCCATGGCGCATGCCGACGACCTGATCCAGATCTATCAGGAAGCGCGCGCATCCGATCCGACGCTGGCCGGCGCCGAGGCGACGAAGCTCGCGACCGACGAGAACGTCGACCAGGCTCGCTCGCAATTGCTGCCGCAGATCGCCGCTGCACTGTCGTTCACGCGTTCGCACGGCGGCAGCAACTCGCCGTCGTTCATCGGCGATCCGGGCGGCGGCAACGAGCTCGTGCTGGCGACGACGACGACCGCGTATACGCGCTCGCTCGGCGCGACCGTCGACCAGAGCCTCGTCGACGTCAGCAAGTGGATGGCGCTCAAGTCGAGCGAGTTCTCGGCCGAAGCCGGCTCGGCGACCTACGACGCGGCGCAGCAGCAGCTCCTCATCAATACGGCGCAGACCTACTTCAACGTGCTGACGGCGCTCGATGCGTTGAAGTTCGCCGACGCGAACGAAAAAGCGCTGAACCGCCAGCTCGAGCAGGCGCAGCAGCGCTTCGAGGTAGGCCTCGCCGCGATCACCGACGTCAACGACGCCAAGGCGCAGCACGACGCCGCCGTCGCGAACGTGATCAGCGCGCAGAACAACGTCGACACCGCGCGCGAAGCGGTGCGCCAGTTGACGAACAAGGAGCCCGGCGAATTCAAGAAGCTGCGCGAGGACCTGCCGCTCGACCATCCGACGCCGGATGATCCCAAGCAGTGGGTCGAGCTCGCGCTGAAGCAGAATCCGGTGCTGACCTCGTCCGCGAAGAACGTCGATGCCGCGAACGCGAACGTCAACACCGCGCGTGCCGGCCACCTGCCGGTGCTCAACGCGAATCTCGGCTATTCGCGCGCACCGACCTGGGGCGACACCAATACGAGTCTCGGCAACTTCCATGATTCGAGCGATCCGAAGTGGGGCAGCTCGATCGGCGTGACGCTGAGCGTGCCGATCTTCTCCGGCGGCTTCACGCAGTCGCGCGTCCGCCAGGCGATCTACCAGCGCGACTTCGCGCAGGACCAGTACGAGTTGAACCGCCGCCAGATCGAAGCGGCGACGCGCAACAGCTTCCGCTCGGTCATCGCGGGCGCAAGCGAGGTCGAGGCGACGAAAGCCGCGGTCGTCTCCGCCCAAAGCTCCGTCGAGGCGACGCAGGCCGGCTACGAGGTCGGCACGCGCACGATCGTCGACGTGCTGATCAGCCAGCAGACGCTGCTGCAGGCGCAGTCGAACTACTCGACCGCGCGCCACGCCTTCGTGATCGAGGGGCTTCTGCTCAAGCAGGCGGCCGGCGTGATCGAGGTGAAGGACCTGCAGCTGATCAACGCGCTGCTGGATTGATTCGCGCGCGCGGCGCGTCGACGCCGTCGCGGAACTCGCCGGCGAGAACGCGCTCGACGATCGCCATCGTCCGCTCCACCGCGCCGCGCTCGCGTTCCATCACGCGATGCGCGGCCTCGCCCATCGTGCGCCGCTCGATGTCGCGCGACAGCAGGCGGACCACCGCGGGACCGAGCGCATCGCCGTCCGGAATGCGCATCACGGCGTCGGCCTTGATCAGATCCTCGGTCACTTCGGCGAAATTGAACGTGTGCGGCCCGACGATCACGGGCCGCGCGAGCGCCGCGGGCTCCAAGAGGTTGTGCCCGCCGACCGGGACGAGGCTGCCGCCGACGAACGCGACATCGGCCGCAGCGTAGAAGCGCAAGAGCTCGCCCATCGTATCGACGACGAAGCACTGTTTCGTGCGATCGGCATTGCCGTCTTCGCTCCGCGTCGCGGTGCGAAAACCGAATGCCTTGCACGCGGTCGCGAGCCCCTTGAAGCGTTCAGGGTGACGCGGTGCGACGAGCAGCAGCGCATCGGGAAACCGGCGCAGCACTTCGGCGTGCGCCTTCAACACGATCATCTCCTCGCCTTCGTGCGTGCTCGCCGCGATCCAGACCGGACGATCGGCGCCCGCATTCGCGCGGAACTCGCGGCCGAGATCGACGACGTCGACCGGCACGCTCATGTCGAACTTGAGATTGCCGACGACGGCGAGCCGCGGCGTCGGTGCGCCGAGCGCGTGGAGCCGCTCGCCGTCCGAGGCCGACTGCGCCGCGATGAAGCTCGCGCAGCGGATCGCGCGCCGCGCGAGCGGCTGGATCGGCCAGTAGCCGCGCAGCGACTTCTCCGAGAGGCGCGCGTTCGCGATCACGATCGCGATGTCGCGATCGGCGCAGGTCATGAAGAGGTTCGGCCAGATCTCGGTCTCCATGATCACCGCGAGGCGCGGCTTGATCCGGTCGAGAAAGCGCCGCACGGCCGTCGTGAGGTCGTAAGGCAGATACACGTGGAACACGCGATCGCCGAACAGCTGCAGCACGCGCGCCGAACCCGTCGGCGTCACCGTCGTGATCACGAACGGCGAGTCGCCGTAGCGGCGCATCAGCGCTTCGATCAGCGGCACGGCCGCGTTGACTTCGCCGAGCGAGACCGCGTGGATCCAGATGCTGCCCTCGATGCCGGGATTCGGAAAGAAGCCGAAGCGCTCGCGCCAGCGCGCGAAATAGCCGTGGTACTTGATGCCGCGCGCGGCGAGCCGGTACAGCACCAGCGGTGTCAGCAGGTACAGGAGAGCGGTATAGAAAAGGCGCTGCAGCACGGCGGTTTTCGTAGCGGGCGAGCGGACGAGTATAGCGATGCCGCGCACGACGCCTCGCCTTCCGGCGACGCCCACGCCTTACAATCGACGTGGATGACGCAGCACGCGCCGCCGTTCCGCCCTGCCCTCTCAGCACCGCAGCACTGGCCCGCCTGGGTCGGTCTCGGACTGATCTGGCTCGTTGCGCGCCTGCCGTACCGCGTCCTGCTCGCGATCGGCCGCGTGATGGGCTGGCTCGCGGCGCGGCTGATCGGGCCCGACCGCCGCGGCACGGCACGCAGGAACATCGCGATCTGCTTTCCGGAGCTCGACGAGGCGGCGCGGGCGCGGCTCCTCGAAGCGAACCTTCGCGACAGCGGCATCATGCTGATCGAGTTCGCGCTCGCATGGATGGGCTCCCCGCGCGCGATCACGCAGATTCCGGTCACGATCGAGGGGCTCGAGCATCTCGAAGCCGCGCACGCGGCCAAGCGCGGCGTGCTGCTCGTCGGCGCGCATTTCTCGCACCTCGAGCTCTGCGCGCGGCTCGTCTCGCAGCGGATCCGCATCGCCGGCATGTACCGCGAGCACGACGATGCGGCGTTCGAATGGGCGATCAAGTGCGCGCGGCTCAAGTACGCGAGCGCGATGTTCACCAAGGACGAGCTCCGCCAGACGGTGCGCTGGCTCAAGGCCGGCGGCACGATCTGGTACGCGCCGGACCAGGACATGCGCGGCAAGGATTTCGTCTTCGCGCCGTTCTTCGGCGTGCCGGCCGCGACGATTACGGCGACGCACCATCTCGCGCGGCTTTCGGGCGCGGCCGTGATCCCGTTCTTCCACCGCAGGCTCGACGGCGGCGGCTACGCGATCCGGCTCGAAGCGCCGTTACCGGATTTCCCCGGCGAGGACGTAATTGTCGACACGGCCCGCGTCAACGCCGTGATCGAGCGGATGGTGCGCGAGGCGCCGTCGCAGTACCTTTGGATGCACAAGCGCTTCAAGACGCGTCCGCCCGGAGAGGCCAGCGTATACGAGCGTTGAGCGTCTATCATGCCTTCGGGGAGGAGGCACTCATGGCGTTCCTGATCGTCGTCGTCTGCTGCATTCTGGGTCTCGCCGTCGGCGGCATCGTCGGCAACGACTCGACGGCCGGCTTCGGATTCTTCGCCGGCATCGCGTTCGGCATCGTGTTCGCGCGGCTGCGCACGCTGTCGGCGCGGATCGAAGCGCTGAATCGCGACGTCGCCGGCACGACGGCGGCGCGCGCCGCCGCGTTCGTCGCCGCCGAACCGCGTCCGGCGCCGGCGCAACCCGCGCCTGTCGCGCCCGTGCCGCCGCCGGTTGCCGAATCCCCGCTGCGGACGACAGCGCCTGCGCCGGCGCCGATCATCGATTCGGCCGCGCGCCGCGCCGCCGTCGCCGCGCAAGCCACCGTGACGAGTGCGCCTGTCGCACCTGCGCAAGCCGCTCGCACACCGCCGCCGCCGAACGCGATCGACAACCTCGTCGCCGCGATCAAGCGCTGGTTCACCGAAGGCAACGTGCCGGTCAAGGTCGGCATGCTCGTGCTGTTCGCCGGCGTCGCGGCGCTCTTGAAGTACGCGTCGGACCAGGGCTGGCTGCACGTGCCGATCGAGCTTCGCCTCGCCGGGATCGCGCTCGCGGCGATCGCGGCGCTCGCACTCGGCTGGCGCGAGCGCGGGCGCCGCCGCGCGTTCGGACTTTCGCTGCAGGGCGGCGCGATCGGCATCCTGCTGATGACGGTGTTCGCGGCGTTCCGCATCTACTCGCTGCTGCCGGCCGGCGCCGCCTTCGCGCTGATGCTCGTGCTCATCGCCGGAACCGGCGTGCTCGCGGTGCTGCAGGATGCGCTCGCGCTCGCCGTGCTCGGCATCGTCGCGGGCTTCGCGGCGCCGATCCTGATCTCGACCGGCAGCGGCAATCACGTCGTGCTGTTCTCGTACTACGCGCTGCTCAACCTCGCGATCTTCGCGATCGCGTGGAAGAAGTCGTGGCGCGCGCTGAACCTGCTCGGCTTCGCGTTCACGTGGGTCATCGGCACTGCGTGGGGCGTGCTTCGCTACGAGCATGCGCTGCAGGGCAGCACCGAGCCGTTCCTCGTGATCTTCTTCGCGATCTATCTCGCGATTCCGATCCTCTACGCATGGCGGCGCGGAAAGGACGAACCGGCGCACCGCGACTTCGTCGACGGCACGCTCGTGTTCGGCAATCCGCTGATCGCGTTCGCGCTGCAGGCCGCGCTGCTCGACGGCGATCGCATGCCGCTCGCCTACTGCGCGCTCGCGCTCGCCGCCGTCTATGCGTTGCTCGGATGGGTGCTGATCCGGCGCGCTTCGCTGCGGACGCTGGGCGAAGCGTTCGCCGTGCTCGCGGTCGGATTCGCGACGCTCGCGGTGCCGCTCGCGCTCTCGGCGCGCTCGACCGCGTGCACGTTCGCGCTCGAAGGCGCGGCGCTGGTCTGGCTCGGTTTCCGCCAGCAGCGGCGGCTGCCGCGCTGGAGCGGCCTTGCGCTGCAGGCGCTCGCGGCCATCGCGTTCCTCTACTCGCTGCTTTTCGATGCGGGCTCGACCGACACGATCGCGATCGCGAACGGCGGCTGCATCAGCGCGGTGCTGATCGCCGCGGCCGCGTTGGCGAGCGCTGCGCTCTACGCGCGCGATGGCGCGAACGCGCAGCTCGCGATCCTGCTCTACCTCTGGGGCCTCGCGTGGTGGATCGGCGCGGGTCTTCGCGAGATCGACCGCTTCGTGCCGCCGCAATTCGAGCCGCAGGCACTGCTCGCGTTCGCGGCGCTTACGGCGGGCCTCGCCGGCGCCGCATGGCGCTGGCGGCAACGCGCCGCGGTCGCGTGGACCGCAGCGGTCGCGCTCGCGTTCGGCGTCGTGCTCGTATTCGCGTTTGCCGACATCGGTGCGCGGCCGTTCGCGAGCTGGGGCCTCGCGGCGTTTGCCGCGTACGGCGTGATCGGATTCCTGACGCTGATGGCGCTTCGCACGGCGTCCGACGTGGCGCTTCGCATCGCGCACCTCGGCTGGCTCTGGACATGGACGCTTGCGCTCGGACTCTCGCTGCGCCAGATCGCCGACGAGTACGTGCTTGCCGAAGGGTGGCGCGACGCGATGACACTGTTGCCGCTGATCGGCGCGTGGCTGCTCGCGTTGCGAAAGCCCGCGCTGATCGCGCCGCCGCTCGCGGCTCGCTTCGATGCGTACCGGAGCTGGTTGAGCGCCTCGCAGGCGTTCGTCGCGATCGTCGCCTTCGCGCTGCTGCTGTTGAATGCGGGCGAGACCGCGCCGATCGCCTACGTGCCGATCCTGAATCCGATCGAGCTCGTGCAGCTCGCGATCCTGCTCTGCGCGGCGCTCTGGCTCGCCGATCCGATGACGTCGCCGGATCTGCGCCAGCGCAGGCTCGCCGTGCTCGTCGCGGCGGGCTTCGCGTTCGTGACCGCGGCGACGCTGCGCGGCGTGCACCATCTCGGCGGCGTGCCGTGGGACGAGCGCATCGCATCGTCGATGCTCGCGCAGACCTCGCTGACGGTCGTCTGGAGCGTGCTCGGCGTCGTCGGCTGGGTGCAGGGCTCGCGGCGCGGCAGCCGGCCGCTCTGGCTCGCCGGCGCGGTGCTGATGGGCATCGTGCTCGCCAAGCTCCTCTTGATCGATCGCACGCATCTCGGCAGCGTGTTCGGCATCGCATCGTTCATCGCGTACGGCCTGCTCTGCACGGTCATCGGCTATTTCGCACCCGCACCGCCGCGCAACGCGCCGCGCCCGTCCATCGAAGGAGAACGCGCCTGATGCGCCTTGCCGCCGCCGCGCTGACGCTCTGCGTCGCGCATGCCGCCGCCGCGAACACGCCGGCCGACTATGCGTACGTGTTTCCGATCGAGACGAGCACGCCGTACGCGAACGCCGGCAACAGCGCATGGCGCGTCGATCTCACGCCGGCGGTCTATCGCTGGGTGCAGGATGCGGACCTTCGCGACATCGAGATCTTCAACGCGGCCCAGCATCCGGTCCCGATGGGCCTCGTCGCCGGCACGCCGACGACGACGGCGCGCGAGCAGCGCTCGATGCTGCCGGCGCTCGAAGTCCCCGCCTCGGCCAGCGCGCCGGGATCGAGCGACCTTCGCCTCGTGATCGATCGCGACGCGGACGGGCGCCTGCGCCGCATCGACGCGGGCGAGCAGAAGGCGTCGGCGCAGCCGGGCCGCGACTGGATCGTCGACGCGAGCGCGTTCGATCACGCGATCGACACGATTGCGCTGACCTGGAGCGAGCCGCAGAGCGGCATCGTCGCGCGCTTCGGCATCGAGGCGAGCAACGATCTCGAGCATTGGCAGAACGCCGGCGGCGCGACCGTGCTCGCGCTCGAGCAGGCGGGCGCGCGCCTCGAGCGGCGCGACATCCAGCTCGGCGGCGTCCACGCGAAATATCTTCGGCTCCATCGCGCCGACGACGGCGCACCGCTGAAGGAGCTTCGCGTCGAGGCGCGCTCGGTCGAGCACACCCGTGCGCTGCCGGCGCGCGAGTGGATCGGCGGCGATCGCGTCGCTGCGACCGAGCCCGCGTCGCCCGGCGTCACGCGATTCGACTACACGCTGCCGGCGCCGCTGCCGGTCGACGTCGCGCGCATCGCGCTCGCGAGCGACAACGCGCTCGCGAAGATCACGCTGTTCGCGCATTTTTCCGATGCGGCCGATGGATCGTGGGTGCGCATCGCGACGCAGACCGCGTTCCGCCTGCGTCAGGGCACCGACGTGCTGCGCAACGACGACATCTCGATCGCGCTCGCGCGGCGCGCGAATGCATTCCGCATCGAATCGGCGAACGCGATCGCAGAAGCGCCCGACCTCATGCTCGGGTACCGGCCGGACAGCGTCGTGTTCCTCGCCGAAGGCGCGGGACCGTTCGTGCTCGCAGCCGGCAGCGCGAGTGCGCGACATGCGGACTATCCGATCGACGCGGCACTGGCGAGCCTTCACGCGAGCCTCGGCAAGGACTGGCAGCCGCCGCCGGCGGCGCTCGGTCAAGCGAAGGCGAGCGGCGGCGAAACGGTGTTGAAGGCGGCGCCACCGCCGGTGCCGTGGCGGCGCTGGCTGCTGTGGGCGATTCTCGTCGGCGGTGCCGCGCTGATCGGCGCCCTTGCGATCAGCCTGTTGCGCGGCGCGAAAACGCCGCCGCCCTAGTCCTCTCGCGCGGAGAGCGCTGCGCAATACAACGCGAGCAGCCACCAGAACAGGAGCCCCCACCACGCCGAGTAGAACGCGAGGTGCGTATTGAGCGGAAAGCACATCGCGACGAGCGCGAGCGCGGGCGCGAATGCGCGCGAGCGTGCGGACGCGTCGGCGCGAAGCCACGCGCGCACCGCGAAGACGACGCCCGCGAGCCAGAAGAGGAGTCCCGCGACGCCGGTTTCGCTCAGGACTTCAAGCACGATCTGATGCGCGTGCGATGCGCCTGTATCGCTCGCCGTGTCGACGAAATGATCCTGCGGCGCCGCGAACTCCGGATACGCGTAGCGGAACCCGCGCACGCCGACGCCCGTCACCGGATGCGCCTCCCACATCGCGATCGCCGTGCGCCAGATGCTGAGGCGTCCGGCCGACGCCGCATCGACGGCGCTTTCGGTACCGCCGAGTGCCAGCAGGCTGCGCTGCACGCGCGCATCGAAGGCCGGCGAGTCGCGAAGCGCGATGCCGGCCGCGATGCCGGCAAGCGCGACCGCGACGCCGACCGCGAGCACGAACGTGCGCTTGTTGCGCGCTGCGCGCCATGCGACGACGACGGCCACGAGCGCGTACATGAGCCAGGCTGCGCGCGAGCCCGCGAGCAGGATCGGCACGGCGAGAAACACGAACGCGACCGCAAGGCCGCGCCAGCCGAACGCATCGCGCGATGCGAGCAGCACGAACGGCGACAGCACCGCGAGCACCGGGCCGAGCTTCAGGTTGCCGGCGCCGAAGATGCCCGAGAGCCGCTCGGCTTCGGCAGCGCCGGCGAGGCTGAAGCCGGTGATCATCTGCACGTACGCATCGATGACCCAGAGCGAGACGACGACGGCGACCGTCGCGACTATCGCTTTCCACGAGCGCGCATCGCGCAGTGCCCAGACTGCAAACACGGCGAATGGAAGGAAGCGCACGATCGACCCGACCGTCGACCACGTGCGAGCCGGCGCAACCGGCGCGGCGCCCGAAATCAGTGCAGGCAACGCATAGCACGCGAACAGGATCAGCGGCAGGCGGATCGCGTTGTCGCGCCAATCGATGCGCCGCAGCGCCAGCAGCACGATCGCCGCAACCGCGCCGATCGCGAGCGGCAATTCCGATGCGCGCCCGACCGGCAGCAGCACGACGACCGCGAGCACGACGAGCGGCGGCCACAGCGCGGCGCTGGACGACGATCGGATCAAGGCGGCTCCCACGGAATCGGCGCCATCTTAATGGGCGCGAAGCGAAACGCGAATGCGCCGATCAGGAAGCGGCGAGCTCGTCGTAGATCGCGAGCGTCGCGCGCTGCATGTCCTCGAGCCGATAGCGCTGCAGCGGCGCGATCGCGGGCGCGCGGTGCAGGAGCTCGGCCGCGCGCTCGACGAGCCGCGCGCGATCGCCCGGCGCGACACGGCCGACGGGATAAAGATCAGCGAGCAGCTCACCGACGCCGCCGTGGTCGTAGCCGAGCACCGGCCGGCACAGCGCGAGCGCCTCGATCACGGTGCGTCCGAACGATTCCGGCTTCTTCGAAAGCTGCAGCACCAGCGACGAAATCGCATAGACGTCGCGCACGTCGTCGCGCGGCGCGCTGATCGCGAGCCGGTCGGCGACGCCGCGCGCTTCGGACAGCGCCTGCAATTCGGCGATGTAGGCCTCGCGGCCGGGCTGATGCGCGCCGAGCAGCAGGAGCCCGACGATGATGCCGCGCGCCTTGAGGTCGGCGACGAGCTCGATCGCGTCGGCATGACCCTTGAGCCGCGTGCCGCGGCCGGGAAGCGTCAGCAAAGGCGCGTCGTTGAGCTGCGGGAACTCGGCGAAGAACCATTCGCGCCACGAGTCGCCGGGCTGATAGCCGTAGACGAACTCGTCCATGTCGACGCCGCGCGGAATCACGATCAGGCGTGCGGGATCGGTGCGCGGATAGTTGTGCAGCAGATGATCGCGCACGGTGTTCGAGACGCAGACGACGCGCTCGCCGCGCGTCATGATCGCGCTGTACCAGTTCGGCGTGTTGAGCCCGTGCGCGGTCGTCACGAAATGCGGACGCGGCGACATGCCACGAAGCGCAAGCCACGCGAGCCACGCCGGCACGCGCGAGCGCGCGTGCACGATGTCGGGCTTTTCGCGGCGGATCAGCTGACGCAGCGCGGATACCTGGCGCAGCGTGCCGAGCCGCTTCTCGGCGATCGGCATCTCGACATGCTCGCTGCCCTCGGCAACGAGCCGCGCGACCATGCGGCCGCCCCTGGAAACGACGATCGACCGGTGCCCGGCGGCGACGAGCGCCCGCCCGATCTCGACGGCCGAACGCTCCGCGCCGCCCGCGTCAAGCGCGGGCACGAGCTGGAGCACGGTCAGTCGACGCGCAGTCATTCAGGCGACGCGCCCGCTGTCGGCCAGCCGGCTCTCGACGAGCACGTAGTCGGCGCCGCAATAGGGGCATTTCGCGCGGCCACCGTCGCCTTCGATCGGAAGATAGACCTTCGGATGCGAGTTCCAGAGCGACATGCCCGGCATCGGGCACGACAGCGGCAGGTCGGCGCGCGTCACCTCGTAGCGGTTCTCGGCGTTGGCGGGAATGGTCTTCTCCGCCGCGGGGTTCGGGCGCGACATGGCGGACTCCGGGTAAAGGTCCGCAAGTTTACCAGCAGGACGCATGCCAACCAGACGACGTCCTGTCTGTGACCGCCGTCGCGTCTTGGCTGCGACTGCGCACTCACATCGATGCCGGGCCTTTCGGCCTAGAATGCGGCCAGGCGCCGTGCGGAGGCGCGAAAATCGAACCCCGGGAGGGACGGATGGACTTCAACAAGCTCGTCGCGCGCGTCAAGGCAATCCTGATGACGCCGAAAACTGAATGGCCGGTCATTGCGGCCGAGCCCGCGACAGTGGCCGATCTGTACAAGAACTACATCATTTGGCTGGCTGCCATTCCCGCGATTTGTCAGTTCATCAAGGGCAGCATCATCGGCTACGGCATGTTCGGCGTCAGCTATCACACGCCGATCGGCGTCGGGATCACCGGCATGATCGTCGGATATTTCCTGACGCTCGCGCTCGTCTTCGTCGTCGCATTGATCGCCGATGCGCTCGCTCCGACTTTCGGCGGACAGAAGAACCAGGTGCAGGCGATGAAGGCCGTCGCGTACTCGTGGACTGCGAGCTGGGTCGCCGGCATCGGCGTGCTGGTTCCGGTGCTCGGCTGGCTCCTGATGCTCGCCGCGCTCGTCTACGGCATTTACCTGCTTTATCTCGGCCTGCCGGTCACGATGAAGAGCCCGCCCGAAAAGGCCGGCGGCTACACGGCGGTCACGATCGTGCTTGCGATCGTGCTGAGCTGGATCGTCGGCATCGTCGTCGCCGGGATCGTCGGGACCGGCGCGCTGATGAGCGGCGCCGCGCTCGGCAACCAGGGCCTCGGCAGCCTCGGCGGCGGCGAGGTCACGATCGACAAGGACTCCACGCTCGGCAAGCTCGATGCGTGGAGCAAGAAGATGGAAGCGGCCGGCAAGCAGATGGAAGCCGCGCAGAAGTCCGGCGACTCGAAGGCGCAGAGCGAGGCGCTCGGCAAGGTGATCGGCACCGCGGTGAGCGGCGGCGATGAAGTCGAGGCACTCGCGCCCGACATGCTGAAGCCGTTCATTCCCGAAACGCTCGCGGGCATGAAGCGCACCGATTTCTCGGCCGAGCGGAACGGCGCGATGGGCATGCAGGTGTCCGAGGCGCACGCGACGTATTCGGACGGCGGCAACAAGTCGCTCCGGCTCGAAGTCACTGACACGGGTTCGGTCAAAGGCTTCGTCGCGCTCGCGGGTTTCGCGGCCGTGCAGTCCGACAAGGAGACGGACCACGGCTACGAGAAGACCTACAAGCAGGGCGGCAACCTGGTCCACGAGCAATGGGACGCGCAGACGAAGTATGGCGAGTACGGCGTGATCCTCGGCGACCGCTTCGCCGTGAAGCTTTCCGGCAATGCCGACAGCATCGATCAGCTGAAGGCCGCGGTCGGCTCGATCAATCTCGCCGGGCTTGCGGCGCTGAAGGACGTCGGCGTCAAGAAAGGCTGACGCGAAGGCTGCGACAAAAAGAAAAGGCGCGGATTCCTCCGCGCCTTTTTCTTTGACGTCTTCGCGGGTGTTACTTGCCGGGCTTCGGGCCGGCGGCGAAGGCCTTGGCCTCGATCGCTTCGGTGACGACATGGATTTTCACGTCGTCCGCCACGTTCGGGAGATATTTCGTGAGGCCGAAATCGGAGCGCTTCAGCGTCGCGGTGGCATCGAAGCCTGCCGCGGGTGCCTTGCGGAGCGGCTGCTCGCCAACTTTCGTCACCTTGACGTCGAGCGTCAGCGGCTTCGTGATGCCGCGTATCGTGAGATCGCCGGTCACCTTGAGGCGGTCCGGCGTCGCGCCCTTCTCGACGTGCGTGCTCTTGAACGTCGCGGTCGGAAACTTCGTGGCGTCAAAGTAGTCGCCACCCGTGAGAACGCCGTCGAGCTTCTTGATGTTGCTGTCGAGGCTGTCGATCGCGATCGTCGCGTTGACAGACGCCTTCGTCGGATCGGCCTCGTCGAACTCGAGCGTGCCTTCGATCTTGCCGAACTGGCCGGTGAGGTCGGTGAAACCGTAGTGGTTCCAGATGAACTGCACCTGCGTGTGGTTCGGATCGAGCGTGTACGTGATCGCGAATGCCGGCGCGGAGCCCGCGAGCAGCGCGGCGGCGAGAAGGGTGCGGGGGAACATCGTCAACATCCTCGTTGGTGGAAGGAATCCATGGCCCAATCGTACCGTGTGGCCGACCTCGCGACTGTTTCTCGGCGGGAACAGAGCGTCCCTCGACGTCTACTTCCCGAAATGGACGGCGCTCCGCGTTCGAGGTTCCCCGAATGGAGCCGATTTCGAACGGGTGGAACGGCTGCGTTAGGCTAGCCGTCATGAACGATGCGAGCCGAACCTGCTGGGCGATCAGCGACGGCGCTGCCGGCAACGAGCGGCAGGCGACCGCGCTTGCGGACGCGCTCGGTCTCGCGGCGCGCGTCGTTCGCGTGAAATTGCGTCAGCCTTGGGATTGGTTCGCGCCGCGGCTCGTGATCGGCGCGAGCGCCGCCGTGCGCGATGGGGACGGGCGTGTGCTCGGGCCGCCATGGCCCGATATCGCGATCGGCTGCGGACGGCGCGCGGCGCTGGTCACGCGAGCGCTGCGCGAGTGGAGCGGCGGCGCTACGTTCACGGTGCAGATCCTTGATCCGCGCATCGATACGCGTGCGTTCGACGTCGTGATCGCTCCGCAGCATGATCATGTCGACGGCGAGAATGTGCTTCGCAGCATCGGCGCGCTGAATCCGGTCGATGCGCGCTGGCTCGCCGATGCTCGGGCGCGGTTCGCACGATTCGCGGCACTCACGTCGCCGCGAACGGCGGTGCTGATCGGCGCGACCACTCGCGCGCAACGGCTCGACGATCGCTATTTCGATGCGCTCCTCGAACGGCTCGCCGCGCAGCATGCGGCCGATGGCGGCAGTTTTCTCGTCAGTGCGTCGCGACGCACGCCGGCGAGCGCCGTGCTGAAGCTTCGTGCGGCGTTTGCGGCCTATCCGGGCATGTTCTTCGGTGCGGATCGTGTCGGCGAGAATCCGTACGCCGGATTTCTCGCATGGGCCGATCGCATCGTCGTGACGCCGGATTCAGTGAACATGATTTCGGAAGCCGCGGCCACCGGCAAAGCCGTCTACACATTCGCGCCGCAGCCGATTGCAGGAAAGCTGGCGGCATTCCACCGCGAGCTTCGAGCGAGCGGGCACCTGCGGCTGGTTGGCGATCTGGAGCAGAAACCGCTGCCGCCGCCGCTCGCGGAAACGCGCGAGATCGCCGAGCTTGTGCGGACCCATTGGCTTTCACGCGGGACCGCGCACGCGGCGTCGTAAGTCGCCGCGTGCCCGAGTTGGCGTGCCTACTGACAGAGCTGCGGCGGCGGGGATGCACCGTCGAAGCCATTGCGCAGCAGGATTTCTCCGGTCGGCAAGACCTGGAACTCGACGTTTTCGCTGGCCGTGATCGTGTCGGGAACGCTCGTCGCCGTCAGCATCGACGCGTAAGGTACGGGCGAGACATCGCTGTCGTGCAACGTGCCGCTCAGCAGCGTCTATCCGGCGCTGCTCGACCGCATCATCGACA
>Ga0207674_10005269_pt1 | contig 15389 bp, 20 predicted proteins | sample KBSCornC72_FD_184303 | JGI IMG/M metagenome (GOLD analysis project Ga0207674, IMG submission 184303) | Corn rhizosphere microbial communities from Kellogg Biological Station, Michigan, USA - KBS Corn C7-2 (SPAdes) (version 2) | ecosystem: Host-associated > Plants > Roots > Rhizosphere > Soil ... | reverse complement strand
TCTGCGTGATCCGCTTGCTGAGCCTCTGAATCATTTGGTGACTCCTCCTTGATCGAGCATGGGCGTGCGGTGGCTCAGCCGGTGATATCGGCCTTTCGCGCACGGAAGGCGTCCCCTCAAATGGGGGATTTTCCCTTTGCCCTTCAGACAACCGGCTTCCCTGCCGATAGCACCGCTCGGAGGGAGCCCCAATGGATGGTCCTGGCACCGAACCCGCTGCGACGACATACACGATCGACGACCTGCTCGAGACGATGGTCGCTCTCGGCGCGTCCGACCTGCACGTCACGGTCGGCTCGCATCCGGTCATCCGTCTGAACGGGAGCCTCGAGCGGCTCGACGACTTTCCGCGCCTCTCCGCAGACGACACGCAGCGGCTGCTGTACCGCATCCTCTCCACGGAGCAGCAGAAGCACCTCGAGATCAACCGGCAGATCGACGTCTCGTACTCGATCCCGGGTCTCGCGCGCTTCCGCGTGAACGTCTACTTCCAGCGGGAGAGCCTCGGCGCCGCCTTCCGCATGATCCCCGCGGAGCTGAAGACGCTCGAGGATCTCGGGCTGCCCACGCAGCTGCACGAGCTGTCGAAGAAGCCTCGCGGCCTCGTGCTCGTCACGGGCCCGACCGGCTCCGGTAAGTCGACGACGCTCGCCGCGGTGGTCGACGAGATCAACCGCACGCGCGACGACCACATCATGACCATCGAGGACCCGATCGAGTTCCTCCACCGCCACAAGCGCTGCATCGTCAACCAGCGCGAGATCGGGCCCGACGCCACGAGCTTCGCCGAGGCCCTGCGCGGCGCGCTCCGCCAGGACCCCGACGTGATCCTCCTCGGCGAGATGCGCGACCTCGAGACGATCTCGACCGCGATCACCGCCGCCGAGACCGGCCATCTCGTCTTCGCCACGCTGCACACGCAGGATGCGCCGTCGACGATCGACCGCCTGATCGACGTCTTCCCGGCCGCGCAGCAGGAGCAGATCCGCGTCCAGCTCGCCGCGACGATCCAGGGCATCGTCACGCAGACGCTCCTGCCGACGGTGGACGGGAAGGGCCGCGTCGCCGCGCTCGAGATCCTGCTCCCAGACGACGCCGTCCGGAACCTCATCCGCCAGGCGAAGGTCGAGCAGATCTATTCCGTCATGCAGACGAACACGGGCCGCGGCATGCAGACACTGGAGCAGGCCCTCGTCGATCTCGTCACGCGCGGGATCGTCACGCAGGAGGTCGCCATGGCCAGGTCGAGCCGGCCGGACCAGCTCCTCGGGCTCTTCCAGCGCAACGGCCTCGCCACTCCCGACCCTGCGGCGGGAGGACTCCGGGTGGCAGGGAGCTAGGCCGTGGCGAAAGAGACAGTCGGCCTCAAGATCGGCGCGTCGTACCTTTCGGCCGCCGCCGTCGAGGTGAACGGGGCCGCGCGCCTCGTCCAGATCGCCCGGGAGCCTATCCCGCGCGGGATCGTCGCCGGCGGCGAGGTCAAAGACGTCGCGGAGTTGACCGAGGCGCTCAAGTTCTTCTTCAAGCGGCACGGCCTCTCGAAGCGCAACGTCCGCATCGGTATCGCCAATAACCGGATCGGCGTCCGAACGATCGAGCTCACGGGGATCGAGGATCCGAAGCAGGTCGCGAATGCGGTTCGCTTCCGCGCCCAGGAGGCGCTGCCGATCCCGGTCGACCAGGCGCTCCTCGACTACCAAGTGCTCGGCGAGACCGTCGAGGACGGGCAGTCGAAGAAGCGCGTCCTGCTCGTCGTCGCCTATCGCGAACTGGTCGACGCGTACTCGACGGCCTGTCGCGCGGCGGGAATCAAGCTCGCCGGCGTCGACCTCGAGGCCTTTGCCCTCCTACGCGCGCTCATGCCTCCCGAAGAGCTCGCCGGCGAGAAGAGCGCCCTCGTCGCCGTATCCATGGGCTCGGAGCGGAGCACGCTGGGGGTCTCCGACGGGCAGTCGTGCGAGTTCGCGCGCGTCATCGAGTGGGGCGGGATGTCGCTGACGATCGCGCTCTCGCGTGCCCTCGACATGGACATCGAGGCCGCCGAGCTGCTGAAGGCGAGCCTCTCGCTCGATAGCACCGAGGTGCCCGAAGGTCTGACGGCCGAGCAGGCCGCTCTCGCCCGGGAGGCGCTCAACGGAGCGCTGCAGGGCTTCTCCCGCGAGCTCGTCTCCTCGCTCCAGTTCTACCAGAGCCAGCCCGATTCGCTCGGCATCCGCGAGGTCGTCCTCGCCGGAGGCACCGCGCGTCTGGCGGGGCTCGCTCCCGCGCTCCAGCGCCTCGTCGGCGTGAACGTCCGCGTTGGCGATCCGCTCGTCGGGATCTCCGTCGGCAAGAAGCTCAAGGGCGGGACGCCCGATCCGTCACTCGCGGTGCCCATCGGCCTCGGAATGGCGCTCTGATGGGCATCGACATGAAGAAAGAGATCAAGCTCTCGGATCTCTTCAAGCGCGGTCCGAAGGAGCCCAAGGCGGAGAAGCCGCCGAAGGAGCCGAAGAAGGCCAAGGAGCCGAAGCCGCCCAAGGAGAAGAAGGAGCGTCGCCTGGGTCGCGGCAAGGAGAAGGTCGCCGCGGTCGATCCGAAGAGCGGGCCGCCCGTGCGCGACATCCCGCTCATGCACGCCTTCAACCTCCTGCCCAAGGAGGAGGTGCGGGCCGAAAAGGAATCCAAGCAGAGCGCGATCCCGCATGTGATCGTCGCCTTGGCCGGGGTCCTCGTCTTCGCGGCGCTCGCCGCCTTCTACCTGTCCTCGAGCGCGACCGTGACGAGCAAGACGGGCGAGCTCGACGATCTCCGGGGCGAGCTCGCGGGCCTGCAGGTGCCCGAGCAGCAGCCTCAGGCAGCCAGCGAAGGCGCCGACATCGACTCTGAGCGCACCGCGCGAACGGCCGCCCTCTCGACTGCGATCGCGGATCGCCTCGCCTGGGACCGCGTCCTGCGGGAGCTTGCCCTCGTCTTGCCTGAAGACGTCACGCTCGTCACGCTCGACGCAACGGCCCCCTCGCCCGGGTCGGCCGGGTCAACCGGTTCCAGCGTGAACTCATTCAGAGTGACCGGGGTCTCTGTGAGCCAGGCGAGCGTCGCCAGGCTCCTCTCTCGCCTGCAGGTACTTCCGGAGCTCCAGACGGTTCGCCTCGAGTTTGCGACCGAGTCCGAGGACGTCGACAAGCCTGGCGTGAACTTCGCCGTCACGGCCACCGTGCGGCAGGGAGGGGACGCGTGAAAAGGCAGGTTCCCATCTGGCCTGTGATCGGCCTTGCGATTCTCATCCTCGCGGGGGTCGGGTACATGCTCTTGATCCGGCCGAAGCGCGCCGAGACCGGGCGTCTCGACGAGCAGATCACCGAGATGCAGATGAAGGTCACGGCCGCGCGTCTGGCCTCTCGCCCTCAGCAGTCTGCTTCGACCATCAAGGTCGCCGACGTCTTCGAGGTCTCGAAGGCGATGCCGGACACGGACGACATGCCGGGAATCATCCTCGACCTCAATTCGGTCGCCGAGGCGACGGGAATCAAGTTCCTCTCGATCCAGCCCAGTGCACCGACGCCGAAGGCGGGCTACAGCGCGATCCAGATAAACCTGACTTTCGAGGGCAACTACTTCGATCTGACCGACTTCCTTTTCCGCCTCCGGAACCTCGTCACCGTGCGGGACGGGCGGCTGTCCTCCTCGGGCAGGCTCTTCACGCTCGACACGCTGAGCATGAAGGAGGGAAAGGGAGGATTCCCGAACATCAATGCCGGCCTGATCGTCTCCGCCTACGTCTATGGCGCCCCTGACGCGGCGGCCGCCGCCGCGCCGCCGGCACCGACCGAGACGCCGCCTCCGCCCGTCGACGCCTCCGCGGGAGGTCTCGGCTAATGGCTTCCAAAAAGGTCGAAGCAGCGCTCGCGAAGCAGAAGGAGGCGAAGCAGAAGAAGGTCCTCTTCGTGCTCGTGCCGGTCTTCCTCGGGCTCGCCGTCTGGCAGGGACCGAAGACCTACCACTCGCTCATGGGCGGTGCGGAGACGCCGCCCGAGACCGCGCCTGCACCCACGACGACCGCGCCGACGCCGGGCTCGGCTCCCTCGACGCCCGGCGCTGGGGCGGTCGTCCCTCCGAGTCAGCTCGTGGACACGGACGCGCCGCCGTCCGTCCTCGCCGGTCAGCTCGACAACCTCGGCGTCTTCCCCGGCCGTGACCCCTTCTCGGGCGGCGCCGTCGCCCCTACCGCGGGAACATCTACGACCGGCGGGGGCACTACAACGTCGGCCTCGAGGCGCACGACCGCGCGCTTGCAGATCAACGGGGCGGAACAGGATGTCACGGTCGCCGGCACCTTCCCCGCGGACGATCCGGTGTTCAAGCTCATCTCGGTGACCGAGGATTCCGCCCTCGTCGGTCTTGCGTCCGGCAAGAACTTCACGGACGGCAAGCCGAGCGAGGAGATCAAGGTCGGCGAGACGCTGACCGTGACGGGCGACGACGGGTCGAGCTTCTCCATCAAGCTCGTCAGTACGAGCTAGCTGAGCGAGCCCGGCGGGCCCTACAGGCCCGTGCCCTCGTCGAACGAGGCGCTGACGCGAGCCCAGGCGCGATACGGCGAGGCGTTGTCGCGGACGACGATGCTGACGAGCTTGACGAGCCGCCCGGCCGTCGAGCCGGCGTTCGTGATCTGCTTCCAGGTGACGTAGGTGTCGACCTTGTACGAGCGCCCGTCGGCGCCCGTGACGGTCTTCGTGGGAACTGCGTTCGTGCAGGGTGAACTACCGCACGCCGTGACGTTCACGCGCTGGATCCAGTACACGGTGGCGCCCGCGGCATGTGTAGCCGCGGTCGATCCGAGCAAGCCGCGGTCAGCCGCTTGGTAAAGCGACCACGTCGAGGTCGTGCGGTCGTTGATGAGCATGTACTCGCTGTCGATCTTCACGACGAAAGGACCGGTCGAGGGGAATCCAGTGACGCTCGTGACGGGCACGGTCGTCTGCGAGGCAGTGATCCCGGCCGAGAGCGACGCGGTCCCCGCTGTGTCCGTCTTGTAGAACGACTGGCCCGTATAGGTGGATCCGTACGAGCCCGCCACGACCGTGTCGACGGCGCTGTTCGCCAGGCCGATCGAGTCGTACTTGATCGCCCGGAACTTCTCCATTTCGGAGTCGGCGATCGCCGCGGCGGTCGTAACCGTGCTCGCGCGCCGGATCTGGACGATCCCGGCCTGGAAGACGCCGAACACGGCGAAGATGCCGATGAGCATCACCGTCATCGCCGCGAGCAGCTCGATCATGCCGAAGCCGCCTTCGCTCCGGGCGTGCCGCCGCAGGTGTGAGCGCGCAGAAAACACCGATAAAGACATCGGCAAAGCGCCGTTGACCCTCAAGGCGCGAGCGGGTGATGCCGATTTCCCGCTTGGAATGGCTTCGTACGCCTACACGGCGATCAACTCGGCGGGCCTCGAGCTCGACGGGCAAGTCAACGCTCCCGACGCTAACGCGGCGCGAGAAGCCCTGCGCGTGCGCGGGCTCGTCGCGCTGACCCTGGACGAGCAGGCGGCGAGCTCGGCCGGCTTCGCGATGGCCGTCAAGAAGGTGAAGCCAAAGTCGCTCCAGGTCTTCTCGCGCCAGTTCGCGACGATGATCGAGGCGGGACTGAACGTCGTCACCGCGCTCGTCATCCTCGAGGAGCAGACGGAGGACAAGAAGCTCGCGACCGTCGTCTCGGAGCTCCGTGCCGACGTCGAGGGCGGCCTCCTGCTCTCCGAGGCGATGTCCCGCCATCCGCGGATCTTCTCGCGCCTCTTCGTCTCGATGGTCGAGGCGGGCGAGGCCGCGGGAATCCTCGACGTCGTGCTCGACCGCGTCGCCTTCCAGATCGAGAAGGAGACGCAGATCAAGCGCCGCGTCAAGGGCGCGATGATGTATCCGCTGATGGTCATGAGCTTCGCCACGCTCGTGCTCATCGGCATGCTCATGTTCCTCGTCCCGATCTTCGTCGGGATCTTCGAGCAGCTGGGCGGCGACCTGCCGATGCTCACCCAGATCGTCGTCAAGGGCTCGAACATCCTGCGGAGCTACTGGTACATCGTCTTCCCGCTCTGGGCGGGAATCATCTTCGGGTTCCTTCGCTTCAAGAAGACCGAGTCCGGTCGCCGGATGTGGGACCGCTTCCGCATGAAGATGCCGTTCGGGATCGGTGCGATCATCGTCAAGATCGGGATGGCGCGCTTCTCGCGCACGCTCTCGACCCTCGTGGCCGCGGGCGTAGACATCATCCGCTCCCTCGAGATCACGGGCGCGACCTCGGGCAACAGCCTCATAGAGGACGCGACCGCGGTCGTCCGGGAGCGCGTGCATCAGGGCGTTCCGATCGCCGTCCCCATCGAGGCCGAGAAGATCTTCCCGCCGATGGTCTCGCAGATGGTGCGCGTCGGCGAGGAGACAGGTGAGCTCGAGAAGATGCTCGGGAAGATCGCCGACTTCTACGAGGACGAGGTCGACAGCTCGATCGCGACTCTGACCTCGATCCTCGAGCCGCTCATGATGATCGGCGTCGGAATGATGGTCGGCGTGATCATCATTTCCATGTACCTGCCGATGTTCAAGCTGCTTACGCTGATCCAGTAGCTGGGCTGGCTGGCCGACCGGCCGGCGACGACGTGGCCGCCCTTGACGGCTTCAGCGCGAGGACTGCTGGTGGCGTCCGGAGCCTGACAGCGCCGGTTCCGGGATTCGGGTGCCCGGTCTCCGTCCGGAGTAGACCTCCACGAAGCCTTGCCGCCAGCTCGGATAGTGCAACGACCAGCCGAGCTCGCGCTTCGCCTTGGCGTTCGACGCACCTCGGGCGCCCGTCCCCATGAGGACTGCAACATCCCCCGCGACGAGCCGCGCAAGCCAGACGGGAATGCGGCGGGGCGGCTTGGCCCCGAGCGCGTCGGCGAGTGCGGGCAGCCACTCCCTGACCGGAGCGGGCTCGTCGTCGACGATGTTGTAGATCTCGGGGCCCTCGTGCTCGAGTGCGAGCACGGTCGCCGCTGCGGCATCCTCGAGGTGGATCCAGGAGACGTAGCCGCCCCCGTCTCCGACGATCGGGAATCGCCGCTTGCGTACAGGGTCGACCAGGCCATCATTGTCCGCGCCGTAGAAGCCGCCGTAGCGAAGGGCGATCCCGCCCGCCTCGGTGACCGCCTGCTCGAGGTGTCGCATCGCCGCATGGCCCTCCCGCATCGTCGCCGGCGGGTCCGGGTCGAGGGGATCGTCCTCGGTCTTGACCATCCCTCCTTTGCGCTCATTGCGCATGCTCGCGAAGCTCTGGGCGACGAATCGAGGGACGCCGATCTCGTGCGCGGCGGCGAGCAAATTGTCGGTGCCCTCCGTGCGCAGCCGGTTGGTCTGCGCGAACGTCCGGTCGAAGTTCCGGCCGAAGCGAATATCCGCGAGCGCGGTCGCCTGATGGATGATCGCCTCGGGCTCCGCCCCGGCGACCGTCTCGCGGACGGCTCGCGAATTCAGTGCGTCGAGCACGACCGGCTCTGCACCCTGTTCGCGGAGCCGCTCCTTCTTTTCCGGCGAACGGCACGTGCCGATCACCTCGTGGCCGTGGTCGATGAGTTGTGGGACGAGCCACGTGCCTATCGCACCGCTCGCGCCGACGACGAGAACTCTCATGACCTCTCCTCTCGTTTGGTTGGCCCGATGCCTGGCTTGACCGTTTGCGTCCCTTTCAAACCACCTGGCGTGCGAACTGGGCGCGGTGTGGGCTTCTACTGACCGCCTGCGCACGTTTCCCCGATGGCGAGCGCCCTCGGCGGCGAGACGATGAGGTCAAAGGAGGTGCGTTATGGCCACGATCTCCCATGAGCCCACGCGGGATAGATCGGTGAAGCCCCGCTGGACGGAGTTCGTCGTCCGCGAGACGTGGGCGTCGATCGCGATCTCCGTGATCTGGCTGGCCGTGCTCTTCGACGCGATCTACGGGCCCGACATGGTCACCCATAGCGCGGGCGGCGACGGCGCGGTGATTCCCTCGGCCATCGTCGTGTCGTTCTTTGCGTTCTTCGCGACCTGGGTGGTCGCAAAGTACGGCCTGCGGCGCGAGGAAAGGGACTGACCGGTTTCCTCCGCTCCGAGCTCGCCCCGGCGAGCGTCGACCTGTACTGGCTCCCGCTCGGCGCCGGTGCTCCGAGCGGGAGCCGGCTCGTCCGTGTCAACGGCCGGATCTACGAGGCGCTCGTAGCCGCCCTCGAGCGGCGTCGGCCGCTCGACATCTACCACGCCGGCCTCGAGATTCGTCTCGGAACCGGGCTCTTCGTGATCGAAGTCGCCCCGGCGCCCGATTCCGTGGGAGCGAGGCGCGGCGTCGTTGCGGAGGGTCCCGTCGGCGCGCGTTTTGCCGGCGCGTTCAGGCTGTTTCGCTACGAGGTTCGCTGCTGGTACGGCGGGGCCATCCCTGACATCCACGAGGCTGTGGACAGCCCGGTTCGCCTCACCGACGACCCGTTGGCCGCCCATCGCCTGCTCGAGCTGGCATCGCACGTTCCCACACCCGTGTGGGGCCGGGACGAGCTCGAGACCGGAGACATGTGGAACTCCAACTCCGTGGTCGCGTGGTTGATCGCGAAGGCGGGCCTGGCCGTCGACGACGTGCGGCCGCCGCCGCATGGGCGGGCGCCCGGCTGGAAGGCCGGCCTGGTGGTCGCTCAGCGGTAGCCGTGGGAGGCGGCGTAGTCCTCGGCCACCGACTTGGGGACGCAGAAGGCCCAGGCGTCCTCGACCAGGTCTCTCATCTCGTCCTCGTCGAGCGCGGCGAGGTCGGCGTGCGCCCAGTGGTAGCGCATGTCGTGCGCGCTCGGGAGCGAGAACTTCTCCGGCTCGGCGTCGACGAGCGCCTGACGCCAATCCCTCGGGAATGCGAACCCCATGGTCGAGCCGTCCTTCGAGAAGGCGAGCCAGACGATCCGGCCGATCCGGAACTTGATCCGCCCGCGCACGACGGCCTCGTAGCTTCGGGGAAGCGTGGCTGCGAACGCGCGAACCTCGTCCATCGTCACCACGCCGCTCACGTTACTGTCACGCGCACGCGAGCGAAAGGAGCCGGGTGGGCTACAGCGTCGTGAACGTCGAGGATATCGAGGGCGAGGGGCCGGGCGGCGCCGTCCGCTTCGTCCGCCGGAAGCTCGGCGTGCAGGCCTTCGGGATCAACTGGTTCGAGCTCGGGCCGAATGTGCGCGGCCGCGAGCACAACGAGGTGGACACGGGCCAGGAAGAGGTGAACGTGATCATCGAAGGCTCGGGCGTCTACGAGGTCGACGGCGAGTCCATTCCCGTGCATGCGGGCTCCTTTCTCCGCTTCGACCCCGGGACGACGCGCTGCCCGGTGGCCGGCCCGGACGGGATGACCATGATCGCCGTCGGCGTCCGCCCGGGAAGCTACGAGCCGCATGGACCCTTCTGACGAGCACGTCGTCCGGCTGACGAGAGTTCTGCGCGCGCCTGCGGACGACGTCTTCGCGGCGTGGACGGAGCCGGCGCTCCTCGAGCGCTGGTGGGCCGGCGTGGGTGGCTGGGTCGAGGCGAAGGCGGACGTCGACCTCAGGGTGGGCGGCGGCTACCACTTCTCCATGCGGGACGAAAGCGGAGCGCAGCACGGCCTGTTCGGCGCCTACACCGACGTGGTTCCTCCTGAGCGGCTCGCCTTCACCTGGAACTGGGAGAACGAGCCGCCCGTCATGCGCGGCAGCGAGGGGAGTCTCGTCGAAGTGGGTCTCCGCGACGCACCCGGCGGGACAGAGCTCACGCTCACGCACAGCAGCCTGGGGTCGAAGGTCGTAACGGACCTGCACGAGGAGGGCTGGAACGCCCTCCTCACGAGTCTCTTCGGGTTTCTGTCCTGAGACGGAGGGCCCGGACCCCCATGCCGGGCCCTCGTCCCAGCTGGACGGCTATCCAGCGCAGCCGTGTGCTGCGAGGATCGCCGGATTGCTGAAGGCCTTCGCGCCGCCGGCGTAGTTCGAATGCGCGGCGGTGCCGCTCGACTTCGCAGCTGAGATCAGCTGTCCGAAGCTCGAGCCGCAGGCGGCCTTGATGTCCTGGCCCGGTGCCGCACCTGCAGCGGCAGGAAGGGCGAGAATGGCGGCCGAGAACACGACCGCTGCCAATTGCTTGCGCATCATGTCCTCCTCTACGCGGCCGCGTGGGCCGGGGTGTGTGACCAGCGGCGACGAATTGCGGGCCACGAGACGATCTCGTAGACCGCTGCGGCTCCGACGAGCCCGTACACGATCCGGGTCGCGGCGTTCGTCTCGCCGAAGTCGAGCCCGAAGAGCGTCGCGACGAGGTCGAACTCGGCGACGGCCACGAGCCCCCAGTTCAAGGCGCCGACGACCACGAGAACGCCGGCCAGAACGTCGAGCTTTTTCATTCCCTCTCCTCCTTGTCGAGGTTTCGTCGAGGTACCGTACAGACATTGGACAAACGTGTCAAGTCTCTGTTCAAGGTATGTACGATGCTTCGGTGGCGAGCGAAGGCCTTCTTCGGATTGGCGAGCTCAGTCGGCGGACGGGAGTGAAGCCGGATCTGCTCCGAGCCTGGGAGCGTCGCTATGGGCTCCTGGAACCGGATCGGAGCGCAGGCGGGTTTCGCCTGTACGCCCCGGCCGCGGTCGACCGGATCGCTGCGATGCAGGAGCATCTCGCGGGCGGCTTTTCGGCAGCCGAGGCGGCCCGGCTTGCTCTCGAGAACGAGGCGCTGACCAAGTCGGCTTCGATCGAGGTTCTGAACGCCGAGCTGACGGATGCCCTCGACGAATACGACGAGCCCCGCGCCCAGGCGGTGTTCGACCGCCTCTTGAGCGCCTTCAGCATCGATGCGGTTCTCAGGGATGCGGTGTTGCCGTTTCTCCACGAGCTAGGACTTCGCTGGGAGCGGGGCGAGATCTCCGTCGCGCAGGAGCACTTCGCGAGCAGCGTCATTCGGGGCCGCCTGCTCGGACTCGCGCGAGGCTGGGGCGCGGGGAGCGGACCGGTCGCGGTCTTGGCGTGCCCGCCCGGAGAGGAGCACGACCTGGGCCTTCTCGCACTCGGAATCGTCCTTCACGACCGTGGGTGGCGGATCGCCTACCTCGGCCCCGACACGCCGATGGAGACGCTTGCGGGCGCTGCAGCTCGCGTGGACGCCAGGGTGATCGTGCTCGCCGCTGTGAGCAGGAGGCGGTTCGAGGCTGTCGCGGCGACCCTCGGGCACCTTGCCAAGACGCACCAGCTTGCAATCGCCGGTGCGGGTGCCAGCGAGACGCTCGCGACTCGCACGGGAGCGCTCCATCTGACCGGCGGGCCCGTGGACGAAGCCCAGCGGCTCGCGGCCCACCGCCGCTAGCATCGGAGGGGATGGCAGAGCCTCGAATCGCGCGTCTCGACGAAGTCGCCTCGTCAGAGGAGATCGCGCGGCTCCCGTACTCGCTCCGGGTCCTTCTGGAGAACGTCTTGCGCGCGGGGGAGGAGAAGGAGGTCCAGGCCGTGCTCGACTGGCAGCCGGGCGAGGAGCCGCACGGGGAGATCTCGTTCCGCCCGGCTCGCGTCCTGCTCCAGGACTTCACCGGCGTTCCCGCCATTGTCGATCTGGCCGCCATGCGCGACGCGATGCGCGATCTCGGCGGAGACCCGCGCCGCATCAACCCGCTGCTTCCGTCCGAGCTCGTCATCGACCACTCGGTCCAGGTGGACGTGTTCGGGTCGAAGATCGCCATCTTCAGAAACACCGAGCTCGAGTTCGAGCGCAACCGCGAGCGCTACGCGTTTCTGCGCTGGGGCCAGGAGGCTTTCGACGACCTCCGTGTCGTGCCCCCGAACACGGGCATCGTCCACCAGGTCAACCTCGAGTACCTCGCGCGCGTGGTCGAGGAACGCGACGGCTGGGCCTATCCGGACACGCTCGTCGGCACCGACTCGCACACGACGATGGTGAACAGCCTCGGCGTCCTCGGGTGGGGCGTGGGTGGAATCGAGGCCGAGGCCGCGATGCTGGGCGAGCCGCTCTCCATGCTCGTCCCGCAGGTCGTCGGCTTCAGGCTCTCCGGCCGGCTGCCGGAGGGCTCCACGGCAACGGACCTCGTCCTCACCGTCACAGAGAGGCTGCGCGAGGTCGGCGTCGTCGGCAAGTTCGTCGAGTTCTTCGGGCGCGGGCTCCCCGGCCTCACGCTTGCCGACCGCGCGACGATCGCGAACATGTCGCCCGAGTACGGCGCGACGTGCGGCTTCTTCCCGGTCGACGAAGAGACGCTCGCCTACCTGCGCATGACGGGCCGAAGCGAGGACCACATCGCGCGTGTGGAGAACTATTGCCGCACCCAGCTTCTCTTCCACGACGAGGAGGCCGAGCCGTCCTACAGCGAGGTGGTCGACCTCGACCTCGGCTCCGTCGAGCCGAGCCTCGCCGGCCCGCGCCGCCCGCAGGACCGTGTTCCTCTCAGCAGCGCGCGCGACTCCTTCCTGGATGCCCTCCAGACCTTCGGAGTCGAGTACGGAAACGCCGACAGCGCGATGGCGGAGACCTTCCCCGCCAGCGACCCCACCACCGAGCAGGCGCCCGGTGGCGAGCACGCAGCCGCGCCTGTGCCGGAGCCAGCCGCCGCGGTTGCCGAGCTCTCGGCCTCTACGGTTCCGGTCGAGGTCGACGGCGCGGAGTTCGAGCTCGGGCACGGAAGCGTGGTCATCGCGGCGATCACGAGCTGCACGAACACCTCGAACCCGACGGTCATGGTCGCGGCGGGCCTTCTCGCCAGGAACGCCGTCGAGCGCGGCCTCAAGCGCCGTCCCTGGGTGAAGTCGAGCCTCGCCCCGGGCTCCAAGGTCGTCACCGAGTACTACGACCGCGCCGGCCTCTCCGAGTACCTCGACGAGCTCGGCTTCGACGTCGTCGGCTACGGCTGCACGACCTGCATCGGGAACTCCGGCCCCCTGCCGGAGGAGATCTCGGCCGCGGTGGACGAGGGCGACCTCGTCGTCTGCTCCGTCCTCTCGGGCAACCGCAACTTCGAGGCGCGCATCCATCCCGAGGTGAAGGCGAACTACCTCGCCTCGCCGCCGCTCGTGGTCGCGTATGCGCTCGCCGGTCGCATGGACCTCGATCTGACCAGCGACCCGCTCGGTCAGGATGCCGACGGAAACGACGTCTTCCTCAGCGACGTCTGGCCGAGCCCGGAGGAGGTGCAGGAGACGATCGCCTCCGCGCTCCAGCAGGAGATGTTCACGCGCACGTACGCGGACGTCTTCACCGGCGACGAGCGCTGGCGCGAGCTCGAGACCCCCGAGGGAGAGCTCTTCGACTGGGCTTCTGACTCGACCTACGTCCGTCTGCCGCCCTACTTCGAGGGCATGTCCCCGGAGCCGGGCACCGTGGACGACTTCGCCGGCGCGCGCTGCCTCGTCATGCTCGGCGATAGCGTCACCACCGACCACATCTCGCCGGCGGGGGCGATCAAGCCCGACAGCCCGGCCGGCCGGTACCTCACCGAGCATGGCGTCGAGCGCAAGGACTTCAACTCCTACGGCTCAAGGCGAGGAAACCACGAGGTGATGGTGCGCGGCACGTTCGCGAACGTCCGCCTGCGCAACCTCCTCGTCCCGGGCAGCGAGGGCACGTGGACGGTTCATCTGCCGGGGGGCGAGGAGACGACGATCTTCGACGCGGCCGAGCGCTATCGCTCCGAGGGCACCCCGCTCATCGTGCTGGCGGGGAAGGAATACGGATCGGGCTCGTCGCGCGACTGGGCCGCGAAGGGGCCGCTCCTCCTCGGTGTTCGCGCCGTCATCGCGGAGAGCTACGAGCGCATCCACCGCTCGAACCTCATCGGGATGGGAGTGCTCCCGCTCCAGTACATGCCGGGCGAGAACGCGGAGTCGCTCGGGCTCACCGGCCGCGAGGAGTTCTCGGTCAGCGGCGTCGAGAACGGTGAGGCCGACGAGGTGACCGTCCGCGCCGACGACAAGGAGTTCCGGGCCCGGCTTCGTGCCGACACTCCGCGTGAGCGCGACTATCTCAGGCACGGCGGCGTTCTTCCGTACGCCCTTCGCGGGCTCCTGCGCCGATGAACCGGCTCGTCGTCGTCGCCCCGCTCAAGCCGGGGAGCGAGGGACGCGCGCGCGAGCTCCTCGACGAGGGCCCGCCGATCGATCTCGAGAATTCACGCTTCGACGCGCACGAGGTGTTCGTCACGGCGCAGGAGGTCATCTTCGTCTTCGAGGGAGGCGCCACGGACGGCGGCACGATCGACCTCGCGGCCGACGACCCCGGAGTCTGGCGGGCGGCGAAGGCCTGGGCCGACTGCCTCGACGGGAGACCCCGCATCGCGCGCTCGGCCTTTTCCTGGAAGCGCGGCGAAGCGAGCGGTTAGGGTAAGCGGGTGCTGTTTTGGCTCGCATTCGGTTGGGCGAGCAACCTCGTCGCCGTCTGGGTCACATCGCTGATCTTCGACGGCGTCACGTACGACGACAAATTCTGGGTGCTCGTCGTCGCCGGCCTCGTTCTCTTCCTGGCGAACGCGATCATCCGGCCGATCGTGATCATCCTGACGCTTCCCGCGGTGATCCTGACGCTCGGGATCCTCTTGCTCTTCATCAACGCGTTCACGCTCTGGATCACGGACAAGATCGTCCCGCCCTTCGAGGTCGAGGGCTTCTGGACCTACCTCGGCTCCGTGATCATCATCTGGCTCGTGAACTGGATGGTGTACGCGATCTTGAAGCCCGACAAGCAAAAGAGCCGCGAGCTGACGGCCTAGTTCGGTGAGCGAGCCGGTCCCGCCGCCTCCGGCCACACGTTCCCGTTGGGATGCGGGACGGATCGTCCTGCTCGTCCTCGGGAGCCTCGCCACGCTCTTCGCCCTCGTCGTCCTGGCGACCGCCGGGGTGCTGTTCTGGGCGTACACGCAGAAGGACTCCGACGACTTCTTCCGGACGGGCGCACACAACTTCTCCACTCCCTCCTACGCACTCGAGTCGGACGATCTCGACATCAGCGGCGACGTGCCCGACTGGCTCTTCGACGAGGGCCGGCTCGGGACGATCCGGCTCGAGGCCTCGAGCACGCGCAGCAAGCCGATCTTCATCGGCATCGGCCCGAAGGACGCGGTCGACGCGTATCTGCGCGGCGTCGGCCACGCCGTCGTCACGAACGTCGACTTCGACCCGTTCGGCTTCACCGCGCGCACGCAGCGCGGAGGCCCACCCCCGACGCCGCCGGGGAAGCAGTCCTTCTGGGCCGTGTCCGACTCGGGCTCGGACGCCGCGATCAGCTGGAGACTGGCCCAGGGATCGTGGGTTGCCGTCGTCATGAACGAGGACGCCTCGCGCATCGTCGCGGCCGATGTCACGTTCGGCGCGCGCGTCGGCTGGCTGATCTGGGTTGCGCTCGGCGTCCTGATCT
>Ga0207674_10005268_pt1 | contig 15393 bp, 15 predicted proteins | sample KBSCornC72_FD_184303 | JGI IMG/M metagenome (GOLD analysis project Ga0207674, IMG submission 184303) | Corn rhizosphere microbial communities from Kellogg Biological Station, Michigan, USA - KBS Corn C7-2 (SPAdes) (version 2) | ecosystem: Host-associated > Plants > Roots > Rhizosphere > Soil ... | reverse complement strand
GATCTCGCGCGCGGCGAGGTGCTGGCGCTGCTCGGCGAGAACGGCGCCGGCAAGAGCACGCTGGTGTCGATCCTGTTCGGTCACTACGTGGCCGATGCCGGGCGCATCGAAGCCTTCGGCCAGCTGCTGCCGCCCGGCGACACGCGGGCGGCATTGAACGCCGGCATCGGCATGGTGCACCAGCACTTCACGCTGGCCGACAACCTCTCGGTGCTCGACAACGTGATGCTCGGCACCGAGCCGCTGTGGCGGCCCGTCTCGGGCCGTGCCGCGGCGCGCGCGCGGCTGTTGGCCACCGCCGCGAAGTTCGGCCTCGGCGTCAAGCCCGATGCGCGGGTCGGCGAGCTCTCGGTCGGCGAACGCCAGCGGGTCGAGATCGTCAAGTGCCTGATCCGGGACCCCCAGCTCTTCGTGCTGGACGAGCCGACGGCCGTGCTCTTGCCGGATGAAATCTCGGCGCTGCTCGACGTCTGCCGCCGCGTTGCGGCGAGCGGACGCGCGGTGGTGCTGGTGACGCACAAGCTCGCCGAGATCAAGAAGGTTGCCGACCGCGTCACCGTGCTGCGCGGCGATCGCACGGTGGCAAGTTCAAGCGATCCCGCAGGTGACATCGACGCGCTGGTGCGTGGCCTGTACACCGTCCGGAAGGTGTTCGGCTGATGCGACTCGACCAGCTCTACCAGGAGATCATCCTGGACCACTACAAGCACCCGCACGGCCGCGGCCTCCGCGAGCCGTACGACGCCGAGGCCCACCACGTGAACCCCACCTGTGGCGACGAGATCACGCTACGGGTCCGGGTGGGCGACGGCGTGATCGACGACGTCTCGTACCAGGGGATGGGCTGCTCGATCAGCCAGGCGTCGGCGAGCGTGCTGTACGAGCTGGTGCGCGGCCGCAAGGTGTCCGACGCGCTGTCGACGGGCGACGCCTTCACCGAGGTGATGACGAGCCGGGGTTCGATCGAACCCGACGAGGACGTGCTCGGCGACGGGATCGCGTTCGCCGGCGTGGCGAAGTACCCGGCCAGGGTCAAGTGCGCGCTGCTCGCGTGGATGGCGTTCAAGGACGCGCTGGCAAGGACTGGAAAGGCGGATTCATGATCGAGCGGAGCGAGATCATTTATCGGCTCAGGAGAGCCGATTCGCGAGCGGAGCGAGCGAAGCGGCGGCATGACCGCAGCTCGCGGAGCGAGGTGCGGTCATGACCGAGACGACGAAGGCGTCGACCGACGACGTCGAAGAGGCGCTCAAGGACGTGGTGGACCCCGAGCTGGGCATCAACGTGGTCGACCTCGGCCTGGTGTACGGCGTGCACGTCGACGAGGAGAACGTCGCCTCGATCGACATGACGCTGACCTCGGCCGCGTGCCCGCTCACCGACGTGATCGAGGACCAGGCCCGGCAGGCGCTCACCGGCGGCCCGGGCGGCGGCATCGTGAGCGATTTCCGCATCAACTGGGTGTGGCTCCCGCCGTGGGGCCCCGACAAGATCACCGACGAGGGCCGCGACCAGCTGCGCGCGCTCGGCTTCAACGTCTGAACGGGCCGCTCACCTCGTAGGTGAGGCCGCCGCCCTCGGTGGTGCCGTCGATGCCGCGCTGCGAGGAGAAGTACAACCGGTCGCCGGCCGGGTTGAACGCCGGTCCGGTGATCTCCGAGTTGTCCTGGCCGACGAGCCGCAGGAACGGCGCGACCACCCGCTCCGGGGTGATCACGCAGAGCTCCATGTTGCCGTGGTCCTCGGCCACGTACAGGTCGCCGCCCGGTGTCCCGGTGACGTTGTCGACGCCGGTCAGCGGCGGCTCCTTGCGCCCGTCGTCGTCATAGAGCACCGTCAGCAGGTTGCGCGCGGCGTGGTAGGCCCACACCTTGTTGTCGCCCTTGGTGGTGAAGTAGCAGACGCCGGCGCGGTAGTAGCAGCCCTCGCCGCCGTTGAAGCGCAGCGCACCGGCGACCTGGTCGCGGGTGCGCTTGCCGCCGCCGGCGGGATCCGGGACCCGCACCCAGGCCAGCGTCCCGCGGCGGCGGGTCAGCGCATCGAGGCGTCCGCTGGACAGATCGCCCCAGGCGTCCGGCACGAACCGGTAGAAGCAGCCCTTCGGGTGGTCCTCGGTCAGGTAGACCACGCGACGGTCGGGGTCGGACGCGGCGGCCTCGTGGGTGAACCGGCCCATCGCCGGGCGCTGCACGGCGGCCATGCGGCCGTACGGGTCGGTCTCGTAGACGTAGCCGCGGTCGACCTCCTCGCACGACAGCCAGGTGTTCCACGGGGTCGCGCCGCCGGCGCAGTTGTGGTTGGTCTCGCCGAGGATGCGGGTGGCCCCGACGACGGCGCCGGCCGCGTCGAACCGGATCGCGCCCACGCCGCCGGCGCCGTAGTCGAGTTCGGAGTTGGAGACGTAGATCCAGCCGGCGCCGTCGGGGAAGCACGCGCCGCCGTCGGGCGCGCCGTGCCAGCGGTAGCCGCCAACCGGCGTTCCGGACCGGGCCACCACGCGACCGGTGAACCCGGCCGGCAGGCACAGGCCGTCGGCGTTCGGCGGCCCGAGGCCGCCGTACGGGCCGGGCCCGTCGACGGCGACCGCGCCCAGCGACGACTCGGGCATCGTGAAGCCGAGCGCCGTGACCCCGGCGAGGCCGGCCAGCCCGGCCACGGCACCGCTGAGGAGTACCCGGCGTTCCACTTGGAAAACTATTCCACGATCGTGCACCGACGACGGTGGAACGCAGGAGGACGAAGTGGCCGTGCGCCGACAGATACGCAGCGCGCTGCGCAGGTTCGTGCCGGGCGCGCCCGTGGTGGTCGTGACCTACGGCGGGTACGTCGCGTGCCTGCCGGAGGGTCCGGTCGCCCGGGTGCGCGGGCGGATCCTGCGCAAGACGGTGGTCGCGCTGGCCGGGCCGGTGCGGGCATGGCGGACGTTCATGGAGACGGTGGCGTGGTTCACCACGTCCGAGGCGCCGGGGGTGCCGGTCGAGGTGACGAGCGACGTCGCCACGGTGCACGTGGTCAGCGACGAGGAGGGCTATGTGGAGGCGCGGGTGCCGGTCGGTCCGCTGACCGAGCCCCGGGTGGGCATCAAGCTGGCCGCGCGCCGGGCCCCCGACACCGCCGCCGTCGCGTTCGTCGTGCCGGCCGACGACCGTCCCCTCGTGGTGAGCGACATCGACGACACGGTGCTGATCACCGGCGTCAAGGAGCGGTTGAAGATGGTGGGGCGCACGCTCGTCGGCGATCCCACCGACCGCCAGGTGGTCGACGGCATGCCCGACCTGCTGCGTGGCCTCGCCGCCGGCGCGCCGGTGTTCTACGTGTCGACCAGCCCGTGGAACCTGTACCAGCGGCTCGCCGACACGCTCGCCCACCACCACGTGCCGGCCGGCCCGCTGCTGCTCACCGACTGGGGGTTCGGCCGCAAGCAGATGCTCGTGCGTCCGGCCCTCGAGTACAAGGTCGAGACGATCACCGGCCTGCTGGCCGACTTCCCCGGCCGGGAGGCGGTGCTGGTCGGCGACAGCGGCCAGCACGACCTGGCGGCCTACCTCGCCGTGGCGGAGGCGCATCCCGGCCGGGTGCGGGCCATCCTGATCCGTGAGGTGCCCGGCCTGGTGCCGCGCGACCACGAACCCGACCATGCCCGGGCGAAGGCGGCCGGCGTGGCGTTGTGCGTCGGCGAACCGGCCGAACTGGCCGCGGTCGCCGCCGGGCACGGGCTGCTGACGTGAGGGTGGCATGCTGCTAGCCGTGCCGGAACGCCATCTGGAGCGCGTGATGTGGTCGCCGCGTGCGGGGTTCGACCCCGCCGCGTGGCCGTTCACCATTCCGGCCGTGCGCCAGCTCATCGACGAGGGTGGCTTCGACGTGCCGCCCGGCGTCACCGTGCTCGTGGGGGAGAACGGGTCGGGCAAGTCGACGATCGTCGAGGCGTTCGCGGCCGTCTATCCTAGACGCGGCGCCGAGTCGTCCAGCCGCATCTCCGTCACCGGGCCGCGCGACAGCGACGAGGACTCGCCGCTGCGCTGGCACCTGAAGGCGCAGACGCACCGGTTGGCCGCGCCCGGCGGCTTCTTCCTGCGGGCCGAGGCCATGCACGCGTATCTCAGTGAGGTCGACGCCGACCCGGCCGAGCGGCGGGCCTGGGGCGACGAGCGGATGCACCACCGCTCGCACGGCGAGTCGTTCCTGGCCGTGCTGCGGCACCGGTTCAGCGACCGCGGCGTCTACTTCCTCGACGAACCGGAGGCGGCCCTGTCGTTCCAGTCCAGCCTCGCGTTGCTGGTGATCCTCGACGCGCTGCGCAGCGAGGGGTCGCAGGCGATCGTCGCCACGCATTCGCCCCTGATCGCGGCGCTGCCCGGCGCGGCGACGTTCGAACTCGGCGACTGGGGGATGCGCCGCACCGCCTGGGCCGACCTGGACCTCGTCCAGTCCTGGCAGGGCTTCCTCGGCGCGCCCGAGCGCTGGTTGAGGCATTTGGTGGGCTCATGACGCGCTCCGCTGTGGTGATCAACCCGACGAAGGTCGTCGACGTCGCGGAGCGGCGGCGGCGCATCGTCTCCGCCCTGGCCGCCGCCGGGTGGCCGCCGCCGCTGTGGTTGGAGACCACCCGCGACGACACCGGGGGCAAGCAGACCCGCGAGGCGGTCGACGCCGGCGTCGAGGTGGTCTTCGCCTGCGGCGGCGACGGGACGGTGATGGCCTGCCTGGGTGCGCTCGTCGGCACCGAGGTGGCGCTGGCGGTGCTGCCGGCGGGCACCGGCAACCTGCTCGCGGCGAACCTCGGCCTGCCCGACGATCCGGAGGCCGGCGTCGAGGTGGCGGTGCGGCGCGGGCGGCGGAAGATCGACGTCGGCGTGGTCGGCGACCGGGCGTTCGCCGTCATGGCGGGCATGGGCTTCGACGCCGCGATGGTGGGTGGCGCACCGGAGCGGCTCAAGCGGCACCTCGGCTGGCCGGCGTACGCGGTCTCGGCGGTCAAGCACCTGCGGGCCCGCCCGATGCAGATCGAGGTGCGCCTCGACGACCGCACCCCACTGCACCGGCGGGCCCGCTCGGTGCTGGTGGCCAACGTGGGCCGCCTGCAGGGCGGGATCCGGCTGCTCATCGACGCCGAACCGGACGACGGCCTGCTCGACATTGCCCTGCTGACGCCGCGCAAGCTCCGCCACTGGGCGGTGCTGGCGGCCGCGGTGCTGCTGCGGCGCGACCGCACCCCGCGGATGGAGGTGTTCCGGGCCCGCCGGGTCGAGGTGATCAGCGACCGGCCGCAGCCGCGGCAGCTCGACGGCGACGTCATCGAGCCGGCCGACACGCTGTCCGTGCGGGTGATCCACGAGGCGCTGTGGCTGTGTGTCCCGCAGCCGGCCGACGCGCCGGACCTGGCCGAGGGCTCACCGTAGGTTTCCGCGAGATCGATCTTGGAGTCCGCTGGTAGCTCTGGCTACCAGCGGACTCCAAGATCTCGCCACCGCCGCACCCCCACGGCTAGAGGTGCTTCGTGGCCTCGCGCACGGAGAGAGCGGACAGGTGCGGGGTGCCCGCGACGAACTCGCGCACGGCGTCCGGGTCGGTACGGGCGTACTGGCGCAGCGCCCAGCCGATCGCCTTGCGGATGAAGAAGTCCTTGTGCTCCGCGAGCGCGGTGCAGTAGCCGAAAAGCCGCTCGGTGTCCGTCTTCTCCTTGAAATGCAGCTGGTGCAGGATCGCGGTGCGGGCCAGCCACATGTTGTCGTCGGCGGCCCATTTGTCCATTGTGGACACAGCGGTCTGGTGGCGCGCGACGATGCCGCCGGTGACCCGGGTGGCCAGCGGATCGACGGTGTCCCACCAGGAGCGGGTGGTCACCAGGGTCTCGACGGTGGCGAGGAATCCCGGGCCGGGCTGCGTGGCGTGGCGCACCAGCCAGTCGACGGCGAAGTACTGGTACTCGCGGGCCGGCTGCGCCCAGCACGCCAGCGCCACCGCGCGCAGGTCCGCCTCCACCGGCGCCGGCAGGCCGCGCAGCACCTGCTTGGCGAGTTCCCGCCGCCGGGCCGACTTGATGCCGAGGAACGGGAACGCGTCGCGCATGTAGGCGCGCATGGGGCCGGCCTCGTCGGGGTCGGCGGCGGCTCCGTAGACGAGCGTCAGCCGATCGAGGACCGTCCGGGAGAGCGGGGTGTCCGTCGCCACCATGAGGCTCAGAGTACGGTCGGGCCGTGAGCGAGCGGGGCGGTCACGTCGGAGGCGTCCCCTCGCGGAGCGAGGGGACGCCGTGGTTGCGCGGCCGGTAGCGGGTGGCGGACGTGGCGGCCCGCATCCTCGCCGGGGAGGCGCTGGACGCGCTGGTGACCGGCGGCGACCGCGGCTCCCGCGATCTTGGACTTCCGCCGGCGCCGGGGCACCGACAGGAGTCCAAGATCGCGGAGGGGTGGAGCGGGTCAGACGCCGTTGCCGAACGTGTCGCACTGGTTCTTCGGGTCACCGGACTGGTAGCCGCGCAGGAACCACTGCTTGCGCTGGGCGGACGTGCCGTGGGTGAACTTGTCCGGGTTCACCTGCATTCCGGACTTCTGCTGGATCGTGTCGTCGCCGATCGCCTCCGCCGTCTCGACGGCCTGCTGGATGTCGGCGTCGGTGATCGATTTGAACAGCGGTTGGCCGCCCGCGTCGGTTGTCGTGGTGGCGAACTTCGCCCAGACGCCGGCGTAGCAGTCGGCCTGCAGTTCCAGCATCACCGAGTACCGGTTCGCGTTGCCCGGGTCGCGCTGCTGAGCCCGGTTCACCTGGTCGGCCGTGCCGACGAGGTTCTGCACGTGGTGGCCGTACTCGTGGGCGATCACGTACGGGGCCGCGAACTCGCCGCTGGCGCCGAAGCGCTGCGACAACTCGTTGTAGAACGTGAGGTCGATGTAGACCTTGCGGTCCGGCGGGCAGTAGAACGGGCCGACGCCGGAGTCGGCCGCGCCGCACCCGGTCTGCACCTGGCCGCTGAAGAAGTCGGTGGGCGCCTGCTGGTACTGGGTGCCGAACGTCTGCGGCAGCGCCGTGCGCCAGTACGCCTGTACCGAGTTCACGTACAGCAGGTTGCGGCAGTCGACCTCCTGGAAGCGGTTCGGGTTGCTGGCCGCACACTTCTGGTCGAGGTTGTTGTTGTCGGGCGTCTGGTTCCCGCCGCCGCCGCCGAGCAGGTTGGCGCCGCCGAAGATCGCGCCGCCGACGAGCACCACGATCGTCAGGATCAGCCCGATCCATCCGCCACCGCCGCTGGGCAGCGGGATCGGAATGCCGCCGCCACCACCCCGGCCGAACCCGCCGCCGCCCCCGGTCGATCCGCGGAGGTCCTCGACCTGGCTGGTATCGAGATTTGCGTTCTCGTTGAGCTCCATCGAAGGCACCTCGCTGGCTCTGTTCGTGACTGAGGTTCGATACCCGGTGATCTTGACAACTAATCGCGTGGTCCGGCACCGGGCATCCGGGTACCATGGTCCACGTGCTCGCACGCTGTGCTTGAACGGCCCGACGCACCGGCCCTCATTCTGACGGCCGGTGCTTCTGTGTGCCCTCCCGGGCCGCTTGACCGCGGGCTCCGCTCCGCTTCACCCGCTGGCGGCCCGATGTGTCCCGAGCCCAACGCTGAACACGGAAGCGAGCCGTCCCCATGATCTCCGCCACCGGCATCGAACTGCGCGCCGGCGCGCGCATCCTGCTCTCCGACATCAACCTGCGGGTCCAGCCCGGCGACCGCATCGGCCTGGTCGGCCGCAACGGCGCCGGCAAGACCACGACGCTGAAGGTCATGGCCGGCGAGGGCCAGCCGTTCGCCGGCCAGGTCGAGCGGCGCGGCTCCGTCGGCTACCTGCCGCAGGACCCCCGCACGGGTGACCTGCACGTCACCGCCCGCGACCGGGTGCTCTCCGCCCGCGGGCTGGACAGCCTGCTCACCGAGATGGCCAAGCTCGAGGTCGAGCTCCAGAACGGCGGCGACGATCGGCTGATCCGCCGCTACGGCGCCGTCGAGGAGCGTTTCGCCGCGCTGGGCGGCTACGCGGCCGAGGCCGAGTCCGCCCGGATCTGCGCGAACCTGGGCCTGCCCGACCGGGTGCTCGCCCAGCGCCTGGGCACGCTGTCCGGCGGCCAGCGGCGTCGCATCGAACTGGCCCGCATCCTGTTCGCCGACGCGGCCGAGACCGGCGGCGGCACGCTGCTGCTGGACGAGCCCACCAACCACCTCGACGCCGACTCCATCGGCTGGCTGCGCGGGTTCCTCGCCGGCCACAAGGGCGGTTTCGTGGTCATCAGCCACGACGCCGGGCTGCTGGAGGCCGTCGTCAACAAGGTCTGGTACCTCGACGCCAACCGGGCCACCGTCGACGTCTACAACGTCGGCTGGCGCACCTACCTGGAGCAGCGCGAGGCCGACGAGCGGCGGCGCCGCCGCGAGCGGGCCAACGCCGAGCGCAAGGCGGGCGCGCTGATGGCCCAGGCCGACAAGATGCGGGCGAAGGCCACCAAGGCGGTCGCCGCGCAGAACATGGCCCGGCGCGCCGAGCGCCTGCTCAGTGGCCTGGAGGAGGAGCGCACCAGGGACAAGGTGGCCAAGGTGCGCTTCCCGGCGCCGGCGCCGTGCGGGAAGACCCCGCTCACGGCGAAGGAGCTCAGCAAGTCGTACGGGTCGCTGGAGATCTTCTGCGACGTCGATGTCGCCGTCGACAGGGGGTCGCGGGTCGCCGTGCTGGGTCTCAACGGCGCCGGCAAGACGACGCTGCTGCGCGTCCTGGCGGGCCTGCTGCCGCCCGACACCGGCGAGGTGGTGCCCGGGCACGGGCTGCGGCTGGGCTACTACGCCCAGGAGCACGAAACGCTCGACGTCGATCGCACGGTGCTCGAACACATGCGCTCGGCGGCGCCCGAGCAGACCGACGGCGAGCTGCGGCGCATCCTCGGGGCGTTCCTCTTCTCGGGCGACGACGTCAGCAAGCCGGCGGGCGTGCTCTCCGGCGGCGAGAAGACCCGGCTCGCGCTGGCGACGCTGGTCTGCTCCGGAGCGAACGTGCTGCTGCTGGACGAGCCGACGAACAACCTCGATCCGATCAGCCGCGAGCAGGTGCTCGACGCGATCGCCCGCTACCCGGGCGCCATCGTGCTCGTGACGCACGACCCGGGGGCGGTGGCGGCGCTGAAGCCGGACCGGGCGATCCTGCTCCCGGACGGTGTGGAGGACGCCTGGAGCGACGATCTGCTCGAATTGGTGGAACTCGCCTGATGCGGCACCGCGCGGCTGTCCTCTGTGGACGGCCGCGCGGAGTTCCTGATCGCGCACGGTCCGCGATAAAAGACAATTCGTACATTGGCCGGATGTATCCGCCGCAGATGACGGGTTGAAGACCATCGGTGGTAACGGTATCGGCTAGGTGACAATGCACTGCGTGTCGGTTGGCGCTCGGTCGATATCTAGCGCATGATCCAACTAGGCGGTCTAATAGTTGTTGACCGCACCACCACCGCCAGACTGGGACGTGAGGGATCAGCATGGCAGCCACCGCCACCACCAGCACGGAGAAGGGTCGCCGCATCGTCGGAGCGGAACGGCAGACGCTCGCGAAAGACCTCGTGAAGAGGTACCAGGGCGGGGAGAGCATCCGCTCGCTCGCCGCATCGACCGGCCGCTCGTACGGCTTCGTCCACCGGGTGTTGACCGAGTCCGGCGTGCAGTTGCGGCAGCGGGGCGGGGCGCGGCGGCGCAAGAAGGCGTGAACACCCCGACGGACGACCCGGGAGTTCGTCTGCATCGCGACGGGCCGGTGGCAACGATCTCGTTGTGCCGGCCCGCGGTGCTGAACGCGCAGACCCCCGCGATGTGGGGCGAGCTCCGGAAGATCGGTGCCGAGTTGCCCGGCGACGTGCGGGTGGTCGTCGTGAAGGGCGAGGGTCGGGCATTCTCGGCGGGTATCGATCTGACGATCGCCCAGGGCGGCGAGTTCGCGTCGCTTGCCGCGTCGCCCGACGCCGCCGCCCTGGCGCGCATCGAGTCCTATCAGGAGGCGTTCTCCTGGTTGCACCGGCCCGACATCGTCTCGATCGCGGCTGTTCACGGCCACGCCATCGGCGCGGGGTTCCAGCTCGCGCTGTCGTGTGATCTGCGTGTTGTCGCGGATGATGCGAAGTTCTGCATGGCCGAGGTGTCGCTCGGGCTCGTCCCTGACCTGGGCGGCATCAAGCCGCTGTACGAGCTCGTCGGGCGCGCGCGGGCGATGGAACTGTGCGTCACCGGGCGGCGGATCGACGCGGCGGAGGCCGACCGGATCGGGATGGTGAACCTCGTCGTTCCGGCCGCCGATCTCGACGGCGCCGTCGCCGACCTGACCGCCGCGATCCTGGCCGGTGCCCGCGACGCCGTCGTGGAGACGAAGGCGCTGGTCGCCGGCGCGGGGTCGCGCGACCTGGCGGCTCAGCTGCGGGCCGAACGGGAGGCCCAGCTGCGCCGGATCCGCGATCTCGCCGGTGCAGGGGAGTAGGCCGCGTTCGCAAAACGCGGCCCCGGAACAGATCCCCACCCGCGGTGGTTGACACAATCTGTCGCACCCACCAGGTAGGACCTGTTCCATGAGCAAGCGAAGCGAGCGAATCGTCAACTCAGCGCCGTGCGAATGCATCGCCGCGCGGAGCGGGGCGATTGCATGAGCCATTACTCCGGCTGGATGATGCTCGGCTCGCTGCGCCGCGAGGGGGAGCTGGCCGGCAAGAAGGTCGGTTTCGCCACGGCGCGGCGGGTGGCCGCGTTCGCGCGGCCGTACCGCGCCCAGATCGTCGTGTTCCTCGTCACCGTGGTCGTGAGCGCCGCGATCGGGGTGGCGAACCCCGTTCTCGCCGGCGACGTCGTCAACGCCATCACCAAGGGCGGCGCCGACGCCGGCGGCACGGTGGTGCGCATCGCGCTGCTGATCGCCGCCCTCGCGATCGCCGACTCGCTGCTGTCGCTCGTGCAGCGCTGGTACTCGGCGCGCATCGGCGAGGGCATCATCTTCGACCTGCGCACCCGCGTGTACGACCACGTGCAGCGGATGCCGCTGCAGTTCTTCACCCGCACCCAGACCGGCGCCCTCGTGAGCCGCCTGAACAACGACGTGATGGGCGCGCAGCGCGCGTTCACCTCGACGCTGTCCGGTGTCGTGAGCAACGTGATCCAGTTGGTGCTCACCGCGGTCGTGATGTTCACGCTGTCGTGGCAGATCACCGCGCTGTCGCTGGTGCTGCTGCCGGTGTTCATCCTGCCCGCGCGCCGGGTCGGCCGGCGCCTCGCCGAGATCACCCGCGAGTCGTACGGGCTCGACGCGAAGATGAACGCGACGATGACCGAGCGGTTCGGCGTCGCCGGCGCGCTGCTGGTGAAGCTCTTCGCCCGGCCGGAGACCGAGGCGCAGCGGTTCAGCGACAGGGCCGACCGGGTGCGCGACATCGGCGTCCAGTCGGCGATGTACTCGCGCACGTTCTTCGTGGCGATGCTGCTGGTGGCCTCGCTGGCGCAGGCGCTCACCTACGGTCTGGGCGGCTGGCTCGCCGTGCAGGGGTCGATCAGCGCAGGCACCGTCGTCACGCTGGCGCTGCTGCTCACCCGGCTCTACGGCCCGCTGACCGCGCTGTCGAACGTCCGGGTCGACGTGATGAGTGCGCTCGTCTCGTTCGAGCGGGTCTTCGAGGTGCTCGACCTCGCCCCGTCGATCGCCGAGTCGCCGGCCGCCGTGGCCGTCGCGAAGGGTGCGGGCACCATCGAGTTCCGCGACGTGCGGTTCCGCTATCCCAGCGCGGCCGAGGTGTCGCTGGCCTCCCTCGAAGACGTCGCGGTGCTCGATCGCACGGTCACCGACGAGGTGCTGCGCGGCGTGTCGTTCACCGTCCACTCGGGACAGGTGGTGGCGCTGGTCGGCCCGTCCGGCGCGGGCAAGTCGACCACGGCGATGCTGCTGCCGCGCATCTACGACGTCAGCGGCGGCGCCGTGCTGGTCGGCGGCGTCGACGTGCGGGAGGCCACCCTGCAGAGCCTGCGCGACTCGATCGGCGTGGTCTCGCAGGAGTCCCACCTGTTCCACGAGACGATCGCGGAGAACCTGCGCTACGCCAGGCCCGAGGCGTCCGACGAGGAGATCTGGACGGCGCTGGAACGCGCCCAGATCGCCGACCTCATCCGCGCCCTGCCCGACGGTCTGGACACCGTGGTCGGTGAGCGCGGGTACCGCTTCTCGGGTGGCGAGAAGCAGCGCATCGCGATCGCCCGGCTGCTGCTCAAGGCGCCGTCGATCGTGATCATGGACGAGGCGACGGCCCATCTCGACTCGGAGTCGGAGGCGGCGGTGCAGCGGGCCCTCGGCGAGGCGCTGGCCGGCCGCACGGCGCTGGTGATCGCCCACCGGCTGTCGACCGTGCGCGACGCCGACCTGATCCTCGTGCTCGACGACGGCCGCATCGTCGAGCGGGGCACCCATGATCAACTCGTCACCGCGGGCGGCCTCTACGCGGAGCTGTACCGAACCCAGTTCGCGGTCGCCGACTCGCCCCGCCCGTTCACGGTGCCGGACACGGAGCCGGTCATCCTCTCCACCGGGTCAGAGGGTACGCAGGGCCCCGCCGTCGACGGGTAGCGCGATCCCGGTGAGGTAGCTCGCAGCCGGCGAGAGCGCGAACGCGGCCACCCGGCCGAACTCGGCCGGGTCACCGAGGCGCCGCAGCGGGATGGTGGCCGCCGCCTGCGCCTTCGCCTTCTCCGGGTCGGGCGCCGCCGCGAACAGTTCCACGCTGCGGTCGGTGGAGATCCGGCCCGGCAACAGGCTGAGCACCCGGATGCCGCGGGGGCCCAGGTGGTCGGCGAGATCCTTGGTCACCATCGCGAGGCCCGGCCGCAACCCGTTGGAGATGGCCAGGTTGGGCACCGGTGAGCGGGCCGACGACGAGAGCACGAGCGCGATCGCGCCGCCCTCGCCGAGCGACCCGGCGATCGTGCGGGCGGCCCGCACCGCACCCAGGAACACGCTCTCGAACGCGGCGCGCCACTGGTCGTCGGTCATGCTCATCGGTCCGCCGGCCGGCGGGCCGCCCACCGACAGCAGCGCACCGTCGAGCCGGCCGAACCGCCGCATCGCCTGCTCCACGAGCGCGTCGGGCGTCGCCGGATCGGCGAGATCGGCCGCGATCCCGGCCGCGTTCGGGCCGAGGCCGGCCACCGCCTTGTCCACAGTGGACTGCTCCCGGGCGGAGAGGACGACGCGTGCCCCGTCGGCGATCAGGCACTGTGCGGTGGCGAGGCCCAGCCCGCGGCTGGCCCCGGTGAGGACGTAGACGCGGTCGGCGAGTCCGAGGTCCATACCCCGGACGCTACTCCGATCTTGGGGACCGGCCACCGGCAGGGCGTTGGTTGTCCATGATCTCGGCGAGGGCCTGCGCGATGTCGGCCGCGTAGTGCTGCGCGGCGAGCGCGCTCGCGGCGGCGGCCTGCAACCGCGACCCGCGGCGGGCCGCCCGCCGGGCGCCGCCCAGCTCGCGCCGCAGGCTGTGCAACAGCGCCAGATGCGCGTCGAGCCGGTTCAGGAGGTAGACGTGCGGGCCGAGGTCCGGATCCGGCAACCGGTGGTCGAGCCGGCCGCCGCGGGGCCGCCGGGCGCGGGTCAGGACAGTCATGGCGGGCCGGCTCCGTGGTAGGCGGGTGCGTCGCGCACAGCCTAACGGCGCGGAAGCGAGCACGTTTCCGGTTTCGCTCGAGCCGGCCGCCGCTCCGCCGTTCAGCCACCGGCCGCCGCTCAGCCGTTCAGCCACCGGCCGCTGCTCAGCCGTTCAGCCAGTCGCGCACCTTCGCGGTCCTGGCCCGGCGGCTGGCCCGGGGGAGCTCCGCTCGGGCCACCGCGGCCGCCCACTGCTGCCGGCCGAGGAGCAGGCCGTAGGTGAACGCGTTCTCGCCGTCGGCGTAGGCGCGCATGCCGTGCTCGCGCAGCCGCGCCGCGGTGATCACGGCATCCTGGTGGGCGCCGAGGACGTCCTGCAGCGCGGTCAGCCGCTTGCGCAGCCGGGTGGCGGGCTTCCCGGCGACCGGACGAAGCACCTCGACGGCGTACCGGGCGCGCTTGTACGCCTTGCGGGCCTCGTGTCGCGCGGCGTCGGTGGAGGCGCCGTCGAGGCGCCCGTCGGCGCGACGCAGCCCCTTGCGTGCGGCTCGGCGCAGCCTGCCCTTGCCCACCCGTCGGGTCGGACCCGACCCGACGAGTTCGTCGAGGGACCGGAGCAGGGCCGCATACCGGGGCGAGTCCAGGGCGGCGATCAGCCGCTCGCGGCCCCGGGCCGTCTCCCGGGCCGCCCGCTGCGCCAGCCGGGCCGCGACCGGGCCGACCACCAACTCCGGCGGCTGGGCGGCCACCGCCGTGGCGAGCCGCTCGCCCATCACGTCGCCGTCGCGCACGTCGCCGAGGGCCGCCGCCAGCCACTTCAGCTCGTCGCGCAGCGGCTGCCAGGGGCGCAGGTCGGCGCGGAAGGAGCGCAGGGCCGAGCGCAGCCGCCGGGTGGCGACCCGCATGTCGTGCACCGCTTCCGCGTCGCCGTACCGCACACCGCCCTCGGTGGCGCGCACGGCGTCGCGTTGCTCGCTGAGGTACGCGGTCAGCGCGCGCCCCCCGGCAGCCTGTTCCACTGGTGCGCGCGCCGGCCCGGTACCGGGCCGGCGCGCGGTGGTCACTGCTGTCATTCCAGTCGCGTACCCTCCCCCGGAGGGCGAGTAACTACGACGGCAGGGTGCCGGTGTAGCCGACGATCCAGGACCGGATCGACGGCAGATCGCCGTAGATCGACGGGCCGGTGGCGCACCTCGCGTCGCCGTTGCCGGACCGGCTGGTGGCGCCGACGAGCAGCCAGCGGTTGCCGGAGCGCAGCACCTGCGGGCCGCCGGAGTCGCCGTAGCAGGCGCCGGAGTTGCCGCCCGGGTTGTTCGTGCAGATCTCGACGGAGCCGACGATCCCGCCGCCGCGGCAGAGGCTGTCCGTCACCACCGAGGTGTCCAGTTCGTTCGCGACCGTCGGCGTGCTGCACGCGCCGCGGACCGGGCAGGTCTGGCCCCAGCCGATGATCCGGGTGGCGGTGCCGACGGCCGGCGACGAGGTGGGGATCGGGGCCGGTGCCTGACTGACGCTCGTGGCCAGCCGCATCAGCTTGACATCGGCGGTGGGGTGGGTGACCGAGCCGTTGACCCGGACCACGGTGCTGGCGGGGTCGAGCGGATGCTCGATCAGCGCGGCGCGTGCGGCCGGCCGTGCGGCAGGGGCGACCGCATCCTCGAGGTCCAGGATCACGGCGTCGGCTCGGCCGGCGGCCTTGCCATACCGCTCGGGTCGGTCAGCCGGGCAGAACAGCAGCGCCGGCCCGAGATCGAAGGTC
>Ga0207674_10005263_pt1 | contig 15398 bp, 16 predicted proteins | sample KBSCornC72_FD_184303 | JGI IMG/M metagenome (GOLD analysis project Ga0207674, IMG submission 184303) | Corn rhizosphere microbial communities from Kellogg Biological Station, Michigan, USA - KBS Corn C7-2 (SPAdes) (version 2) | ecosystem: Host-associated > Plants > Roots > Rhizosphere > Soil ... | reverse complement strand
GGGGTGGCGTCCGACGTCGTCCGAGCAAGTCGTCGGCGACGAGCCCCGTCCAGCAGTCGGGCGATCAGCAGAGCGGCGATAGCGGCCGCTGAGTCGCTGAGACGAGTCGACGTCGAACCGGCCGCGGGGGCAATGCGACGAGGCCCGGTCACCGACAGGTGGCCGGGCTCTTGTCGTTTCGAAATGGACGAGCAGGCGACGCGCAGCGCTCGGTCGAAAGGCGTTCGAAATGCGACGAGCACGCAGGGGCTGGCCGGCGTGCTCGTGGGCTGGACTGCTGACTTATGACGCGGTCGTGGCGTGCGCGTCGATCGCGCTCACGCGTGGAGCGCGTGCGCGTCGTCGTTCGCTGCGTCGCCGAGCCGCAAGTCGGGCGAGCTCGCGCGACGCTCACGTGCGCGGAGATCGCGCATCGCTGCGAGGATGCGGCCGCGGAATGCATCGTCGACGAGGTCAACCGCCTCCGCGCGACCCTCGGCGGCCGGGGAATTCAGGTCGAATGCGAAGATGGTGGCTGCATTGCTCATGACGATGGCGCTCGAATGCACGCGCAATGCCGGAGTCGGAGGGTGTCGTGCGTGTCGTGCGGCGAGGCAGGTATGCGACGTGCTTGAGCAGGCGCGATGTCTACGGCGACTCGATCTTCCGTCCTCACGACGCTCCTCTCGATCCTGCTGTTGACCGTCTGGGCGGCGCTCGCGGTCGGGGTCGTACTCACTGTCGTCTTTCCGGAGCGATCGCTTGCGATGAGCGCCGGAAACATGAGCGGCGCGACGGCAACGAGGTAGGCCGCGAAAAACCGCGACTCCATCGACGCGCCGGTTACGCGGCCGATCAGCGCGAGGACTTCGTCGACGACGAAGAATTGCCCTTGCGTGCGGATGAGCGGTGCGTCGCGCGGGAAGGCCGCAGGGTTCTCCGCAAGCATGACTGCGGGCACGTAAGCAGCCCCGTCCGAGACGCCGTATCGATACCCGGCGCCATTAGCGGTCGCCAGTATCAGGAAGGCGAGGAAGCCTGCGACAACTGCTGCGGAGAGTCTCAAAAATTCGGCGCTTCGTCGGCGCTCGGACCGTACATGGCGGGCACCGGCACATCGTTCAGCCGCAGGTACACGCCAAGCTGCGCGCGATGGTGGATCAGATGATTCACGACGAAGCCGCGCCAGACGGCCAGTCTAGGCATCGTGAACAACTTCTGACCATTCGTCTTGAGCGACCACACGACCATCATCTCCGCGTCGGTCTTGTCGGCCAATGCCGCGCGCGTATCGGCAACGTTCTTATCGAAGCGGGCGAGCAGATCGGCACGCGAGGATGCAGGCGTGTTCAGGTTCTGTCCGCCAAGGTCGAGTTCAGGCTGGTTCAACGTGGGGACGCCCCAGCTGGGAATCGTGGCGACGTGTGTCGACAGTTCGACGAGCGACATCGATTTCGGATGCGGTTTCCACGCGAACCTGTCCTCCGGCACCCGTTCGAGGACCCGGCGCGTCACTCCCATCTCGTGATCGAACTCTGGGAGCAACGCGTCGACGAGAGCCACGATCAGTTGGTTCCCTTGCCGAAATTCACCTTGGGCACTTGTTCGGCCGCCGTCGGAGCGTTGAAGAGCGGGTACTCCTTGAAACCGAAGAGGCCTGCGGTGACGTTCGCAGGGAACTGACGCCGCGCAGTGTTGTACTCCTGCACGCGTTCGTTGTAACGCATCCGCTCCACGGCGATTCGGTTCTCAGTCCCTGACAGTTCGTCCATCAGCCGATTGAACGTCTCGCTCGATCGCAGCTGAGGATAGTTTTCGACGACCACCAGCAGGCGAGCGAGGGCGGCGCTCTGTTGATTGGCGGCCTGAATCGTTTCTTCCGGCGTTCGAGCACCCGCGAGGCGCGCGCGCGAATCCGCAATCTGGCCGAAGACGTCCTTCTCCTGCTGAGCGATCCCCTTCGTCGTCTCGACGAGGTTTGGGATCAGGTCGTTTCGACGCTGAAGCTGATTCTCGACCTGGGCCCACTGCGTCTTGATCGCTTCTTCCTGGCCGACAAACCGGTTGTACGAGCACCCGGAGGACATCGTCGCCGCGGTGAGCAGCAGCGCCAGCACGACGGTTGATCGCACGTGTCGAGTCATGCGAACAGATTACCACCCCGCGCCGCCACCACCGCCTCCGCTGCGTCCGCCGCCAAACCCACCGAAGCCGCCACCAAAGCCGCCGCCTCCGCCGCGGAAGCCACCGTAGCCTCCTCCGAACGGTCCGACGCCGCTGTTCCAACCGCTCCATCCACCCGTACCCCAGCCGCCGAACCGTCGGCGCCTCCTCGTGCGACCGATGACACTCAAGAGAATGAAGAGCATCAGCAACGCGAAAATGACGTTGCCGCCGGAACCGACGTCAGGCGCCGTGTCGCGCTCCGGTCGTACACCCTGGAGAACGACGTTTCGCCCCTGCGCAATCCGAGCGACGATGCGCGACACGCCCGCCAGAAGCCCCGGCCCATACGCGCCCTGGCGAAACTGGGGCGCCATGTACTGACGACTCGTTTCGCCAGCGAATCCATCGGTGATGAACTGCTCGAGGTCGTACCCGACTTCAACCCAGACCTGGCGATCGTTGACCGCCAGGAGAATCAGGAGGCCGTTGTCACGTCCGCGCTGGCCGATGCCGCGGCCGTGGTTCTCGAACATCTTCACGGCGTATTCGCGAATGTCGCCGTACGGCTTGAAGGTGGGTACCGTGGCAACGACCACCACGTCGCCGCTGGCCTGTTGCAGCGAACGGATGAACGCCTCCATGGTTTGCGCGCTCTGCGGATCGATGACGTGCGCGAAGTCGTTGACAGGCTGCGTCAGCTCTGGCGGGAGTTCCTGTGCGCTGGCGACGGCCGCCAGCAGCAAAACCACGAGAGCGGCGAATGTCGTGACCTGCGCGATCTTCGTGGTCAACGCCATGTATCCACGTAGCGCGCCAGCTGTTCGACCGCCGCGAGATACTCGGGGAAGAGCCGCGCAGCGTCTACCGCTTTGACTCCCGTCGGCCTCTCCAGCGTCAGGATGCTCGTCACAAGGGTGTCGGCCAGCTGCGCGGCGCGCGCCCCTTCGCGCGTCGCGGCCGCCCAGTCCTTTTCGACCGAACCGTTCAGACGAGCGATATTGCGCAGCAACGCGCCGAATGCGGGGGCAGACGCGGTCACGATATCGGCGACGGCGCGCGGCGTGCCGGCAGCTCCGATGTAGGCCTCGCGAAGATGCACCAGGTGGCTCTTGATCTGCGCTTCGCACGCGCGGCGCAAGTCCGCGCGCTCGATCGAAATGCCGTCGAAGGGGTTGGCGCCGAACAGCACCTGATGCGCGCGAAGAATTTCACCGTATTCGAGAGGAAATGCATCGAACGACCGGCGGAATTCGTCTTCGGGGAGCAGCAGCGGCGTCGCAATCTGATGACGGGTCCACTCGTGCGCCCGGGCCGCCGACGCTTCCAGGTCGGCGATTGTCAGGTTTGCGACCAGCGCCAGGCACGACAACGGCTCGGCAACGTCGGCACCTCCGTTCTCTACCTGCGGACCGTACGCCACCACTGATCGGAGCCGCTGGCCGAAGATTGCATGCAGCGCGTTGACGATGCGATCGGCTGCTGGAGACAAGTGCGGCGACATGCTTTGGATTCTATGGCGGTTGTCCTGTTTCAGGTATGCTCCGCGCACGGATGGTCATCGTCGATTCACAGGTTCACATCTGGGCAGCTGATCGGCCGGATCGGCCCTGGCCGCCTGGACGCGCAGGGCAGGCGCAGAAGCCGTACCCGGTCACGAAGGAAATGGTACTGACGGCGATGGACGAAGCGGGTGTCGATCGCGCGGTCCTCATTCCGCCATCGTGGGAAGGGGATCACAACGATCTGGTTCTGGAAGCGGCGCGGGCACATCCCGATCGCTTCGCGGCCATGGGTCGCCTCGCCGTTGAGCGCCCCGAAAGCCGCGCGGTTGTTCCCGGCTGGAAAAATCAACCGGGAATGCTCGGCATCCGCCTCACGTTTCATATTCCCGAACATCGGAAGATGCTGTTTGAAGGAACGGCGGACTGGTTGTGGCCGATCGCGGAGCGTTGCGGCATCCCGGTCATGGTGTACGCACCGACCTCGGTCAGGAAGATCGAAGAGATTGCCGCGCGACATCCGGGGCTGCGGCTCGTCATCGATCACCTGGCGCTCGGCGTCCACGCGCGTGGGCACCTGGCGTTCGTCGAGCTCGCGGATGTGTGCCGCCTGGCGCGCTATCCGAGCGTCGCGGTAAAAGCATCCGCGCTGCCTTGCCATTCGACGATGCCGTATCCGTTTCCGGATCTGCACCCGCACATTCGTCGTGTCTACGATGCGTTTGGTCCCAAGCGTATGTTCTGGGGTACGGACTGGACGCGCCTGCCGTGTCCGTGGCGACAAGCGGTGACGCTCTTCACCGAGCAACTCGACTGGCTGTCCGCCGAGGACAAGGACTGGATCATGGGTCGTGCGCTGTGTCACTGGATCGGCTGGAAGTTGCCCTGATTCCTCGCTGACGCACCCGACGGCCCCGTGCTCTTGCACGTCAACGCTTGACACGCCGGCCGGCTTGGTGTTATTTATCTCGCACGTGCTACAAAAATAACATCATGGTCAAAACGCTCCATGCCGTCCTGAGCCGCCGCGAGCGGCAGATCATCGACATCCTCTATCGGCGCGGCCGCGCGACCGCCGCCGAGGTGATGGAGGACCTTCCCGGCGACTCGAGCTACTCGACGGTGCGCACGCAGCTCCGAGTGCTCGAAGAGAAAGGGCACGTCCGGCACGAGCAGGACGGCCAGCGCTATGTCTACAGCCCCGCGGTGCCGAGAGGCACCGTTCGGCGCTCAGCGTTGAAACATCTCGTCGAGACCTTCTACGAAGGATCGGTGGAGCAAGCCGTGGCGGCGCTCCTCGGTGGCGAAGGGTCGCGGCTCACCGACCAACAGCTCGATCGCATCGAAGACCTGATCAAGCGAGCCAGGAAGGACGGCGCGTGATGCTGCTGATGGCGCTGATCGTGAAGACGTCGCTGATTCTCACGCTCGGCATCGTCGCCGCGTGTGCGCTACGCCGGCGGTCGGCGGCGGTGCGGCACTGGATCCTGGCGTCCACGGTCTTCTGCGCTGCTGCGGCTCCGGTAGTCGGACTTCTCACACCGTCGTGGAGCCTGCCTTCGTCCTCCGCTGCCGCGTCCGGACGCGGCACGGTCGTGGACGTCTCCATCAGTGCAGTGACTGACCCGGGCGCCCGCGTCGCGACCGCAACCGTGCCGGCAGCCGGATCATCGTTCGCAGTCCGCGAATTCATTCGCGCCGCTGTCGTGCCGGTCTGGTGTTTCGGCATCCTGCTCAACCTGTTGCTGCTGCTGATTGGGATGTTTCGATTGACGCGTCTGCGGTCATCGCACGCGCGCGTCTCCCCGTCGATCATCGACTCGCTGAACCACGTGTCCGCAGTCTTCGGCCTCCGGCGAAAGGTGATGATGGTTCGCAGCACTCGCCGTGCCGTCATCGTCACCTGGGGCTTCGTGAAACCGAAGGTCGTGCTGCCCGCCGATGTCGACGAGTGGCCGCGGGAGCGGGTCGATGTCGTCCTGGCACACGAGGTCGCGCACATCACACGTGGCGATTGGTTCGTGCAGACTGCAGCGGAGCTGTGCAAGGCCATCTACTGGTTCAACCCGCTGTTCTGGATTGCCTGCGCGCGTCTGCGTTACGAGAGCGAGCGGGCGTGCGACGACGCGGTGATGAACATCGGTGTGAAGAGTCACGTGTACGCGACCGAGCTGCTGGAGCTGGCCCGCAGTTTCGGGCGGCATCGGCAAGCCTGGCTTCCAGCCCCGGCAATGGCGGCCCGCGCCTCCAACCTTGAAAGGAGAGTCCGTGCGATGTTGAACACCGGTCTCGATCGAGGTCCCATCACGCGAGTAGGCCGGTGCGCATCAGCCCTCGCGCTTGTCGCTCTCACACTGCCAATCGCGACCTTCGCCCAGGGCGGGTTCGTGACGTTCTCCGGGACCGTCGTCGATCCGCAGGATCGTGTGCTTCCCGCGACGACGATCACGATTGCCGATGCACGTCGCGACGTGAGGCACGAGACGAAAACGGACCGCAACGGACGATTCGAGCTGGTCGGTCTGCCTCCCGGCGACTACACCCTGGAGGCGAAGCTGCTCGGCTTCCGGAGTCTGTCTGAGCCCTTGACCCTCAACGGCCAGTCACTGGATCGAACGTTGAAGATGCAGGTGAGCGAACTGCAGGAAGCGGTCACTGTCACCAGCAATGACGGCGCGGTGACGAGCAGCCGTCAGAGCGGCAACGCGGTGAAGAAGCGACCGAATCCACCGTGCGCTCCAGGCGCGACCAACGCTGTCGGGGGAAACATTCGACCACCGCATAAGGTGAAGGATGTGCGCCCGGGCTATCCAGGCGTCAGCGGCGACGTGCAGCTGGTCGCCACGATTGGCACTGACGGTTCCGTCACCGACGTGCAGGTCGTGAAGGCTGATCGGCCGGAGCTCGAACCCGCGGCGATCGACGCGGTGCGTCAATGGGAATTTGATTCCACGCTGCTGAACTGCGTTCCGATCGAAGTGCAGATGAACGTCAACATCGCATTCCGTCGAGCCAGTAACTAGCAAATCCCAAATTCCAAATCCCAACCCCCAAATCCCAAGCGGCGTCATGTTGAGATGTGAAGTTTTGGGATTTGGAACTTGGGATTTGGGATTTGGGATTTACTAAAATGAACCCCAATGCAGCTCCGCGAGCTGAACATCGGCTGTTTCGGCGGCGGTACCGGACTTCCCAGCCTCCTCGGCGGCCTGAAGAACAATCCCTGGTTACATCTCAACGCTGTCGTCACGATGTTCGACAGCGGCGGCAGCTCGGGCCAGTTGCGCGACGAGCTCGGCGTGCTGCCGCCCGGCGACGTGCTGAAGTGCGCCCTTGCGCTCGCGCGCAACGAAGGCGAGGCCCGGCGCGTATTGCTGTCGCGGCTTCCAGCGCTTGAACATCATCCGCGCCTCGGCGGGCACACGGGCGGAAACCTGCTGCTGTCGATGATGGAACAGTACAGCGGCGACTTTCTGGCCGCGGTCGATGGCCTCAGCGTGCTACTCGGGTGCAGGGGAAAAGTCTGGCCGGTCAGCGTCGAGCCCGCGTCGGTCTGCGCTGAGTACGGCGACGGGACGATCACCCGCGGTGAAATCGAAGTGGATGCGGGACAAACGCGAGGCCATCAGGTGCGGCGCCTTTGGCTCGAGCCGCAAGCCGCCATTCATCCAGCCGTGGCGGATGCCGTGCGTCAGTTCGACGCGGTGATCATCGGGCCTGGCAGCTTCTTCACGAGCATCCTGCCGCCGCTGCTCGTTCGCGGCGTCCGCGAGGCGCTCGCCGATGTCCGCGGTCCGGTCATTCTCATCGCCAACCTTCTCACCGAAGGACGCGGGATGGCTGGCTTCACGGCAGCTGAATCAGCACGATGGGTCGCCTCGTCGATTGGCCGGCCGATCGACGTGGTGATTGCCAATACCGGCCGGCCGTCGGTGGACAGCTTGACGAAGTACGCCGCCGAACACAAAGAACCACTGGAGCTTGGGAATGTCGATGCGGATGTGGATGTCGTAGAGGGCCGCTTCTGGTGCACGGAGATCGCCCGTCACGATCGCCGCCGTCTGTCATTTGCCGTGTGGAGTGTGCTCAGCGCACGTCTGCTTCAGCAGGTGCCTACGCCCGTGGCGACGTCCTCCGCTTCGTAGCCTTCTTCTTCGCCTCCGCCCCACGTTTCGCACTTATTGCACTCGTCGCACCTTTCGCACTCGTCGCACTTTTCGCACCCCTCCTCGCACCTTTCGCACCGACCGGCGCAGCTCGCATTTCGAGCGCGCGCCGAATGATGTTTTCGAACATCGCGCCAGCCTCGCCACCGGACGCGGGTCGATGGGAAATCCAGATGTCGGGGTCGTCGGCTGCGAGGATGTCGGCGAAGTCTCCCTTGCTCTTGACGCTCAGCGGCGCGAACTCGGTGATGTCCACCTCGCCCGCCCAGTCATCACGATGCTTGATCAGCAGCCACGATCGGTCGCTGCCACCAGCCCACTTGCCCTTGGTGCGCACCAATACCCATGAGCCTTTGAGCTTGTAGCCGTTCAGCGTGAACTTCAGGTCGCCCTTCTTCAGCGCCGCGTCGACGTCGTCAACTTCCGGGGTCCACGTACCTTGATCCCAGAGCATCACGATTCCGGCGCCATAGCCGGAGGGGATGACCCCTTCGAATGTGCCGTACTCGACCGGATGGTCTTCGACCATCATTGCGAGCCGTTTGGTCGCTGGATCGAGCGCAGGACCTTTCGGCACGGCCCATGAGAGCAGTACGCCCTCGTGCTCGAGTCGAAAGTCGTAATGCAGATGACTTGCGAGGTGCTTCTGCACGCAGAAGAAACGCGGTTTGATCCCCTTGTTCTTCCGTGCGCGCTCGGCCGCGAGCTTGCTGTCGCCGGCCGGCTCGGGACTCTCCTTGAAATTGCGTTTCTCGCGGTACTTTTCGAGCGCCATTACTGCCGTTCTCCCATCAGTCGGCGCACTGGCTGGGACAGGAGGAACATGAGTACAGCCGTGACGATGAGCGCGACCGCAATGCTGCTGAACATTGAGTAGAGCGGCATCGTCGAGACATACGCGGCGAGCGAGCCGGCCAGCTTGTTGCCGAACGCAATCGAGAGGAACCAGACGCCCATCATCAGCCCGACGATGCGGGCAGGAGAGAGCTTCGTGATGGCGCTCAGACCAACGGGACTGAGCGACAGCTCGCCAAGTTCAGAGAAGAGGTTCCACGCGATCAACGGCCACGGACTTACCTTTAACGTGGCATCGCCGTCGACTGCGGCACCGGCGGGCATCATGATCACGAACGCGAGACCCATGAACAGCAGGCCGAGCCCGAACTTCACCGGAACGGACGGTTCATGCCGACCGAGCCTTATCCAGAGGGACGCGAAGACCGGCGCCAGAAGGACGACGAAGATCGGCTGCAGGCTCTGGAGCCACGAAGACGGGAACGGGAAGCCGAACACCTCGAGACGGGTGTTGCGGTCCGCCATCAGCGCTAATGTCGATCCCGCCTGTTCGTATCCCGCCCAGAACAGAATCGCAAACCCGAAGAGGACGACGATAGCGGCGATGCGGCGCCATTCGGCGGCGGTGAAGGCGGCGGAGCCTTTCGTATCGGGAGCGGACTTTTCGGCGGCGCGCGCGGCGCGCTCTGCGGCCATGCGATCGACCGCGATCTGGAGGTGGCGGCGATCGAACACGTATTGCGCAAGGCCGAGCGCCATTCCAACGGCGGCGCAGCCGAAGCCGAGATGCCAGTCAATCCGCTGCGCGACATAGCCGGCGATGATCGGACCGAGAATCGCGCCCGAGTTGATCCCCATGTAGAAGATCGAGAACCCTGCGTCGCGGCGGTGATCGCCTTGTGCGTAGAGGGAGCCGACGAGGGTACTCACGCTCGGCTTTAGCAGACCCGTGCCGAGGACGATCAACGTAAGGCCGGCATAGAAGAACGGCAGCGGGTGAAACACCAGCGTGAGGTGGCCGAGCATGATGAGGACGCCGCCCCACAGCACGCTGCGGTACTGCCCGAGGAATCGGTCGGCGACGATGCCGCCGAAAATCGCGGCGCCCCACGCGGACCCGGTATAGGTGCCGTATATGGACGCGCCTTCTGCGTCGGAGAACCCGAGGCCGCCGTTCGCGACCGACGCCGTGATGTAGTAGAGCAGGAACGCGCGCATGCCGTAGTAGCTGAAGCGCTCCCACATCTCCGTAAAAAACAATGTGGCGAGGCCACGTGGGTGGCCAAAAAATCCAGTGTCAATTGCCGCGTCCGTTCCAGCCAGGCGTGGCAGCGCTCGCGTCGCCATGCGCAAGGATAACTAAAATAGAGGGGTGCGCGTTCTTCTCGTTTCCACCTACGACCTGGGACGTCAGCCGTTCGGCCTGGCCTCACCGGCCGCCTGGTTGCGGGACGCCGGGATTGAGGTGGATTGTGCCGACACGTCGCGTGAGCCGTTAACAGACCAGCGGATCGCCTCCGCCGGTCTGGTTGCGTTTTATCTCCCGATGCATACGGCGACACGGCTCGCCTCGCCGCTGATCGATCGTGTCAGGCGCGTGAACCCGACTGCGACGGTTGCTGCCTACGGCTTGTACGCACCGCTCAACGCCGCATGGTTGCGCGACCAGGGCGTTGAGCACGTTCTCGGACCGGAAGGGGAAGTGGAACTGACTACGCTCGCCCGTGGGGCCGGCCTTGATGGCTCGCCTACGCGCGAACCACAGACGCTCGCGCCGCAGCAGTTGGAGAGGCGGCTGCACATCGTTCCGCATCGCACCAATTTGCCCCGCTTGGCCCAGTACGCTCGGCTGCAAATGCCCGACGGCTCGACGCGCGTCGTCGGCAGTACCGACGCGACGCGCGGCTGCAAGCACCTGTGCCGCCACTGTCCGATCGTGCCCGTCTACAAAGGGCGGTTCCACGCGATTCCTGTCGACGGCGTGCTTGCGGATATTCGCCAACAGGTTGCCGACGGCGCGCAGCATGTCAGCTTCGGGGATCCTGATTTTCTAAACGGCCCCACGCACGCGCATCGCATCGTCGAACGGCTTGCCGTGGAATTTCCAGGGGTGACCTACGATGCCACCATCAAGATCGAACACATTCTGAAACACGCATCGCTGCTTCCGGTGCTGGCCAGGACCGGCTGCCTGTTCATTACAAGTGCTGTCGAATCGATTGACGACAGGGTCCTGGAGTATTTGGCCAAGGGCCACACGCGCGGAGATTTCCTGGCGGCCGTTCACCTCTGTCGCGAGGCTGGGATCACGCTCGCGCCGACGTTTGTCGCGTTCACGCCGTGGACGACGCTCGAAGGGTACGACGAGCTGTTGCAAACCCTCGATGAGCTCGAGCTCGTGGAGCAGGTCGCGCCCATTCAGCTTGCCATTCGGTTGTTGATCACGAACAACTCGCCATTATTGGAGCTGCCGGGTGTTCAGTCCGTAATCGGGGAGTTCGATCCCGGGTCGCTGACGTGGCCTTGGCGCCATCCGGATTCCCGCGTCGACGCGCTGCAGCAGCAGGTGATGCGACGGGTTGGAAACAATCCGAATGTTCCGCGAGCTGAGATGTTTGACGCGATCCGCGATTTCTTCGAGGGGACAGAGTCAGGTGGGGCCACGACTCACGTGAGACGTTCCCGGCGTGAGTCGCGGCCCCACCTGACTCTGTCTCCGCAACGAGCGGTTCCGATACTCTCCGAAAACTGGTACTGCTGCGCGGAACCGTCGACCGAGGACATGCGACTCGTGTGAAGCGCGTCCTCATCATCGCGACCACCACGGGTTATCAGATTCGATCGTTCGGCGAGGCCGCCGCCACGCTCGGCGTCCGTCTCGTGTTTGCCAGCGACCGCTGCGATCAACTCGAGGACCCCTGGTGGGACCAGGCGATCCCGATTCGATTTCACGACGAGGCCGCCTCGCTTCGCAGCATTGTCGACGCGATGCGCCCCGCGCCTCCCGATGGCGTGATTGCCGTCGGCGACCAGCCGGTCACGATCGCGGCGCGGGTGCACGAGGCCTTTCGCCTTCCCGGGAACCCGCCGGCGTCGGCGCTCGCAAGCCGCAACAAGCTCGAGAGCCGGAAGATGCTCGAGGCGGCCGGCCTGCCCGTTCCTGCGTTTCGCCCGGTCTCAGTGACGGAGGATCCAGCGGAGATTTCATTGAGCGTGCGCTATCCCGTGGTGCTCAAGCCGCTGGCCATGTCGGGCAGCCGCGGCGTCATTCGAGCCAACAACACGTGCGAGTTCGTGAGCGCCTTCAATCGCCTCCGCGCGCTGGTCGAGCAGCCGGACATACGAGCGGAGCGTGATGAAGCTCACGGTACGCTGCTGATTGAATCGTTCATTCCGGGGAGGGAGTACGCGGTCGAGGGCGTCTTGACGAATGGACGCCTGCAGCTGTTGGCGATCTTCGACAAGCCCGATCCGCTCGACGGTCCCTTCTTCGAGGAGACCATCTATCTTGCGCCATCACGCGAGCCGGAGCACCTGCAGTCCGAGATCGTTTCGACGGTCGCGGCGGGGGCCTCTGCGATGGGATTGCGCCATGGGCCGCTTCACGCCGAGTGCCGTGTGAATGAGCAGGGCGTCTACGTTCTCGAGATCGCCGCGCGTCCAATCGGTGGGCTTTGTTCGAAGGCGCTGCGGTTCGTTTCGCCTCATGGGCAGGTCTCGCTCGAAGAGGTGCTGCTGCGCCACACGCTGGGTGAGGATGTTTCGCGGTTTTCGCGCGAGCGCGCCGCGTCGGGCGTGATGATGATCCCGATTCCCCGACGTGGCATTTACAAAGGCGTCGAAGGTGCGAGCGAAGCACGCCGCGTGCCCGCCATCATCGATGTGACGATCACCGCAAAACCGGACACGAAGCTGACTCCACTGCCGGAAGGGAAAAGCTATCTCGGATTCATCTTCGCGCACGCGCCGACACCACTGGCCGTCGAGCAGGCGCTGCGAGCAGCGCACGCGAAGCTGCGCTTCATCATCGATCGTGAAATCGCCGTCGTTTGATTACTTCGTCTGCTGAGGGACGTATCCGGGCGGCAGCGCGGCGCCCTGGCCGAAGAAGAAATCCTCCATGTGCCGGGCGATGAGTTCCTGCGCCTCTTTCTGCCACGGCATGAGCCGGTACTCGTTGAGGATCATCTTCATCCGGTCCTCCCACATCTTCCACGCCTGCACGGAGACGTTCTCGTAGATCCGCTGCCCGAGCTCGCCGGGCCACGGCGGCGCGTCCAGTCCGGGGAGATCCTTTTGAAACTTGACGCAGTGGACGATCCGGCCGCTCTTATTGCCGGCGGGAGGTTGGGTCGCAGCAGGTGTGGGATCGCAATCGGCCATCGTCGGGATCGTACAACGTCTCGCCGTTCGTGCGGACACTTGCCGTCAGATCAACCTGTTCGCCGTTGATTTAGACAGCAGGCCGTATAGAAACCTCACGCCGAACAACCTCAACTGTAGGGATCCACGTCAGTTTTGCCCCATGGTCGCTGGCATGGGTGGGGGTAAGTCGCGGTCGATCAGTCACTTAAATGCATGAAATTTTCTGCCGGGGTGGCATCCGCCTTGTAGGTCGCGCGCACAGCGTCGGTGGAACGGCCACTGGTCGCTTGGCATCAACGCTTCCCCCCCGAGGAGGATCGCCGTGGACGCAATGCGGAAGGAACGACGTGGTTTTGCTTCGATGTCACCCGAAAAACAGCGCGAGATTGCCAGCAAGGGCGGCCGCGCCGCGCATGAAAAAGGCACCGCGCACGAATGGACTCCTGACGAAGCCCGCAACGCAGGTCGTAAGGGCGGTCAAATCAGCCGTGGCGGCCGAGGCCGTCTAGTTGTCCCCGCGGCAGGAGATGTGAATACTGTGAGCGCGGCTTCCGCTTCCGGCGCGGAGCCTCGCCGCGCGGACTGACGACACCGTCACGCGGCACGACTCGATTCGACTCGCCGATCTGAGGTGTGCACGTGCGCATTGTGTGTTGCGGTTTGCTCCTCGCCGCGGTAGGCGTGGCCCCCGCCGCGGCGCAGACGTCCCCTTCGCCGAATCAGCCCGCTCCGACGAGCCCCCAGGAAACCTCCGAGACCAGACCCGCGCTGCCGACGTTCTTCGGCGACACGGGTCTCTGGTTTGTACCGACGGCCGAAACGCTGGTGAGGCACAAAGCGTCCGTCCAGCTCTTTCGCGCGAACTGGGACGAGCGACAGGGCCTCACCGATGTGAACAACATCGGATTGACTGCGGCGTTCGGTCTCAGTAATCGGGTCGAAGTCTTCGGCTCGTTCAAAGTCGTTCGCTTGCGACGTGGCGTTCGGGATCCCGTGTTTTCGCCGTCTGATCCTGTCTTCGCTGGCGTCGACCAGAACTATCCCTACCTGCGTCGTAATTTTTCGAAGACGCTTGGCAGTACGCCAGTGGCCGGCGCGAAGTGGAGCATCCTCTCCGAATCGCGCGACGACGGCGCGAGCCTCGCGATTCGTCCTGTACTCGAATTTCCAAGCGGGACGCAGTGGGGCGGCACGAGCGATTTCGCCTTCCACATCGACGGAGTCGGAAGCAAAGAGATCGCGGAGAAGGTTGAATTGACCGCGACGATCGGCGGCGTCTTCCGCGCCGATCCGGATCCGTTTGATCTGTCGAACGGGTTCACATGGGGACTCGGCGGCATCATCGGCAGCCGTTCACGCCTGCGCGGTCTCGCCGAATGGGTCGGCGAGCTGCCGACCAGCGACAACGTCGTGCTGCGTCAGCCGCCGTATCGTGGCGATGACGGCAGCATCGCGCCGCTGGCGAGCAAGATTCCTGATTTCCAGTCGGTCAAGTTCGGCGCCGTCTTCCAGGCGAGAAACGGCGTCTTCGTGTACGGCGGTGGCGAGTTCAGTGGAGACACCGGCACGCATGTCGTTGCTGGCCGCGAGATGACGAACCAGTCGTGGGGATGGGATGTGCGGATCGGCTGGCATCCCGGCGTGAAGGCGTTTGTACCTCCGCCACCGCCAGCGCCTGTTGCTCAACCACTGCCACCCGCTCCGCCGCCGCCACCGGCTCCGGCACCGACACCGCCTCCGGCGAACCGGCCGCCCACGTTCAACGGGCCGATCCAGGCCAATCCGGCGACGCTCGAGCCCGGACAGACGACGAACCTGAGCTCGCCCGCCACCGACGCCGACGGCGACATCATTGTTTACACATGGAGCGCGCAGGCGGGCACCTTCAGCGCGCAGACCGGCATCAACACGACGTGGACCGCGCCGAACCAGGAAGGCAACTATCCGCTCACCGTCACAGCGACCGACGGCCGCGGCGGCACGGCGACCAACGCGATCACCATCCCCGTCATGCGTCGCGCGCCGATCACTTTCGAGGACGTGCACTTCGACTTCGACATGTCGACGTTGAGGCCGGATGCGATCCAGATCCTCGACAGGGCGGTGATGACACTCCAGGCGAATCCGATGTTGACGGTGACGATTGAAGGGCACACCGACAGCGTCGGCACCGCGGAGTACAACCTGTCGCTCGGCGAACGACGGGCCAATGCGGTTCGAGACTATCTGCTCAATCGTGGCATCGCTGCCGGCCGCATGCGCACCGTCAGCTATGGCGAAGAGCGTCCGATCGCCGACAACGGCACCGACGCAGGCCGCGCGATGAACCGTCGCGCGCACATTGTGCAGATGACTATTCAGTAGCTACGGGTGTCAGGTTTCAGGTTTCAGGGGTGATTTGGATTCAGTCGCCCCTGAAACCTAGACC
>Ga0207674_10005262_pt1 | contig 15399 bp, 14 predicted proteins | sample KBSCornC72_FD_184303 | JGI IMG/M metagenome (GOLD analysis project Ga0207674, IMG submission 184303) | Corn rhizosphere microbial communities from Kellogg Biological Station, Michigan, USA - KBS Corn C7-2 (SPAdes) (version 2) | ecosystem: Host-associated > Plants > Roots > Rhizosphere > Soil ... | reverse complement strand
GCTTCTTTTCCTTATCGAGTTGATAGGCGTTGGAAAAGTCGGCGCAGCCCAGGCCGAAGTAGACGTTGCCCTCCTTGTCGAGCGCCAGCCCCGTCGCATCGACCGCGACGTACGCCTCCTTCCAGCCGGTGGCGATCACGTCCTCCTTATCCGCGACGCCATCATTATCCGTGTCTTTGATGAGAGAGATCTTTCCCTTCGACGCGACGTACACGCCGTCCCTTGTGACCTTCATCCCGATCGGCCCGCGAAAGGCCTTGGCGTCCTTCGGCTGCCACCACGTTTTCACGGTGTCTTCCACGCCGTCCCCGTCGCTATCCGTCAGCACGTGAATGCGCCCGTCGTACCCCAGCGCCCAGAGTTTGCCGTCGGCCGTGTACTCGAGTGAGTTGACGTTGGTGAGATCGATCGGCATCTCGCGCACGGTGAACCCCGGGACGAGCATCGTGATCGGATTCGCCGGCGCCTTGTCCGCCGCGCGCGTGAAAAGTGCCGGAATCCCCGACAAAACCAGTGCGATCAGCGTGGCGCGCGATGTGTTCATGGCGACGAATCGTACCGCGTGACGCGCGCACGACGCAAACTCGCAGCGCCGATCTACGCTTTCGCGCCGAAGGTCGAACGATGTTCGGGTAAGTCTTGCGCCGTTGAAAACTTTATTAGGATTTTGATGAAATCGGATAAGATTTGTGTTGCCCGATATGTCGAACGGAGTATTATCCCACCTCGTCAGGATTCGACCGCGCGTTCCAATAAACGAGTTTCACCAAAGGGAAAGGAAGGCCACGGATGGCGACCATTCTCATCGTAGACGACGAAGTCGATTGCCGCAGACCCCTGAGTGCCCTTCTCAAGTGCGAAGGTTATGAGATTACCGAGGCCAAGGACGGTCTCGAAGGCCTTCAGCGCCTCACCGAGAAGCGGCACGATCTCATCCTCCTCGACATGATCATGCCCGGTGTGGACGGCGTGACCATGCTGCAGGCGGTTCGCCGAAATCCCCAGTACGCCAACGTCCCCGTGCTGCTGGTCACCGGCTATCACGAGCCGGAGCTGCTGCGCAAGGCCCGGGCGATCGGTGTGCAGGAATACATCTTCAAGGGCGACACGCCCTTCTCCAAGATGATCGAGTTGATCAAGCGTCACCTCGGCGAACACCACGTCCCCAAGCGCCGCGGCCGCAAACCCAAGAACCCGCGCCCCGTCGAGCCCCCGCCCGGTATGTCCGCGCCCGGCGTCACGAACAAGCCCGATCGGTTCGGGCGTTCGTCGCGCTTCCTCCAGTATCACCTGGAGTTCCAGGACGCCGACGACTAGGGCGCGCCGTCCCCGCAACACCCGATTCTTATTAGGCGGGGTCGATTGAGCGACCCCGTCTTTTGGTGTGTCGCGTGGCGCACTTTGTCCTTGGCGTAAGGCTTGCCCCGCGGGTATCATTTTCGGGGTCGGTCCCGCGTCGCGCGGGATCGCCACAACCGCCGCGGATGGTGCCATGGGCATGAAGGACACGGTTCTGCAGTTCGTCGAGCGCATCAACGCCCACGACGTCGACGGGATTCTCGACCTGATGGCGGAAGACTATCGCTTCATCAACTCCGCCGGCGACACCTTCCGCGGCAAGAAGTTCATGCAGGCGACCTGGCGGGCGCACTTCGTCCAGTATCCCGATTTTCAAATTCGAATCGACCGCATTCTCGCCGACGACGCCGCCGTTGGCATTTTCGGATGGGCGCAAGGCACCTACACCCGCGACGGCCAGATTCTGGAAGAAAATCACTGGGAAGTGCCGGCGGCGTTCCTCGGTATCGCCGGGGAGGGGAAGATGGTCCACTGGCAGGTTTTCTCGGACACGTCAATGGTGTTCGATTTGATCAAGGCCAATGAATGACGAACTCACGTCGCCGGATTGTAGGTGATTTACCCACGCGAACTTGCGAATTCCGACGTGGATCGACTTTTTTTATTAAGAGACTAATCTAAGCCCCGATAAACGTATCGGCCTTGGGAGAAGATGCGAATGCTGCGCGTGGGCGGATTCTTAATCGCTGTGGTTTGTCTGGCCGGGTGTGGCTCGAGCGTGACCGACACGGGTTACGAACCGCGCCGACTTGGGATGAGCGATGGCCAGCGCCGCGCGCTCTACGCACCCAAATACAGCCCCGAACAGGCCCAGGCACAGGCCGAACGGGATCAGGAAGCACGTCGAAAACCGGGGGCGGGACTGGGCGCGCCCTACTAATGCCACCCGGCTTTGTGTGGAACAGCCTATGCCAACGGACCTAACATCAAGCCGGTGAGCGGAACAGCCATCCATCCTGATGAGTTCGTAGCGGCGGTGACGCCACTTCTGGAGCGCCAGGATCTCTGCGGCCTCCTCTCGTTCCTTAAATCGCGCTGGAAAGCCGAGCAAATCGTCGAACTCCTTAAAAGCCGCCACTGCGATGCCCGCAAAGTGGCGGCTTTAGCTTTAAGCCTGGTCGGTGGGTCGTGTTGCCTCGGACCGTTGTCCGAACAGTTGAAGGACCCCGACCCCGTCGTCAACGAGATGGCCGAGCACGCGCTCTGGTCCATCTGGTTCCGCAGCGGCAGTTGCGAGGCCAATCACCAACTGGCCAAGGGGGCCCAGGCGATGGAGCGGCAGGAGATGACCTGCGCCATCGATCGCTTCACTCGCGCGATCGAGATCGATCCCAAGTTCGCCGAAGCTTATAACCAGCGGGCGATCGCGCATTACCTGTTGGAACATTTCGAGGAGTCGATCGACGATTGTCAGCGCACGGTCGACCTGATGCCGTGCCATTTCGGCGCGTGGGCGGGGATGGGCCACTGCCACGCGCACCAGTCGAGATTCGCCGAGGCGCTGGCGTGTTACCAGAAGGCGCTGGCGATCAACCCGCACCTCGAATGCCTGGAAGAGGCGTCCGACGAATTGCGCCGGCAGTGCGACGCCGGAGAGTGAGAAACTCCGCATGTCCCGCAGCAACACCAGCTCGATCACGGGGCAACTCGAGCGATTCGTCGCGACGGTACACCGTCGGATGATGGTTCTCCGCGGCGTGGAACGCGTGGGATGGTGTGTCTTAGGCGGGTGTGCGGTTTCGCTGATCCTGATGCCCATCCTCATCTGGCGCGGGCAGGGGGTGGGCGAGCTGCTCGCGGCGACGTTCGGACTGGCCGGGGCGGCGGGTGTGGCGTGGGGGATCGCGGCGCGGCCGACGAAACTCGCGGCCGCGATCGAGGCCGATCGACAACTCAAACTCGCCGACCTGCTCGGCACGGCGCTGATGATCCGCCAGCAGGGGGGGCTCGACGATGCGCTTAACGCGTCGGTGCTGGCAATCGCCGAGGCACGCTGCGGGCAGATGTCCCCCTCGACCGTCATGCTCCACCGCCTGGGCGCGCGGGGCTGGGGCGGCATCGCCCTGGCTGCGGCGATGGTGGGGGGCGTGGCGCTCTTCGGCGGCGAGCGCAACCGCGCCGAAGCGCACGTCGATCGGCCGCTCTCCTGGCAGGACGCCGAACGCGCCGCCGACGAGACGAATCACACGCAGTTCGCCTCCGCCGCCGACATGCGACGCTCCGCCCCGGGAACCGGCGGCGATGACGACGACGACGCCAACAACGCCTCGCGTCAGTCACCCGACTTACAGACGGATCACAATGCCGGCGCCGACGGCGCGGCGGCGCGATCGCCTAACGGCGCGAGCGCGACCGAATCGGGCAACGGCGCCGGGGCAAGTCAGTCGGCCACGAAAGGACACGGCGACGACACCGCCCCGCGCGATCCGATCGCAGGCGGGACCACGAAAAACCCCGCCCCTAATGGCAATTCGACCCCCGCCGGCGGCACCGGCGCGGCGGCGAGCGACGACGCACGGGCCGGTGGCAGCGGCGCCGGCGGCACGACGACCACGGCCGGCGGAAAACACCGCCACGCGGCGCCCGTCTGGCAAAGCGACGCCTGGCCCGCCGACCGACAGGCGGCGCGATCGGCGCTACAGAACGGCCACATCCCCGACGCCTACCGCGACTTGGTGCGCGACTACTTCGAACGCGAATAGACGACGGATCACATCGACTCACCGCTTTTGCCGCTTGTGGCTTCGCGTCTCGGCGACGCAACACGCTTCCAATCCAAAACCGGAAAATTCCCGCGACTTCCCCCCTCAACGCCATGGGACGCGGCCTATAAATATAGCGGCCACACGTCGCGGCACAGGGCACGCGCTATGAGACGGATCTTCAGCTTTTTCCACCGCCGTGAGCAACGATCTCCCGAATTGTGGACGCTCTCGCCCGACCTGCGCCGGCAGTTGCTCGCCCTGCTGTCGGAGATCGGCCTGCGAATCGTCGACGAGGCGCGCGCGCCCGTGCCGCTCCTGAAATTCGGCCGCCGGGTGCTCGAGCGCCTGGAAAGCACCTCGACGCGCGAGGTGCCCCTGCCCCACTTCGCCGACGCGCTCAAACGCGTCATCCGCGAAATGGAACACGAACGCCTGCGCGTGATGTCGCCGACCGACTTTCTCGGCGTCGGCTACGTCTACAACGCGACCGATCCGGAAACCTGGCCGATTCGCTCCGGTCGCTGATCCTGCGCAGCGTTTCGCACCCCAACGTTTAGCCGGCCCGCTTGCGGGCCGCGTTTTCCGATGACAATCGATCCCCACGTCGCCGCCGAAATCGACCACCTCGCCGACGACGGCTGGGCGTGGATGATCGACAACACCCACCCCAAGACCGGCCTCACCCTCGACCGCGCCGCCAACTCTCGCGACGCCGCCAACGCGCGCGACGGCCACCGCCCGCGCACCGCCGCCTCGCTCGGCGGGACCGGTTTCTACCTCTCCCTCCTCCCCGTCGCCGTCGAGCGACACCAATTGACCGACCACGACGCCGCGACCCGCGCCGCCACCACGATGCGTTTCGTCCTCGACCACGTCGATCACGTCGGCGGCGTCGCCCTCCATTTCGTCGACTGGCAGACCGGCCGCCGCGCCGGAACGTCGGAATACTCCGTGCTCGACACCTCGATCTTCCTCAACGCCTGCATGGTCGCGGCCCAACGTTTCGGCGGCGCGTGCGCGACGCACTGCGACGCGCTGCTGACCCGCGTCGCATGGGAGAAGCTCGCCACCACCCACCCGCGCACGGGCAAGCGCGTCCTCGCTTACCATTACGACGGCACGACGAAGCAGCTCGCGCGCAATGCCGTGGCCGACGTGCGATCGAGCGAGAACCTGATGCCCTGTGTCCTCGCCTGCGGCACGCCCGACAACGACCGCGATGCGACCGGCCCGTGGTGCTGGGAAAACATGGCCGTCGTCGCCACCGACGCCGGGACGACCATCGGCGACTGGCGCCCGCCCGCCGAAACCGTCGGCCTGCTCAACCCGCGCCACGGGCTCTTCACGTCGTACTATGGCCTGGCGTGGATGAACCTCGCCGGCGCGCACGACGCGGACGGCGTTGACCTGCACGTCAACGCCCGCCGGGCGGCGCTCTTCAACCGCGCCGCCTGCCGCAACGTATGGGCCCGGCAATTCAAAACTTACACCGTCGAAAACGGCGGCTGGTGGGGCATCAGCGCCGGCGACGGCCCGACCGGTTACGTCGCCCCGAACCCCGTCGACGGCGACCCCACTGGCGCCGTCTGGCCTGCGGCGGCGCTGGCGGCGTTCCCCTGGATCCCCGAAGAACTCGCGGCCGACGTCGCCCGGTGGCTGAAAAGCGCGTCGTGGCCCCGCTCCCGCGGCCGCGGCGCGTACGGCCTCGCCCCCTTCTCCATCGACCGCGACTGGGCGGCCGACGAACTCATCTCGATCGACCTTGGCAGCTTCGCCACCAACTGGTGGAACTACCGTCTCGACGGCATCGTCCAAAAACTCTGGTACGGCCACCCCGTCGCCCGTCGCGGACTGGACCGCCTGAACTTTTCGGCGCCGCGCCACTGAAGCGCGGCGAGTATCCCTGAAGCGGGCCTTGAGCAAGTGACCCCTCCCGACGACGAGCTCGCACGGAGAATCATATGTTTTAATAGAATCACCATACATTCTCCTTCGGCGTTGATCCACGTCATCGCAAAAAGCGAAACCGCCGGTCACTCGCGTGACCGGCGGTTTGATTTCATTTGGATTCAGACGTCTTACCGCGCCCGACGGCGGCGGAAGAGCATCGCGAGGGCGAAGATCGAGGCCCCACCCATCGCGACGGGTTCGGGGACGCCGACGCCCGAGCGATCCGTGAACTGGTCGAACACGATCGTCGTGTTCGCCAGCGACCACTGCAGGCCTGCGCCCGTGAACTCGAGCAGCTTGTGCGTGCCACCCAAGATAGTGATCGGATTCGGAACCGTCTTTCCGCCGATGGACTGCTGGATCAACAGCGAGTGGGACGATTCGTCCATGTTGCTGACGAGCAGGGCAAGCTTTCCAGTGCCTTGGGTCAGCGAGTAGACGCCCGAGAAAACCACGCCCTTCGATTCATTGTCCACATTCGGCTGATTGTCAATCGTCGACGTCGTGTCGAGGGTTGCGATCCTGGCGCCACCACCAGACAAGATGCCGGACACGCGCTGAAACGCGGAGACCTGATCGGCATTACTACCCGCACTCGCGGTAAACGTAAAACCGTCCTTCGCGTCCTGCTCGAACTGAGCCTGGGTGTAGCCTTCGACGCCACCATCAAGGAGGTGGATGCCCGTCGCCCCGCGGAGGCGGTAGTGGGCAACGAGGGCTTGGAAGTCGCTGCGGGACAGCATCTGCTGGCCCGTCGGGTTCGTGAACCGATACCCGTTGGCCGGATTGTTATCGCTGTCGAGGGCGGCGTTACCCGAGTTGTTGAACCGGTTGACGTACGGGATGTGGGCGTTGCCCGCCGGGAGGTTCGACGTCACGAAGCTGAGGCGTTCGATGGGAAGGACAAACAGCGAACTCCGGATGTTGGGGGCGCTGGACGTGCCTCCCGTCACTTGCTGCGGGCTCTTGTAGAACGGCGACCCCGGATAGAGGTCTTCGTTCGCCATGTTCACGCCGGTCGGACCACCCGAGGTGTAATCCGCGAACGACGGACCCGCGCCGGTGCCGCTGGTGTCGCCGTTACCCGGGAACAGACGGTAATTGCCGACGAAGGTGGCGGCACCCTTAGTACCCGGGGCGTGGATCAACTGCGCCTGGCTCTGGGCGGCCAAGACGTTCGCATTTCCACCCGACGGAACGGGTGTTTCGAAGTCGAGGAACGCGTAATTAATCTGAAAATTCGGGTTGTTGAACAACAACGCCGTGTTACCCGCACTGAGCGGCGACAGAATCTTGACCGCCACCTTACCCGGCGTGGCAGCCTGCTGCGCCGTAAGCTGCGTCACCACCGATGCCGCGTTCGCATCGCTCACGAACGGCGCGGGCGTATACCCGGACACCGGCGTGGTGGCCTGATTTACGGCGTTCCAATCGTAAAGGAGATCGTCCGCGTGGGAAATCGAACCGATTCCGACGAACGCGATCGCGGCCGTCAAAATCCCGACTTTCTTCGTAAATGTATTCACAGCCCTCTCACCTTTGCTCGTGTCTCTCACGTTTTGCCCCGTCCTGTTCATGGACCTTCTCTCCTTCCACAAGAAATCACACCACTCCGGCCCACTCTGGAGAGTTCTCACACTACTCCACGCTGCTGGTATATCACGCCCGCCGCCGAATTGGCAAGCGAAAAAGGGAAAAAGTTGGTTTCGAAGTCTGGCATTGTTTGACGTCGTTTTTGCAAACCTTACAGGCTGTTGATCAGCAGATTTTCGGTTACGGAGTCCAAATAGGTGAACCATCGCTGGGAATTGCCATAACTCGCGTACGTAACGTGTCTTCCACCCCCGTCGATGACCGAATTGACGTCCCAGTTGCCGATGCCTCCGACCGCCCGGAAGACGGCGTCGGCGGTCTTGTTGTAATACAGAATGTCCGCCGAACCGTCGCCGTCGTACATCAGGTTGGTGTACAGCCCCTGGGAGAATTTGGAGGCGACCGTCTCGGCCGACCACCGACTTCCGTTAAAGTGGGCAAATTTTAAGTCCGCATTGTACGCGTCGTAGTACGAGATGCCGGGGAGGTTAGCGGCGTCGAATGCGAGCGAGGTATAGCCCCCGCCGATCGGGGTCGTGTCGGCGGTTTGAATGCTCCAGCTCTTCGAGCCCTTCGTGGCGTAGCGCACCTGGGTCAGCGTGGTGTTCTCGTACGCGACCGCCCACTGCCCGGTGCCACTGATCGCCAGACTGCTGTAGCGGCCGGTGTCGTTTTTGGAGTCGATCGTGGAGATGGTCCACCCACTCCCGTCGTTAAACGCCATGCGCAGGTCGCCGGCCGTCTTGTAGTAATACGTGATCACCGGATCGTCGTACTGGTCGAACGCCAGCGACGGATAGAGCCCCGTCGATCGGTTGCTGTCGATGGTCTGAACGACCCACTTGTTGCCGTTCCACTCGGCGTACTTGAGGTCGGCGTTGTACGAGTCGTAGTAGGCCATCGCCGGTTTGCCGGTCGAGGTCAGCGCCAGCGAGACGAAGTGGCCCAGATCTTTGTTCGAATCGACGACCTTGATGCTCGACCAATTGCCGTTGGCGTTGTGGGTGGCGAACTTCAGGTTGTGGCTTCCCTCGTCGTACCAGGCGTAATACAGCGTTCCGTCGCGGTCGAATTTCAGGCCATTTTCCCGGCCGTTCGAACCCAGTTGCGCCGCGCCGGGCTGGCCTTGTTTTCGCGTGAGCGCCAGGGCGATCGCGTTGTCGAGGTCGAGGCGCGGCCAGGAGAGCTGCGTGTTGGGCGTGGCTTCCTTGTCGCCGTCGAAGTTGTCCGCGCCGCTGGCCCGCAGGATCGACATGATGTCCTGCGGGGTGAACGTCGGGTCGATTTGCTTGAGGATGGCGGCCGCGCCCGCAATGAACGGGGCGGCAAAACTCGAGCCCGTGGCCGCGAGGTAGATCGGCTGGTCCGAGCTATTGAGGTAGGCCGTCGGGACGCCTTCGCCGGGCGCCAGGATGTCCATGATCGGCCCGCGCTCGGTGAACTTGGAAATGACGTCGCCGGCGTTGACCGAGCCGGCGGCGAAGACGTTCGGATCCGCCGCCGGATACTCCACGCCGTACGGCGACTGCGCCCCGTCGTTGCCGGAAGCGGCGACGATAAAAACACCGTCGGCGGCCAGGGTCGCGAGCTCGTCGGCATACACCGTTCGACCGGCCTCGGTCGTGTAGTGGCCGGAACCGAACGAGAGGTTGACCACCGTAATGTTGTACTTGGTGCGGTTGGCGATGACCCACTGGAGCGCCGCTTCGTAGCGCGAGTCGGGCACGTTCTTGTCGTCATCCACGCGCAGCGCCAACGCCCGTGCGCCGGGGGCGATGCCCTGGTACGAGGCGCCGTTGAACGTGTAGGCGTTGCCGACCGCGATGGCTGCCAGGCCCGTGCCGTGACCGTCGGTGTCGAGCGGGTCGCTGTCGTTCGACACGAAATCGAAGCCGCCGATGTATTTCCCTTTGAGCGCGGGGTGGTTGTAGTCGATGCCGGTGTCGATAAAGGCGATCGTCTGGCCGCTACCGTTGTACTGTCCGTAATTTGCGACGGCGAGATCCTGGTCAATCAATTGCGGAACGGGCCCCCACGCCAGCAGGGTCCGGCGTTCGAGGGGTTCGATGAATAGGGTGCGTTTTTCTGGCGATCGGTTTCTAGACATTTATAGGACCTACGGCTTTCATCGGCACTTTCTATCGGTTTACATGGCGGTGAAAGCTGCCTCCAAGGACAACGACGCTGAGGCCAGCGCGTTATTCCTGAGTTTACCCCACTTTCGGACATTGCGCGTTCGCGGGGCAAGAAAAGGATAGCCCGGCGCTAGCGTCCGTGGCGCGGAATGAGAGGAATGATAAGGCGGGAGAAAATGGGTGCTATCTCCGCACCGTCGATGCGCAGGGATAAAAACTAGCTGCGTCCTAGTTTCTATCCGCGGGCACGTCAAGAAACTGGCGGACGCCGCGTTTGCGGCCCACGGCGGCGACAACGAACGAGTGCGGAAGACGTCGTAGGCGCGGGCCGCGGTGGCGGCGCGAGTGGCCGGACGCTGGAGACGCGCGGACGGGCGCGGCGCCAGGGACGCCAAAACCGATCAGGAGCGGGACGGCCCTGAGAATCTGAGGATCATTAATCGAATGGGGCGATGGCGGGGTTACTTCAAGGCCCCGCACCGTCTGCCGACTTCGGTGAATGCCAGGCCAGAAGCTTAGGGTGGTGGCGACGGGCGCCTACGACGCGATCGTCGGGACGGCGACGAGGATCAGGCGGAGGCGTTTCATGTCGGCAGGTTCGGATTTCTATTGAGAATCGCTGGCGCTTCGTTCATTATACGTTCGCGCCATCGAGGAAGGCGCCGAGCCGCCATCTTCGGGCTCGCGTGACGCGATCATCATCTCGATTTATCTCTATTTACTGGTCAACGGGGAATGTTATGGGAGTGGGTTTCTTCCGCCGTATCGGCAGGTGTGTCGCACTCGTTCTGACGACGGTCGGCGCCCCTTATTGCACCGCCACGACACTGCACGTCGGTGACATCGTCGTTACCGATAGCGAAGGGTTCGGGTCGAAGGGCGGGGTCGTCAGGGTGGACCCCAAGACCGGGCAACAGACGGTCATCTCCAGTCAAGGATTCTTCAACGGGCCGGTCGGCGTGGCCCTCCTGGGCAACGGCCTTTACACGGGCGACCCGACCGGGCGGCCGGACTTCCAAGGCGCCGTCATCCGCGTAGACCTCACAAGCGGATCACAGACCTACGTGGCCTTCGGCGGCGGGCTGGTGCATCCCGGGGGCCTCACGGCGGACACCGACGGCACGCTGCTGGTCTGCGACCCGTTTGCGTTCGACGGCACCGGTGGCATCTTCCGCGTCAACCCGGCCACCGGCGCCCAATCCGCCATTTCGGGACGAGGATTTCTGGAAACGCCGATCGCCATCGCGCGGGAGGCGAGCGGCGCCTACGTGGTGGCCGACACCCACGCCAACGGCACCGGGGCCGTGATCCGGATCGACCCCCTGACCGGCGCGCAGCAACTGCTCTCCAGCGGCGGGCTGTTCGCCGGGCCCACCGGAATCGCCGTCGCCCGTGACGGCACTCTCTTCGTGTCCGACCGCGATGCGCTCGGCGGGTCTGGCGCGGTGTTCCGCATCGACCCGGTGACCGGCGCGCAGGCCGTCGTCTCCTCGGGCGGCGCATTTGTCGAGCCCAACGGGATGACGCTGGATTTCGACGGAAACATCATCGTCGCCGACGCCAAAAAGGGGATATTCCGAGTTGACCCAGTGAGCGGGGGCCAAACGCTCATCAGCGCGGGCGGCAACTTCATCAACCCGGTCGGCGTCATCGTGGTCCCCGAGCCGCGCGCGCTGATCGCCCTCGCCGTGATCGGGTCGCTACTGGGCCGCGGCGGATCGCGCCGACGAACCAGTCAATCGAGCCGCCCGCGCGTCAGTCGCCAGCACGGGACCGCGGCGGCGGCGCCAAGCGGCGGGCCGACGAGGTAGACCCACAGGTGCGACACGTTCCCCGCCGCCAGCGCCGGCGCGATCGACCGCGCCGGGTTCATCGACGCCCCGCAGATCGGCCCGGCGAACATCGCCTCCAGGCCGATCACCCCACCGACCGCGATGCCCGCCATCACGCCCACCTCGCGCGGGCCGGTCGCGACGCACAGGATCACGAACATCAGGAAGAACGTGAGCACGCCTTCCAACGCCAGCGACTGCGCGTCCGCGCCGGCGGGGATCGTGGCGCCCAGGCCGCCGCGCACGCCGAACATCGCGCGCAGCAGGAACGACGCGGCCAGCGCGCCGGCGAGCTGGCAGACGACGTACGGCGCGACGGCGCGGCCCGGAAACCGCCGCGCCACCCAGAACCCGAGCGTCACCGCCGGGTTGAAGTGCGCGCCGCTGACGTCCCCCAGCGCGTAGATCAACGACATCACCACCAGCCCGAACGTCAGCGCGACCCCGACGTGCGTCACCTGGTGCGTCAGGTCGTCGATCACGATCGCCCCCGTGCCGGCGAAGACCAGCGCGCAGGTGCCCAGCGCCTCGGCGAGATAGCGGCTCAGTGCGGTGGGGCGGTCCGTCATCGCGCGTCACCGCTCCGTCAGCGCCCGCGGGAGCGTACGGACGAACGCCTCGATCTCGTCGCGCACGCGGCGGTAATGGCCCAGCGCCTCGGCTTCCGTCCGCGCGGTCTTGGCCAGTCGCGGCGGGTCGTCGAAGCCGACGTGCACCACCTTGGTCTTCCCCGGGAAGAGCGGACAAGTCTCGTGCGCGTGGTCGCAGACCGTGACCACGTAATCGAACGGCACGTCCCGCAATTCGTCTACGTGCTTCGAGCGCTGGCCGGTAATGTCCACGCCCGCCTCGGCCATCACCCGCACCGCGCTGGCGTTCATGCCGTGCGGCTCGACCCCCGCCGAATACGCCTCGATCGCGTCCGCCTTGAGATGCCGCGTCCACCCCTCGGCCATCTGGCTGCGGCAACTGTTGCCGGTACAGAGGAACAATACCTTCAGCTTATCCATGCCGCGATGTTAGACCTCGAACCCAAGTGCGAGGTCAAGGGCGGGGAGTTAAATTCGCATTAAGCTGCGGCCCCGGCGGCGGCGCCGCCGCCACGCGCGCGCCCACGCCGGCGTCCGACTAAAGCCGCCGCCCGATCCGTCCGAGTTAACAGATGTCGGTTGGCCCGTCTTTGACGTATCGGCGGTCGCGGTCGCTTTCTGGTCGGCGGGGGTCAGGCTATGATCGGTACGTGATGGACGCAGCAGCGCGTGACAATCTCGAGGTCGGCGGATGATCCCGAGTCTATTGGCGGCGGCGACAGTCGCGGCGGCGGCGGGGGCCACGACCGGGGCGACCGAATTCGTGCCCGACGTCACCGGGGGCGGGCGGCCGCTTTCCGTCGACACCGTCCTCGAACAATACGTCTGGGTCTTCTACGCCGCCTTCCTCGTCTCCTTCGTCTTCACCCCCATCATGCGGGTGGTCGCGAATTATTACGAGATCATCGACCAGCCGGACCGCGTGCGCAAAATGCACAACGTCCCCGTCGCCTACCTCGGCGGCATCGCCGTCTTCCTCGGCTGGCTCTCCGGACTGGCGATGAGCCAGTTCCGCCGTCTGCCGATGCACGAGCCCGGCCTGCCGCTGCACGTGACGATCAACTTCTCGATCATCGCCGGGGCGTGCGTGATCATTGTGCTGGGGTTGTGGGACGACGTCTTCCGCATCCGCCCGTGGATGAAGATTGTCGGGCAGATCGCCGCCGCGCTCTTCCTCGTCGCCGAGGGGATCGGCACGCGCTGCACCGGCATCTTCTTCGACACGCTCAACAACTGGCTGCGCATCCAGGAACAACCCGGCTACTGGCTCGCCGGCATGTCCGGGATGGTCATCCCCGACTGGGTGACCTACACGACCAGCGCCGTGGTCGTCGTCTGCGTGGTCGTCGCCTGCTGTAACGCCACCAACCTCATGGACGGCCTCGACGGCCTGTGTGGCGGGGTCACCGCCGTCATCGCCGGCGGGTTCCTCTTTCTCGCCATCCACCTCGCGGTCTCCAACGCCGGCCTCAACCCCAACCTCGACGCCATGCGCGTCGTCATCGCCATCGCGCTGCTCGGGGCCGTGCTCGGCTTCATCCCCTACAACTTCAACCCCGCCTCCATCTTCATGGGCGACACCGGCTCCATGTTCCTCGGCTTCTCCTGCGCCACCATGATCATCCTCATGAGCCAGGGCCAGCACTGGCGCTGGTTCCTTGCCTCGATGGTCATGTTCGCGCTGCCCGTGCTCGACACCGCCCTCGCATTGGCCCGCCGCTGGGTGAATGGGCGGCCAATCTTCTCCGCCGACAAACTCCACTTCCACCACCAGCTCGTGGCCCGGGGGTTCTCGGTGAAAAAGACCGTCCTGATCAGCTACGGCCTGGCCTTCTTCTTCGCCCTCGCCGGGGCGCTGGTCGCGATCACGCGGACGCGGTACGCCGTCGCCCTTTACCTGATCATCTTCGGCTACGTGATCGTCGCCGCGTACAAGATGGGGATGGTCCACGAGAAGCCGCGCGTCGTGACCCGCAGCGACCTGTCGGACGGCGTCGAAGGGGCGGCGTCGTCACCGACGATCGAACCCGGCACCGTCATCGAGATCCGCGACGGCGCCGACCAGCCCCTCGAGCCCCAGCACTTCGCCGCCGGCGCGCCCCGGTGAGCCTCTCAGCCGTTCACCTGGACGTACTCGCGCTCCACCTTCCCGTCCTTGGCCGTGCAGAGGAAGTAACCCTTGCGCGGGTCGAAATCATGGTTCGCCCGGTGGAACGAGCAGCAGGTGTTGGTGGTGCATATCGCGTTGCCCCAGACGCGCTCGGTCTTGGAATGAAAATGCCCGTTGAACACGGCCTGCAGGTTGTGCTCCTGGAAGCAGACCAATAGATCGTTGGCATTGCTCGGGCGACTTGGCAGGAAGTTGCCCATCGGGAAGTGCGTCAGCAGGGCAAGGGGGCGTTTCTTGTCCAACTGCTTCAGCGTGTCGTTCAGGTAGGTGAACGTGTCCTTGTGGATGGCCGTCTTGCTGCCGGCCCGGCCCTGGGTGGTGTCGAGGGTGACGAACTGCCAGCCGCGGTGCTCGAAGTGGTAGTTGATCGACTTGGGGAAGTTGTCCTCGAACGGTTTGCGGTCGTCGTTGCCGGCTTGGTGATCGTGATTACCGACGCAGACGTACATCGGGGCGGTCAGTCCTTTGAAGACGTCCTTCACTGCAACATTCTGGGCCACCGTGCCGTCTTCTGACATGTCGCCTAAGACGACGACGAAGTCAGGCTTTTCGTCGTTCATGCGCTTGATGACGCGGTCGTTGAGCCACTGGGCGCAGCGCTGGTCGAAGTAATGGATGTCGTTGGCGACGATAAACTTAAAGGTGTCGCTGGCCTTGGCGTCGTCGGCGGCGGCGGCCCAGCGGTCCAGCAGGGGGGCCAGGAAGATCGACGTGCCGAGGCCTAACGCGTGGCGGCGACTTAGTTTATCGGGTGTGTTGTGTTTCATGGTTTACAGCAGGTGGAACGGGCAACTATATCGGTCGCCGCGGCGTCGAACAATCGGAATCGGCCAAATTTGCCGCCGGGGCTAACAAGTTTCCTTGCGGGCTGTCCGATGGTAGACGTATGCGGACCGGGCGTTTTTGCCCGTGGCGGCCATTGCGTCGCGGTTCTATGATTCCTGCAAACGCGACCAGGCGCGTCGGGTTGTGTCCCGCAGGGGTGCCACCGGATTATTGAAGGACGAGAGTTATGGACGTAACGATCATCGGCTGTGGGTATGTCGGTCTGGTCACGGGCACCTG
>Ga0207674_10005261_pt1 | contig 15399 bp, 12 predicted proteins | sample KBSCornC72_FD_184303 | JGI IMG/M metagenome (GOLD analysis project Ga0207674, IMG submission 184303) | Corn rhizosphere microbial communities from Kellogg Biological Station, Michigan, USA - KBS Corn C7-2 (SPAdes) (version 2) | ecosystem: Host-associated > Plants > Roots > Rhizosphere > Soil ... | reverse complement strand
CGAAGATCATGCCGCCAATTGGAATCCCCTTGAGCTTCATCACCATCGCGTGTCCCATCTCGTGGATAAAAAGCAGCACAACAATTCCAATGCCAAAAGCGAGACTAAACATCTGCGCGTAGACAATGACTGAAACAACGGCGGTCACACTGGCCAGGCTAAAAAGCCAGATTTTACGCTTCATCGTCACATCTGGAGGATTATTTTGCGTCATCTCTGGCTGAGTCGGTTGCGAGATTGGAGCCGGAGTAGTTTGATAAAAGTGGGGATCGGTATAATCGACCTTCTCAGATCGGAAGGGTTGCGCGTACTCTGAAAAACTATAATCAGAAAAATTTTCTGGATTCCAGGACATTACATGCCTCGATTCTGGCTACAAGAAACAGGATAGAAATATTATAGCATATAGCTTTTTTAGCACAGGCGATATTACAAACTTTTCAGCAAAAATGCGGATGTAATAGCATGGCGGAGACGAGATAAACTCAAGCCTCCGCCATGCACCCCATCCATGTACTATACGCCTAACGACCGTCCAATGATTTCTTTCATAATCTCATTCGTGCCGGCGTAGATGCTCTGCACACGCGCATCCAGGTAGGCACGCGCGATGGGATACTCCAGCATGTAGCCATAGCCGCCATGCAATTGCACGCACTCGTCCACCACGCGCTTCTGCAAATCGGTCGTCCACCATTTGGCCATCGCCGCCGTCTCCGGTGTGAGCGTGCCCTGAAGTAACTCATCAATGCAGCGATCGGTGAAGACGCGGCCAATCTCAATCTCGGTCTTCATTTCGGCAAGCTTGAAACGCGAATTCTGAAAGCTGCCGATCGGCTTGCCAAAGGCGGTACGCTGCTTGCAGTAGTTCAGCGTGATCTCCAGGGCGGTTTCGCACGCGGCCATCGCGCCAACGGCGACATTGAGCCGTTCTCGTGCGAGCTGGCGCATCAGATAGTAAAAGCCCTGTCCCTCTTCGCCGAGCAGATTGCTCACCGGCACCTGTACATCCTCAAAAATCAGCTCTGCTGTATCTTGCGCCTTCAGACCAACCTTTTCCAGCAGGCGACCGCGTTTGAAGCCCTCCATGCCGCGCTCGATAATCAGCAGGCTGATGCCTTTATGGCCCAGAGCAGGATTGGTCTTGACCACCGCGACCACCAGGTCGCTCAAAAGGCCATTGGTGATAAAGGTCTTCTGGCCGTTGACGAGATAATGATCGCCCTCACGTACGGCTGTGGTACGCACGGCTGCCAGATCGCTGCCCGTGTCCGGCTCGGTCATGGCGATAGCGGAAATGATCTCGCCGGAACACATGCCCGGTAGCCAGCGCGGCCTCTGCTCGGCATTGCCATAGGTGAGAATATAGGGAATGACGATATCGTTGTGCAGGCCCATGCCGCCGCCCGCACTCCCCACGCACGCTCTGGCCACCTCTTCCATCATGATAGCGCTATAGCGGTAATCGTCGATGCCTGAGCCGCCAAGTTCTTCCGGGACATTGATGCCCAGAAACCCCTGCTGACCGGCTTTAAGCCACAAGTCACGCGCCACATGCCCATCCTTTTCCCATTGGGCATAGTGCGGAACCATCTCCTTCTCGACAAAATGGCGATAGGAGTCACGAAAGAGCCTGTGTTCTTCCAGAAAGAGCGTGCGCTGCATGGTATTTTTCTCCTGTCAGGGCGAATACTCGCGCCGGTGCGATGCAAAAACCTGATCTTCTCTTGATTATAGCATCAAAACAAACGCACCTGTTTGCTGCTACGATTAAAACAGATGCGTACTGGCCCGCGACACAGAGCAGCCCACAGCGAAAGCTAGCCTTGCGGCGGCATGTTATAAGGCTCGATAGGCGCATATTCTGGTGCGGCCTGATACGGATCATCCGACGGATATGATGTAGCCTGGTATTGCTCACTGGACTGATAGGATAACATCGGCTGATACCGCACATCCGCTGCATGCGGTTGCATCGGCAGGTAGACCGGAAAAAATGCCTGTTGCTCAGGCACTGCAAGCAGGTAAATCAACATACAGATGCTGGTGAGAATACCTGCGACAACGCCAGAAATCAGGGTTCCGGCAAACCAACCCCACTGCTGCCGTTTAGCCTGCCTCACTAACGCACCTATCCAGGAGACAAAACCAAGGATCATGCCGATCAGAAACAGTCCCAGCCCAACAAACGCGGCAATCGTAGGGACAAGTGGAGTCGCCTGGCCTGAGCAATCAGGAGAACAGGCAGAGCCTGCAATCGCGGCCCCGGCAAAGAAAGCCACCAACCCGATGATACCCAGACCGGTACCAATGCCTAAAAGGATTGCTATCGTCTTCTTACGCATGCGTAAAATCACCTCCAATGTATGGACACAAAACCCTTAAATTCTGTGGTGTTTTTTAGTATATATGAAAACTGTACGGTTGAATATACCTCCATCTAGAAGTTTGGCGTGCTCATCATGACTGACATATTATTTGCTTTTCGCCTTTCAGTATACGATAATCCGAGCAGACTCGATTATGAACTAACTCTCAGTTCAAAAAATGTCGCGTCAAGATAGCGAGAACGTCTCTAGCACGGATTTGGAGGAAACCCTATGCCTGTTGACCCACAAGTTCAAGTTTATTTAGAGCAAATGGCAGCCCTCGATATGCCTCCCATGAGTAGCATGACTCCTGAAGTGATTCGTCAGGGCATCGCCGCGCAAATCGGCATCTTTGGCGAGGGCGAACCGGTCGCGCACGTGGCAAACCGCACAATTCCTGGCCCGGCTGGTGAAATTCCGGTCAGGATCTATACCCCGGAAGGCGATGGCCCATTTCCCGTGCTGGTTTTCTTTCACGGTGGCGGCTGGGTGATCTGCACGCTGGATACGCACGATGGACAGTGTCGCAGCCTGGCCAATGGCGCGGGCTGCGTCGTGGTCTCGGTCGATTATCGCCTCGCGCCCGAACACAAATTCCCGGCAGCGCCAGAGGACTGCTACGCGGCCACAAAATGGGCGGCGGAACACGCGACTGAACTCAATGGCGACGCCGCGCGCCTGGCCATTGGCGGCGATAGCGCGGGCGGCAATCTCACGGCAGTGGTGGCGCAGATGGCCCGCGATCAGGGTGGTCCTCAACTCGTCTTCCAACTCCTGGTGTATCCCGCAACAGACTTCACTGCTCAAAATGTCTCCAAAAAGGAGAACAGTGATGGGTACGGCCTGAACATAGAGGATATGGAATGGTTCGAGAATCATTATCTCAACAGCAAAGAAGATGAGACAAATCCGCTGGCCTCACCCATGCTGGCCAGGGATTTGAGCAATCTGCCGCCAGCGCTCGTCATCACAGCCGAGTACGATCCGCTCCGCGACGAAGGCGAAGAGTACGGACACCGCTTGCAGGCTGCGGGCGTGCCTGCGACCGTCAGCCGCTACGATGGGATGATTCACGGCTTCTTCGGCATGGCGAATCTCTTTGACAAAGCCGGGCAAGCGGTCAACGAGGCATCTCAGGCGCTCCGCACGGCTTTCGCCACAAAATAGACAACAACAAATCCATTTAGCAGGGGTGGAGCGGCCTCTATAGCGCTTCACCCCATTTCCAATAGCGAACACGCCACGCGCGTCCCTCAGCCATCAGCGCCGCCGCGTACTCGTTCGGCGCCGTCAGCACACGCAGGCTCCAGTCGGTCACGGTGTATGGAGCCTCGCGACTGGCGAGCAGTTCGGCGGGTTCGTTGGGAGCAAGCGAGACATCAAAGCTGCCCAGGGGCAGCGAGAGTCCTTTGCCGCGCGCCTTGATATACGCCTCTTTGCGCGTCCAACAGTTGAAAAACGCCTGCTTATGCTCGGCTTCAGGCAGCGCGCTAAGAGTTGCATATTCGCGCGACGAGAAATGGTGTTTGGCCAGTTCCAGATACTCGTCGAAGGCCAGTGGGCGCATATATTCAATATCGACGCCGATCTCTCGCCCATATGCAAAGGCATAGAGCGCCATTTCGTGAGAATGCGAGAGGTTAAAAGAGAGCGCAGGCGAGCGCCCAGGGAGATCCAGGGTGGGTTTGCCATAGGGATTATACGTGAAATGCAAGCTGGGCGCGGGCATCTGGAGATAGCTGCCGAGAAGCGCCCGCAGGATACCACGCGCCACAACAAAATGGCGGCGATCTTTCTCAAAATAGAAACGCTCCGCCCGCTCCCGTTCATCAGGAGACAGCGTAGCCAGCAATTGCCGCACACGCTCCGCTGGCTGCTCAAGCGAGGCCAGCCAGATATGAACCTCGTCACCCGCCAGAACGAGCGTTGACGGCGGCTGCCAGCAAACGTCTTTCTCCATACTTACATGCTTCGCATAAAATGCATCAAAATAGGTATTATCTCGCAACATCTTCTCAACAGAATGAGACGGCCTTATTATCTAACAGTTACGCGGAAAAAGCAAGAAAGTATAGGCATTTGCTTATCTCAGGGCCAGCACGACCAGTAGCAACACAGCAACCACAGCCAACCAGACCCAGAGCGGGAACATTCGCGAGGGCACATGCTCTTTCGCCTGGGCGTTTTTCTCGTGAAGCGGTAAATAATAGCGCATCTCTTTTTCCTTCCTGATCCAATACGATTTCAGCGCAATGAGCATTGCACTGCTGTTGATTGAGGATAAGGAAAAACGGCGTGCCTTGCAGATTGCTGGTACTTTCTGGGTGAGACGTAAAGCCAGGCGGCAAAAAAGAGCGAGTAAACAGTGATGGATCATCTTCTGATTTACTCGCTCAAACATCTGCACGCAGTACGATTTACCGAGGAATAACCGGCAACACGATGGCGGAGGGATGTTCAGCGTCGTGATAGATACGCTGCTCGGCGCTGACAAACTCGCTGGTCTGCCCAGGCGCTGCCCCGGTGTTCAGGTTGCGATCGAACTTGGGAAAAGCGCTGGATGCAATCTGCACACAGATACGGTGTCCGGCTTTGAAAACCTGGCTGGTATTCCAGCAATCGAGGCTATATTGATAAATCTTGCCCGGCTCGATCAGCGTGGGATGCTCCATGCCATCGCGGAAACGGGCGCGCACCATACCATCACAGAGACGCTGGCGAAAACCATTGGACCAGACATCGATCAGCATGGCCATGAAGTCGGTATCGGGCGCGCTGGAAGAGGCGTAGAGATCCACGCGAATCGGCCCGGTCACTTCGGTATCCTGCTCCAACGGCTCTGTCTCGTAGACCAGCACATCGTCGCGGCGCTGGATCGAGGCATAGTTGTCGGGACCGCCGATCTGGCTGGAAGTCTGCTCGGTCACGAACGGCGTGGCGCTACCGGGATCGTAAGTATAGTTGTCGGCGGGTTCGGACGCGGCTGGCGCGGTGGTCGTGAGTTGTCCATCACCAAAGCGGCTATTAGCTCTTCCATCGCTATGCAGATAGAAGGGCGTCCATTGCGTGCGCGCCAGAGGCCATTCCTGCTCGTCACGCCAGGTATTTTCGCCCATCACAAAGATGCGCACCGGTTTGGAGAGCACATTGATACCACGCAACCAGCGATCAAACCACTGACCGATCTCGCCATACAGATCAATCACCGCCTGCCCGCCAAAGTCGATCTCGCCAACTTTCGAGGAGGCATTGACATTGTGGCCCCAGGGGCCCATCAAGAGACGCTGGCTGGCGCGGGCTTCGGGTGTCGCGCCGCGCGTGGTCATGCCGATATAGTTGAGCGGTGTGCCAACCTGCTCGTCGTCGTACCAGCCAGAGATGTGCAGAGCCGGAACGCTCAGCTCGTGGAAACGGTGCTGGTAACAGAGCGGCTGCCAGTAATCGTCAAGTTGTGTATGCTCGAATTCCTTGCGCCAGCGCCAATCCACGCGCCCGGCCTGCTCGTCCATCGTCACCAGTGGCAGATGCTGATAGACCCGCTCCCAATTGACGGCCTCCATCGGCTGCGTCACACGTCCGCTAACATAGTGCAGCCAGCAGAGATGTTGTGGGCCGGGCACGCCGGTAGGCGTCTCAACAAAGGGATCGGAGGGTGGCACCAGCACGGCCATTGCGCGCAAATGCGGCGGCTGGTAGAGCGCGGTCAGCCACTGGATCGCGCCCAGATACGAGCCGCCATAGGTTCCCACGTTGCCATCCGACCACTCCTGAGCCGCGCACCACTCGATGCTGTCGTAGCCATCGCGGCCCTCGTTGAAGTAGGGATGGAAATTCTCGCCATCCGAATCGCCACGCGCGCGCACATCCATCGCCACATAGGCATAGCCGCGCTTCACGAATTCTTGCGCGCGCGTAACCGTAATCATATCGGATTTCAAATACGGTGTGCGACTCAAAATAACTGGTCGCCGGGCTGGTTCGCCAACGGGCAAATAGACATCGGCGGAGAGCGTGATTCCGTCGCGCATAGGGACGCGCTGATTAAAGAGAATACGGACCTTAGCCGGGTCCGGCGTTTTGAGAGCCATATGCTGAGGCTCCTTCCTAATCTGCTGCAAAGGGAGGATAGTTCGCGGAGAATCGATCTTCTCTTCCTTGCGATCATAACACATCATTCCAACGAAGGGCAATCGCGCCAATGGCTCAAGTTTCTATTTCGCCTTTTCTGTCGTACAATGCCAGAGAACAACCGCAAATTAACAACGCAAACAAAACAGAGCGATTATTTCCGGGAGGAATTTTGATGGTAGAGCAACAGAGCGCGCACGGTGCCGCGACCCAACACACCCATACGAACCGCCTGAGCGGCGAAACCAGCCCCTATCTCTTGCAGCACGCGCATAACCCCGTCGACTGGTATCCCTGGGGCACAGAAGCGTTAGAGAAAGCGAAGCGCGAGGACAAGCCCATTCTACTTAGCGTAGGTTACTCGGCCTGTCACTGGTGCCATGTCATGGAACGCGAGTCGTTCGAGAATGAAGAGATCGCGGCCACGATGAACAAGTATTTCGTCTCGATCAAGGTGGACCGCGAGGAACGCCCGGATATCGACGGCATCTATATGCAGGCGGTGCAGGCGCTGACCCACCAGGGCGGCTGGCCCATGACCGTTTTTCTGACTCCCGATGGACGTCCTTTCTACGGTGGCACGTATTTCCCGCCGCAAGATCGCCACTATGGGCGGCAGACCGTCCCCGGCTTCCAGCGCATCCTGTTGACGATGGCCAATCTCTACGACACGCAACGGAGCGAGGTTGAGGAGCAGGCGGAACAACTGGCTACGTTCTTGCGCCAGGGCAGCGGCGCGCCTCTTCGCGCCTTGGGAAATATGCCCGCGCTCGACAGTATCCCCCTGGATCTGCTGGCCCGCGCCGGTCACGCCCTGGCGGAGGATTTTGACGAGGTTCACGGCGGTTTTGGCGGCGCGCCCAAATTCCCCAATACGATGTCGCTAGAATTTCTTTTGCGTCTCCATCTGCATCGCCAGCGCGGTGAAATCACCGACGAGATCAAGCCAACTGAGATGGAAATTATCGCGAAGACGCTTAAAGCCATGGCGCATGGCGGCATCTACGATCAGCTTGGCGGCGGCTTCCATCGCTACTCGGTCGATAACGCCTGGCTGGCCCCACACTTCGAGAAAATGCTCTACGATAACGCGCTGCTCAGTCGTCTCTACCTGCATACCTATCTCGTGACAGGCGAATCTTTCTACAAACGCGTCACCACGCAAACGCTCGATTATGTCGTGCGCGAAATGACCTCGCCGGAAGGCGGCTTCTACTCCACGCAAGACGCCGATAGCGAGGGTGAAGAGGGCAAATTCTTCCTCTGGACTCCTGCCGAGGTGGAAGCCCTGCTCTCCGAACAGGATGCGCGGCTCTTTATGCTCTACTACGACGTGAGCGCGCGCGGCAACTTCGAAAGCAAAAATATTCTGCACGTAATGAAAAAAGCTTCGGTGATAGCCGAGAGCGCAGGAGTCAGCGAAGCCGAACTGAATCAAGCATTGCAGCGTGGGCGCAACGCCCTCTTCGCCGCGCGCGAGAAGCGCGTCAAGCCGGGCCGCGACGAGAAAATTCTAACGGCCTGGAATGGGCTGATGCTGCGCAGCTTCGCCGAGGCCGCGCGCCATCTCCAACGAGACGACTATCTCCAGGTGGCGCGCCGCAATGCCGAGTTCTTGCTGAAAACTATGCAACGCGACGGGCGCGTTCTGCGCACCTGCAAGGATGGCCACGCGCATCTCAACGGCTATCTCGAAGATTACGTCTTCCTGGCCGATGGGCTGCTGGCGCTCTATGAGGCCGACTTTAACCCGCGCTGGTTCCGTGAAGCGCGCCGCCTGATGGACGAAGCGATCAAACTCTTTGCCGATGAGCAGAACGGCGGATTCTTCGACACCGGCAACGATCACGAGGAGTTGTTGAGCCGTCCCAAGGATATCATGGATAACGCCACGCCAGCAGGCAATAGCGTGGCCGCCGAAGTCCTGTTGCTCCTGGCCGCGTGGACCGGAGAGGACAGCTATCGTCAGCGGGCCGACGACTATTTGCGCGCGCTGAGTGATGTCGTGGTCAAGCATCCCCAGGCTTTCGGGCAAGTCCTGAGCGTGCTGGATTTCGCCCTCTCGCCCGGTCATGAGATCGCGATTATTGGCGATCCTCGACAGCCCGCGACGCAAAGCCTGCTGGCCGAAGTCAATCAACGCTACCTGCCCAATAGCGTGCTGGCCAGCACCGCGCCCAACAATCAGGAGGCCGCGCAGATCATCCCGCTGCTCGCCGATCGCCCGCTCAAAGATGGCAAGCCTAGCGCCTACGTCTGCCAGCATTTCACCTGCCAGGCCCCGGTCACGACTGGCGAGGAGTTGGCGAAACTGCTCATGAGACACTAAAAACAAGACAGGTTGAGAAACGTTTCTCAACCTCTCTTAACCATCTATAATAGGTAACAGCAGATGCCGAGAAACACGCAAGAGAATCCACTCTTCCAGAACTTCTTCAAGCATGTCGCGGCACTCCTCAAGCGTATCGGATGCAGCGTAAACGCCCTCAAAGCCAGGGATTTCACCATAAAATGTCCTATCTGATGGCAAAATTTCGTAGTTGGCACGACGCAAAGCAGCGCGGATATAGCTTGTCAACATGGAACCCTCCCATTTATTAACGCTCGTTCTACTCTTATCTAAACAGTATACCATAGCTGTGCATCACCGCAGCGGAGTGAAGAGTCTGAAAAAATCTGTGCTATACTAGTCAATACGGACATGAGAGGCTCTATTTTTTGCTCACCCAGGAGGTCCCAATCATGGATTTTGCTTACTCGGAAAAAGTCAGAACGCTCCAGCAGCGGCTTACCGACTTCATGGAACGCTACATCTATCCAAACCAGCAAACGTACCGCGATCAGCTTGCCGCCTCCGATGATCCGCATCATCACGCTGAGATTGTCGATGAACTCAAAGCGGTCGCCCGCGAGCAGGGATTGTGGAATCTCTTCCTGCCCGACGAGGAGTATGGCGCGGGCCTGAACAATCTGGAGTACGCGCCCCTGGCCGAGATTATGGGTCGCGTCGGCTGGTCATCTGAGGTCTTTAACTGTGCCGCGCCCGACACCGGCAATATGGAGATTCTCGCGCAATTCGGCACGCCTGAGCAGAAAAAACAGTGGTTAGAGCCGCTGCTCAACGGCGAGATTCGTTCAGCCTTCGCCATGACCGAACCTGCCGTCGCCAGTTCCGACGCCACCAACATCCAGCTCTCAATCACCCGTGATGGCGACGAGTACGTGCTCAATGGGCGCAAGTGGTGGATCTCCGGGGCTGCACGCCCGCGCTGCAAAATCTTTATCGTGATGGGCAAAACTGACGCGAACAATCCCGATCGTCACCACCAGCAGAGCATGATTCTCGTACCACGCGATACGCCCGGCGTGACGATCGTGCGAAGCCTGCCAGTCATGGGCTATATGGACAACGAGAGCCACTGTGAGGTACTGTTCGAGAATGTGCGCGTGCCCGCGAGCAACCTGCTCGGCGAAGAGGGCAGCGGCTTCGCCATCGCGCAGGCGCGCCTGGGGCCTGGCCGCATCCATCACTGTATGCGCTCGATCGGCTCGGCCAGCTACGCCCTCGAATTGATGTGCCAGCGCGCCAGCAGCCGCGTGGCCTTCGGCAAACCGCTGGCCGACCAGGGCATTATTCGCGAATGGATCGCGACATCCGCAATGGAGATCGAGCAGGCGCGTCTGCTGACGCTCAAAACCGCCTGGATGATGGATAACCTGGGCAAGAAGGCCGCGCAACAGGAAATCGCCATGATTAAGGTCGTGGTGCCTGAGATGCTGACCAACGTGGTCAATCGCGCCATGCAAGTCTTCGGCGCGGCAGGCGTGAGCAATGATTTCCCGCTGGCCTCGATGTGGGCGCATGGCCGCACGATGCACATTGTCGACGGTCCCGACGAAGTTCACAAGCGGGCCATTGCGCGCGCGATTTTGCGCAATTACCAGAAATGAGCAAGAAAAAGGCCAATGGATCGATCATTTTAATCCATTGGCTTAGCTTTTCGATCCATACCGATGCCCTATATGCGTCGAGAACGGTCTGGGCCTCTCTTAAGTTCTCTATAGACACTGTAATAACCATCTGATGGGTTTCTCTACCGTCCATGAAGTTGTATCCCTAAAGCTTCTGCGGCTCCTTGCAAACTAACTCCATAGAGTTCACGGTAGAGTTTGATGGCTTTCAAATTATCACCTTTCTGTAACGCTGCCTGAATGGCCCCGTTCAACGGTCGCTCTGGCGGTGTGACCGCTGGCAGGCTGGTACCTGCCGTGTTTGTTGTGCGCATACCCTGGCCGCTATGCAACTCCTGCAACATGGTCTGCATACGCTGGAATTTCTGCATCTCTGAGCCAGAACTTGAGAGGATGGAGAGCAACTGCTCCATCATCGTTTCCATCCGCCTCATCCTGGCTTCTAAAGCGATGATATAATCTCGATCGTCCATACGTGTGTTCCTTCCTCCGCTCGAGCGGTGCTTTGACAGCCTGGTACGATGGTAGTGTCTTACTTACAAGCATAACAAAGAACATCTCTCCTGACTATGAATTAGCTCTCTTTTCTATAACGATGGGTTCGACTTGATTTCTTTCACGGTTTGCCCAGCAAGCACTCTCGCGCATAGCGTCGCGGCGCGCATTTTTGTTGTCACTTTCATGCCCTATTCTTCGTTTCATCCCTGTCAAAGCAAATAGTGGTTAGCAGAACAGAGGATCAGGCAATGGAAGAACAATTTGTGCATAGAGTTATCTTATCCAGAGACACGGCCCGGCAGGATTGGCAGCACGGCTCGCTTCTGTTTATCGGCACCGCGACCACGCTGTTACGGTACGGGAGTTTTACTGTGCTGACCGATCCTAATTTCTTGCATCAAGGGGAATACGCGCACCTGGGGTATGGGCTACGCAGCAAACGTCTGACCAATCCCGCGCTTGAGTTGAACGAGTTGCCGCCACTTGATTGCGTCCTACTCTCTCATCTGCATGAGGATCACTTCGATAGGATTGTCGCGCGTCGTCTCGACAAAAATGTGCCAATCGTGACCACGCCAAAGGCTGCACAGGCGCTCAAACAGCAGCAATTTCGCTTCCCCTACGCGCTGCACACCTGGGAGACGCTGACCCTGGAAAAAGGCCAGAGTCGTCTCCATATCACCGCTATGCCAGCCCAACACGCGCCCGGTCCGCTCAAGAATCTGCTGCCGCCAGTCATGGGGAGTATGCTTGAATTCGATAGCATTCCTGGCAACAACGTTTTTCGCATGTATATCACAGGTGATACACTGATGTATAAAGCGCTACAGGCGATCCCCGAACGCTATCCCGATATTGACTTGGCCCTGTTTCATCTCGGCGGCGCAAAGCTGCTTGGGGTGTTGGTTACGATGGACGCGAGACAAGGCATCAAGGCGGTCCGGCTCATCCGGCCTCACGTCGCTATCCCAATCCACTGCGACGATTATACTGTTTTCCGTTCGTCGCTCGCGGAATTTCAACGGGCAGTCACTAACGCTGGCCTCGAAGAAACGGTCATGTACATGCAACCAGGCGTAACATATCCCTTCACGGTTCCGGCCAGCCGCCTCAGCTATCCGCAAGGAGCATAGGCGCGCTATATGTTCCCGCGTGCGGCCAGTTGAGAGGCGTGGTCGATCAAGACTTGCACGCGCTGGCCAAACACAGCAAAACGCTGATCCTGGGTCTGCCCGCGCAACCAGCGAATGTAGATCTGTTGCAGAATGACACTCAGCTTAAAATAGGCAAAGACCATGTGGAAGTGCATAGCAGAGAGATCGCGCCCGCTTTTCTCGGCATAACGTTGCATACCCTCGGCGCGCGTAAGAAAACCGGGCAGATAAGTGATGGTGGGCAGGATGGCACGCAACTCTTCCGGGTCATCGGGCTGCACCCAGTAGCCAAGCGAGATAGCAAAATCGAAAAGCGGATCGCCAATCGTCGTCATTTCCCAATCCAGCACAGCAATGGGATGGGCGGGATGCTGTTCGTTGACCAGCATATTATTTAGTTTGAAATCGTTATGGATCAGCGTGGGCTGAGGGCTGACGGGAACATGTTCGCTTAGCCAGCGAATCAGTTCCTCAACGTGCGGATTCTCCTCGCTCCGCGCACGGAAATAGCGCTCGATCCACCCCTTGACCTGGCGACCCAGAAAACCGTCTGGATGGCCAAATTCGGCCAGCCCGGCTGCCTGCCAATCGATCGCGTGGATCTGTACCAGTGTATCGATCAGCATCTCTGAGATCTGGCGGCAGAGTTCAGGCGTAGGCGTCACGCCTGGCGGAAAAGTGTCGTTCAGCACAAAGCCCTTGCGGCGCTCCATCACATAGAAAGGCGCGTCCATAATTTCGGGATCGTTGCAGAACACATAGGGCTGGGGAGCGAGCGGGAAAACGGGATGGATGCGCGCCAGCAGACCTGCTTCACGCTGCATATCATGAGCTTTAGGAGCAATCGGCCCCAGCGGTGGACGGCGCAGCACGCCCTCCCACGCGCCGATCTGGATGAGGTATGTCAGATTAGACGCGCCCGAAGGAAACTGGCGCACCTGAATGCTACCGTCGCCAATCGCTGGCAAATGTACGCGCAAATACTGCTCGACGCGCGGCCAATTCAACCCCTCGCCCGCGCGTACTTCAATCGTCTCGCCCGAATTCTCCATGCCGAAGACCCTCCCTGTTGAGGAAATAGACCGCTCTCTGTTATTGTGTAGTATAGCACATCAACGAGGAGGCTCGTCCAACACTTCGATCTCTTTCGCGCGCCCTTTCGTTTGAGCCTCCACAACTTCCCAGCGCGATTGCTCGCCTTCACGCCAGAAGCGCAATTTGAGGGTACTTTGCCCCACGCGCAAACGCCGGATCTCAATATCAGGCAACCATTCCGGCAGAGTGGGCTTGACGTACAGGCGACCATGAGGCGCATCGGCGCGTAAGCCGAGCAGCGTGCGTACCATATGGAAAATCGTGCCGGTCGCCCACGCCTGGGGAATGTTCGCGCCACTTGGATAGAGCACCGGAAAGTCAAAGGTTCCCTCGCGCCTGATCCCGGCAAAAACCTCTGGCGGGCGCGAGGCTTCAAAGCGCTCAATCGCATCAAAGACACCTCGAATCACTTGATTCGCCTCGTCAATCAGGCCGTAGCGTTTGAAGCCATCGACAATAATGCCATTATCCTGAGGCCAGACCGAACCACATTGATAGGAGAGCGGATTGTAGGCGGGATTGTGTTCAGAGAGCGTACGAATGCCCCAACCACACCACATGTCATTCCGCAAGAGACGTTGCGCGGTAAGCGCGGCCTTCTCTGGTTCAGCGATGCCACTCCAGAGGCACTGGCCTGCGTTTGAAGCAATCGAGGTAATTTGTTTCTTATGGGGATCGAGGCCAAAGGCGTAACACCCCTCGTCCTCCAGCCAGAAAGCCTCATTAAAACGATGCTTGAGCACTTTCGCTTGATGGCGCAACTCTTCAGCACGCTGCGTGTCGCTGAGCGCCTCAAAAACCTCCACCATGCGCATTTTGGCATCATACACGTAACTCTGAAGCTCACAGAGCGCCTTCGGTTGCTTGACTTGCGTACCATCAGCATACACGACAGCATCATGAGCATCTTTCCAACCAAGATTCTCATAGCCAGGCTTGGCGAAGGTTTTGTACTCTTGAAAGCCATCGCCGTCCAGGTCGCCATACTGATCGATCCAGCTCAGGCATTTCTCCGCCACTTCGCGATACGTGTGCAACAAATCGAGGTCGCCAGTCCAGCGATAGGTTTCGGAGAGAACGATCAGGTAGAGCATCGTGGCATCAGCGGTACCGTAGTAGGGAGTGAAGGGGACTTGATGGAAATGCGCCAGTTCGCCAAAGCGGATCTCGTGGAGAATCTTGCCGGGTTGAGCATCGCGCCAGTCATCGCGCTTCTCCGCCTGATACGCGGCCAGATGTTTGAGCGCGCCAAGCGCAAAACCAGAGGAGACGAGCATATTCTGATACGCGACCGTCAGACTGTCGCGCCCAAAAAGCGTCACGAACCAGGGAACGCCTCCGGCTGGCACCCAGATATCCTCCGAAACGTCCATATCGTAGATACGCAGAGCGCGCAAATCATCGATGGCCTGACGATACATGCGATGCAGGGGATAGTTGCTGGTCTCGATGCCGGTACAACGCATATGCCATTGGGTCTGGCCCTTGCTAAAACGAGTATGAGTGTCTGGCTCGGCAGTCAGTTCCTTTGAGTCAGGGCGGCGACAACAGCGTTTTTTCATCGGCTGGCTAGCCTCTTCCTCCTCTTCCAGAATCATCTCACAGCAGGTGTGCCAGCGCCGATTCGGCTCCAGGTGAATATCAAAGCAAACGCGCCCATTCGCATAGCTGGCCGGAACATGATCTTGAATAGAATACAGGAGGGAGCGGTGAAAATCTTTATGCCCATACGAGGTGCACAACAGCTTCTCTTTGGTGTCCCAATCCGTCACCATCGCGCCGCGCCGCACAATACGCCGCGATCTCACCTCAAAAATATCCGCGAAATCGGCGTGCAGCGCCACCTCCAGCAGAAACCTCACCTCTTTTCCGGTATAATTGGCAACATCCAGATCTTCATGAATGCCGCCGCTGCTATTCACCACGCGATTGACCGTAACATGCAGCGTCTCCGGGTCCAGCTTTCCCCCCTCAATATGCAATTCGGGATTGGTGAGATGAAAACGCGCCGCGTAAAAGGTCAGTTGACTTGAATTGATCAGATCAAGTGGAGTATTATTAATGTATAAACGATAATAGCAAGCAAAGCGCGTATCATTCATATACACACCTTGCTGAGTTTCCAGATCAATCCCTCCCTTGAGATTAGTGACCATAAAAGTACGCCCCTGGCTGATCGTCAC
>Ga0207674_10005260_pt1 | contig 15400 bp, 10 predicted proteins | sample KBSCornC72_FD_184303 | JGI IMG/M metagenome (GOLD analysis project Ga0207674, IMG submission 184303) | Corn rhizosphere microbial communities from Kellogg Biological Station, Michigan, USA - KBS Corn C7-2 (SPAdes) (version 2) | ecosystem: Host-associated > Plants > Roots > Rhizosphere > Soil ... | reverse complement strand
CGACCCGCTCGAATTAGTGCGGAGAAATCAGGAGACTGGTTCGCCGCTTTGGCGGCGGCATTGATGTGCTCACGCTGCTTCAACTCCGGGAATGGAAGGCCCGCTGTGACCAGACGCCCACGGTCGTATAGCAGTTCATCCAGTGTTCCGTTCAATATGTGCTGATACCTCCGGGGCTGCGGATTCTTGAGATCGGAGGCAATCTGGCGATCGATCGTCGTCGTACAGTTTCGGGTCAGCGCGTTATACCACTCAGGATGATCTCTCAACTTGTTCAGGTAATCGAGGTACGTGAGCAATACGGCTCTTGCCCGCTTTGGTGAAATGGTGGTGCGGTACATGAATACCTGCTCGCCTTTGCGGTAGTTGGTGCGCAATCGAATGACGTCACGCTCGTCGGCGACGACAAAGATCAACTCGTACTGACGAAAGAATCCAAGAACCGCCGAGTACGACTGGCCGACTTTATAGCGTGCCTCGATCGAGAATGCGATATGGTCGTTGTCCCCGAATTGGAAGCTGACAATCGGGTGGCCGAACCACTTTGGTCCCCAGTTGGTGAAGAAAAAGTCCACGCATCGAAGTTGCGACAGATACACCGTCCTATCGCTCCAGCAGTTCATGTAATCAGTTTCGGTGCGGTAGTCGCAGTTGCGCAGGTCGTGGATCGTGACACGATCTCCGTTGATCTCAACCCATGCGGTTCGATCAACGTCGGCTTGCCAATCGCCATCGTTCGACGGTCTGAGGTTAAGCCACCACGTCAGGACAATGCAGAAACCCGCGAAACAAAAGGCGACCCCAAGGCGGGGTTTGGCCGTGAGCAGGATCACGATGATTCCCAGAACGTAGACCAATGTCACCGGGAACCGCCACGCGGCAACCCTTAGATCAACGTAAAGAGCAGTGGCCGCCCACAGGGTAAGCAGCCCCAGAATGAACCACATAACCGCGACTCCAAGCGTGCGCAACGCGAGGCCAAGCCGACTGATCGGTCTTCCCGACACTGTTAGCATTTATCCGGATAGACTCACCTGTGAAGTGGTGAAGGATGTGGAACTCGAATTTCTCCAACTTACTTATGCGAAGGTGAGGCAGCAATGAAACTGCTCAGGCTACTGTGTCGCGAATGCCAATGGCCCGCGCAGAGATCGTGCCTCTCAAAAAGCGGATTTGGCCGGCGCGCGCCTACCTGTCCTCGAGGAGTTCCAGCTTTTCTATTCTTGCTGTGGTTCCTTCTGCAACATTCCTTCGATCTCTAGTGCCAACTAGATTTACATCAGGAGGGAACGTAGTACTTTTTCTGCTCTGATACAACTGGTAGTCGACTGAGCAGTAAAGTACATGTCGTCCATTGCCAGGGCGCACCCTTCCGATCTTGACTGCGGTAAATGAAGTTGTGCGAGTGCCGCGCACCCAGGGAAACGATGTGAATACCTGTTTGGAATACTTGCTTGGTGACTTAGTGCCGAACCCCTCTTAGCGTTTAGCGAAAGAGGGCGGGGCTGGGTCCGGCTATACGTTCTCGAGAAATCTGGGTTAGTAACAGTGTGGCGCGTTGGAACTAGCCGCCTATTTCGTTCATGATGCGGCTTGTTGAGGGTACTTGGTTTTGCTCGTCACGCTAGATGGAGCTGCTGGATTCTCGAAGAGCTTAGAATCAAGATTACTAAGCATCTTCAGCAGATTGGCGACGATTGCATTAGTCGTTCTTTCGCCGATAGCCGCCATCTCATCGGCCCGAGTGAATTCCGAGATATCAAACGAGGTCACATCGGGCGCGACCACAAAGTCTGCCGGCTGCACTCCAACGGAGTTCATTCTGTATCCTTGAATCATAGTCTGTCGCATGATCACCTGAATGGTCGAGAAGAAACGAGTGCTGCGTGAACGCCCCTTGGAGCGGATTTCTATAAAGTCTTTTTCCAGCTTTGCCGTGACACTCGATGCGATTACAAAGTTGCACTTCTTGGCCACCAGCACGTTGGCCGGAATATTGTTGAGCAACCCGCCATCCACAAGCGCCTGGCCTGACCGGATGATAGGTAGCGACAGGGGAGGAAGATTGATACTCTCCAGGACATTAATCGTCGCATCGCCACGCTCGCGCACCAACGGTTCTCCTTCGACTAGATCGACGGAGATTGCAGACGTTGGAATAATCAGTTGCTCCATCCGAACTCGATCTAAATATTGGCGTAGCATGGGATCAAACTTGTTTCGTCTGTACTTGTAAAGCAAATACCAGTAGCCTCCCGCCGGAAGTTGTTGAAAGAACCACGATGGCTTCAAATCTTTTTTGAAACTTTGAGCGATATAGTCAGGATCTAAGCCGGCCGCATACAAGGCGCCGGTCAAAGCTCCAGCGCTCGTTCCTGCCAGCATGTCGATGTAGATGCCATTCTGCTCCAGCACTTTCAGCACGCCGAGGTGAGCCATACCACGAGCTGCGCCACCCCCCAATGCAAGACCGATCCGAATTCCTCGCAAATGATGGACGATACGTTCGAATCCTTGCTGCAGTAAGCTACCCTGGTTTGCTCGTGGAGAATCAAAGGTAACCTTAAAATCTCGTTCAGCAAGTTCATGCAACTCCGGCACATACGGAGCGAATGGAGTGTTGGCGTCGAGAATCCAAACAATCCGAAGCTTGTCTCGCCATTTGGGTATGCTCTTCTCTAGTTCCCGGAGCAGATGTACTGCTGCATTGGCATCCTGCGGCCGAACGCACCAGAGCGCTATGTCGACGTAACTCAAGAACCGCATCATCGCGTTTTGTGAATGATCGGCTCGAACATCCACAAAGAGTCGCCGATGCGAAGCCCATTCTCTAGGAATAATCTGCCGCTCGTCATCTCGTGCAAGCGCCATGAACGGGAAAACTCCGTTGGGTTTCCATCGCTCGTCGTCGCCCGCAATACAAGGAGACTCGTCTAATTCTCGAAGTCGATGCACCAACCGGCCAACGAGAGGACGGCTCGCCTCGGAGTGATGAATAATTCCCACGGCAGATGGCTTCGGAAGGGAACGTTCAACGTCCATCACGTACCGCTTGAACCTGCTCGCTGCCACGCGGAACATAGTGAGTTGAAAATCTTTATGCTTAGCAGTCAGTTGAAGCAGCTCGGATAACGTCAGTCGTATCGCTGTCGAGGGCTCGTCGGCTTGAACTTGCATGTGGGAGCGTTCCGGCAAGCCGAGTGCAAACAATCCGATGACGGACCCTCGAACAAAGGTATCCTTCTGAATTTCCTTACCAAGTGAATCGTAGAGCGTTGCTTGCATCCGGCCCGTAATGATGAATAACACATGGTTAATCTCTGAATCGACTTCAACGACCATGTCACCGGCGCGAAACTCGACAGTCTCAGCCGTGCTCGTGATCGCTGCAAACGTTTCCTCGCTGAGCCCCTTTGCCCAATCCAGCCGACGAAGCTCCGCGTTGAGCCGCTCACCTCTAGGGGAAACTGTTGTCTCGCCACTGTTATCCATGTTGTTCTCCTCGAACATGCGGGTTTACGACTGGTAAGCCCAGTTGGTGACAGTAATCGCGAACTGAACTGTGAACGTGAGAGGCAAAGGAAGAGCAACATCCACGGAAACTCATGAGACGCCGCTCGTTCTCGTTCAAAGTGCCTGTCGGGGGCAAGCAACGGGATATTGAAAGCTGCCCGTGTCTTAGGGAACTGTCAGAACGAACAGCCGATGACGCATTTGAGGGGCACTCACGGGGCAATCCTCGCGCCAAGAGAAGTGGCACCGTCAAAACAATATCTTGGCAATACGCATAACGATTTCTTCCGCAGAGAAGATGGTGAATAACAGTGGTAGCAGGGGGGCCGTGGTGGCGACTGCCAGGCGAGTTATGTCATGCAAACCGAACGGAACCAGGTTCATCGCGCGCACCATGCCATAGCTGTGGCCTAGATCGGCAAGAGACTGGATGTCGGGACTTCCAAGTAGTTTCTCGGATGCAGCAGGCCTATCCAGCACCCATTTCCGTTCGAAACCCTCAACGTAATCCTGAGCGAAGGAGGCGTAGTCTGACAACCCGCGCCGTTTTGCGAGATACATGCGAGGCGTAAACATAGAGAGCGGACCCAGAATGACGAAGATGAAGAAGGCCGCCACACCGCCGACCTGCCACTTGAAGGAAAGCAAGCTGGCCCCCCGGTACAGAATTTCGCTCGCAATCAAACCGGAGAGCATTGCACCCTCCGCAAAAAGGATGGGGCTAAAGGCGTAGGCGCTCCGGCCGAGGAAGCCAAGACCGCCAGAGCGGTCCGGGTGAGTCGGAATGAGGTGCAAGTTCAACCTCGAAACGTGCCACAGGAAACGAAACCAGATCATCAGCCTCATGTACCAGCGCACAAGCAAGAACTGAATGATAGGGACGCTGGCGAATACGTACCAAAAGCCAGCCAGGGTCAATTGCAATGGTGCCCCAGGCTTTGCATACCAGGTCGGGACAACCAGTGTTAGTCGGTGCAGAGTGAGCCATGGGCCAAGACTGTAGACAAAGAGTAAAAGTCCCAGTTCTACAAGCACGGAATTCCGTAGATTGATGGCAGATTGGACTGCACGGTTGAAGGTAGGGAGATCCGGAGGCAAGACGATTCGCCGCTCGACGAAGCGGCGCACAAGCGGGCGTACTCGCATATGGACGAGCACCTCGGCAGCTACGAGAACAGGAAGTGCAACGAGGAACCGGACATGCACCTCAATATCGCGAAGGAAGGAACGAATGCCGGGTCCACCGGCGAAGGAGCCGAGGACGGCAAGGAACAGCAGCGGCAGCCATGCCGTGAGCGTTATTGCGACCAGCCGGCGATCCAGCAGCTCCAGGTTGTCCCCGCTGAGATGGAGCCTTCGGAAAAGTTGAAAGGTGGGACCGCCCGGTGTGACCGAGAAATCGCTCGGCTCTTCAGGGAAATTGGGTTCCGCCATTTATGTAATCCTTCTTTCGCCGATCTCGTTCTCGATACTCTCCCTCCTGCTATGCGTCTACATTACTGTCAGAGTTATCAGTGGAACCAACGGGCGCAGTCTGCTCGGACAGATGGTGACGAATGATGACGAGTTCGGAGTAGCAGTGGAGGATCTGCCGATGCCTACTACGCAGATTCAATGAGATAGCAGAAAGAAATGGTAGGCACGAGGAGACTCGAACTCCTGACCTCTACCGTGTCAAGGTAGCGCTCTAACCAACTGAGCTACGCGCCTACTTCGGATGGGGGTTCGACGAAAAGTCGTCGAACCATGTCTTTCGTTATTGTAGCGGTGAATGGGCGGGACGCGCAAACATTGCGGCACCCTGAAACCGTTTCTCTAACCGTGCTCAGTGGCTTGACGTTCGCTTTCACCTACTCGGCTGGAACTTCAAAGTTAACCAGATCTCTTCGGAAGCCACCGGTTTTCCATGCTCCGAAGAGAATGCCGGCCAGCATCCAGATGCCACCTGCGATTACTGCGGGTCGGCTCAGATTGAGCCATAGGAGCAGGCACACAAAGAAGCCGATCAGTGGAGGAATACCGAAAACGAACAGTCGCTTGGGTTCCGTCAGCCTTTGCCAGCCAGTTGATCGTTCCTCTTTCGGGCCAATGTAGTAGCGCAGGAAGGCGGCGAGATTCACGCCCATGAAAGCAATGAGCGCGCCGAAGTTCAGCATCTCTGCGCCGAATCCGTAAGAGATAGTGAATGCACCGATGAGCGCGACCACGCCGACGAAAATGACATTGTTGCGCGGCACTCGTCGCTTAACGTCGACGACACCAAAGAAAGACTTCGGCAGCGCATTGCTGCGTCCCATTCCGAAGAGCAACCGAGCGGCGCCGAGTTGGGCGCCCATGCCTGAGCCGAAATTAGCCAGCAGTAAGGTGAGGTTCATTACCACGAAGAACCACGCACCTGCGGCGCGACCGGCTACATGAACAAAAGCTGTGTCGACGTCAGGAAATGGTTGCGAAGCTGGCCAGACCAACTGCGCGACATAGACTTCAAGCGCCGAAAGGAATCCGATCACCACGCACGTGAGAACGGTCGCGAGCAGAATGTTTCGTCGCGGATTCTCGGCTTCTTCTGAAAGTGTCGAAATTCCATCGAAACCGATGTACGTCAAAACGGCGATCGACGTACCACCGAGAACGATCTTGGTGTTGAAGGTTGCAGGATCGTAGAACGGACGGGTGAAGAACGCGAAACCATCGTGCGAATGTCCGAAGATGTAGCGAGCGGCGGTCACAAAGAAGATTGCGATGACCACGCCCATCCCTGCAGCCAGAGCTGTATTCAATCTTGCCGAGGTGCGAATACCGCGGAGGTTCAGGCCGGTGAAGACCATGAAGAAAAAGACGGCCCACACCGCGTATGGCACGCCGGGCGCGAAGTTCATGGCGGCTTTGCTGCACCAGATGATGCAGATCATCGGGTTAAGCATGTAATCCATCGCCATGCTCCACCCAGTCACGTAGCCGACGGCAGGATTGATCTCCTGCCCGACATAAGTGAAAGCAGAGCCAGCACTTGGATAGGCGCGCGCCATGCGTCCATAGCTGATCGCGGTAAACAGCATCGCGACCATTGCGATCAGGATCGTTGTTACGACGTGTCCCCGGCCGCGCTCGCTGAGAACGCCAAATACGGACATCGGCGCCGTGGGTTGAATAACAATGACGCCGTACAGAATGAGATCCCAGAGTGTGAGGGTTCGCCGAAGTCCCACGCTCTGGGAGGTTGTGGTAGTCGCTGCGTTGGCCAAGGTTGAATCCTGTTACTTCTTTTTAGTTGCGGTGCTCTTCCCTGCCGGTCCCAGCTGAATCTGTTCAGGCTCGATGTTCCAACCACCGACCTTTAATTTCGCTGCCGGTCCGATCGAACGACGCCCGGGGAACTTTGCTTCAATCACCCGTTCTTCGCCGGGCAGCAGCGAAACATAATTGTCTTCCCACAGAACCGGCACAACTTCATCGGCCGGATTTCCCGCCTCCACGGCAAGCTGTACCTGGAAGGCAAGGCTCTGTGACGGGTTCTTGATGCGAACGTGTACCGTATCACCTTTTGGACCGTTGTGAACACTGGCCGTGGTAGCCAATTTCACGCTCGGTAAGGATGCTAGCTGTGTCATGTCCTCATAGGAGGTGATGGGTGTGGAAACATAGGTCGTCTTTTCCCAATCGAGCTCAGGCTTCTTGGTCGAAAGCCAGTAGAAGTTGGAACTGATCGTCTTGTCCTGGCCGTCCTTCAGCGCGAGCTGGACAAAATATGTCGTGCTGGTGCCGGCCGGAACTTCGGGGATCACCATCACTTTGTTCACGGCGTCCGGGGCGAGATCAAGCGCTTTCTGTTCCGAGTGCAGCTCTTTAAGGTTGAAATCCAACACGCGAACGCTGGCCTTCAGGCCCGTCACCGGGAGGTACGTGCTGTTCACCACGGCGACGCTACGGTCGTCGTAGGAATACTGGATGTGTACCGGTTCGTTGGCTTTCTTAGTCCCAAAGTATCCGCCGGCGGGTTCAAGGTTGTAGTCGTAGAGGTGCCAAATCAACGATGGCCACGCGTTATTCAACATCCATTGGATGACACCGGTGGTGCCGTACTTGTTTCGTGAGTACGCCTCGAACATCGCGCGCTGCCCGTCGTAAGCCATGGCCTGCGACTTCCGCGAATAATCTTGCAGGTCCTTCGCTTCGCCGTAGGAGCCATTCATCGCAGCGTTGTAGATCTTAAGATTCTTGAATGCCCCGCTACCTGAATGGAAATCCCAAACATCATCGCGCGGCCAAAGATTCTCTTTCGGAATGAACTTTGCAAGCGAAGTCGGCGTCGGCACTGCCGGGCCGGGACTTGTCTCCGTGTTGAACCCGTATGCTCCGCCGTGTTTTGTGTCAGTCAACCAATAGCTGGGAGGAACATAGTCGTAAGGGCCGGTCATTTTCACGCCGGAAGGACCGGTGAACTGGGCCGGCGTTTGCGAAGCAGAAGAAACATAGGGATTCGGCCAGAAATTGTCCTTGAGTGCCTGGATGTATGACTTTTCAACTTCGGCTGGCGCGGGCATATCGCTGCCATTGAGCCACATCACCATGCTTGGGTGAGAGCGCAACCGTTGAACTTGGCTCTTCACAGAAGCAGTTCCAACCGCGAGTTGATCACCCTGCCACTTATCCCACTCCTCCCATAGATCGCAGCAGCACCACCCTGCCATGATCAGGACACCTTTTTCGTCCGCCAGGTTGAAGAATTCATCCTCTTCCAACTTCCCTTCCAGGCGAATCGTGTTCAGGTTCATGTCCTGCACATATTGAAACTCTGTTCGCAGCCGATCATGGTCTCGGCGAAGCATCATGTCGGGAGCCCAGCCGCCGCCGCGAATGAGAATTGGCTTGCCGTTCACTTTGAAGAGACGCGCACCTTTGTCTGTGAACTCTGATGTAATTTCGCGGATTCCTACCTTCGCAGTTTGGGAATCCGAAATCTGATTTCCGACCTTGTAAGAAGCCTTCAATGTATAGAGATTCGGCGTTCCCATCTGCGCCGGCCACCACAGCTTCGGATCTTTCACGACTAGCTCTGGGAAATCTTTGGACGTAAGCTGTACCGACTTGCTCTCGCCCGCCGCCAGACTTACAGGTTGTTGCACCTTGACTTTCAGACCATCGATTTCCGCAACCAGGGTACCTTGAACGGCTTTGTCGGTTGTGTTCCGCAACTCCGCAACCACCGTCAAATCGGCCTTGCTGCCGTTATCCGTAACATGAGTCACCAGTGACGGGTAGCTGACATCGACGGGGCCGCTGGTGGTGAGGTACACGTCCTGCCATAGACCCATATTCTTGTCGGGCGGAGTCGGATTCCAGTCCACCCAATTAATACCTAGGTCAGTCTGAGTCTGAGAAAAGACTTCGACCGCCAGGACGTTTCGGCCGCTCTTTGCGAGTAGCGGGGTGACGTCAAACGTATAGGTCCGATAGGCTCCGGCGACATCTTTCTTGTCGGCAATCTTTTTCCCGTTGATCCAGATGTTTGCGCGGTTGTTGATGCCATCAAAATGCAGGGCCACGAACCGACTGGACGCGGGTGTCTGGAATTCGGTCCGATACCACCAGGAACAGGCGTAGGGGCTGTCCGCCGGGATCGCCTTGTGCGCAAACTGCTCACCCATCTCATAGTTAACGCCCGGAATTTGCTTAAAGTTCATGCCGTAGTACGGCTTCTTGAATTCCCCGGCGGTTACCTGTGCGGCAAGAACAGTCATCGGCACCGTGGTTGCGTACCAGCCCTTAGGCTGGAATTTGAGGGTCGAAATTACGTCCCCGGGTTCTTTGGCCTTGCAGGAGGACTGGAGATTCCATCCACGGTGAAGGTCGATCCGATTCATCGGGGTGGGGGTCTGGGCAGAGACATTGATAAAGACACTTGAGAGCAGGCCGATCAGGGATACAGTTTGACTTATCCGCATGTCATGTCACCTATGAGGGGCTAGGTTCCGGCTATTGCCGGCCGTTCGGTCAAGCCATTCCTACGCTTTGAAACGATATTATTAGGCGTTTTGCATAATACCTGTTAAATCAATTTGTGGCACCTTAGTAATATAGATTCTCTGGATTTCCAGGTACGGTTACATACAATGCAGGGAATCTTTGAAAGAATTAACAGTTCTCAGTGTCTCAAAAGGCCTCTTACCAGGAGTTGTACCGATGATTCTCGCCGGGGATATCGGCGCCAGCAATAGTAGGCTTGGGATTTTCCGATTCGAAAACGGAAGTCTGCATTCTGAGCGAACCGCCAAGTTTCGCAATAAAGATTTCTCATCCATCTACGAGATCCTTGATCGCTTCCTTGACCAGAAGAGCGAAGTGAACGGCGCTTGTTTCGGAGTTGCTGGACCGGTCCTAAATGGCGTCGCCGAACTTACCAATAACGGATGGACGATCGAGGCTCGCCTCATTGAATCCCGATTAGGAGCCGCTCCCGTCTGGTTGATCAATGACGTCGAGGCGACCGGCTACGGCCTAAGTCGTGTGACGGATCAGGATCTACTGACTTTAAATCGCGGCACTAAGGATAACGCTTCGCCGGCCGCCCTGATAGCCTCCGGGACGGGTTTGGGCGAGTCCATACTGCTCCGGAATGGCGTCGGCTACGTTCCAATCGCGGGAGAATGGGGCCATGCGGACTTTGCTCCGAACGATGACCTCGAAATGGATTTCCTCACCTACATGCGCACAAGGTTCGGCCACGTCAGCAACGATCGCGTTCTCTCGGGTCCCGGACTGGTGCTCATGTATGAGTTCTTACGCGATGCCATGCATATTCCCGCGAACGACGCTGTCTCGGAACAGATCGAACATGGGGACGCAGGTGAGGTGATTACGCGGAATGCGCTGGAAGGGCGCTGCGAACTTTGCTCTCGCGCATTGGACATGTTTGTGAAGATTTATGGAGCCGAGTCAGGAAACCTCGCGCTACGGTCGCTGGCTCGAGGTGGCATCTACCTGGGTGGAGGCATTGCTCCCAAGATTCGGACCAAACTCACAGACGGGACGTTCATGAATGCATTTACCTCGAAGGGGCGCATGCAGCCCCTGTTAGAGGCAATCCCGGTTCATGTCGTTCTGAACGATCAGACCGGGCTGTTAGGTGCGGCGCACTACGCAACCATAAAATCAAAATCCGCTCATTGATCTGGGGCACGATGGATTAGCAGTGTCGTGACCTTTCGGGACTCGCAGCACGGTGTACAATCCCGACACTTCAACGGGGTGCGGAATGTCACTGGTGCGTACGATCGGGCGATGGGCCTTCACCGCGCTCATCGTTAATACCATTATCGGCAGTGGAATTTTCGGCATACCCTCTGAACTGAACGCCATCGTCGGGCGCGCCAGCCCGATTGCCATGCTGCTCGCCGGCCTCGGCATGGGAATTATGATGGCGTGCTTCGCCGAAGTCGCTTCCCAATTCACAGAACCAGGCGGTGCTTACCTCTATACGAGGACCGCATTCGGGCGCTTCGTCGGTATGCAGGTCGCATGGTTTTCGTGGCTGGCACCAATGGCGGCAACCGCCGCAGGCGCGAACTTGTTGGCGATCTATCTCGCTGGATTCTTCCCGGCGACCGCTTCCGGCACTGGCCGCGCAGCGGTACTCACGGTACTGATTGGCTTTCTTGCATTTGCGAATTACGTCGGCATTCGAACCGGAACCGGCTTAAACAATGTTTTCACGGTAGCGAAGTTGCTTCCTCTCGGACTCCTGATCGTGTTGGGGTTAGTTCATTTCGCCAAACATCCTGAAGCAATTCGAGTCGGGGAAATTGCATCACCCGGAATAGGTGGATGGGTAGATGCCCTCCTTCTATTAGCCTTCGCCTACGCCGGATTTGAAAACGTGATGATTCCCATGGGCGAGGTCAAGAACCCCCGCCGAACGGTTCCGTTCTCGCTGGCGATCGGCCTTCTCCTCTGCATGAGCATCTATGCTCTGATCCAGTTCATCGTGGTCGTAACGATTGGCACAGGACATATCGACCGGCCGCTCGCAGCTACCGCCGGCGTGCTCATCGGCAGCAGTGGGGCAATGTTTGTGACCATTGCGGCGATGCTTTCCAGCTATGGGAACCTCTCGGCCATAATGCTCGCCACGCCGCGCCTGACGTACTCCCTAGCCGAACAGCACGACTTCCCGGGCTTTTTCGGCAAGGTCCACCCCCGTTTCAAAACTCCGCACGTCTCGATCGTTATCCTCAGTGTCCTCACTTGGATATTGGCTGTCAGCGGTACCTTCCGGTGGGCGCTGGCCCTTGCCTCTGGAGCAGTGATCATTATCTATGCGAGCGTGTGTGCCAGCCTGATCCGCCTTCGCCAACTACATCCGTCGGTTGACGCTTTGCGGCTTCCTTTTGGGTACGGGTTTGCCGTAACCGGAATGGCAGTCGCGTTAATACTGCTTACCCGCCTGACACTCAAAGAGGGATTCCTGCTCATCCTTACTGCGGGACTGGCTACTGTGAATTGGGTTTGGGCAAGACGCAACTTCCCTTCCCCAAGTGACTCTGCAGCTGTGCATCTCACATCAGCCCCACATTAACGATTCCTGCGCTGTGCGCGATATCGATTGCATTCGCGATCGGTTGCCACTCTAATGCAACGTCTCCCTTTACAAAGATCACCTTCTCCTGTCGATTTTCATAAATAGCTTGCAGTCTCGGCTTCAACTCCTTCCAACTGGTCGGCTCTCCGTTGATGGTAAGCAAAGGTTCACCTTTGGCATCTGACGCAACCTGCAATACCACCGTGCGAGGCGGAGTGATGGGGTTGGCTTGTTCGTTCGTGGGACGTGGGATGAGTGCGTCTTCGCCGAATGGCTTCAGCGGCGTGAGCACCATGAAGATGATCAGCAGTACGAGAAGGACATCGATCAGCGGTGTGACATTCATTACAGCCGCTGGCTTCCAGGACGAGGCGAGGTTCATGGCCATGGCCAAGTCTCCACGCACGTCCCGCGGCGTGCTGCAACCAATAGACACCGCGACTCCCGCGAAGTTCCCGGCGTCCGCATCCTCGCTAGAAAGAAGAAGGCGTGACAAGCTGAACACTTCCGTTATCATGCTCCGCGATGGGCACTGATCGCGATGTTCGCCAAGGGACTCTCGTTCGCATCGGACTGAAGCTCGCAGAGCTGAGCGAGCGCTGGTATCCAGACCCGTTGGCGTTCGCTTTCATCGGGATTGTCGTCGTCTTCGTCTTCGGCATTGTGCTCGGTGAGCGCGCGTCCAATCTCGCAATACAGGGCGGAAAGAGCTTCTGGACCCTCGTTCCCTTCACCATGCAAATGGTCATGGTCATAATCGGCGGATATGTAGTCGCCTCATCTCCGCTCGTCTATCGCGGAATACAGAAGATCGCTGGATGGCCGAAGTCGGCCAAAGTTGCGGTTGCGATGATCGCGCTGTTTTCGATGCTCACTTCTCTGGTGTCCTGGGGATTCAGCCTGGTCTTCAGTGGCCTGCTGGTCCGCGAGATGGCCCATCGCGTGAAGGGGCTCGATTATCGTGCGGCGGGTGCGGCGGGATACCTGGGACTGGGAGCTGTCTGGGCGATGGGACTGTCGTCGTCTGCCGCCATGATGATGGCGACCCCGACTGCCATTCCGCCAACATTGGCAAAGATCACCGGTGTGTTGCCGCTCACTCAAACCATCTTTCTGTGGCCGAGTGTCATAACCACGATCGTCCTTGTATCGGTATCGGTGCTGGTAGCGTATCTCTCTACTCCTTCGTCCGAGCATGCGAGGACCGCGGAGTCACTTGGTATCCAGCACGAACCACTGGACACCTCGCTCGAGCCTCGCACCAAGCCCGGCGAATGGCTCGACTACTCGCCACTGCTCACAATCTTGGTCGCTCTGCTGCTGAGTTGTTATCTCGTGAGTGTTTTCCTCACCTCGCCCCAGGGAGCACTCGCGGCGCTTGATCTGAATACCTACAACCTTATCTTTCTGACGCTGGGATTGTTATTGCACTGGCGGCCAAAGCGATTCGTGAAAGCTGTCACGCAAGCAGTTCCGGCAACGGGAGGCGTACTGATTCAGTTCCCGTTTTATGCCGTCATCTTCGGGATGATTGTCGGAACCGGGATCACGGACTGGCTCGCTCACCTGTTCTCGTCGTTGTCGACACACGGAACGTTCCCTCTGCTGGTCGCACTCTACTCGGCGATCCTCGGGATATTCGTCCCTTCCGGCGGGAGCAAATGGGTGATCGAAGCCCCTTACATCATGCAGGCGGCAAATGCACACCAGGTTCATCTTGGCTGGGTGGTTCAGATCTACAATGCCGCCGAAGCACTGCCCAACCTCATCAATCCGTTCTGGATGTTGCCACTACTGGGAATTTTGAAACTCAAGGCCAGAGATCTGGCAGGCTATGGGTTCCTGCAGATGATCGTGCATATTCCGATCGTGTTCTTCTTGTGTTGGCTGTTCGCGAAGTATCTGCCGTATGTGCCGCCGAGATAACCAGCTCACCACGAAGGGCATTAAGGAACACGAAGGATCATAGCCAACGGCTCTTCACGGCAACGGCGCCGACACACCACATAATGGCGTCCTCGATCGTTTCGCGATCTAGTCCTGTTTCGGCGAGCATGGTTGCGAATTCCGGATTGGTGGCCAATCGTTCGGACAATGCGCTCAACACCGACATGTATTGGGCAGGAACATTGATTTGAATGGCACGAATGAGATCGTCGAATAACGCGATCGTCTCGATGAGGACCCCGTCTTTGTCTTCGCTCTGAGCATTCGCGACGTGCAGAGCTTGCGCCACGTCGCATAGTATTTCCAGCTCCCGGGGAGCGGGACCGAGACGGGCCATGTCATTGTCGGCGAGAGACAAAGCCGAGGACGCCTGGGCGGGATCGGCGAAGAAGACCACTCGTCCACCCGAGATCAACGGACGGTCGTTCTCACTTTCAAGAACGAACAGCGTGTAGAACTGCGGCCCTTCCGCATCGGGATCCAATCGGAAGCCAACTAGATAGAGCGCCTCTGTGGACGGAGGCGGCGGAAATGGAACGAAATCGGAAGACACGGGGAGATTGTATCGAGCCATTGGGTAATCGGGCCATTGGGTAATCGTGCCATTGAGCTATCGCAACTCACCCGAAGGGAACGAAGGTCATGAAGGCAAGGAACCTAAACGAAGAACTAATAACGAGGAACGAAGGACGTCTCGGATAGGTACTCCTCCATTGCGAGTCGTCCTTACAACTGGCAACTACGAACTGCTTCTCGTACAATTCCCCGGAACTCATAGCCAGTACGGAACTTTTCATTAACCGGACTCGTATTTTTGAGCATGGCCGCGGCTTACTCCATTCCTGCTGCGGCGTGTCCACAGAGAGTCTCGGGGGAGCATCGGTTGGACGACGCCCAGATAGTGGCATTACTCGTTCGGCGCTGTGTGGCCGGAGATGCCGCAGCTTGGGAAGAAATCGTTCAGCGATTCAACCGGCGCATATATAACATCTGCTACCGGTTCGCGGGTGGGGGCGAGGACGCTGAGGATCTTACCCAGGAAGTCTTCATCAAGATTTATAGAACGCTGGCCAGCTTCGATTCGGAGAAGGCGTCATTCAATACGTGGGTGACGACGGTTACCCGGAACCTGCTGGTCGACCACTTTCGGAAGACGAAGAACGACCGGATCACGGATTCGATGGATGCCCCGATCGGGGGAGAAGACGAGGGGCAGGCACTCTCGGAAAAGATTGAAGACAAAGGGGTTACTCCTGACCAGCACGTCCAGAAGCAGCAGACCCAGCGACTGGTGCAGGAAGCGCTCCAGAAGCTGTCTCCGGAGCTGCGGGAAGCAGTGATTCTAAGGGACTTACAGGACAT
>Ga0207674_10005254_pt1 | contig 15411 bp, 19 predicted proteins | sample KBSCornC72_FD_184303 | JGI IMG/M metagenome (GOLD analysis project Ga0207674, IMG submission 184303) | Corn rhizosphere microbial communities from Kellogg Biological Station, Michigan, USA - KBS Corn C7-2 (SPAdes) (version 2) | ecosystem: Host-associated > Plants > Roots > Rhizosphere > Soil ... | reverse complement strand
GCGGCATGCCGTGCAAAGTGTTCTTTCGCGAGCGCGTCACGCACGACATCCTCGCCGCGTATTACGCGCACCCGACCGCGTGGAACGAAATCGGCTTCGGCGGCCCGGCGGCGCCGCGCGGCTACGTACGGATGTATTTCAATCGGCGCGATCCTTGGGAAGCGGCAGAGGCGTACCACGACGATCCGGCGCCGGCGAGCAAGACCGATGAAAGGATTGCATGACGCCCTGCACACCCCGCGCGGCAAGAACGGCCGCGCGCCCGACCCGCTGCGGGTCGGCGGCTGGATGCCGATGCGCGAATACCGCGATGACGAGCGGGTCGACTTCGTGATTGTCGGCACCGGCGCGGGCGGCGGCACGCTGGCGTGCAAGCTGGCCGAAGCCGGGTTTTCGGTGGTCGCGCTGGACGCCGGTGCGTGGTGGCGTCCGCTCGAAGAATTCGCGTCGGACGAAACGCATCAGGAAAAACTGTTCTGGACCGACGAGCGCATCTGCGACGGCGACAATCCACTGAAGCTCGGCAGCAACAACAGCGGCAAGTCGGTCGGTGGTTCCACCGTGCATTTCGCGATGGTGTCGCTGCGGTTTCGCCCGGAGTGGTTCAAATGCCGCACGCTGCTCGGCTATGGCGTCGACTGGCCGCTGGACTGGCGCGATATGTGGCACTACTACGGCGAAGTCGAGCAGTCACTGAAGATATCCGGCCCGGTCACGTATCCGTGGGGTCCGAAGCGCCCGCGCTATCCGTACCGCGCGCATGAAGTGAACGCGGCCGGTTGGGTGCTGGCGCAGGCGTGCGAGGCGATGGGCATCGCGTGGACCGAAACGCCGCTGGCCACGCTTTCGGCACCGCGCGGGCTGGCGCACCCCTGCGTGTATCGCGGGTTCTGCGTCACCGGTTGCGCGACCAACGCCAAGCAGAGCGCGCTGGTCACGTGGATTCCGCGCGCGGTGAAGGCGGGCGCGGAAATCCGCGACCTCGCGATGGTGGGCCGCGTCGAGGTGAACGACCGCGAGCGCGCGACCGGCGTGCACTACCAGCGCGAAGGGCGCTGGCGCTTCCAGCGCGCGCGCAACGTGGTGGTGGCCGGTTACGCGATCGAAACGCCGCGGCTGCTGCTTAACTCGGCCGATGCGCGGCACCCCGCCGGGCTTGCGAACAGCTCCGGACTGGTCGGCAAGAACCTGATGACGCAGACCAACCAGGGCGTGTACGGCGTGATGCCCGATGAGATCCGCTGGTACAAGGGTCCGCCTTCGCTGACGCTGACGGAGCACTGGAATTACTGCGACGAAGGCAAGGATTTTTTCGGCGGCTACGCCTTCATGTCTCAAGGTCCGCTGCCCCAGGCATGGGCTTCCACGCAGGCCGGCAACCACGATCTATGGGGCGATGCGCTGCTGCGCGAGATGCAGCAGTACAACCACCAGGCGGGCTTCAAGATCGTCGGCGAAACGCTGCCGCAGGAACGCAACCGCGTCACGCTGGCCGACGAAAAAGATCAATACGGCTTGCCCGTCGCGCGCGTGACGTTTTCGTTGTGCGACAACGACAAGGCGCTGGTCAGGCATTCGATCGATTTCATGACGCGCAGCCTCGATGCGATCGGCGCGCGCGACATCTGGGCCGAGGAGGACGATACCTGCCATTTGAACGGCACCGCACGCATGGGCGACGACCCGGAAAGCAGCGTGGTGAACGCCGATTGCCGCAGTTGGGACATTCCGAATTTGTGGGTTTGTGATGGCTCGGTGTTCCCGACCGTCGGCGGGGTCAACCCGTCGCTTACGATCCAGGCGATCGCCTGCCGCACGGGTGATCGCATCAAGCAGCTTGCCGCGCGGGGTGAACTATGAGTGTTGCCTTGACGCGTCACAGTCCGGAATTGCGCATCGAAGAAACGCACACGCGTAGGGCGGGAGGAGCGCAGCGTATCCCGCCATTCCCACGATCCCACGGCGGGATACGCCGCTGCGCGGCTGCTCCCGCCCTACATTGAATCGAGCGGAGAAGAACATTATGAGTACATTGGACGCACACGTACGGAAGAGCCAAGGCAAGTTCAGAAACAAGGTGATCGTGATCACTGGCGCCTCGGCCGGCGTGGGTCGCGCGACCGCGCGCGCGTTCGCGCGTGAAGGCGCCAAGCTTGCGCTGATCGCGCGCGGGCAAGCCGGCCTGGATGCCGCGCGGCGCGAAATCGAGATGGGCGGCGGCACCGCGATTTCGATCGCGCTGGATGTCGCCGATGCGCAGGCGCTGGACAGTGCGGCCGAGCGGGCCGAGCACGAGCTCGGGCCGATCGACGTCTGGGTCAACAACGCGATGGTCACGGTGTTCGCGCCGGTGGATGAGATCGGCGTCGACGAATTCAAGCGGGTCACCGAGGTCACCTACCTCGGCGGCGTGTACGGCGCGATGGCCGCATTGAAGCGCATGCGCGCGCGCGATCGCGGCACCATCGTGCAGGTCAGTTCCGCGCTGGCCTACCGCAGCATTCCGCTGCAGTCGGCGTATTGCGGCGCCAAGCACGCGCTCGCCGGTTTCGTGGATGCGCTGCGCTGCGAACTGGTCCACGAACGGAGCAACATCCACGTCACCGCGGTGCAGATGCCGGCGCTGAACACGCCGCAGTTCGGCTGGGCGCGCAACAAGCTGCCACATCGCCCGCAGCCGGTGCCGCCCATTTTCCAGCCGGAGGTGGCGGCGGATGCGATCCTGTTTGCCGCGAGCCATCGGCGCCGCAACGTGCCGGTCGGCGCATCGACGTGGATGGCCGAATGGGGCCAACGCTTCATCCCCGGATTGCTGGACAAATATCTCGGCCGCACCGCGTGGGGCGGGCAGCAGACCCACGAACCCGACGACCACGAGCATGCCGACAACTTGTTCTCGCCCGTGGATGACGATCCCGGTGCCCATGGCCGCTTCGACGAGCGCGCACGCCGGTTTTCGTGGGCGCTGTGGGTTGAAAAGCATCGCCGCGCGCTCGGATGGGGCCTGTTCGCCGCCAGCGCGGTGGGCGCGGGATGGTGGTTCGGTGGCCGGAAAAAAGATTCTTTGACGCGGATGAAGGCGGATGAACGCGGATAAAGTTTTTTTGTTTTATCTGCTTTGATCCGCGTTAAAAAACATTGACACGGGTGAACGCGGATGGAAACCGCCATTGATGGATCAAGCCCCTCTACAAGGAACGACCATGAGCATCGGAAGCCGCCACTGGGCGATCGGCGAGGGATACATTCCGGCACCCGGAAACGACGATGACGATCCCCGTTTCGAAAGCCATGAAGCGGCGTGCCTGTTGAACGTCAACGACGTCGACGCGCACGTCACCATCATGCTGTACTTCAGCGACCGCGAACCGGTCGGGCCTTATCGCGTCACGGTGCCGGCGCGGCGCACGCTGCACCTGCGCTTCAATGATCTGACCGATCCTGCCCCGGTGCCGCGCGAAACCGATTACGCCAGCGTGTTCTTCAGCGACGTGCCGGTCGTGCTGCAACATACGCGCCTGGATTCGCGGCGTCCGGCCTTGGCGTTGCTGAGCACGATCGCGTTCGCGGAAAATGCCCAAGGTTGATCCGAGGCCACGGCGTCAGCAACTCTCGCGCATCGGCCGGTCGGACCAGTAGCGCCGGTCGGGATTGATGCGCGGTGGCGCAGGAACCTGCGGCGCGTCGCCCAGCTTGCGCCAGATGCCCACCTGTTTCTTGTCGTAGGCGCCCCATCGCGAACAGAAACTGTTGTTCTCGTAGACACCCATCAGCGCGCGCGTATGCCCCACGACGAGGAACCGGACGTATTCGTGCTCGATGGGCAACGATTGCGTGGTATCGATCCAACTGTTCATGCGCGTTCTTCTCCTTGTGTCTGGCGCCGTGTCCAACTGCGTGTGCGGCCACCCGGAATGCACGCGGCGTGCCATCCACGCGCCGTGATCGTGCGTTCGCAATGCGGTACTTCTCTCGTCCGCAACCGTTCATATTCGACAAGCACTTGCTGAAGATTTGTTCATGTCGCGTTAGCCCCGCGATGGGCGCGACGACGCATGCGACGCGAAGGCGCCCGGTTTGCGGCTGGCAAAAATTTCCCGGCCGGGAAATTGGTTCCGAGAATTCGCGGCGCATGCCGCGAAAACGCGCGCCGCGACGCCACTCCGTCGTGGCACGTGCTTTGCTTGCCGCAAACCGCCGCAAGAAGCGGCTGGTTGACCTCAAGGAGCCGTCGACATGAATCGCAAGTCCGCACCGCTGCTGTTCGCACTGACCGGCGCGCTGGCGCTGACCGCCATGGGCTGTTCGAACTCCGGCGACCAGCAGCAGAACCCGCCGAATGCCGCGACCGCCCAGACGCCGCCGTCGCCCGCGTACACCACCACCCAACCGGAAGCCGGCGCCACGACGATGCAACCTGCGCCAGGCGGCAGCATGGGCGCCGCCCCGCAGAACGGCGAAGGTCCGAGCTTCGATGACGTGGCTGGCAGCAAGGGCTACATCACCCAGGAGGATGCGCAGCGCATTCCCTGGCTCGGGCAGCATTTTTCGCAATGCGACGCCGATGGCGATGGCCGCATCACGCAGCAGGAATACAGCCAGTGCCGGCAGGGGCCGGGGCAGGGCACCATGCAGCAACCGCCGTCCCAGCCACCGCAGGGTGGGTCGACCTCGGGTTGATTTCGCGTCGCTGATGGGCGGGTTTCCGGACGTGCCGCCGCAGCGGCGGTCAAGTGCACCCGCGCCCGGCGACATGGAGAGCTCGATGAAGCAGGAAGCGGCCAAGGGCAAGAAGAAGACTTCGGGCAGCCGGGTAGCCGGCACGGTACGCAAGCAGCGCGCCATCCAGGGTGACATCGAAAAGAAGGACAAGAAGAAGTCATCGAAATCCTCCGGGAAACAGAAGAAGGCGGTGCAGGCGGGCCCGAAGTCGCAGCCGACCAAACAAGCCGCCCGGCACCTCGACAAGCCGGGCGACGAGCACCGGCTCGATCCGGCGCCGCGCTATTCCGCACCGTTCTACAAGGGCAGCGGCAAGCTCGAGGACAAGGTCGCGCTGATCACCGGCGGCGACTCCGGCATCGGCCGGGCGGTCGCCGTGCTGATGGCGCGCGAAGGCGCGGACGTGGCCATCGGCTACCTCGACGAAGACGAAGACGCGGATGCCACGCGTCAGGCCGTGGAAAAAGAAGGCCGTCGCTGCATCGTGGTGCGGGGCGACGTGAAAGATCCGGAATTCTGCAACGAACTGGTCGCGAAAACCGTCGAGGAATTCGGCAAGCTGGACATATTGGTCAACAACGCCGCATTCCAGATGCATGTGGAACGGCTGGAAGACCTGACCGACGAACATCTCCAGGAAACACTGCAGACGAACATCGGCGGCTATTTCCAGATGGCGCGCGCCGCCTTGCCGTTCTTGAAGGCCGGCAGCGCGATCATCAATACCGGTTCGGAAACCGGATTGTTCGGCAGTCCCGCTCTGCTGGACTATTCCGCGACCAAGGGTGCGATCCACGCGTTCACGCGGTCGCTGGCCAAGAACGTACTGTCGCGCGGCATCCGCGTGAACGCGGTGGCGCCCGGCCCGGTGTGGACACCGCTCAATCCATCCGATCAGCCCGCCCAAAAGATCCCGGAATTCGGCAAGGACAGCGCCATGGGGCGTCCCGCGCAACCGGAAGAGCTGGCGCCGGCCTACGTGTTCCTCGCGGCGCCGGCGTGCTCGTCCTACATCAGCGGCAGCGTGCTGGAGGTCCTGGGCGGCCCCACCGGCTGATTTCCTTCCGTGAGACGCCGCTTCAGGCAACGTTCGTGAAATTTTGCTAAAACGTCGGGTGCGCATCCGCGCGGTTTACACGCGTGGATGTGGAATTAACGTTGCCATGGTTACCATCGTGTTTTCGCGGGGCGTACTGGAGATCATCAATGAGGGCTGGCGCCGCTACAGGCAACGTGCTTCTGGTTGATGACAACGATGGTTTCGCACGCGTCGTCGCCGAGGTGGCCCGGCAGTGTCGCTGCAAGCTGATGCGTGCGGGCACGCTGGAAGAAGCGCGGGAGTTCACGGCGCGCGAAGGCTTCGACCTGATCCTGATCGACATCGAGTTGCCCGACGGGAACGGCCTCGATCTGCTGGAAGACATCGAACTCGACATGCATGGGCGCGTGGTGGTCGTCACCGGAGCGCCGAGCGTGGAGAGTGCGTTGCGGGTGCTGAAATCGCCCGTCGTCGATTACCTGGTGAAACCGGTCGCGGCCGAACCCCTGCAACAATTGCTGCTGGATGCGAACGACTTCGCCGCGCATCGCGCGGTGCTTGCCGAGTCGGCCGGCGGCATGGTCGGGCGATCGGCGCGCATGCGCACCCTGCTCAGCGAGATCGCGCGGGTCGGACCCACGGATGTTTCGGTGCTGGTCCACGGCGAGAGCGGCACCGGCAAGGAACTGGTCGCGCGCGCGCTGCACAGTGCCAGCGGACGGGCCGGCGCTTTCGTCGCCGTCAACTGCGGTGCGCTGGCGCAGGATCTCATGGGCAGCCTGTTGTTCGGCCATGAACGCGGCTCGTTCACCGGCGCGGTTCAATCGCATACCGGTTATTTCGAACAGGCCCAGGGCGGCACGCTGTTCCTCGATGAAATCACCGAGATGCCGCAGTCGCTGCAGGTCTACCTGCTGCGCGTCATTGAAGGCAAAGCCTTGACGCGCGTGGGCGGCACCCGCGAAATTCCGGTGGACGTACGGCTGATCGCGGCGACCAATCGCGATCCGCACGTGTGCCTGGAAAATGGCCTGTTGCGGCAGGACCTTTACTATCGCCTGAGCGGTTACATCCTGCAGACGCCGCCGCTGCGGGATCGGCGCGACGACATCCCGCTGTTGGCCCATCACTTCCTCGGCAGCCTCAATCAGCGCTACGGCACCAACAAGCAGTTCACGCAGGAAGCGCTGCTGCACATGTCCGAGGCGCCGTGGCCGGGCAACGTGCGTGAATTGCGCCACGCGGTGCAACGCAGCTATCTGATTGCCGGCGAGAACAACCAGATCGGCTACCGGCCGGACGATGCGCCAAAAATTTCCGGCAGTTCCGAGTCCACGGGGGACGCCGTGAAGTTCGCGGTGGGCATGTCCTTCGAGGACGTCGAGCGCGAGATGCTGCTGAAGACGCTCGCGCGCTGCGGCAACAACAAGAGCCGGGCGGCGCGGGTACTCGGCATTACCTCCAAGACCATCTACAACCGGCTGATGCGCTACCGCGCGCTCGGGCTGATCGACGACTCCCTGATGCCGAGCCTGGTGGACGAAACCCGCTGAGTTTCGACGGTCACGCCTGCAGCGTGGCAGTCGGTTGACCACGCGGGCTTCGTCGCGCGAAACCGTAACCCATCATTCCGGCAACCCGCGACATCCCCGTCCCTGGTTCCGTGCCATCCCGTGCGGGCGGGCGAGTTGCCCTGCCGAAAGTCACGCGTTCATTCGTGATGCCACCGTGACGATGGTGCGAAAAATACTTCCACTTTGCGTGCGGCTGGTAAATCCTTTCCGCATTCCGCGCCCCGTTCGGGCCCGCCTTCAAGGTGATCCGATACCCGCCGCGGCACCTCCGGCGCGCCGGAAGCCGCGTCTCCATTGGGTTTCATGGGAACCGTTCATGCTTCATTCGCCTTTGCGAAGGGGTTGGCATGCGGCTTGCTCTATACCCGCGCCGCGACTGGGCGGCGGAAAGGCGATCACAACGGATTTGATCGAAGGGTCCAGACTCGCCGACAACGGAAATGCCGGCAGCGATGAGAAAAGGGCACCGAGAACCTTGATGATCATCGAACCAACACTGCCCGAGCATGGCCCGGCGCAAATGCGATCGCTGACGAGTCGGTCGCGCATGCGCCCAATCACTTTCCGCTGCTCAGCCGCGGTCTATTTTGGCATCCAAGGTGAAACCGATTTGCGCACCAACCCGATAAATGCGGAACCCGGATCGCCGTCGATCGAACTGATCTGTCGCCCGCTCCCGCCGGACGACCGATCGAATGTTTCGACGCATCGCGATTTGCAGCACGCCCTCGCGGCCGAGCGTGTGCGCATCCGGCACATGTGCAAGGCACTGGCCTGCACCGAAGACGACAACCTGCGCCAGCGTTGGCAGTCGGAAATGGCCGACAGCCTGGCGCGCGTGCGGGAGATCGAACAGACGCTTCGCGTCGGCGCATCACCGGCCGAGCAGCACGCGGCCGACATGGTGGACGAGTGTTTGCTGGAAGCGATGGAACTCGCGCGCGCCAACGGCGATTCGCGCGCGGCGGAAATCGTCGCGATGGAGTGCATGGCACTGGTCGAGATGCGCTGCATGCGCATCCAGCAGGGAAGCATCGGCCAGGCAGCCGCTTTCGTGCCGGAGAACGAAGGCATCCATTACAAGGAGCAGAACCATGAGAAATATCAGTGACGTGATGACCGAAGACGTCTATCTGGTCACCCCGGAACAGACCATTGCCGAAGCCGCGCTGCTGATGCGCGAGAAGGACGTCGGCAGCGTGGCCGTGCACGCCGACGACAAGCTGGTCGGCATGCTGACCGATCGCGACCTCGCAATTCGCGCGGTCGCCGACGGCCTCGATGCCGGCACGCGCGTGCGCGATGTCATGACCGAAGGCGTCAAGTACTGCTTCGACGACCAGGAAATCGAAGACGTGGCATCGAACATGGCGGAATTGGAAATCCGCAGGTTGCCCGTCGTCAATCGCGACAAGCGGCTGGTCGGTTTCGTTTCGCTCAGCAACGTGGCGGATGCGGAGGAAACCGATTCCACCCGCGTGCTGCTGCGCTCCGTGGCCTGTCCGCATTGATACCCAATGACCGAGCCGAGACCTGTCACATCCGCATCACCGCAGCATCGAGGTGCAGCCGTGCCGGAACATTTGTCATTGCGACTGACAGGCGATGAAACCGGCATCGGCGCGATGCTCGCCGCGCTACGCGCCATGCCGGATGTCGAAAGCGTGGTCGAACTCGGACTGGACGTGCCGGGACAGGGCGACGATTCCGGTTCTATCGGCCTGCCGGGGCAGGACGACGACGCCAGCTCGCTCGGCTTGCCATCGGAGGAGGGCAAGGCGGAAGCGCAGGACGTGCAAATCCATATTTCCAACTCCATCGCCTACGACCATGTCCACGGTCGCATCGAAACGCTGGCCGCGGGCGCGGGGGTGGTCGTGGAATGGCTGGATCTGCAAGGAGAATGATCCAATGAACGCAATTGGTGTCGCGGTGGTACAAAACGGTCGCCGGCCACACCCTGGAGGTCCGATGGAAACGCACGATCACCCGACCGGTGCCGGTGCCAACGCGCGCGACGGCAACCACAGTGAACAGGCAACGATCGAAACCCTGGAGCAGATCCTCGGTTCGATGGTGCACGCCGTTTCCAATTCGCTCAATTCGGTGATGGCAGCCTCGCAGCTCGCCAACCTGCTGATCACGCAGGGCCGGCTGGACGAGGCCAAGGCCTCCCTGAACCGCGTCGAGGAGGAGTGCTCGCGTGCAGCGCGGCTGGTACGCGACGGCCGCAATCTCGCCACGCTGCGCGTACCGGATTCACTGGACGGCGTGGACGTCGGCGCGTTGCTCGCATCCTGCGCCGCGGCCTGCACCGACCTCGGTGAGGTGCGCCTCGAGTGCGAGGCGGATCTCCCGCTGGTGCATGGCCAGGCCGATGCGTTGAAGCGGCTGTTCGTCGAAATCCTTGACAACGCGTTCCAGTTCGGCGCGCGCAACATCGTGGTGTCCGCAAGCCGCGACGCCGAACGTGGCGCGATACGCATCGCATTCCGCGACGACGGCCCCGGCGTGGACCTGCGGCCGGACACGCTGTTCGAATCGTTCGTGACGTCCGATCCGGCCGAACACAGCGGCCTCGGGCTGGCCATCGCGACGCAGATCGCCGCAGCCTACGACGGTTCGGTCGGGCTCGATGAGTCGCCGAGCGGGGCCGTGTTCTGGGTCCGTCTTCCGGTGGCATCGCCATGACGCAATTTCCGACGCAATCGATGTGCTTGAAGGAGGCCGCAATGGACACTAACGGGATGATGGAGGAGCTGGCGACCGCTCCGGCCTGGCTCAGCAACGACCGGATCATGGAACAGTGGGAGCACATTCCGGACCGGCTGCGGCGGCGTTGGCGCAAGCTGACCAACGAGGACGTGCGCCGCGCGAGCGGCAGCGCGGAATATCTCGCCGAACGCCTGCAGCATCGTTACGGCGTCGATCGTCGCGAAGCTTTCCTGCAGGTATACGAATTCGAAAGTGAATTGTAGAAACGTTTGTTTCAGCGCCGCGGCATCGAGGGATCGGACACGGCGGACGGACAAGCAACAGACAAGGAGAAGCACGATGAACCAAGACAAGATCGAGGGACAGTGGAAGCAACTGCGCGGCAAGTTGAAAACGCGCTGGGGCAAATTGACCGACGACGATCTGGATGTCGCGGAAGGCAACACGGATTACCTGACCGGCAAGATTCAGGAGCGGTATGGCATAGCCAAGGATGAAGCCAAGGAACAGTTGCGGGATTTCGAAAGGGATCTTTGAACGCCCGGCTGTCGCGGTGTTGCCCCCCAAAAAACACCGCGTGGCAAAGGACTGGAAGCGTCGTTCTCCCTCGGCGCTTCCCGCGGAACCACGGATGGATCCGCATCGGACCGGCTGCGACCCACGCAAACCCGGCCCAAAGGCCCGGTCACGCATGAAGCGCGGCAGGGTTCACCCCGGGCAGTGCACGGACACAACTGCCCGGGGTCTTCTTCCAGGCTGTCGGAGAACCAAGGAATCGGATGAACGTTTTGCTGCATCGCATGCACGAGGCTTGAGTTCGCCTCGATCGGCAACCAGGGCGCACCAAGGAGCACACCATGCTTTATTACGCCATCGTTTTTCTGATCATCGCATTGATCGCGGGTTTCTTCGGGTTCTTCGGCGTCGCCGGCCTCGCTGCCGGCATCGCGAAGATCCTGTTCGTGATCTTCATCATCCTGTTCATCGTTTCACTCATTTTCGGACGCCGTCGATAGCGCCAATCCGTGTCGATCGTCCTCACCCTTTTTCATTGCCCGTACCGGAGTCGAGCAGCATGGACGCTACCAAATTGCTGACGCAGGACCACGAGAAGGTCCGCAAGCTTCTCAAGGAACTCGCCGAAACCAGCGAGCGTGCCACCAAAAGCCGCACCGAACTGTTGCAGAAGATCTCGCTGGAATTGAAGGTCCACACCACCATCGAGGAAGAGATCTTCTACCCGGCGTTCCGGCAGGCGCGCGATGATTCCGAAAACGAAAAGATGTATTTCGAAGCTCTCGAAGAACATCGCGCGGCCGGAGATCTGGTGCTGCCGGACCTCCAGAAAACGCCGGTGGATTCGGAAAAATTCAGCGGTCGTGCCAAGGTGCTGAAGGAACTTGTCGAGCATCACGCCGACGAGGAAGAGGAAGAGATGTTCAAGCGCGCGCGGAAGATCTTCCCCGACGACGAACTGGAAGCGTTGGGTGAGCAACTCGAGACCCGCAAGAAGGAGTTGATGCAGGAGCTGACGCCGCGCATGAAACAGGCCGGCTGAGCCGGCTACATCGGCGAAGCCCAACAACGGGCGACGAAACCATCGCGATGAAGCTGTTGGGCTTCTCCCGGATGGATCCGGGATCAGCCCAACCTACCGGGATTCGCTTTGCGCCGCGGGCGTCGTGCGCAGCCATCGTTCCAGCTCAGCGGCGAACTGCAAGGCAGCATCGTTCAACGCCTTGACGCCACCTTGCGCGTCCGCGCTCGGCGCGGCCACCGCCACGTGAAAACTTTTTTGCGCAATCGCATTGCCATTGCGGTTGTCGACCAGCGTGGCCGTCGCATCCAGCACGCCGCGGCTTTGCCCCGGACTCGCGAAGGCTTGGCTGAAATCGTCCAGGCCGATGTGCAGGCTGAAATCGGTGCGCCCAGGACCTTCAGGGCCGGTCACGACGCGCCAGGCGCCGTTGCGCGCGATCGCGTTCCGGATGATCTGCTCCAGCAGCCGCGCTGGCGGTGACGCCCAATCCGATTGCGCGTACGTCGCGATGCGATCGTCGTGGCGATAATCGAGCCGGTAATACAGCGCGGTGCCCTGCAGCCACGGCGGCGCGGTGATGCGGGCGATTCGCAGCGTCGCATGCGGCGTGGTGTCCGACGCTTGCTGCGCCGGCGCCGACGAACCCGTGAGCGTGTAGTGTTTCGGAAAACTCTGCCGTGAAGAAATCTGCGCGCAGCCGGCCAGCATCAACAGGCAGGCGCCCAGTGCGAACCGGTTCCGGGTCATGGGTGATCCTTCTCGTGGCCGTCGTCGAAGCCCGGTTCGCCGGGCCCGGGCGGGTGGCGCGGCGGACCGAAGATCAGGCTTTGCGGCTTCGCCTTCAGCTCGCCCAATACTTCGTCCAGTTGGCGCGACGTGCGCAACAGGCTTTCGCTGAGCGTGTCGAAATTCGGCACGGTCTGGCTGTTCAACTTGTCGCTCAATTGTCTGCTCGATTCGGCGAGCGCCTGGATGGAATCCTCGAGCTTCGTGGCATCGCGCATCGGCGTCCGCGCGTCGCGCACGAGTTCATCCGCGTGCGCGATAAGCACGTGGCTTTGCACCACGCTGTGCTGCACGTTGTCCAACAATCCCGGCAATTGCGCCTCGATGGCAGCAAGTCTGCGGGTGGCGGTGTCGATCTGCTGCAGCGAGGTCGCGATGTGCTGGCGGTTGTCGCTGTCGAGCACCTTGCGCGCGCTGGCCAGCACTTCCTGAAGATCATGCATGTCCTTGCGCGCGGAGCCTGCGAGGAAATCCAGCAGGCTTTGGCGCATCGGAATTCGCGCGGGATGCTTGTCGCTGGTCGCGAGCGGTGAACGGCTGCCGTTGCCAAGCTTGAGTTCCAGCACGCTGCCGCCGGTCAGGCCCTGCATCGCGACCTCCGCATAGGTGGCGTGGGTGACGTAGGCATCGCGCTTGAGTTGCAGACGCATCACCACGCGCGAGCGATCGTCGGGATCGAACTCGAGTTTCGCGACGTGACCGACCAGCAGGCCCTTGAAGCGCACCTCCGACTGCTCGGCCAGCCCGCCGACCGACTGGCCGGTGACGATTTCGTACGCGAGCGGCTCGTCGGGGCGGTCGGCCAGCCAGTAGTAGACCAGGATCGCGCCCGCCGAAAAAACCAGCAGGAAGATGACGGCGACGATCGCGTGCGAGCGGTTTTCCATGGCTCACTGCGTCCTGCCGGTCGCGAGCGACTGCAAGCGGTCCTCGCCCTTGCGCTCGCGGAAAAAATCGGTGATGAACGGGTGATCGAAGTGCGCGACTTCCTCCAGCGTGCCGACAGCGATCAGTTTGCCGTCCGCCAACACCGCGACGCGGTCGCTCAGCGCGGCCACGCTGTAGATGTCGTGCGTGATCATCATGGCGGTCAGGTGCAATTCCTTGTGCAGTTCGGCGAGCAGGGTGTCGAATTCCGAGGCGGAACCGGGGTCCAGACCGGAGGTCGGTTCGTCCAGGAACAGCAATTCCGCTTCCAGCATCAACGCGCGCGCCAGCGCCGCGCGCTTGGCCATGCCGCCGGAAAGTTCGTACGGGTATTTCCACGCGTCTTCCGGAGCCAGGCCGACCATGTGCAGCTTCAGCGCGATGCCGTCGCGCAGCGCGTCCTCGTCCACGTGGATGCCTTCCTTGCGCAGCTCGCGCACCGGAAACGCGAGGTTGTCGTAGACACTCATCGCGCTGAACAGCGCCGCCTGCTGGAACAGCACGCCCCAGCGACGCCGCAACAGGCGTGCCTCCCAGACTTCGAGATCGTCGAGCGACTGGCCCAGCACCTGGATTGAACCTCGATCCGGTTGCTGCAAGCCGATGATCTGCTGCAACAGGGTGGTCTTGCCCGAACCGGATGCGCCGATCACCGCCATTAATTCTCCGCGCGTGATTTCGAGGTCGACGCCGCGGTGGATCGGCTGGCCGCCAAGCCGCGAGTGCAGGTTCTCCACCTTGATGACCGTTGCGTCGGGTCCGGCATCCGCGGCGTTCATCGACGGCCTCACAACAGCCCGACGTGCGTGAGCAGTGCGCCCGAGCTGGCGTCGAACAACAGGATCAAGGTCAGGCTGGTCACGACCGACAACGTCGTGTTGCGGCTCAACGCGCCGGTGTCTGGCGAGGTGTGCATGCCGAAATAGCAGCCGACCACCGCGATCGTGAATCCGAACAGCGCGCCCTTGGCGAGTCCGATCCAGAAGTTCACGATCTGCACCTGCGCCGGCAACTGCGCCATGAACTGCCGGTAGCCGATGCCGAGATCGGCTTGCGCCGTCACCGCGCCGCCCACCAGCGCCGTGAAGTCCGCCCACACCACCAGCAACGGCAGGCTGATGCAGGCGCCGACCACCTGCGGAAACGCAAGCCGCAGGCTGGGTGACGATCCGAACGCGCGCAACGCGTCGTATTCGCCGGTGAGGTGCATCGCGCCGATGCCCGCCGTCATCGCCGAACCCGAGCGACCCGCCAGGATCAACCCGCAGATCACCGGCCCCAATTCGCGCAGCACGGCCAGTCCCATCATGCCGACGATCATCGCCTGCGCACCGAACTGCTGCAGCGCCATCCCGATCTGTATCGCCATCACCACGCCGATCAGGAAACCCACGCAGCCCAGCAGCAGCATCGAGGTCGCGCCGATTCGGTAGATCGCCGCGGTGGTTTCCCTCCACGGGATCACGCGCGGATGGCGCACGCAATTCGCGACGTCCACCATCAACTGGCCAATCAGAAGAAGAATGCCGCCGGCGGCCTTGAGAAATCCGAGCGCGCGTCGACCGGTGCGGTCGATCGCATCATCGATCGGATGCGCGATCGGCGCGTCGGGAAAGTGAGTGTCCGCCAGCCAGCGGAACCAGTGCCGCTGGTGTTCCTGGCAGTCGAGTTGCTCCGGCAGTCGATGGCCCCACACATCCCACAGCAGGCGCGCGCCCGCGCTGTCCAGCGCGGCCACGTGCTGCAGGTTCCAGCGGTAACGGCGCGGCGCATCGAGTTGGCCGAGTTCCCGCGCGAGGCGCCGCCGCCGGTCTGCGGCCAACAGCAGGGTCCACGAACCCTTGAGATGGATCTCGCTGTCGGGCGTGTGTTCCCAGTCGGCGTCGGACTCGGTATCGGCCATCCATTGCATCCTGCGTGCCACGACACAGGATGTAGCCCCCGCCGCGTGAAAGCAGCGTGATTCGGCACGCGCAATTCGGCGGCGTGCGGCAACGTCCGGTACCGGAAAAACAAAAGGCCGATCCCGGGGGAATCGGCCTTGGGCAATCTCGATGCTGGTGGGCGGTGCAGGGATCGAACCTGCGACACCTGCCGTGTGAAGGCAG
>Ga0207674_10005253_pt1 | contig 15412 bp, 18 predicted proteins | sample KBSCornC72_FD_184303 | JGI IMG/M metagenome (GOLD analysis project Ga0207674, IMG submission 184303) | Corn rhizosphere microbial communities from Kellogg Biological Station, Michigan, USA - KBS Corn C7-2 (SPAdes) (version 2) | ecosystem: Host-associated > Plants > Roots > Rhizosphere > Soil ... | reverse complement strand
CAGCGTGGGGATTGTTCAAGCCCTTTCTATAAAACGCGCACTCCTCTTCACTCCCCGAATCCCACATCGCGGCAGCGTGGGGATTGTTCAAGCCCTTTCTATGAAACGCGCACTCCTCTTCACTCCCCGAATCCCACATCGCGGCAGCGTGGGGATCCTTCAAGTCCTTTCTATAAGAACGCGAATGCCCTTACTCCCCGAATCCCACATCGCGGCAGCGTGGGGATTGTTCATGTCCTATCCATAGCGCGTTTTGTAGAAAGGACTTGAAGCATCCACACGCTGCCGCGAGGTGGGATTGGCAGAACGAGAGTAAGTGCGCGTTTTGTAGAAAGGACTTGAAGCATCCACACGCTGCCGCGATGTGGGATTGGCAGAACGAGAGTCAGTGCGCCTTAGTAGAAAGGACTTGAAGCATCCACACGCTGCCGCGAGGTGGGATTGGCAGAATGAGTGCGCCTTTTGTAGAAAGGACTTGAAGCATCCCCACGCTGCCGCGAGGTGGGATTGGCACACCAGGGGCCGAAGTTCAACCTGAGCCTCGAATCAGAATCCGACCATATTTTGAACCTGCTGAGAAGCCTTAGAAAGGTTTCTATTCCGGAAAACGATGCACCCCTGGCAGAAGCCTACGATTCTTTTTCGGCAAGTAGCGTCTGAATGAGTCGCTCGGCTTTGTCATAGTCACCTTCACCAACTCGCATCCAGCGAATTCGTCCCTGCTTATCTAACAGAAAGACGGTGGGCCAGGCTTCTACCTTGTAATCGGTCCATGTTTTGTAGTCGTTATCTGTAACGATGGGATACCGAATCCCCAACGACGATACTGCTCGGCGCAAGTGTTCTACGTTTCTTTCCTCGTCGAACTCGGGTGAGTGTACGCCAATGATAGTAAGGCCTTTGTCCCGGTAGCGATCATCCCAACTCTTAACGAAGGGCAAGGTGTTGCGACAGTTGTAGCAGCCGAAAGTCCAGAATTCGATTAGGACAACGCGACCGCGCAGGTCATTAAGCTTGAGCGGGTCTGAGTTTATCCACTCACCAGCGGCCAGTTCAGGAGCGGCCGGAGCAGATTCCAAACTCTTATATTCCACATTGCCGCGAAAGGGCCTCAGCAATTCCCTGGTGAAACCTGTCGCATGGACCGTTCCCGCTACAATAACGATGCCCACAACAATTCCGATTATCATGTTCCTTTGTCGTTGAAAAAATGCTTTCATAGCTTCCTTAGAGTCAGCCCGACCAGGGCAATGTATAATTACCTTCCTTTCAATATACGTTCAGAATCAAAAATCGGATTTATGCAGATGGTTTATGATCGGGTTCAGTTAAGACCAAACGAGGAGAAGACGAATGGGCAAAGTAGCGTTAATTCTAGGTATTCTTGGGATCCTGCTTGGAGGCGCCATTTTTGTGATTTCGTTACTGCTACCGGTAATCACCGATGGTCGAACGAGTTGGGACGAAGCGATGATTGGGATTATTCCTGGCGCTCTGATCCTGTCGTTCTCGTTTCTTCTCGCGATAGCTGGAGTGATCGTTATCCTCATAAGAAGGAAGAAAGCGGTCACCAGTTCTCAGTGACCGGCGATTCACGAAATCACACCTGGATTAAACGGTCTGACTTTTATTCAGCTCTCAGGGCGTACATCGGATCAACGCGGCTAGCTCGCCACGCAGGTAAGAGACTAGCGAGCAAAGCGGCACCTAGCAAAACAAACGCAACGGCGCCGAATGCCACCATGTCAAAAGCTGGGACACCGTAAAGAGTTGACTGCATCAATCGTCCCACGACATAGGCACCAACCAGTCCGATTAGTGAACCGATCACCGCCAGTATGGCTCCCTCTTTCAAAACCAAGTGCAACACTCTTAAGCGTTGCGCACCTAGCGCCATGCGAACACCGAATTCCTGCGTCCGCTGGGCCACCCCAAACGCCATCACGCCATAGACACCGACAGCCGCGAGCAGCAGAGCTGCCGCCGCAAAGCCACCGAATAGCGCGAGTGCAAAGCGATCCGGCGCTAACTGCTCAACAAGAATGTCATCCATTGTTTGTACGCCGGCCAGGGGCAGGTCCGGTTCTACCGAGTTGACTGCCGCCGCCAGACTCTTCGTCATTGCAGTGGGGTCACCCTGAGTTCTGACAACAACCGCAACTCCCGGAAAAGGCATTTGCCAGAATGGCACATCGATCTCGGGATGCTCATCTCGCAGTCCATCGTTTCGAACGGTATGAAAGACGCCAACTATTTGCCACTCAATTGGCTGGCCAACCTTACCTGGTGGTATCACCTCATTAACTGCAACTCTTTGCCCAATCGGATCTACACCAGCAAAATATGTGCGGGCCATGTTCTCGTTTATCATCGCTACTCGTACACTATTGCTGGTATCATGCTCATCAAAACTCCGTCCTTTAACAACGCGGATTCCGAGCGTGTCGTGGTAACCCGCCGAGACTAGTTGGAAACCGGCCGCAGGAAGAGCGGAAGGATCAATCGGCGGACCGCCGACAATACGAAACCCCATCCCGAACCCGGTCCCTCTCGTTGGTATTCCCGAAGTCAGTGCTGCACTCTTGACTCCTGGCACAGACTCGATTCGGTCGAGCATCTGCCGATAGTATGGTGCGATTTTCTCAATATCAGAAAACCGTTCTGAAGAGACCGGTAATTGAAAGGTGAGCACGTGATCCGCCTTTACTCCCAGATCGACGCGTGTCAAATTCCAGAAGCTCTTCAACGTCAAGCTGCCAGCTGCAAGCGTTGTTAAAGCCAGCGCAAATTCTGCTACCACCAATGCCCTTCTAAGACCACGTTTTACTGTTGTGGTGTTAGCTCGTCCGCCCTGCTTGAGAACCTCGTTTAGATCCACGCGGGTTGCCTGCCACGCTGGTACAGAACCAAAGATCAGACCCGCGATCGCGGTCGCTACAATGGTGAAGAGCAGAACAGGCATACTGATTCTGATGTTCGCTTCTATCGGAAGTAGATTAATCGGTAGCATCACAACGATCACATCTATCAGAAACCTGGCGAGAAGAACACCGAGGACGCCTCCCACAACCGACAGCATCAGGCTTTCAGTCATTAGTTCGGCGAAAATTCGTGTTCGTGTTGCGCCAAGAGCTGCTCGCAAACCAACTTCACGCCGTCGACTGATGCCTCGAGCCAACAAGAGATTGGCGACGTTGACGCAGGCGATCAACAGCAAGAATCCAACCGCTCCCTGGAGTAACCAAAGTCTTCTTTGTGTGGTATCTGGAAGAAAATTCAGATGTAAAGGCTCAACGCTGATGCCCCAGTTTGTGTTTGACTTGGGAAACTCCTGCGCGAGTTGTGCGGCGATGTTGTTCATTTCAGCTTGGGCCTGCGCTCGCGTCACGCCGTCCTTAAGCCGGCCCATCACTAGTATTGAATGGTTGTCGTGATTGATCTGATCCGGTTTGAACGCGAGCGGCACAGTCACTTGAGCATTGCCACGATCCGCGGAACCGGGAGCCAGGACTCCCACTACCGTGTAAGGACTAGCGTTCATTCGTATCTGTTTGCCGACGATGTTGGGGTCTGCTCCGAAATGAGTACTCCACAGACGATGCGTGAGGATTACAACCCGATCGTTGCCCGGCTGACCTTCTTCAGGAACGAAATCGCGTCCCAGGAACATCGGAGATCCCAACATGTCATTAAAGCCAGGGGTCCAAGCCGTTCCCTGCACCTGTTCGGGACGATCGTTAGTAGCGAGGTTGAATGATCCGGCACCACCCCACGCTTGCATACCTTGAAAGGAATTACTGCGACGCTTCCAGTCCACGTAGTCGCCCGGCGAAACGACATTTCGGCCACCGCCCGGTTGTGACCAAAGTATGACGAGTTGATCTGGTTTCGAATATGGCATTGGCTCAAAGAGCGTGGAATATAGAACACTAAAGATGGCCGTGCTCGCTCCGATACCGAGTGCGATAGTTAAGACAACTGTCGCGGTGAAGCCAGGCTTCTTCAATAGCGTGCGCACGCTGTAACTAATGTTTTGCTTAAGAGTAGCGAACATAAGGAGCCTCCTTATTTCCAACTGCAGATTGTGCTAAGTCTGGGCGAAGGGGCGATTTGTGCGAGGCATGTCGGACAACACCTACGAAAGTCTCACACGCATTAAGCAGGTCCAGCTGTAGAGACAAATCAAGGGCCATGCCATTGTTGAGTAACGCACTGGCATTCCTGAGACACTGGACGAGATCCTTTGTTATCTCAGCAATTTTGAGCGAATTGTGATTGCTCCACCTTAACGAGCCTGGCGATGGCCATTCAAGCAGCTCGCTGACGTGCGCGCTTGCGGGATTTGCCGATCCCACTTTCGAAACACTTCATTCGAAATATCGTTGTGATTGTTAATTTTTGCGTAGGTTGCTTGGCGCGAGCGGTGGGGTACAAATAATCTTTGCGTCACTCTGCGAGATCTCGGCGTCGCTCCGCGTTTACTTTGTGTTCGCGAGCGATTTCTACGCAGAGCTAAGACCCATCGTCAAACTCTTAACGAGGCACGGAAGCCACGGGCGGCATAATATGAATCGGCGCCATTGTGATAAAGGAAGACAGTGCCGTAACGGAAATCACAAAAGAGGGCGCCGCCTAGTTTTCTAATATCAGCAGGCGTTTCAATCCAGCTCGACGTTTTTGAATCAAAACTCCCGAGTTTCTGTAACGCTCGATACTGTTCTTCCGATAAAAGCTCGACCCCCATGGCTGCTGCCAGGTCAACAGCGCTATTTGCTGGTTTATTTTCTTTTCTCGCATCCAGCGCCGCACGATCGTAACAGAGACTTCTGCGACCCTTAGGACTCTCCGCTGAACAGTCATTAAAAACGTACTCGCCGGTCTTTTTGTCGAACCCGACAACATCCGGTTCGCCGCCGGTATTTTCCATTTCGTTGAGTGACCACAGTTTCTCGGTTTTTGCGTCGAGCTTTGCCTGCACGCTGGTCCATTCAAGCCCCTTATGGCGTTTCATGTTTTTTTCGAAGCGAACTCTTAATGCTCCAACTAGTTCTTCACGTTGTTTTGATGACAATTCCTTTTTCATGTTATTCCTTTATTGATCAGCTGAAGCTGGCCGTCTGCTCGCAGGTCTTAAGTACCACGACGCCACCGTCAGGATCAGAAGTAACAACGAGGGAAAGATTTGCGTGACTGGATCACCCGAAACGATATGTGAAATCGCGGCTCCAGACATGGCAAAGAAAAACCCTGCGTAAGTCCATTCCTTCAGGACCGGAAATTTAGGAATCAGCACTGCCACCACTCCCAGGATTTTCCAGATCCCCAGTATCGTTAAAAGATAGACTGGATAGCCCAGATGCGTAATCTGATCTACGTCCGCTTTAAACCTGAACAACTGGACCACGCCAGTTGATGTCATCCCTAATGCGAGCCAGAGGGTAGCGATCCAGTAGATAATTTTCTTGGTCTTTGTCATGAAGTGTAATTTAGTTTCCTGACAGTGTCTCGCAACCGGTTATGGGCCATGTTTAAACCTTGAGCAAACGGTAACTGGAGTAATTGATCTCGATGAGCGACAGATCTAAAGACTGTAAAGATGCAGAGTTTGCTGGCGTCATCAGTGAGTTTTTCAAATTCCAGGAATTCAAGCTGCACGCCAAAGGGCGCATTTTCCATTTCAAACGTTCGGGTAATTTTCTGGTTCGGTACAAACTCATGAATCACACCATTGGCGCGAAAGACCACGTTTCCCTGAGCATCCGATGTTTCAAATTGGTAACTGCCGTGCTTTTTACTCTCGAGCCTCAACACTTTCGTTCCCATCCACTGCTCGACGATATCGGGCTCGACATACGCCTTGAAAACCAATTCCAGCGGCAGATCAAATTCCCTGGTGATCACTAATTCCTGCTTGCCGTTTTCGGCAGTGATTTTTGTCTTTTGTTCCATACTATTTTTTTGACTTGTATTTCTTCATGATGGTTTCTAGTTTATTGAACCTCTCATCCCACATTTTTCGGAATGGTTCAATAAAGTCGGCTACTTCTTTCATCTTTTTTGCGTTGATGTGGTAGTAGATTTCCCTGCCGTTTTGCTCTTGTTCAAGCAATTCGCACTCGGTGAGTATCTGCAAGTGTTTAGAGACTGTTGGTCTTGCTGTGTCAAAGTTTGCGGCTATAGCGCCGGCAGTCATGGTCTGAGAAGCAACCAACAGCAGTATCGCCCTTCGCGTCGGGTCCGCTATCGCTTGAAAAACGTCTCGTCTTAAGTTCATCGCAAAGCTATCTGACTCATAAAGTGTAGTTACTTGACTACGAATATACATGAAGCCATTTAGCTACGCAACTCTTTTCTTTCTCGGTGGCTTAGGCCGCAACCACACGATCAAGTTGCGAGACCGGTCAGTACCGAAACGCGGTAGCGTCGGGTGAGTCTCGAGGATCAAGCTGTTGTCAGCATTTTGAGACTCACCCGACGCTACCGCGTTTCGGTACTGACCGGTCTCGCATTGCCGATCTGCCTACTGCCCCCGGAAATGTCCTCGCATAAAAACATCGTCAGAAAAACAACTGCGCCGCGACGAGAACTGGGCGTCGTGCGAGTAAAACAAATCGCTTGCCGCGTGATCGAATTGTTTTCCAGATCAGCTTAGACAGCGCGACGCCAGATCGTCACGACTTTCATCGGAGAACCGGTACCTGGTCCCGAACTCGAGAGGGTACTCAACAGGCTCGAGAGGTTGGATTCCGACTTCGTCTAGCTGCGACCGTCTCGAGTGATGATGAAGCGAGAGAATTTCGTAAATTTCTCGACGAAGAAAAGATTAGAAGATCGAGTTATTCGTCGGATCGCGTTGCGTCGTCTGGCGAGCGAAGGTGTTGCTGTTGGTCGAACAGATCTGGTGCCGGAAGTAACAATTACGGCTGAGGGTGTCTACTGGCATCCAGTCGGTGCCGAGGACAACGACCTACTGGTGACGCGAGAGATTTTTCCTTTATTCGAGTCGTTCGCCGCCGTGCGCCGCGCTTTTGATCGCGAACGCAAGCACGCCGATAAGCTGGCTCGGATCTTTAACTGCGCATGAATATTGTTCATGCGGCACTACGAGTACAGCGACCGGATGCCACCCACAATTCTGATTAGCGATCGTTTTGTTGCGTATGGCATGCGGTCTGCGCTCGCGGTACCGTAATGGTTATATTCAGATGTGGTCGTTGAACTAAGCGGTGCCTTCAACGATGCGAAAATCTCGTTCGGCTGCAGAACCTAAAGCTTTCAACGCCGCTTGATAGGCGGCGCTGTTGTAAGTGGCCACCGCTTGCTCGAAGCTTTCGAACTCGGTCACCACAGTCCGCTGCTTTAAGCCTGATTCGCGTGGTTCGATAGCTTCAGCGGTCCGAACCAAGGTTTTACCGCCTGCTGCCTCAATAGCCAGAATCGCGAGTTCACCATAGCGCTTCAACGCAGACTCGTCTGAAATTGAACGATATGCGACAACCCAGTAACCCTTCTTCATGGCTCCTCCTCTGATCAATCTTTTACGCCGATTTTGCTAATATCTGTTTGAAGAATCCCTGTTGGTCTGCTGCTTGGCGCAAGTCAGCATAACCATCGACGTGAGGCGTTAGCCAACGCTTCAAGCGACTGAATAGCTTCTTCAGAAAATTTGCCGGTCTTGTCGTTTTTGGCAGCGGCTGGCGCCAGAACAGTCTTGCCGATCTCGGCAGCTTTCGAAACGGCCGATTCATGATTGATGAACCCACCTGTATAATTAATTTTGAAAACGTTGAAGGATTTTCGCCGAGGATTTGCGATCGGTCAAACAATTAATAGACCAACCGGCCTTGATCCTGAGTGGGGCGCCCACGGAGCGGCGCCACTACAAGCGCGTAGCAAGGGTCAGTACCGATTCGCGGTAGCGTCGGGTGAGTCCCAGCTATCGCCCATTCATATCATCTCGAGACTCACCCGACGCTACCGCGAATCGGTACTGACCTCTGTTGGTCCAAGCCACGACAACGCGTCAGGGCTTCAGCCGAAAACCGGGATCAAAGTTAAGCTCGCGTATGGCCTTGTCGATTGAGACGAAGCCGTCGTCTTCGGCGATGTTGAAGATCCCGGGTTTGCCATGGTCGATCGCGAGCAATGCCGCATGGGCTGCTGCGTCGACGTGCAGAGGCGCGGGTCGAACAGGCTCATCACGGCCAGTGCCTGGTCCATATAGTTGACCGTAACGCAACACCACGCCTTCGAGTGGAGGTGATGTTGTAGTCAATTGTTCGAGCGTCGCAACCCCTTCCACAACAACTGCGTTAGGCGCTTCAGCACGAAGATCAAGCGGAGCGTCTTCAGAATAAGGTTGAGGTCCATCCGCGTAGACCCAACACGCCAGACTTTGTGAGATGAAACGACGGGCACCGGATTCAAGCGCTCCCGCAACCAGGTTACGCGTTCCCTCGATGCGGATACGCGTAGTTCGAACAACGCCCTCTGCCATGCCGCTCGGTTCAAGATTAGCGGGAAGATCGGTAAGTTGATTGATCACGACTTGAGGTTGAACCCCGGCCATTGCTCGCATTAACGCCGGCGCATCAAACACGTCGATGATGATGGGTGTGACGCCAGCGGTCTTAAGCTCGACTACTTTTCTCTCTGATCGAGTCGTTCCGAAAACTTCATGACCTGCGGCGAGTAACTGCGGCACTAGCCGCTTGCCAATTGCTCCGGTTGCACCGGCGAGAAATATCTTTGCCACTTCTATATCTCCTGTGTGATTGACCGGTACGGTACTGCGAGCGCAGCGCAGGGATGCCATACTCAACCAAGCGATCGGGAAGATCACAGCGCGTGGATTGAGTGTGGTATCCGGTCGCTGCGCTCGCGGTACTGTACTGCGTTACCTTTCCCCTTCTCCGAGAAACACCGTCTGCGGAGCACCTTTCTTTTTCACGTAGAACACGAGCAATTTTGCTGGTTGGGTATCACTGGCATTGCGACTCACGGTATGTACATCCGTTGGCGATTCGGAAAAGACCTCACCGGCGTGAACTGTCTTGGGGCTTTCACCTTTCACTTGAGTAATGAGAGTTCCCTCGAGCACGTACACAAACACGTCCGCGTTATGTCGATGCGGTTGAGAGACTTCCCCGGGAGCAAAGTCGACGGTTTCGATCATGCCTTCCTTGCCTGGCACGTCACTCAGCTCCTTAGTCATCAGAGTTTTCGGTTTTCCGGCCTGGGGATGAGAGTGGCTGAACACCGCTACGCTGCTAACAACTACCACGATGCTAACTGTCAATAATAGAAACATTCTGATCTTGTTCATTATCTGCTCCTTTCAACTATTGAGGTTGACTATATTCTTGTTACCTCGCACTGCGTTTACACAAACAGATATCGCGAGTTCCGATAGGACAGGGATCTTCGTGACATGTTCAGTTCTGCTTTTCACCTTTCGACCTCGGCATGCGTTCGATGAAACAACAGTGCATCGAGGCTAAACGGGAAGCGTTCGCAGTTCGCGAGTAGCAACGCTGCTCCTACCCCAGTAAAGACTGCAAAATTCAGTGGCGCCTTAATTCCTAACGCGAGCGTCATTGCCGTCGCGAATGTCAGCAGCAAAAGGCTAGTTAACAGCGCGGTGGCGCGGGTGTGCCAGCCCACGATGAGAAGGAGACCAAACAGCGTCTCAGCACCAGTCGCTGTTACTCCCAGCACCGGGATCAGTTTCGCTGGCACAAACCAATTGAGACTCTGCGTGTATTCCAGGAACCGAGAGAAATTCCCCCACTCGACATTCGGTTGTCCAAATGGTCCCCACAGACCGAGCCTGTCTGCCACGGCCGAAAGAAAACCTAACCCGAGAGCACAACGCAAAAACACCGAACTAAAGCTTCTTAGAGACAAACTGTCTGCCTGTTTGTTATTACTCATTTCTGGTCTCCTTCATCATTACTAACAACGTCAGGAGTACAACACGGCCCCAAAAATGAATCTATTGGACGATGGTATCGATCAATACCAAGGTATCAATCTGGGCTGCAACCGATACCAAAGTCTGATAGACAATCGTCCTGCCGAGGCGCATTCTAGCGATGGTCTAGGAGCAACTTCTCCAATCCTTGAGGAGCAAAAGTCCCGAAGGGTCGCGAAAGGAACAACAATGACAAAAATCATAAGGAATCTGCGAGGCATGGTTGATGGATATACCTACACTCATATCGGTAGTCGATGATGACGAGTCTGTACGTGAGTCGTTGCCCGACTTGCTGAAGGAGTTCGGGTTTGCCGCTCAGTCATTCTCATCGGCAGAAGAGTTCCTCACGTCGAATTACCTTCACGAAACAAAATGCCTGATACTCGACGTCGCGATGCCCGGACTAAGCGGTCCCGATCTTCAACGAGAATTGAAACGGCGCCAACACGAGATTCCGATAGTCTTTATCACGGCGAACTGTAATGAGACTGTACGCGCTCAGCTGATTTCAAATGGTGCGGTCGAATGCCTGTTCAAGCCATTCAGCGATTCAGAATTGCTTGACGCTCTCAAGAACGTGCTGGAACGAAGTTCATCCATTTGAGCATTTATTTATGACTGCTGCGGGCAGCTCAAGTGCATCGAAGGGCAAGCCAATCGTCTTTGTTGTGGACGACGATGTCTCAGTGCGTGAATCTCTGGAGCTGCTAATCCAATTTGAGGGGTGGCAACCCGAGACATTTGCGTCTGCGGAAGAGTTCCTGGCCCGACCGCGCGTTCTTATACCGAACTGCCTCGTACTCGATATTTCACTTCCGAATCTCAACGGTCTTGAACTACAGAAGCTCATCGCGGTGGATCGCACTGACATGCCGGTCATATTTATCACTGGCCATGGCAACGTCCCAATGACTGTGCAAGCCATGAAGGGCGGAGCAGTCGAGTTTTTGACGAAACCAATAGACGACGACGCATTGCTGACCGCGATTAGAAGTGCCCTTAAACGTAGCGAGGCGGCACTCGACGAGCAGGCTGAATTACAGGTGCTGCGTGACTGTTATGCAGCGCTGACGCCGCGCGAGCGTGAGGTCATGCGTCAGGTAGCGTCGGGCATGTTGAATAAACAGATTGGTCTAAAACTTGACATCAGCGAGATCACTGTAAAAGCGCATCGTGGGAAAATGATGCAAAAGATGAAGGCTGACTCCATCGCCGATCTTGTGAAGATGGCCGTACGTCTCGGCCTCACACCTGCTCGCAATCCATGGCACATTTCGCGCGACCATTGAATGAAGTCTGTAGTGCGGCATTGAGAGCCGCAAGCAGTGCGGTCTCGCTGAATGGCTTAAACAAACAATCCACGGCACCCTGTTTTAGCAGGCTTGGCCGGACACTCTCATCTCCGTGGCCGGTGATAAAGACTATCGGAATCTCTTGCTGGCGACGCCTCAGTTCAAGTTGGAGACCGGGACCACTCATACTCGGCATGTCGACGTCGAGCAGCAGACATTTGGTTTCGCGGACAAAATCGGACGCAAGAAACTCTTCCCGGGACGAAAAAGCATGGACCGCAAAGCCGAGCTCCATCAACAAGTCGGGTAGCGACTCCCGCACAGAATCGTCGTCATCGACTATCGTTATTAGTGGACCAGTGATCATCACCCGTTCCCTTTTGTCACAGCAGACATTCGTTCGGCGCCAGGGCCGGACTCGGTTGCGACGCCCACTGATGAGGTGGGAATAGAGAAAGAAAACGTGGCTCCTGGTCCATCATTCGGTGATGCCCAGATGCGTCCATGATGACTTTCGACGATACTGCGACTGACTGACAGACCGATTCCCATACCGCTACTCTTGGTTGTGTAGAATGCTTCGAAGAGGCTGTCCACAGTTTGAGGTTCGAACCCCACACCTGAGTCTTGCACCGTCAGACGCACCTGATCACCCTGATCTCGTTCAGTTCTGATCACTAAATGCCTCGGTCGATCATCAATGCCGCTCATCGCGTCTGAGGCATTCAGGAGCAGGTTGAGGATGACCTGCTGAATTTGGACACGATCGCCTCTGACAGGCGGGAGGTCGTCGGCCAGTTCAGTACGCAAAATTACCCGGCTTCTCCGAAGTTCACTCAGAGACAGCGCAATCACCTCTTGTGTGGCTTCATTCAGAACCACCGATTCTGTGGTGGGGCCATCCTTGCCAAAGAGGGCACGCAATCGCGTGATGACATCGGACGCACGGTTGCCGTCGCGAATTGTGCGCCGCGCAGTCTCGCGCGCGCCGTCGACGTTTGGTGGATCGGCGGCCAGCATGCGCATACAAGTACTGGCGTTAGTGATGATGCCCGACAACGGCTGGTTTACTTCGTGCGCGATCGACGCCGTCAACATTCCGAGGGTCGTGACTCTCGCCATGTGGGCGAGCTCAGAACGCGCTTTGCCGAGTGCCTCTTCCGAGAGGCGGTGCTGCGTCACGTCCTGCGCTGCGCCGATGTATTCCAGTCGGCCATCATTGTGTCGAATCCCGTGGCCCACCATGTGCACGTACTTAACTGACTGATCGGGCATCAAGAGCCGGTGTTCATATTCAAAGTCGCTGCCCGCACCTCGCGCTCGATCGATCATGTCACGCATCAAAGGGACGTCATCTGGATGAACTCTGGTTCCAATCAGCTCAAGCGTCACCTGCACGCGCTGATCAAATTCGAAAATGCGATAGAGTTCCTCGGACCAGGTGATTTCGTCCGTTGCCACTCGCCATGAAAAACTGCCCGTTCGGCTGAGACGTTGTCCCTCCGCGAGAAATGCCTCACTGCGTCTTAACTCCTCTTCGGCTTGTTTTCGTACCGTAATGTCGCGTAGATAGCCGGTGAACGAAGCTGGTCCGTCTATCGGTGTACGTGTGATCGCGAGTTCCACTGGGAATTCGGTCCCGTCGGCACGCAAGGCCGTCATCTCAACGCGCCTGCCGAGCATGTGCGCCTCACCAGTGGAGAGGTAACGCGCGAATCCCCGGCGGTGTCTCTCCTGGAATGAGGGCGGGATGATGACGTCGGCCAACTGCTTACCCATAACGTCGTCTCGACGATGTCCGAATGTTCGCTCGGCCGCCGGATTGAACTCAGTGATGCAACCTTCATGATCAATGGTCACAATACAGTCGAGTGCTGAGTTCAAAATCGCAGCCTTGCGCGCTTCGCTGGTCTTTAACGCCGCATCACTCTGCGCGCGTTCAATTGCGATGCTCGCTATATGGGTAAACCGATTGATAAGGCTTTGCTGTACTGGGGTGGGAGTTCTAGGCTTGTCGTAGTAAATCGCGAAGGCACCCAGGACCTTGCCTGTCGTAGATGAGATCGGCGTTGACCAGCACGCCTTCAACCCGTGCGCCATGGCCATGGGACACCATTCGTACTCTGCCCATCGCGTTTCCGACGTTAGGTCGGGAGCGATCACTTGTTCGTTCAAATATGCCGCCATCGCGCACGGCCCCGAATCCAGATTTACTGGTCGACCAATAATAGAGGTAATGAAGCTAGCTGGCAGGCTCGGTGCGGCTCCGTGTTCGAGATGCGTGCCAGTCAGATCGACCAGTACGACGCTGCAATAACAACCAGTGGTTGTGTCTTCAACTAGTCGACATAACGCATCGAGTACGACTGGAAACGAATAGCCCCATGCGAGCATTTCAAGCACTCGCTTTTCACCAGTCAGCAAAGCTTCATCACGCTTCCTGTCGTCAACATCGGTTTCCAAGACGCACCAGCGGACGATGTGCCCATCATCATCTCGCAAAGGGAAGCTGCATAGTTGGAACCAGCGATACTCTCCATCGAAGCGGCGCAAGCGAGTTTCTATTTCGCTGGCTTCGCCAGAAGCCAGCGTTGATCTCCAGCGCGTCAGTAGTCCCGGCAGATCGTCAGGATAGATCGCAGATTGCCAACCCCAGCCTCGGGTTTCTTCGAGGCTTCGACCGGTGTACTCGATCCAACGTTGATTGACCGAGTCGACCTGACCGTCTGGAAGCGCAGTCCACACCAATCCGGGGAGTGCGTCGACCACTCGGCTGTGCTCGCTTTGCACCTGGGTCGTTTCCTGGTAGGCGCCCATGATGCGTAGCATGAGCCTTTTCACCGATGATGTCCATCATACTTTGGTATCGGTCTGTCCAACGATATCAGCATAAAAGCGCTCAGTATTCGTTTTAACCTTTCAGTAATTCTGAATGACCGCCCGATTCTAAGGTGAAGAGACTGTCGGGGTGAAAAGTGACGGGCGTTTAGCAGTGGCGCCGGCTGATACCAAGGTATCGATCGATACTATGGTCCAATAGATTCGGCTTTGCGCTTCAGGCTTAATCGCTCAATCGTATTTGAATCGCATTGGCGTTTGAAGAATGAAGCAACAGAGGATAAATGCAGTGACCATTATAAAAGCCGCAGCCGTGCAAATCAGCCCTGTTCTTTATAGCCGTGAGGGTACGGTGAACAAGGTTGTCCAAAAAATCTTCAACCTTGGACGATTGGGCGTGCAGTTTTGCACCTTCTCGGAAACGTTGGTGCCGTACTACCCATATTTCTCATATGTACAGCGACCTTTCGAGATGGGCCCGCAATATCTCCAATTACTTGAACAAGCTGTGACCATACCATCAGTCACCACACATGCTATCGGCGACGCGTGCAGGCAAGCCGCAATGGTGGTGTCCCTTGGCGTCAACGAACGCGATGGCGGCACGCTCTTTAACACGCAGTTGTTGTTCGATGCTGACGGTACCTTGCTTCAACGTCGCCGCAAGATCTCGCCGACCTACCATGAGCGCATGCTCTGGGGACAGGGCGACGGTTCAGGGCTGCGAGCGATCGACAGCGCAGTCGGGCGCATTGGACAGTTGTCGTGTTGGGAGCATTACAACCCGCTAGCGCGATACGCTTTGATGGCTGACGGTGAACAGATCCACTCCGCGATGTATCCCGGTTCCTTTGGAGGCGATCTTTTCGCCGAGCAGATCCAGGTCAACATCCGTCAACATGCGCTGGAGTCTGGTTGCTTCGTCGTAAATGCCACTGCCTGGCTTGATGCTGACCAGCAGACCCAGCTCATGAATGACACCGGTTGCCCAATTGGTCCGATCTCCAGCGGCTGCTTTACTGCGATTGTCTCGCCACAAGGCGAATTGATGGGTGAGCCACTACGCTCCGGTGAAGGCGTTGTAATTGCCGATCTTGATTTCTCTCTAATCGACAAGCGTAAACGGTTGATGGATTCGCGTGGCCACTACAGTCGTCCTGAACTGCTGAGCCTGTTGATTGATAGGACGCCTGCTGCCTATGTGCATGACCGCAGCACCAACCTGGCACCGGTTGTCGAGCCTATCAATGATCATTTTGACGTAGTGACAGGAGAACGATATGACAACTTCTAATCCGCGAGAAAT
>Ga0207674_10005252_pt1 | contig 15415 bp, 12 predicted proteins | sample KBSCornC72_FD_184303 | JGI IMG/M metagenome (GOLD analysis project Ga0207674, IMG submission 184303) | Corn rhizosphere microbial communities from Kellogg Biological Station, Michigan, USA - KBS Corn C7-2 (SPAdes) (version 2) | ecosystem: Host-associated > Plants > Roots > Rhizosphere > Soil ... | reverse complement strand
TAGGAGACTGACGAGCGACCCGATCCGGACCTCGTTAGGGCTGCTTCCTTCCGGACCTGACCCGGTTGGCGAGTGGCTCGTCCACCGCCAATCTCCCGGGTTCTATTTGGCGCTAAACCCCTTGGAAATCAAGCCGGGAAGATCTTCAAACTGCTGGCTTAAGCCAGCCGATTCGCGAACGCTTTCACCGATGGCGGCTCCCTGATAGAACAAATCGGCAAGCGTCACCCGCGTCTGGAACTTCAAATGCCTACCGACATTTCCGCCTGGTCGCTGCACGCCCAGCTCAAGAACGATACGATCGACATCGGCGACCTGCCGCTTTCCCGGGTGCTGGTCATCAAGGACGCCAATTACCCCTGGCTGCTCCTGGTGCCACGCCGCCAGGATGTCCGGGAGATCATCGATCTCGACGAGGTTGAGCAGGCTCAATTGATGACGGAAATCAGCCGCGTGGCGCGGGCGCTGAAGGATGTCACCAAATGCGACAAGTTGAACATTGCCGCGCTAGGCAATGCAGTGCCCCAGTTGCACGTGCATGTCATCGCACGCCGCACCAGCGATGCGGCGTGGCCCCGCCCCGTCTGGGGCGTTGCACCGCCACTTGATCACGATGCCACCGAAGTGCAGCATTTCATCAGTGCCCTTCGCCGCAAGATCTGGCTTGGATGAGGCCCCTCCCTAACGTTTTAGCTGGCTGACAACGCAATGGCATCCTTCACCTTCCCTCTCGGACAGCCGGCTTTCGTAGCGAACGCGCTGGATCGCGCCGCGCATGTGCGCACCAATGACGAGAAGCTGATGGCGCTGGAACAGCACCCCGCCAGCCGCGCCTATGTGGTGCATCGCGATTCGCTTCTAGTGAAGCAAACCCCTGAAGGGCCGCAGCCACTGCTCGCCATCAACGAGGCGCTTAAATTCGGCGCCAATCCCGGCATGATCTTTCTCGGCCTGCAGGAGGGCGCGGCGCGGTTCGGCATGGGCATCGGCGCACCGGCGGTTGAGAGGCTGCTGACCCGCGAGGACGTGGCGGTGAGCGAATTGCGCGGCATGGCGATGCGGGGCAGCGTCTCGCCCGAGCAACTTTCCGCGATCGCGGTCGCCAAATCCCTGGTCAACTGGCACCAGCGCCACGGCTTTTGCGCCAATTGCGGCAGCCGCACAGCAATGAAAGAGGCGGGCTGGAAGCGGGAATGTCCGGGCTGCAAGGCCGAACATTTTCCGCGTACCGATCCCGTGGTGATCATGCTCGTGACCTCCGGCGACAAATGCCTGCTCGGTCGGCAGCAACAGTTTCTCAAGGGCATGTGGTCGTGCCTTGCCGGATTTGTCGAGGCTGCCGAAACCATCGAGGACGCGGTTCGCCGCGAGATTTTTGAAGAATCCGGCATTCACTGCTCGGATGTCGCCTATTACATGGCACAGCCCTGGCCCTACCCGTCGTCGCTGATGATCGGCTGCACCGCGCGCGCGCTTAATGAGAACATCGCGGTGGACCGCGCCGAACTGGAGGATGCCCGCTGGTTCAGCCGCCAGGATGTGGCCTTGATGTTGAGCCGCGAGCATCCGGATGGCTTCACCGGGCCGCATTCCCTGGCGATCGCCCACCACCTGATGGCACGCTGGCTGCAGGACCCACTCAGCTAACGAGGGTTTGGGCCGGCGGAACCGGGCCGGCGCGATATCGGTTAATCACCTTCCACGGTTCTGCTTCCTGCGGCGCCGCTTTTTGGGATGCTTTGCCCATGAATCTCTCACGTGCCACGAAAGCGACCAGAGCCCCCCACATCCTGTGCATCGGGATGCCGGTACGCGATCTCACCTTCCGGGTTCCAGGACTTCCCGCCCGCGGTTTCAAGGAAAGCGCCACGCATTTCGAAGAAATCTGCGGCGGCAATGCGCTGAACGCCGCGATCGGCATTGCGCGGCTCGGTGGACATGCCTCGATCTGCGGTCCGATGGGCGATGCTGCGGAGACATCGAGCCGGTTCATCTTCGACAAGCTCGCGGAGGAAGGCATCGACACCAACCATATCGTTCATATGCCGGGGCTGGTGACGCCGATCTCCAATATCATGATCGATCCGAGCGGCGAGCGCACTATCGTCACCTTCCGCGACCCCGAATTGTGGAAGGTGCAGTTGCCCGATCACGACGAACTGCTCGAAGGATGTGATGCGATCCTGACCGAGAACCGCTGCGCTGAATTTTGCACCGAATTTTGCGCCGAGGCGGTGCGGCGCGGCATTCCCGTCATTGTCGATGTCGACCGCACGATGTCGCTGCGCGAGGGATTGTTGACGGCCTCCACGCATCTGGTTTTTTCCAGCGAGGCGCTGCAGTCCACCGCGGGCGTCCCCAGCGATGCCGAAGCCCTGTTGAAAATCGCCAAACTAACGCCCTCCTTTCTCGCAGGTACCCGCGGAGCGCAGGGCACGCTGTGGCTCGATGAGCAGGGCCAGTTGCAGCAGACGCCGGCCTTCCCGGTGCACACGGTCGATACGCTGGGGGCCGGCGACGTCTTCCATGGCGCTTTCGCGCTCGCGATCACCGAGCACCAGGACATCCCGGCTGCGCTTCGCTTCGCCTCCGCCGCGGCGGCCCTGAAATGCACCCGGTTCGGCGGCGCCTTCGCTGCCCCGCAACGCGCTGAAGTTGCAGCGCTTTTGGAGCATGGCCAGGTCGCAGCCCCTGCGACGGCCAGACATTAGGGATTGCCTTGGAAGAATTTTCTATGTATGAGGTGTTAAAGCCTCATTTTTAGAATAAAGTTCTCCTCATGACCGATACAGCCGTTTACCTCCCGGAATCCACTCGCCGCCTCGACTCCATTGATCGCAAAATCCTCATGGTGCTGCAGGACGATGCCTCGCTATCGGTGGCCGAAATCGGCGATCGGGTCGGGCTTTCCTCCACCCCCTGCTGGAAGCGCATCCAGCGGCTGGAGGCCGACGGCATCATCCTGCGCCGGGTCGCGCTGGTGGACCAGAACAAGGTCGGCCTCGGCATCACGGTGTTTGTGTCGGTCGAGAGCGGCGACCATTCGGAGGAATGGCTGAAGAAATTTGCTTCCGCCGTCAGCGCCATGCCCGAAGTGATGGAATTCTATCGCATGGCCGGCGATGTCGATTACATGCTGCGCGTCGTGGTGGCCGACATGCAGAGCTATGACGTGTTCTACAAGAAGTTGATTGCAGCAGTGGCGCTGAAGAACGTCACCTCGCGCTTTGCGATGGAGAAGATCAAATCCATCACCACGCTGCCGGTGCCGGCGGTGGCGTAATCGACCCGCGCGAAACGCCTCAGATCTTCTGATTGTATTCGCCGACTTCCGGATGGGTTCGGAGCACCGAATCCATCGCCTCGAACAGGTCGCGCATTCGCTGCTCGGAGACCGGGCTTTCGACCACGACCACCAACTCGGGCTTATTGGAGGAGGCGCGCACCAGGCCCCAACTGCCGTCCTCGACCGTCACCCGCACGCCGTTCACCGTGACAAGGTCGCGGATCTTCTGACCGGCGACCGCACCGCCGTCCTTGGACAACGCTTCAAAATGTTTCACCACTGCATCAACGACGCCGTATTTCGCCTCATCCGCACAATGCGGCGACATGGTAGGTGACGACCAGGTCTTGGGTAGCGCGTTCTTCAGATCGGCCATCGACTTGCCTGCCGCCCGATCCAGCATCTCGCAGATCGCGATCGCCGATACCAGACCGTCGTCATAGCCCCGTCCCAACGGTGTATTGAAGAAGAAATGGCCTGATTTCTCAAAGCCCGCGAGCGCGCCAAGCTCATGGGTGCGCCGCTTCATGTAGGAATGACCGGTTTTCCAATATTGGGTTTTCGCGCCCTGGCGCTGCAACACCGGATCGGTGGCAAACAACCCGGTCGATTTCACATCGACCACAAACTGCGCGTTCTTATGAATGGCCGACATGTCGCGCGCCAGCATCACGCCGACCTTGTCGGCGAAGATTTCTTCGCCGGTGTTGTCGACCACGCCGCAGCGATCGCCGTCGCCATCGAACCCCAGCCCGACGTCGGCCTTGTGCGCCAGCACCGCATCGCGGATTGCGTGCAGCATCTCCAAGTCTTCGGGATTGGGATTGTATTTCGGAAACGTGTGATCGAGCTCGGTATCGAGCGGGATCACGTCGCAACCGATCGCCTCCATCACTTCAGGCGCAAAAGCGCCCGCCGTACCGTTGCCGCAGGCCACCACAACCTTGAGCTTGCGCCTGAGCTTCGGCCTTCGGGTTAAATCGGCGATATAGCGCGCCGGGAAGTTTTCATGGAATTGATAGGAGCCGCCGCTTCGGCTGGCGAAGTTGGCGCCGAGCACGATCTCCTTCAGACGGCCCATTTCCTCAGGGCCGAACGTCAGCGGCCGGTTGGCTCCCATCTTCACGCCGGTCCAGCCATTGTCGTTATGCGAGGCAGTGACCATGGCCACGCAGGGCACGTCGAGATCGAACTGCGCGAAATAGGCCATCGGCGTCGTACACAGCCCGATGTCATGAACCCTGCAGCCGGACGCCTGCAGACCCGACATCAGCGCGTATTTGATCGAGGCCGAATAGCCGCGAAAATCGTGGCCGGTCACTACCTCCTGGGCGACACCAAGCTCCGCAATCAGGGTTCCCAGACCCATGCCGAGCGCCTGCACGCCCATCAAATTGATCTCTTTGCCGAACAGCCAGCGCGCATCATATTCGCGAAAGCCCGTCGGCTTCACCATCGGCTCGGATTCATAGGCCAGCGTATTGGGCACCAGCACCGGTTTCGGCTTTGGAAACATCGAAGATCGCCTCGCAGAACAGCGGTTAGTCCGCAGGCATAGCGAATGAGCGGGATAAACGGAAGGCGGGACAGCCGTCGTGTAGCGATAATTGCGGCGAATTGTGAAACGCCATCGCGGCGTGGATCAATTTGACGCGTTGGGCAAAATCACCGGCATAACTCCCTCGAGATCATGTCCGCCGCTCTAATACCGACCGAAATTATTTGGGTAACGGCTACGCCGCGAAGTGACCCGGAAATTTCGCCTACATTTAGTCTTACTGCATGGGTCTATCGACGCGGGGGCTTCAAAATTGAGAACAGCCCGAATCGGCTTTGCCCAGGAATGATCATCGTGGCTATCCGTCTCATGAAGGCAGTCGGTCTGGCTGCACTGATCGTCTTTCCCGCACATAGCCAGAACCTATCGGCATTGGACCGCGCAGTCGCCATAACGACCTTCCTCCAGTTCATCACCGAGGATGACGTTGACCAGCGCATCAAACTCAATTTGCTGCTTGCGCAAAAGCAGGTTAGCAGGGAACGCGTGATCGGTGATTTGGCTGCAGACTTGGGCAAGATTGTAAGAGCCGAGAGCGCGGGTTTGCTATCGGATGCTTTGGTCGATAAAGCCTTCGCGGACCTGTGTTCGCGATTAAACGTCGCGCCGGTAGATCTGATGAAATCCTTGGAGGAGAAAGGCATCCGGCCCGACACTCTGAGAACACGCCTTAGGGCTGATGTTGCTCGGGAACGTCTGGCGCAAAAGCCGAGCCAGGGCTACGAAGATCGTCTCGATCACCCGCTCGTTCCCAAAATGTGAACAAGCGGCGCCTGGATGTCCTGGATGGCTTTAGATCTGCCATTCCAGAAAATTCCCCGCAGAGGCCCGCTCACTGCTCCAGCACCCAGAGGATACGGTCCGCATCGTAGAAAGATACGGAGAGCCTTTGAAACTTCTGCCAACCGGGATACTGGCGTTTTTTGCTAACCATGACGGCGACCGCTGGGCTGGCTGCGAACTACGAAATGTTCGCGGCCCGTGCGACTGTGGAGAACGTGCAGGGAGCGTGTCAAACAGGTTTGGTGGATTGCCCGTGTTCGGCTCTTGGAAAATAAACCCGACGACCGGAAAAACCGAGTTCTGTATTTCAGACGGCGCTCGGTGCGTGGACGTAACACCGAATAGCCAATCAAGGAGCCTTACTGCTCCAGCACCATCTGGCCGTTCGCGTATTCAAATCGCCGGAGCTTCGACAGGAACGAAAGCCCAAGAAGATTTTCCGACAACGCCTCGTCGGGCAGCACGATGGCGTCGACATCGCGCACGATCAGCCCGCCGACGTCGACCATGGCGATCCGGCTGCGCGCGGCCTTGATCGTACCGTTGGCGGTCGTCACCTGAGCGTTATATTCGGCGGGCGAGGGGCGCAGGCCAAACCGCGCGGCGGAGGTTTCGTTTAGCGCGATGACGGAGGCGCCGGTGTCGACCATGAAGCGGACCCGCTGGCCATCGATGCGGCCTTCGGTCTGAAAGTGGCCGCGCTCGTCACGGGGGATTCGCAGGCTGCGGGTGCCGGCATCCGACAGCGGAGTCGTCGCTGCGGCAATCGACGGCTGGATCGAAGGCTGATTGCTGGGTGCCACATGGGCGGCCGCCATCTTGTCGGCGATCTGCGCCATGAAGGTGCCGATGCCGATCATGAAGGCCGCCAGGATCATGATGTTACGCATGACGCCACACTCGCGATAATGAAGCCACAGGCCCTTGCACAGGATATAGGACCACGCTGGCCGCGAGGACGCGACTAACGCTGCGCGTCATTTTGACGAAAAGGATGAGTGAAACGTTAATGGCAGGGCGCAGGCCCTTAAGTTCCCCGTGGCTTGGCTCGGCGAGTCGGCAGCGCTTGGGCGGGATTGTCCGGCCAGGGATGGCGGGGATAGCGTCCCCTGAGCTCGTTGCGTACGGCCGCATAGCTGCCGCGCCAGAATCCGGGCAGGTCGCGTGTCACCTGGACGGGCCGTTGCGCCGGCGACAGCAATTCGAGCACCAGCGGAATGGCGCCCCTGGCGACCGATGGATGCTCGGTCAATCCGAACAATTCCTGCAGCCGCACCGAAACCGTCGGACCCTGTTCGGCTTCATAGTCGATCGGCAGCAGGGTCCCAGTCGGCGCCTCGAAATGGGTCGGGGCCTCGCGCTCCAACCGTGATCGCAATTCCCAAGGCAATAACGCCATCAGCGCCTCCGACAAGTCGCCAGCGGAAATGTCCTTCAACGCGGTCTTGTCGTGCAGCGCAGGCACCAGCCAGGCCTCGCGCTGGTCGATAAGGGCGGCATCCCTGAGATCGGGCCATGAATTGTCGCTTTCAGCAGCCCGCAGAAACATCACGCGGCCGCGCCATTGCTGGAGCTGCCGCGACCAGGGCAGCCGCTCTAGGGCCTCACCGAGCAGACCATCGGCCAGGACCCGCGCGGTTTCAGTCGAGGGCGTTAGCGCCACCGGCGCTTCCGACAATGTCACCGCCTGCAAGGCACGGCGGCGGCGTGCCCGCAACGCCATCGCGCTGCGATCGAAGCTGATTTCTTCCCGCGTCTCGATCAGGTCAGCGAAATGCTGTTCGATATCGGCAAGCGAGATCGGCGCGGCGAGAAGAATGCGCCCCGAGGCTGCGGTACCGGTCAATTCGGCGACGGCGACGAAAGCTGCGCGCGAAAGGCCCGCGCTCGCTTCGATCGAAGCGCCCCGGCCATTGGCGAGGACAAAGCTGCCGCCGCCCCGATTGCGCGCGATCCGATCGGGAAAGGCCAAGGCCACCATCACGCCGACGGATGGCGCCGCCTCGCCCTGAGCCGGCGCTGTCTTTCCTTTCGAAGCGGCTTTCACCTGCTCGGCCCAGCGCTCCGCAAGGCTCCGGGCACTGGCTGCGCGCGGCGAGCGATCGCGGCGAAACTGATCGAGCCGCACTTCGAGATCGACATGATCTCCGCCGAGACCGCGTTCGGTCAGAATCGCGGCGATTTCGGCCGCGACCTCAGCCTCTCCCATCAGTTCGGAATCGACGATCATCCGCGCCAGACGCGGCGGCAGCGCCAGTGCGCGCAGGCGAATTCCCTCCCCGGTGATCCGCCCATCGGAATCGAGCGCGCCGAGTTCGGTGAGAAGGTAACGGGCTTCCTTCCACGCCGGCCCTGGCGGGGGATCGAGAAAGGCAAGGCTTGCGGGATCGCTGACGCCCCATTCCGCCAGATCGAGCACCAGCGACGACAAGTCAGCGCTGAGGATTTCCGGCTGGGTGTAGGCGGCAAAGGAGGCCGTCTGCGGCTCGTCCCATAGCCGGTAGCAAATGCCGGGCTCGGTGCGGCCGGCGCGGCCGCGCCGCTGATCGACGGCCGCCTTCGAGGCGCGCACGGTTTCGAGCCGTGTGAGGGCGATATCCGGCTCGTAGCGCGGCACCCGCGACAGGCCAGAATCCACGACGATGCGCACACCCTCGATGGTCAGCGACGTCTCGGCAATCGAGGTCGCCAGCACCACCTTACGCTGTCCCTTGGGCGCAGGCGCAATCGCCCGATCCTGCTGGCTCGCATCGAGCGCGCCGAACAACGGCACGATTTCAATCGAAGCGTCGTGGATGCGCTCGCTGAGGAAGGTCTGGGTTCGGCGGATTTCGGCGGCGCCGGGCAGGAAGGCGAGCACCGATCCCTGATCTGTCCGCAAGGCAGCCGCAATAGCCTCCGCCATCTGCCGCTCCAACGGCGCATCCGCTTTACGCCCGAGATAGCGGGTTTCTACCGCGAAGGCGCGGCCCTGGCTTTCGATCACCGGCGCGTCACCCAAGAGGCTTGCGATCCGCGCGCCATCGAGCGTGGCCGACATCACCAGAAGCCGCAGATCTTCGCGCAGGCCCGTCTGCGCATCGCGTGCCAGCGCGAGCCCCAGATCGGCATCGAGTGAACGCTCGTGAAACTCGTCAAAGATGACCGCCGCGACATCTGACAATTCGGGATCGTCGAGAATCTGTCGTGCGAAAATGCCCTCCGTCACCACCTCGATCCGGGTGGCGCGCGATATTTTCGAGCCAAACCGCACCCGATAGCCGACGGTTTCGCCGACCCGTTCGCCCAGAGTTTTTGCCATTCGCTCAGCGGAGGCCCGCGCGGCGATCCGACGCGGTTCGAGCATGATGATCCTGCCGCCCTTTACCCAGGGCGCATCAAGCAGCGCCAGCGGCACCCGCGTGGTCTTGCCGGCACCAGGCGGCGCGACCAGAACGGCGGTTGATCGGGCGATGAGCGCGCGCTCGAGATCATTGAGCACGACATCGATCGGAAGCGGCGTTTCAAACGATCGCACACACGCCTCCGGCATTGGCGCGCGGGGAATTGCCCGCGATCGTGGTTAACAGCCTTTTTTCCATGGCCAGGGTCATAGCGCAGGATTGAAGCCAGCCGATAGCGAGATTTTGCCTGGGGTCGGCGGCACATTCCTTGGATGAATAAAGAAAGAAGAAACTTCGCGCCTGCCAAGATGGGCAGACCGCACCGATCAGGAACAGCTATGACTGAAAGTGGCACATTCGCCGCCTCCCCAAGTCCCATCACGGGGGCGCCCCCGCGGGTGGATTGGGTCGATTACGCCAAAGGCATCTGCATCATCATGGTGGTGATGATGCATTCCGTGCTCGGCGTGGAACTGGCCGCTGGCCAGACTGGCTTCATGCACCTTCTGGTGGCCTTCGCCAAACCGTTCCGGATGCCGGACTTCTTCCTGATCTCGGGCCTATTTCTCGCCGTCGTGATCAATCGCGACTGGCGCACCTATCTCGATCGCAAGGTGGTGCACTTCGCTTATTTCTACGTGCTGTGGGTTACGATCCAGTTCGGCTTCAAGGCGCCCTCCTTTGCCGCCGAGAGCAATTGGAGCCATGTCGGCTTCCTCTATCTGGAATCGTTCATCGAGCCATTCGGTACGCTGTGGTTCATCTATTTGCTGCCGATCTTTTTCGTCGTCACCAAAGCCACGCGCCAGATTCCGGCACCCGTGATCTGGGGCCTCGCCGCATTGCTCGAGATGGCCCATGTCGCGACCGGCTGGACCGTGATCGACGAATTCTGCGCCCGCTTCGTCTATTTCTATTCCGGCTATCTGTTCGCTGACTACGTCTTCGCGCTCTCCGACCGCGCGCGGGCGCGGCCGACCCTGGCGCTGATCGGCCTTGCCTTGTGGGCGCTCGCAAACGCCGCGCTGGTTGCCACCGGCTACAGCGAATGGGCCGGAATCTCGCTTTTGCTCGGATTTGCCGGCGCCTGTGCCATCATCATCATGGGTACGCTGCTCGCCCGGGTCCATTGGCTTGATTTCCTCCGCTTCTGCGGACAGAACTCGATCGTGATCTATCTCGCCTTCTTCCTGCCGATGGCGGCGAGCCGGACGTTACTGCTGAAAAGCGGAGTGATCACCGATATCGGCATGATTTCGCTGATCGTGACCGCAACTGGGGTGCTCGGGGCGCTTGCGATCTGGCGGATCGCGCTTATTGCCGGCGCCGATTTCCTGTTCGAACGCCCCGCCGCCTTCTGGATCGCCCCGAAAAAGCCGGCCGCATTGCTGCAGGCTGCGGAATAGCCCTTTTCGCGGCTTAAAAATCGCCCATAAAGGCATCGGCAAGGGTGCATTTGGCGGCAAGAATCCTTAAATTCGCGGGCATGCCCAAACCCGCCGAACAAGCCGCCGCGAACCCCGCCGCCAAACCGCTCGCCAAGGGTGACCACGTCTTCCTGGTCGACGGCTCCTCCTACATTTTCCGCGCCTATCACGCGCTGCCTCCGCTCAGCCGCAAATCCGACGGCCTGCAGGTCAATGCCGTGCTCGGCTTCTGCAATATGCTGTGGAAGCTGTTGCGCGACATGCCGCCGGACAACCGGCCGACGCATCTCGCCATCGTTTTCGACAAGTCGGAAATTACCTTCCGCAACAACCTCTATCCCGACTACAAGGCGCACCGGCCGCCCGCGCCCGATGACCTGATCCCCCAATTTGCGCTGATCCGGGAAGCGGTGCGGGCCTTTGACCTGCCCTGCCTGGAACAGGGCGGCTTCGAGGCGGACGATTTGATCGCCACCTATGTGCGCGAGGCCTGCGAGCGCGGCGCCACCGCGACCATCGTCTCCTCCGACAAGGATCTGATGCAGCTCGTCAATGACTGCGTCACCATGTACGACACCATGAAGGATCGCCGCATCGGAATTGCCGAGGTGATCGAAAAGTTCGGCGTGCCGCCGGAGAAGGTGGTCGAGGTACAGGCGCTGGCCGGCGATTCCACCGATAACGTGCCGGGCGTTCCCGGAATCGGCATCAAGACTGCGGCACAACTGATCACCGAATATGGCGATCTGGAATCGCTGCTCAATCGGGCGGGCGAAATCAAGCAGCCGAAACGCCGCGAGGCCCTGATCGAGAACGCCGAAAAGGCCCGAATCTCCCGGCAGCTCGTGCTGCTCGATGATCGGGTCAAGCTCGATGTGCCGCTGGATAATTTGGCCGTTCATGAGCCCGATGCGCGCAAACTGATCGCGTTCTTGAAGGCGATGGAATTTTCCACGCTGACCCGGCGGGTTGCCGAATATTCGCAGATCGATCCATCCGACATCGCGGCCGATGCTGATCCAGCACGCGGCCGAACGAAGCCCGCGCCCACCGCCGCGCCGGCTCAGACCGGCGATCTGTTTGGCGGGCCCGAGCCAGCGCCGGCCAAAGCTGTTCCGACGCAGGGTCGGCCCGGAAAAAGCGCCACTTCCAATGTCGTTCTGACACCGCAGGCGCTGGCCGCCGCGCGGGCCGAGGAGGCGCGGAACACACCGGTCAACCGCAACCGCTATGTTACGATTACAAGTCTCGACCAATTGCAAAGCTTGATCGCGCGTATTCGCGACAACGGCCATTTCGCGCTGGAAGCCAAGGCGAGTTCAATCGATCCGATGCAGGCGGAAATCATCGGGCTTGCACTGGCGCTTGGGCCCAATGATGCAGCCTATCTTCCGCTGCAGCATAAGCAGAGCGGCGACGGCACCGGCCTGTTTACGCCGGCGCTGGCACCAGACCAGATTCCCGCGGCGCAAGCGCTTGAAGCGCTGCTACCGCTGTTGGAATCCCCCGGCATTCTGAAGATCGGGTTCAACATCAAATTTGCCGATGTGATGCTGGCGCAGCACGGAATATCCCTGCGCAACCAGGATGATGCGCTGCTGATGTCCTATGCGCTCGACGCCGGACGCAACTCGCATTCGCTGGAGGCACTGGCCGAGCGGTGGCTCGGTCATGCCGTGATCAACCAGGGCGCCCTCCTCGGCAGCGGCAAGAACAAGCTTGTCTTTGATCAGGTAGCGATCGACAAGGCCACCGAATATTCCGCCGAGGATGCCGACGTGATCTATCGGCTATGGCGGGTGTTGAAGCCGCGCCTTGCCGGCGAGCGCATGACCACCGTCTATGAGACGCTGGAGCGGCCGCTGGTATCGGTGCTGGCGCGAATGGAACGGCGGGGCATCTCGATCGACCGCCAGGTGCTGTCGCGCCTCTCCGGCGAATTTGCCCAGACGGCCGCCCGCGTCGAGGCCGAGATTCAGGAAATCGCCGGCGAGCCGATCAATGTCGGAAGCCCCAAACAGCTCGGCGATATCATTTTCGGCAAAATGGGATTGCCGGGTGGCTCCAAGACCAAGACCGGCGCCTGGTCGACCTCGGCGCAAGTGCTTGATGAACTTGCCGAACAGGGACACGAATTCCCGAAGAAGATTCTCGAGTGGCGCCAGGTATCGAAATTAAAATCGACCTATACCGATGCGCTGCCGACTTACGTGCATCCGCAGACCCATCGCGTCCACACCACCTATGCGCTGGCGGCGACCACGACCGGCCGGTTGTCTTCGAACGAACCTAATTTGCAGAACATTCCGGTGCGGACCGAGGACGGTCGCAAGATCCGGCGCGCCTTCATTGCTTCCCCCGGTCACAAACTGGTGTCGGCCGATTACTCGCAGATCGAGCTCCGGCTACTCGCCGAGATCGCCGATATTCCGGTCTTGAAACAGGCCTTCCGCGAAGGCCTCGACATCCATGCCATGACGGCTTCCGAGATGTTCGGCGTGCCGGTGAAGGACATGCCCGGTGAAATCCGACGCCGCGCGAAAGCCATCAATTTCGGAATCATCTATGGCATTTCCGCCTTCGGCCTGGCCAACCAGCTTGGCATCGCCCGCGAGGAGGCATCAGCCTATATCAAGAAATATTTCGAACGCTTTCCCGGTATCCGCGCCTACATGGATGCGACGCGCGATTTCTGCCGAATCCATGGCTATGTCGAAACCCTGTTCGGCCGGAAATGCCACTATCCGGAGATCAAGGCCTCCAACGCCTCGATCCGCGCCTTCAACGAGCGAGCCGCCATCAATGCCAGGCTCCAGGGCACGGCGGCCGACATCATCCGCCGCGCCATGATCCGGATGGAAGATGCACTGAAGGAAAAGAACCTGACCGCCAAGATGCTGCTCCAGGTGCATGACGAACTGATCTTCGAGGTGCCTGAAGACGAGGTGGCGGCAACGCTGCCGGTGGTGCAGCACACCATGCAGGATGCGCCCTTCCCAGCCGTGCTGCTCTCGGTGCCGTTACAGGTCGAAGCCCGGGCGGCGGACAATTGGGATGAGGCGCATTGAGCGCGGCTCAGATGAGACGGCCGCCGCAGAGCCGGCGTGATGGCTGATCTCAGTCCCGTCCTGGCCTTCGCGGTGACCGCCGCGATTCTGGAACTCACACCCGGGCCAAACATGACCTATCTGGCGACGCTGTCGTTGACTCATGGCGTCCGCACCGGATTGGCCGCCGTTGCCGGCATTGCGCTTGGCCTTGGCACCTATGGAGTGGTGGCCGCGCTCGGCCTGGCGGCGGTGATCAGCCATTCGCCGCTGCTGTATGAGCTCCTGCGCTGGGCGGGCGCGGCCTATTTCCTGTGGCTGGCCTGGGACAGCTGGGCCAGTGAACGGGAGACCTCGCCGGAGCCGAGCGCCAATCAATCTGACGAGCCACGACAGGCTTTCCAGCGCGGCCTCATCACCAACCTGCTCAACCCGAAAGCCGCCATCTTCTACGTTGCCGTGCTTCCTGAATTCGTCGAGATGAAAGGCGGCTCGGTCGTCGCGCAAACCCTGTTGTTGAGCCTGATCTATGTGCTGATCGCGACTCTGGTCCATGTCACCATTGTCGCCCTCGCAGGCGCCCTGCAGCCGCTGGTGGCTGTTCCGGCCCGCCGGCGTCTGATCCGCCGGGCTTCGGCGCTGATTTTCGTCGCCATCGCGATCTGGTTTTTTGTGGCGACAAAGCAGGCGCCATAGTCTGTCTCGCCGGTGGCAATCCACCCCGACCCGCCGCCGTATTGTTGATGAACCGCCTCTTCGCTGGCATGTCACCGCCGCCCCCGGTAGATTGCTGGAATTCCCGATCCTCAAGGAAGCACCAAAGTGTCCAGCCCAGCCTCCCGTGCCCGTCTCGCCGAGATCATCCACACCCGCTCCTTCGGCCGGGGCGAGATCACGCTGGCCTCAGGCCGCAAGAGTGATTTCTATTTCAACCTCAAGCCGACCATGCTCCATCCCGAAGGCGCGGCGCTGCTCGCAGAACTGACCTACGAGGCGCTGAAGGGCGATCGGCTCGATTATATCGGCGGACTGGAGATGGGCGCGGTGCCGCTTGCCGGCGCGATCGCCCAGCTTTCCTTCATCAAAGGCCAGCCGATCGGCGCGTTCTTCGTTCGCAAGAAGCCGAAGGAACATGGCGCGCGCCTCTCCGTGGAGGGATTGGCCAAGGGCGAAACCTTGCAGGGCAAGCGCGTGGTGATCGTGGAAGACGTCACCACGACCGGCGGTTCGGCGCTGAAGGCGGTGGAATCCGTGCGCGAGGCCGGCGGCGAGATCGCGCTCGTGTTCACCATGGTCGATCGCGATGAAGGTGCCACCGAAGCGTTCGCCGCGGCCGGCGTTCCCTTCCGCGCGCTTTTCAAGGCTGGCGAATTCCTCAATCGCTGACGGCAGCGTCCAACGGTCACTCATAGCTCGTTTACTATCCTGCGCTAACGTTCATCGCCTCAGGACAGGAAGATGTCCTGGCGTTCGATGTCCTGGCGTTCGATGGGCTGGCGTTCGGTGGAGTTAGCGTTGCGTACCGAGTTATCCGATCCGGCCCCGGCGCGCCGCATCACTTGGTTCGTGGCCATCGTCGCAAGCGGCCTCGCGATCAGCGCTTTCACGACCTCCGCTTCGCACGCCGAGAACCTGTTCGATATGCTGTTCGGCGGCTTCAAGAAGCCGCAGACTCAAACGTCGCCGCAAACCAGTTTTTTTGCCGATCCGTTCGGGCTCAACCAGCCCGCGCCGTCGCACCCGCTCGTTGCCTCCGGCAGCGGGCCGGCGTTCTGCGTGCGCAGCTGTGATGGCCGCTATTTCCCGCTCGCCCGCGCCAATGCCTCGCCGGTGCAGATGTGCCAGGCCTTTTGCCCGGCAAGCGCCACCAAAGTGTTTTATGGCGGTTCGATCGATGGAGCGACCTCAGCCACAGGCGAGCGCTATGCGGA
>Ga0207674_10005251_pt1 | contig 15415 bp, 12 predicted proteins | sample KBSCornC72_FD_184303 | JGI IMG/M metagenome (GOLD analysis project Ga0207674, IMG submission 184303) | Corn rhizosphere microbial communities from Kellogg Biological Station, Michigan, USA - KBS Corn C7-2 (SPAdes) (version 2) | ecosystem: Host-associated > Plants > Roots > Rhizosphere > Soil ... | reverse complement strand
GGGCTCGTCGTTCCGGGCATGACCGATCACCGAACGGGGCGCGTGCTCAACTCGCCCCAGCTCGGTTGGCGGAACGTCGACATTCGCGATGCGCTCGCCAACGCCACCGGACTCCCGGTCCAGGTCGAGAACGCCCCGATCGCCTGCGCCCTGTCGCACCTCTGGCTCGGCGAGCGCGGCGGTGAGGCTCACTCGGACTTCGTCTACGTCACCATTTCCGACGGCGTCGGCGCCGGGATCGTGGTGAACGGCCAGGTGGTTCGCGGCCATGGGAACACGGCTGGGGAGTTCGGCCACGTGCCGATCGCCCTCGACGGACCGATGTGCCTGTGCGGCGCCCGGGGGTGCATCGAAGCCCTCACCTCGAACCTCGCCACCCTCTCGCGCTACGTCGGCCAGCAGCTATCACCGACGGCCACCCGTGAGCTTCTCAACTCGACCGGGCTGACCGTGACCGACGTGATCGCTCGCGCGCGCGCCGGCGACGAGCGCGCCGCCGCCGCGCTCGACGAGACGGGGCGATACCTCGGCGCTGCGCTCGCCACCATCGTCAACGCGATAAATCCCACACTCATCTTCGTCGGTGGCGAGATCACCGAGGCGTGGGATCGCCTCGCGCCCGTGGTCCGCGCGGCAATCAGGGAGCGCGCACTCACGGAGGTCGCGGCGGCGACGCCCATCATCACGGAGCCGGCGAGCAGCTACCCACGGCTTCGAGGAGCGATCGCGCTGGTCGCGGCCCCCGCGTACGCCGCGCCGCAAGTGGCCTAAACTTCCGGGACGATCGGCGCAGCCACCTGATATCCCAGCTGAATCAATTCATTCGACCGACCTGCCGCTCCCGCCTGGAGTATGAGGCAATTACGGGTTGATGGCTTGCCGTTGCTCCTCGTTGGTGTATTATCACAACTGAATCACGTTCTGGCCGGACGTGAATCGTTGTATTCCCCCCATGCTGCGGCGACCTGATGACGATCGCGGCCAACGACGGCACGACAGCAAGCTCGAACGGCGCCCCGGCGCGCCCAGCGCGCTCAACCCGGCTGGCTGAATTCTTCGCCGTCGAGCGGAACGTCGCCGCCGCTTCCGCTGCTGTATTCGTCATGGGGCTCGGCGAAGAGCTGTGGAAGCGCTTTGTTCCAAAGTACCTCTCCGCCCTCGGGGCCCCTGCGACGGCAATCGGCTTGTATGGATCGACACGCGATTTCGCCGACGGTGCCCTTCAGTATCCGGGCGGATGGGTTGCCGATCGGCTCGGACGCCGAAAAGCCCTTCAGATCTTCGTCACGCTCGCTGCTGTTGGCTACGCGCTCTATCTGATCGCTCCCAGCTGGCCGCTCGTTCTCGTCGGCCTTGCGTTCGTGATGGCCTGGTCCAGCGCCTCCAGCCCCACGTTGTTCGCGGTAATCGGCGACGCGCTGCCCGCCGAGCGGCGCACCATGGGGTTCGCGGTGCAGTCGATCCTGCGCCGGGTGCCGATCATGATCGCCCCCGTACTTGGCGGACTGCTGATCGCGAAGCTGGGACCCCTTGCCGGCGTGCGGGTCGGCCTCGCCATTACCATTGCAGGTGCCGCGGCGACGCTGCACGTCGTTTCGCGCATCGACCTGCCGCGTACCCCCGATGTGGCGATCCGCATCGCGGGCGTCTGGCGGATCGTCCCTCCTCCGCTGCGCAAGCTGCTCGCCTCAGATGTCCTGATCCGAGCCTGCGAGGCACTCGCCGACGTCTTCGTCGTCCTCTATGCGATCGATGTCGTCGGCGTGACGGCACCGCAGTTCGGCGCACTGGTCACTATCCAGACGGCGACTTCCATCGCGGTATACCTACCGGCGGCCAGGATCGCCCGGCGCTCGGGGCGAAAGCCATTCGTCATCGCGACCTTCCTCTCGTTCGCCCTCTTTCCGCTCGCGATTGTTTCGGCGACGGGGATCGCGTCGCTGGTGGTCGCGTTCGTGATAGGCGGGCTGCGAGAGATCGGAGAGCCGGCACGCAAGGCGATGATCGTCGATCTTGCCCCGCCGTATGCTAGGGCTCGAACGGTCGGATTGTACTACCTGCTCCGCGGCCTTGCGATCTCGCCCGCCGCGATGATCGGAGGCGTTCTCTGGACCCTCAGCCCGACGCTTCCGTTCGTGCTCGCGGGGGCGTTCGGATTGGCGGGCGTCGCCGTGTTCACCATTACCGTTCGCGCCGGGGATGCGGCGTAGCTCTCGCGACGCCGTCGCGACATTAGCGATCGTGCGCTTCGGGGAGCCGCTCGTACTCGAGCCCCCCGCTTCCCGCTGACCCGAACTTCGGCGACGTCAGGAAGCCGAGCGTCGTCGTGTAGGGCGGCTCGTGTTGCTCGAGCCGCTCCTCTGGCGGCTCGGGCGCAGGCCTTCCCTCGGCGTCATAGCGCTCCGGATTCGCCTGGAACGTCGTGGCGCACGCCGAGGAGCAGAAGTAGACCGTGTACCCGGACAACTCCACGCGAACCGCCGCCGACTCGCTGTCGATCGTCATCCCGCACACCGGGTCTTTCACGGTTGCCATACGCACCTCCTGTAACTTCAGATCAATCCATACGCCCTCGAGAACGATCCCGCTACGGGCGCGTTTACGCGACCGAGCTGAGCCGCTCACTCTCCGCCGTGTCTTCAAACCCTCTGCACGTCACCGTCGCCTGCGCAGGAGAACCGGATCAGCGCCCCTCGACGTCGCGCTCGCCCATCACGCGACGCGATTTTCTTCCCTGCCCCGGATGCGAGCGCGCCTCGTAGAACCGTTCACCCTTGAGGTGCAGCTCGGCCGCCAGGCCCGCGAAATCACGTGGCGTCATCTGATCCGCCACGAGCGGGATCAGGGCCTTCAACAGCGCGACGCGATCGGCAAGCGGCAGGTCGTTCGCACGATTCACGAGATCGCGCAGCTCGGAGTGATTCAGGTCTTCCGTCTCTTCGCTCGTTGTCATTCGACCTCTGAAGTGCGCGATACACGTTGGGCGGCCCGATTCGTTCCCGGGGCGGATACCGGATGATGGCACGTTCGGGCGCTCTCTACGAGCCCTCGAAGGCCATCCAGCGCAAACTCGGCTGTCGGAACGCTCCGACGCTCGTCGAGACGGCCCGCTAGATCTGTTCCCGTCGCAGGAGCTGCGCGTTGATCGCGACGATGATCGTGCTCAGCGACATGAGCACCGCCCCGACGGCTGGCGACAGCACGACGCGCCACGGGGCGAGGACGCCGGCGGCGAGCGGAATGGCGACGATGTTGTAGCCGGCCGCCCACCACAGGTTCTGGACCATCTTGCGATAGGTCGCGCGCGACAGGTGGATGATGCGCGGCACGTCGCGCGGGTCACTGCGCACCAGCACGATGTCTCCGGCTTCCACGGCGACGTCGGTGCCGGCGCCGATCGCAATGCCCACATCCGCCGTCACGAGCGCCGGGGCGTCGTTCACGCCGTCACCGACCATGGCCACGCGTCTCCCGGCCTGCTGCAGTTGCCGGATCTTTCCCGCTTTCTCCTCCGGCAGGACACCGGCGAACACCGTATCTATGCCGAGCTCCGTGGCGACGGCATCGGCCACCGACCTGGCGTCTCCCGTCATCATGACGACCTGGACGCCCGCATCGTGCAGTGCGCGGACGGCCTCAGACGATTCCGGGCGCACCACGTCCGCGACAGCGAGCGCCGCGAGCACCCGCCGGGATCCAGCCGTCTCCTCGACGAGATACACGACGGCCTGACTGCGCGTACTCGCCTCGGCGGCGCCGGTGCGGACGGTGGTGTCCGGCTCGACCGAGAGCTCGCGCAGCAGCGCGGGTCCCCCTACGTAGAGCGTTCGTCCGTTGATCCGAGCGCGGACCCCGCGGCCAGGGAGCGCTTCGAACCCTTCCGCGTGGGCGACGAGAAGTAGTCGCTCAGTGGCCGTGCGCACGACCCCTAAGGCGATCGGATGCTCGGAGTCGGCCTCCACGGCCGCGGCCAGCCGCAGCGCGTCGTCGGACCCGACGCCGGGAGCGGTAGTGACCGCGACCACCCCGAACTCCCCACGCGTGAGCGTCCCCGTCTTGTCGAACACGACGGCGGTCACGTTGCGCGCCTCTTCCAGTCCGCGGCGGTCACGCACGAGGAGCCCGCCGCGCGCGCCTAACGTGGTCGAGATGGCGATCACGAGTGGCACCGCGAGCCCAAGCGCGTGCGGACACGCGATGACGAGCACGGTGACGAGCCGCTCGATGGCGTACGCGGGCGTCGCGCCGACCATGAGCCACGCGACGAGCGTCACCGCGCCAGCGCCCAGTGCGATCCACGTCAGCCAGAACGCGGCCCGGTCCGCGAGCGCCTGGGCTCGCGACCGCGACGTCTGCGCCTCCGCCACGAGTCGCATGATGCTGGCGAGCATCGTTCGATCGCCGGTCCCCGTCACGCGGACGCGGAGGGAACCCGCGCCATTCGTCGTCGCGGCGATGACCGGGTCGCCGGGCTGTTTGTGCACCGGCCGCGACTCGCCCGTCAGCACCGATTCGTTGACGTCGCTCTCGCCGGCGACGACCATGCCGTCCGCGGGCGCGCTCTGGCCGGGGCGCACGAGCACGACGTCGCCCTCGCGGAGATCCGCGACCGCAACGTCCTCGAGACGCTCGTCACCCGTGGCGGCGGTCACGACGCGCGTGGCGGAGTTCGGAAGGAGTTTGGCCAGCTCGCCAAGCGCGCCCTGCGCCTGCGAGATCGAGCGCATCTCGAGCCAGTGGCCGAGGAGCATGATGGTCACGAGCGTGGCCAGCTCCTCCCAGAGCGGCATGCCCGGGTAGCCTAACGTGACGGCCGCACTGAACACGAACGCCACCGCGATGGCGAGCGCGATCAGCGTCATCATCCCGGGCAGCCGATCCTTCAGCTCGTGCCACGCGCCCTGAATGAACGGCCGGCCTCCGTACACGAACACCGCCGTGCCGAACGCCGCGGGAATCCACTGACTGCCGGGAAACATCGGCGCGTGATACCCGATCGCATTCTGCAGCATGTGGCCCCAGACGAGCGTCGGGAGCGTGAGCACGAGCGACAGCCAGAATCTGTCGCGGAACATCGCGACGCTGTGACCGGCGTGTTTGTCGTGACCCGCGTGACCCGCGTGCGCGGCATGGGCGCCACCGTCGGCAGGCCGCGCGTGCGCGGCGTCACTGTGCCTGATCGTCATTCCGCTCGAGCCTTGGCGCTAGTCCGGCGCCGTCAATCGACGCCGGAGAAGGTCGCGCACCGTATCCGTGGGGGCCGAGCTCAGCGCCCGCTCCCGATGGTGCTGCGCGATTTCCGAATGCCCGGCGCGCCGATGCAGGTCACCCAATACCGCCTCCCACAGGTACGAGCCCGACAGCCGGGCGGACGCCGCGATCCCGTCGATCAGGGCGAGCCCCACCTCCGGGCCCTGCCATTCGGCGACGGCGACTGCTCTGTTCAGTGTGTGCAGGGGTGAAGGGGCGATGCGCTCGACCATACCATATAGAATAGATCGGCAATCTCCTGATAGAATAGAGCGGCAATCTCCTGCCAGCGGGTTTGCTCGAACGATGCGGCCACACAGTGCATCGGCGGCGATGCCCGCTTCGGCATGGAACATTGAGGGGAACTACCTCGGGAAGCCATGAGCCTCCAGAGACCGTTCCCCTTCAATTTCGGCTCGTTATGCAAGGGCATCGCTTCCACACGACGCCATCCGCGTCCCTCTGCGCCGGCGCGACGCGCCGGTATGCCTCCATCTGCGTCCCTGCTGTCAAGAGCCTCGGGGTCGAGATGCCCGGATCGCGCGCAACGTAGAAGAGGCGATCAGTTATCCAAAAGCTGGTCCGCCCGCGGAAAGTACATCACGAACTCCGAACCGGCCCCCGGCGTGCTACACACATCGATCACCCCGCCGGATCGTTCGGTGATGTCCCGAACGATCCACAACCCGAGCCCGGTGCCCTCGCCGACCGGCTTCGTCGTGAAGAACGGCTCGAAGATGCGGGATCGCGTCGTGTCGTCCATGCCCGCTCCCGTGTCGCGCACCGTGAGCGTCACGTATTCCCCGTCGGGAAGGAGAAGCGGCTTCGCCGGAATGCCAAACGCATCGGCGTTCATGGTGTCCGTCTCGATGGTCACCACGCCGCCCTGCGGCATCGCGTCACGTGCGTTCACCACGAGGTTGATGAGCAGCCGGTGAATCTGCGCGGCGTCCGCGCGCACGGGGCCGGCGTTAGGCCGCAACGTGGTCACCAGCTCGCTTTTCGTGCCGACCACCGTGCGGAGCGTTCGCTCCATCCCCGCGACGACCTCGTTCAGGTCGACGACGGTGTGGACCGGTGTGTGCCGGCGCTGGACGGTGAGGAGCTGCTTCGTCAACGTGGTCGCCCCTGCCGATGCATACTTGATCAGCTCCAGACTCTCGGCCACCGGGCTGTCGGGTTTGACCAACCCGAGCGCCAGCTCGGTGTGCCCGCGAATGATCGTGAGGAAGTTGTTGAAGTCGTGCACGGCACTGGCCGCGACGCGTCCGATGTCGGCGAGCGACTGCGCGGTCCGCAGGTCGGTCTCGACCTGTCGCGCGCGACTCACGTCGCACAGCCAGCCGATCAAGCGCAGCGGCTGTCCGCTGCTGTCGTTCTCCGACACGGCACGCATGACGAGCCTGCTGACCGAGCCGTCTCGTCGAACGACGCGGTGCTCGTGGTCGAACGGCGGTCCTGTCTCGACGGCGGCGGTGAGCAGCGCCACGTACACACCGGCCCGGTCGTCGGGATGGATGCGGTCGAGCCACGCTTCCGGCCCCGTCAGACGGTCGACGTGTCGGTGGTCCAGCAGCACGAGGCTCCGGCGAGAGAAGCGCATCCCGCCGGTCGCGATGTCCCACTCCCAATACCCATCGCGCGCCGCGTCTTCCCAGGGCGGAATCGTTTCTTCACGGCACTCGTGCGCCGAGCGCCGGTCGAGCATGACGGCCGCACAACGCGCGAGCAGCCCGACCAGCTCCTCGGCCTCCCTGACCCGCCCCGGGCACGGTCCCACCGCAGCGGCCCAGCCCGTCACGTCTGTCCCTCGAATCGGCATGGCAATGACCTGGCCGTCCGCCCAGAGATCTCCACCACCGAGCCCGGGCGCGTACGCACCGGGGGTGGGGCCTGCGGCCGATACCGGGAATTCCGCGAGCAGGCTCGCTCCGGTCGAAGGCGATTCCGCGGAAACGAAAACGGCGGAGCTCTCGGTGGTTCTGGCGATCCGCTCGACGAGTGTGTCCAGCAGACCGCTGTCGATACGACGTCCGTTCGTTGTCATCACTATTGGTATCCAGCGCGCCCGGGGGCAGCGCACGTTAGGTCGAAAGAGTTGTGGCAGACGCGGATTAGCGGTGCCACATGATGATGAGTAACGAGAGGCCAATACCCGCCGCCAAGACTTTCATGTATCTGAACTCATGCCTCGCGGGCTCTGCCGAGATGCAGGGGCCACGAGCGAGCACACGTGTTCCTGTTCAGCTACATCGACCGAGCCTTGCTGTATGGAGCTGCGGCACCTCAGGTATTTCGTCGCCGTCGCCGAGGCGGGCGGGTTCGTGCGTGGCGCCCGCGAGCTCCACGTCGCACAGCCAGCGCTATCGCGTCAGATTCGCGATCTCGAGCGTGAGGTCGGCGTCGAGCTGATCGATCGCGATCCGCGGTCGACCCGACTGACGCCGGGCGGTGAAGCTGTCCTGCACGAAGCCCGCGCGATCCTCGACGATGTGACTCGCGCCATCGACCGCGCGCGGCAAGCGCGTCGTGGCCTCGCTGGCCCATGCGCCCTGTGCGCCGGCAAGCTGCCGACCTGGAGCGGCATGGTCGCAGGACTCCTCGAAGCGATGCGCCAGGATTACCCGCTGGTCCATCTCGACGTGTCGGAAGCGGTCAGTCACACGCAGTGGACGGCGCTGACGTCCGGAACGGTCGACCTCGGCATTGGCGCTGCACCCACGCGTGAGTTCGGTGATCTCCAGTGGCAGCGCATCACCGCCCTCACCTTCGATGCCGCAGTGCTGCCCAGCACCCATCCGCTGGCGAGCCGCGCGAGCATTCGATTGGCGGAGCTGGCGACCGAGCCGATCATCGCCGGATTCCGGGCGGACAGCGATCACCATCGCATGTGCGTCAAGGTCGCTCGACGGGCGGATCCACCCACCCCGATCCGCATCGCGGAGAGCGTCCCCGATGGCCATGCGCTGATCGCGACCGGAGTGGGCTGGACGCCCTTCCTGACGTCACTCGCGCACTGGGCAACGCAGGGCACGACGGTAGTGCCAGTCGAGGATCTCGACGTGACGGCGGCGCTGTACGTGATCTGGAAGCGCGATGCGTTGTCGCCCGTCGCCCGAACGGTCCGGGACACCTTGATCGAGCTCGCGCGTGGGACGGTCCCCGATTCGTCGGAGCGCGCTGCGCGCCCCCCACGACGCACTTCTCCCGAGGGCGACGCCGATCACGGGCCGGACGCTCGTCTTCCCCATGGGCTGGAGCTTCGACACCTGCGCTACTTGCTGGCCGTGATGAGCGAACCGAGCATCGGGCAGGCGGCAGCGCGACTGGCGATCACGCAACCAACGCTGTCGCGGCAAATGCGCGACCTCGAACGGATCGTCGGAGTGGAGCTGCTCGAGCGACGAACGCGGGGCGCGGTCGCCACCGCCGCCGGGATCGAGTTCGCCACCATCGCCCAGCGGATCCTCGACCGTGTCGACGTGATAGCGCCGGAAGCGCATCGCGCGACGCGCGGCGCGTCTGGCCGCTGTCTCGTGGCAACCATTCCGCCAGCACTCGTGGAACCGCTCCTCGGCTCGCTCCTGCACCGTGTTGCCACCGAGCTGGACGAGGTGCGAGTCGGGCTCGTCGACATTCCTCCCGCGGAGCAGCCGGAAGCACTCGTGTCGGCGCGTATCGACCTCTCCATCTGTCATTCGTTCATCCCCATCACGCCTTACCTGGATCGCCTTCAGAGCGACCGGCTGCTGGACGACGCGATTCGCTGTGCGCTCCTTGCGCGCGACCATCCGCTCGCGGGGCGCGAGGAGATCACGCTGGCGGAGCTCGGCGACCTCCCGTTCCTGTTCATGCCGCGGTCGCTCTATCCGGCGTTCTATGATGAGGTACTCACCCTGTTCGCCGCGCACGGGTTCCGTCCGCGGATCGATCAGTCGTACGATGGGCTCGAGACGATGTGGTCGCTTGCCCGGCAAGGCGATGGATGGTGCATCGCGTTCCACAGGAGCCTCCGCGCCGCTCCGGCCGGGCTCGCGGCGGTCCGGGTTCGCGAGCTCGACCTGCCGTGGGGCATCGACATGCTGTACCGGCGTGATGAGTCGCGCGCGACGGTGCTCCGCCTAACGAAGCTCATCCGCAGCATCGCCGCCGCGGAGTCTGCGCGGTGGCAGCTGGAGGCGACCGCGTCGAGCGAGGGTGTGGGGTACGCCGGCAGTGGCCGGGCTACCGACCAGAACGCCACGCCGCATCGGGCGTGAAGCGCAGTCGACGATATCGGACTTAGGCCCAAGTAGCGGCCTATGCCGCAGCGTCGCAACATCCCTCGACCATAATTCGCGCGAGAGGTCAGGGATGTTGATCGACGATGCCCAGCAGGCCAAGTCGACCGTATTGGTCGTGGAAGACGACGAGGATATGCGACATGTGTACTCGGCCGGACTCGGCCATGTCGGGTATCGCGTCATCACCGCGGCGACTGGCACCGACGGGTTGCGCGCTGCACGCGACGAGCACCCGGACGTGATCGTGCTGGACCTGTCGATCGCCGGCGCCGATGGCTGGGAGGTCGTGCGCTGCCTGAAGGCGTCGCAGAAGACCGGCGACATTCCGGTGCTTCTCGTGACCGGCTACTCGAACCTCGCCAATCGCGCGCGAGCCGAGGGCTGCGCGGGGTACCTGACGAAGCCGATTCGCCTCGACACGCTTCGGACGGCGGTTGCGTCGGTGCTCGCACCGGTGTCGTGAGGGGCCACGGCGCGCGCGCCGCGATGGTGGCCGCGCGTCGCGCCTGGATGTACTGACGGACTGGACTCGGGGTGGTGCCCCACCGAGCCCAGTCCGCGGGGGTAGTGCTACCGCTGTCAGCGTCCTGGAATGGCGTCATGAGACGGCGCCTAACGCTGGTCGCGGCTCCCCCCCACTCACCGTTACGTCCTAGGAGACTCTCAAACCCCACGGTAGGCGGCGAGCGGCAGAATACTCGCGCGTAGAGTAGACGCACCGATCCAGGGTAGATATTGACCTTTGGTCGCACGCCCGTCGCGCACGACAGACGCACCGCATCGGCAACGACGCTGCACGAACGTCCACTGGTGATCGCGCACCGCGGCGGTGGATCATCCCTCACCGGAGGCTGTCGTGATATGCGCCTGAGCGTGGGGTTCGGCCCGGTGTACGTTGTCGTGGTCACGGCGAGCGTGGCCGGCGCCCAGGAGCTCGAGCCGCGTGCGTACTCCGCGAACCCGATCGGCGTCACGTTCGCCGGCATCTCGGTTCTCTTCTCCACCGGCGACGTCGTGCTCGAACCCACGAGTCCGGTCACCGACGTCAACGCCAAGGTGTACATCGGCGCGCTCGCGATGGGCCGCACGTTCGCGCTCTTCGGGCGGACCGCGAGCGCGGGCGTGGGGCTCCCCTACGCGTGGGCGAAGGTGAGCGGTCGTATCGGCGAGGAGGCCAGATCGGTGGAGCGTGCCGGGCTCGCCGACACGCGCGTGCGATTCGGCGTGAACTTGTTAGGCGGCCGCGCCATGGCGCTGCCGGCGTTCGTGCGCCGGGCGCCGTCGACGACCCTCGGCACCAGCCTGACGGTGAGCATCCCGACCGGCCAGTATTTCAGCGACAAGCTCGTCAACATCGGAACGAACCGGTGGGCGTTCAAACCGGAGATCGGCCTGTCGCATCCGTCCGGTCCGTGGACGCTGGAGCTGTACGGGGGCGTTTGGTTCTTCACCGACAATGCATCGTACCTGGTGGACAAGACGCGCGATCAGCACCCGATGGTGTCGCTGCAGTCGCATGTCGGCTACACGATACAGCCACGTCTCTGGATTGCTGCCGACGTGACGTACTACGAGGGCGGCCGCGTCGTGACGGACGGCGCTGCGTCCGGAGACCAGCAGGAAAATGTGCGGATCGGGCTCACGGCGTCGTTGCCGGTCCGCCGCAGCCACTCGGTGAAGCTCGCGTGGTCCAAGGGAGCCATCACACGTCTCGGCGGGAACTTCGACACGTGGGCCATCGCCTGGCAAACCACGCACATTCGAATTCCGTCACGCAAGCCCGCCGCGAACGGGCGCTGACGCAGGCCGACGCGTCAATCGTTAGGCCGACCGCTTCAGGCCGACCGCTTCCAGGGCTCGTCGTCGGGTCCGTCGAGCGTCTGCGACGCCCCCGGTCCTCGCGGTTCTCCCGATTCCGGCGACGGTCGCCGCATGTCGTGCACGAGGGCGCCGGCGATGGGGATGATGTCGGGGACGGGCGTCGCGGTCAGCGAGTCGATGTCGCTGATGTCGTAATGGACCCGCAGCTTGCTCAGGGCGGCGTAGCGCGAGCCACCGCTCACGATGAAACGGGCGATCCCGGCCGGCTGGTCGCCGCGCCGGACTCGTCGTGCTTCGATCAGGAACAGCTGTTCTGCCACGTCAGCTCCCGGTGCGATCGCCTGGTCCGCGTCGGGCCGCGGGCGCCGCTCCCGAGCGGTTCGGCGTCGGAGCGAGCTGGCCCGGCGATCTCCGCCGGTCGCGGCCACGGGGTCCGACGATCGACCGGGCTCAGGCGCAACACATCCGGGAGACGGGAGACGGGAGACGGGAGACGGGAGACGGGAGACGGGAGACGGGAGACGGGAGACGGGAGACGGGAGACGGCGGAGCGTTGTCATTCCGAGCGGAGCGCCGCAAGGCGCGGAGGCGAGGAATCGCAATCAGCCCGGTAGAGAGGCCCCACTTTCGGGACGATGGCGATTCCTCGCCTCCGGCCTGCGGCCTCCGCTCGGAATGACAGCCGCCGTTTGCCCGCTACCCGCTACCCGCTTACCCGGCTCCCGCTACGACTTCGCCTTACGCGCCGCGTCGATGATCTTGTCCTTCTCGCCCCGCTCGTACGCCGCGAAGATGTCCGCGTCCGACATCCCGGCCATGCGGCCCAGTATGACGATCCCCGCCATCGCATGGCCCGGGTTCGTCCATTGCGCAATGTCGACCACCGCATCGAAGGCCCGCGTCTTGAGCGCCGCGAGCAGCTTCGGGTCTCGGCTCTCGGTCAGCTGCATCAGCGCCAGCGAGGCCTTGTTCCGATCCGTCCACGCGACGGAGTTCAGCAGATCGATGAACGGCTCGTATGGCACCACGATCTTGAGATCCGGGTGCTGCTGTCCATACAACGCGATCAGCGCGAGCGCACGCGTGGCGTTGTTGCGCACCTGGCTCGACGGGTCCCGCATCGCATAGACGAGATCCTCCACCACACTCTGCTTGTTTGCGGAGTAGGCGAGCACTTCCGCGGCGAAGGCGCGATGATCCTCATCGTCCGCCGTTCGCAGGACGGCGCGCAGCGAGTCGCGATGTTTGGCGGCCAGGTCGACGAAGCGAAGCTGGATCATCCGGGCCGTCGAATCCGCCATGAGCGAGTGCCCCTGCGACACATCCTCCTTCGCGAATCCACGCATGACGGCGCGTCTGTGCGCCTGCTGGAACGCGACGCCCGCCTCGATCACGTCAGCTGGCAGCCGGCTCTTTCCGGTGGGCTGAGTACGCAGCGCGAGCGTCGGTGCCCCGTCCTCGAGAATGCCTATGTAGAGCATGGTCTTCCCTTCCTCGCAGCAGACGGGATCGACCGCCGCCGACATGACGCTTGGCAGCTCCGCGAGACGCGCCGGGACCTGGAGCAGCGCAAGCGATGTGAGCGAATCGCCCACGGCAATGCCGAGCGCCTCGCGCGCCTGCGCGGGGGTCGTCTTGCGAAGGCCGTAGAAGTCGATGATGCCAACGCGCGGCAGCTGTGCGCCGGCGGTCGCGGTCATGAGGAGGCCCGCGGCGGCGATCATCGCTAGCACACGGGGATGAGTCGTTTGTTGGTGGCGCATGGACAGCACAGGCTGGAACGGTGTTGAACGAGGCTATAGCATGGGTGTGGCGGCGTCAGCCACCAAGATGGGGCGTTGCACGTGTCGCCGGTACTCTGATCATGACCGCATCGACCAGCCGTGTCATCGGGGGTGCCCTGCTCGTGCTCGCCCAGGGGTACGCTCCGGCGGTGGGCCATGGAAGCAGGGTCCCCTTCTAGTCGACGGCGCTCGGCGCCTGGGTGGACACCAAGCGTTAGCTTCAGTCGTCAAACGCCGGCAGCCTGACGCCTGTAGTAAACCCATTCGGATCGTCGGGAGTCCAACCTTCTCGCCAACCCTGCACTCCGCGGGGTTGTGCCGTCACCCGCCGACAAGCTCGAAGGGTCCCGTGAACCGCTGTCTCGTCATCCTGCTCGCCGTTTTCCTGGCGGGCTTCGCCGTCGCGCCGCGCACGGCTTCCGCGCAGCAGGCCGACGTCATCCGGGGTCGAGTGATCGGGCCGGACAGCCTTCCGATCAACGAAGTGCTGGTCACGGTCACGTCATTCTCGGGCAACGTCAGCCGCACGGCGCGCACGAATCGCGAGGGCCGCTTCACCATCACGTTCCCATCGGGCGACGGCGACTACATGGTCGCGTTCGCGGCCATCGGCTACGCCGCCAAGCGGTTCGAGGTCAAGCGAATGGCCGATGAGGAAATTCTCATCGCCGACGCGAAGCTGACGAAGGTCGACGCGGTGCTCGGCAACGTGAACATCACCGCGCCGCGCGACAAGGTGGCGAGGAACGATCCGGCGCCAGACATCAGCGGTACCGAGCGGCCGATTCCCACCGCCGACGTTCCGGTGAATCTCATGGGCGACCTCGCGGCCATGGCAGCGACGCTTCCGGGCGTCCAGACGGTTCCGGGTGAGGGCGGAGACCCGAACGGCTACTCGGTCCTCGGCCTCGGGGCCGACCAGAACAACACGACCCTGAATGGGATGAGCTTCGGCGGGTCGGGACTCCCGCGGGATGCCGCGGTCTCGAGCTCACTCGTGACCACGCCGTACGACGTGTCGCGCGGTGGGTTCAGCGGCGCGCAGTTCTCGCTGCGCACTCGGCCCGGCTCGAACTTCATCACGCGCGGGATGAGTCTCAACCTCGACGCACCGCAGGTGCAGTGGACCGACGCGGCCGCCCGGGCGCTTGGCCAGGAGTACACGAACGCGTCTTTGGGCGGAGCGCTGTCGGGACCGATCTCGTTCGACAAGACGTTCTACAACCTGTCCTGGCAGCTCGGGCGTCGTGCGAACGACTATCAGAACCTGCTCGACACGGATCCCATTGGACTCAAGGCCGCCGGGGTGGCGTCGGACTCGGTAACGCGGCTGCTCAGCATCCTCGGCAGCCAGGCGGTCCCGTCGACGGTCGGTGGCCTCACGAACGACAAGCTGAGCGATCAGGGCACGCTGTTCGGCGCCATCGACTTCGCACCGCCCGGCTCGACACGCGGGAGCGCGTACAACCTCTCGTTCAACGGCGGGTGGAACAAGCAGCGGCCGGTCATCGGCTCGGTCACGTCGGTCCCGGCGAGCGACGGCGAGCGCACGGCGTGGCGCGGCGGACTGCAGGGACGCCACACGACGTACTTCGGCGTCGGCATCCTGAGCGAGACGTCGTTAGGCGCGCAGTGGTCGCGCAACTACGCGGACCCCTACCTGTCGCTGCCCGGCGGCCGCGTTCGCGTGAGCTCGCTGTTCGATGACGGCACGAACGGCGTGCAGATGCTGTCCTTTGGCGGCAGCCAGTCGCTCAGCAGCGCGTCCACGTCCCTCGGCCTCCAGGCGTCGAACCAGCTGTCGTGGTTCAGCAGCAACAACAAGCATCGCCTGAAGCTGACGAGCGATCTCCGCTACGACGGCATGGCGCAGGATCAGACGTCGAACCTGCTCGGCACGTTCACATTCAACTCGCTCGCCGATTTTGCCGCGGGCCGAGCGGCGCAGTTCACGCGGCAGCTGACGCGCCGCGAGCGCAATGCCGGCCAGATCATCGGGGGCCTGTCGCTTGGCGACTCGTGGCGGAAGAGATCCGTATTGGGGCGCGCGTCTCCCGCGAGATCGTTATAGCCCTCATACAAACAGGCCAGGTCGAAGTCGAGACTCTCGAAGTCGCGCAGTGTCGGCAGAAAGGCATAGACACCCTCGCCGATGAAGCCGAGGTTGAGCGAGGACACCGGCACGCCGCGCCGCCGCCCGACGAGCGCGTTGTCGAGTGCGTGCGCGACCACCGAGACGAGGATGAGGACCGCGACCGCGAGGCCCATCGCCCACTG